>LKGT01004838.1_pt1 | contig 21292 bp, 21 predicted proteins | sample 503861 | NCBI WGS metagenome assembly LKGT01 (sample SAMN04113194, study PRJNA297058) | marine sediment metagenome | biome: marine benthic biome; feature: marine benthic feature; material: marine sediment; isolation source: sediment sample collected at the water-sediment interface from the South......
GACGCTCTTCCGATCTTCCGTCCCCGTCCATCGACGGACACCCGGGGCACTTCGATCCCTCGGTGGCGGACTTCACTCAGGTAGCGCCGCTTCCCACCAGCCGTTACGCCCATGTCGGCGATCTCCTCGAGTTCGAGGTCACCAACATGACCGACGCGCACCATCCCTTCCACCAGCACGGCTTCTCCTTCCAGCCGGTGGAGCTGCGCGGACCGTTCGGTTCCTACCACTACGACTACAACGAGTTCGTGGACAACGTCAACATCCCGGCGCACCACACGCTGGTCTATCGCATCCGCCTGGCGGACCGCCCGAGGATGGATGGCGTCACGCCGGGAGGCGCCGAGGGACGCTGGGTCTTCCATTGCCACGTCTTCCATCACGCTGCGCAGGGCATGATCAGCGAACTCGTCGTGCTGCCGTCGCCGTAGACTGTCACCTAGCCATCCTTCCTACAATGCTTAAAGTGGATAAGGTCCTGGACCTGRAACCCGCACACACCGGCGCGCTCTTCGCCATAGCCCGGGCGTATGAAAAAGTGGATGTGGAAGAGGCCATCGCCCACTGGGGGCACTACCTCGACGTGGCATTGGAGTTGCCGTCGGAGCGGGAGTGGCTGGACATTGCTCGAGGCCATCTGGAGAAGCTGAGGCGGCTCAAGGAAGAAAACTCACCGGTAGAGTAGGGGAGGCGACACCGTGCAGGAAAGCGGCGAGGCTCGAGCAGCACTCTTTCGAGAACGGTTTCAACGGATCGCAGCAGAGGTGGGGAAGGTCATCGTGGGACACCGGGAAGTCATCCACGATGTCCTCTTCTGTCTTTTCTGCGGGGGGCATGCCCTCTTGGAAGGGGTCCCGGGTCTCGGGAAGACCCTGCTGGTCAAGACGCTAAGTCGGTGCCTCGATCTCCGGTTTTCCCGGATTCAGTTTACCCCTGACCTGATGCCGGCCGATATCATTGGGACCACGGTCGTGGTGGAAGACAGCCAGGGCAAAAAACACTTCCAGTTCCACCGGGGTCCCCTGTTTGGACAGATTGTACTGACGGATGAGGTGAATCGGGCTACCCCGAAGACCCAGTCCGCGCTTCTCGAGGCGATGCAAGAGCTGGCGGTGACCGTGGGAAAGACCCAGTATCCTCTGGAGCGCCCCTTCTTTGTCTTGGCCACCCAGAACCCGATCGAGATGGAAGGGACCTATCCCTTACCCGAGGCCCAGATTGATCGCTTCTTCTTCAAGATCCGGCTGACTAGCCCTGATATGCAAGACCTCACCGGGATTATCGATCGGACGACAGGGGAGACGGATGAGCCGGTCACCCGGATCATCGGTGGGGCGGAAGTGGAGACGATGAAGAGATGGGTGCGCGAGGTCCCCATCGCCACTCATCTCAAGGAGTATGTCTCTCGGATTATCATGAACACGCATTCCGACTGTGAGTCAGCGCCCGATTCCATCAAGCGCTTTGTCCGCTATGGGTCAAGTCCGCGGGGTGCCCAGGCCCTGGTCCTCGCCGGCAAGGCCATGGCACTCCTCGCGGGGCGGTTCAACGTGAGCGGGGATGACATCACCCGAGTGGCGCTGCCGGCCCTCCGCCACCGGATCATCCTGAGCTTCGAGGGGGAGGCGGAGGGCGTGACCCCGGACCGGCTTGTGACGGCGGTGCTCCAGCGCGTGACAGAGGAGATGGGCCTCAAGATCCTCACCTAAGTCGGATGCTGTTTTTCGCCCGCGACTGACTGCGAAAGAGCGCAGAGAAGGGCTTGACTGAAAATGAAAGGTCGTGCTAGTCTGTGGCGCTTTTGGTCGAGAGGAGCCCCCAGCAGGGGGACGGGTGGGCAGGGCGATCCTGAGGCGCTTGGTCGTAGAGTCCACCGAACCGCCCTTATCCTCATTGGGGGCGGTTCCCTTTTTTGCCTCATGGTGGGAGGGTGGAGCTGGGCCCTTGGCTATGGGATCGGGGGCGGGATCGCGGTGACCAACCTGGAGCTTTTGCGCCAAGGGGTCGGCCGGGTTCTCGCCTCGGAGACGCAGAAGGTCCTTCCCCGCCTTGTGGCCAGGTCGCTCCTCAGGTTGATCGGGATTGGGATCGCGCTCTTCCTGGTTCTCAGGTTTCTTCCGGTTCAGGTGGTGGGTCTGGCCGTTGGGCTGTTGGTGGGACCGGTCGCCATCCTGGCGGCTGGTTACCGCGGGTCGAATGACGTGGATCGAGAGACATGAAAAACGGCCAGATCGTTTGGGGGTGTCTCGGTGCTGAAGGGGGAGACGGTGAACTGGATCAGGTGTAAGAAGGCTGGGGCGGGGATCGTGGGCGTCCTCCTCACCGGCCTTCCCCTGGTGAGCCTGGCCGCAGAGGTCGGGGAGGAGTATCACCCGGGGATCATCAACCTCGACTTTACGTTCCTGCTGCAGCTGATTAATTTCATCATTCTAGTGGTCGTCCTCTACAAGTTCCTCTTCAAGCCGTTAACCCAATTTGTGGAGAAGCGGGCAGAGGGGATCCGGCACTCCCTGGAGGAGGCCAAGCGGGCTCGGGAAGAGGTGGCTCAGGCGCGGGTGGAGTATGAGGAGTCGTTGCGGACGGCGCGCCAGGAGGCAGCGGCCCTCAGGCAGCGAATGGATCGGGAGGTTGCCGAGGAGCGGGAACGATTGATCCAGCATTCGCGGGAAGAGGCCCAGCGCTTTCTCACCCAGGCCCGGTCCGAAATCGAACAGGAAGTGAGGCGCGCCAAGGCCGAACTCCGCAGTGAGGCGGTCAACGTCTCACTGACGGCGGCGGAGCGGCTGTTGCAGCGGAGCCTGACGGAGGAGGATCACCGGCGGTTTGCAGAGCAGTATATCCAGGAGATGGGGGGGGCCTCGTGATCGCGGGTTCGTTGGCAAAACGCTATGCCAGGGCGCTGGAAGAGGTGGCGGCCGAGGCGGATACGCTGGAGGTGGTCGGCGCGGAGCTCACCCGTTTGGCGACGCTCTGGCAAGAGGAACCCGCGATGGCTGCCTTCTTCGGCAACCCCGGCATCCTCCTCAGACAGAAGGAACAGGTTCTTCGAAGCCTCTCAAAGCGGATGAAGCTCTCCCCTCTTGTCGCCCGGTTTCTTGATCTCCTCCTCTCCAGGGACCGGATGCAGGTCCTACCGGCCGTCCCCCGCATCTATGGAGACCTGGTGAACAAACGTCTGGGACGAGTCCAGGCCGCGGTCACCACGGCGGTCCCCCTCGCACGCGATCTGAATGAGAGGCTCCGCCGCCGGATGGCCGAGGTGCTGGGGAAGACGGTGCTCCTGGAGCCCCGGGTCGATCCGGCGATCCTGGGGGGGGTCGTGGTTCAGGTGGATAGCACGGTGTACGACGGCAGCCTCCGGACACAACTCAGCCGGCTTCGGGAACATCTCCTCAGGGAGTGAGACACGATGGCACAGATTCGCGCCGACGAGATCAGTCAAATTATCAAAGAACAGCTCAAGGGCTACGAGGCCGCCATGGAGGTGGCCGAGGTCGGGACCGTCATCGAGGTAGGGGATGGGATTGCCCGGATCTACGGATTGGAAAAGGTGATGGCCGGTGAGCTCGTGGAGCTACCCCACGACGTCATCGGCATGGTCCTCAATCTGGAAGAGGATAACGTGGGGGTGATTCTCCTGGGAGAAGACGTCCTCATTAAAGAGGGGGACCTGGTCAAGCGAACCAGTCGCATTGCGCAGGTTCCGGTCGGCGAGGCGCTGATTGGGCGTGTCGTGAACGCCCTGGGCCAACCCATCGACGGTAAAGGGCCCATCGAGGCCAAGGAGCATCGTCCCATCGAGCGGTTGGCGCCCGGGGTGGTGGACCGCCAACCGGTCAAGGAGCCCCTCCAGACCGGCATCAAGGCTATCGATTCCATGATTCCCGTTGGGCGGGGGCAGCGGGAGCTTATCATCGGCGATCGACAAACCGGCAAGACGGCCCTCGCGGTGGATACCATCCTGAATCAGAAAGGGCAAGACGTCCTCTGCATCTACGTGGCGGTGGGGCAGAAACGGTCTACCGTGGCCCAGGTGGTCAAGGTCTTCGAGGACCATGGCGCCATGACGTATACCATCGTGGTCTCGGCCACCGCGTCCGAGCCGGCACCCCTCCAGTTCATTGCAACCTATGCGGGTTGCGCCATGGGTGAGTACTTCCGCGACAACGGAAAGCACGCCCTCATCATCTATGACGATCTCTCCAAGCATGCCCAAGCCTACCGCCAGCTCTCTCTGTTGCTTCGACGGCCGCCCGGGCGAGAGGCGTACCCCGGGGACGTCTTTTACGTGCACTCGCGCCTCTTGGAGCGGGCGGCGAAGCTCAACGACGAGCTGGGTGGGGGATCGCTCACCGCCCTCCCAATCATCGAGACCCAGCTCGGAGATGTCTCCGCCTATATCCCCACCAACGTGATCTCCATCACCGATGGCCAGATCTACCTCGAGACCGATCTCTTCTACGCCGGGGTCCGACCGGCGGTGAACGTGGGGCTCTCGGTCTCGCGGGTGGGGGGGAACGCCCAGATCAGAGCCATGCGGCAGGTGGCCGGACGGCTCCGCCTGGATCTCGCCCAGTACCGGGAACTGGCTGCCTTTGCCCAGTTCGGGTCTGAGCTGGATAAGGCGACGCAAGCGCAGCTCAACCGAGGAGCGCGGATGGTCGAGATCCTGAAACAGGATCAGTACGTTCCTCTCTCCGTGGAGCGGCAGATCCTGATCATCTTCGCCGGAGTCAATGGGTATGCCGATGATCTCCCGGCCGAGGAGATCCGATCATTCGAGGATGGGCTCTTGCGGTTTGTTGAGGCAAGATATCCAGAGATCTATCAGGAACTGAATGAAAAGAAGATAATCGGCGAGGATCTCCGGCAGAAGGTGGAGCAGGCCATCCGGGAGCACAAAGAGGAATTCAAGGCTCAGAAACCAGCAGCGTAGGCTTGGTTTATGGATCAGGATCCACGGTTCACAGTTCCAAGCCTCGGTATTGGGTGTTGGGTATTGGGTTTTAGGTGCGAGCTTATGGTTCAAGGGGGCCTAGGGACGAACACCTAACACCTAAGAGGGAAAACCCAACACCGGATATCGGACCTTGGACATTGGACGTGAGAGATGGCGACGTTACGGGACATCCGGCGACGCATCAATAGCGTCAAAAGTACCCAGCAGATCACCAAGGCCATGAAGATGGTGGCCGCGGCGAAGCTCCGCCGTGCCCAGCAGCGGATCGTAGAGGCGCGGCCCTACGCGTACAAGATCCAGGAGGTCATCGCTTCCCTAGCGCTGCGGACCTCCCCGGAACAGCACCCCCTTCTGGCCACGCGAGAGACGGGACGGAAGGGGTTGGTGGTTGTCGCGGCGGACAAGGGGCTTTGCGGTGCCTTCAATGCCAACATCCTACGGAAGGCGTTCGAGTATCTCCGGCAGGCCGAGGACGCCGAAGTCCAGATCACGCTCTTGGTCGTGGGTCGGAAGGTCCGGGACTTCTTCCGGCGACGGCAGGTCGAGCGGCAGGGAGAGTGGATCAATATCTTCGATCAGCTTGCGTATACGCACGCGGCCGAGATCGGGAGCCAGTTGGCCAGGGGATACCTTGATAGCGAGCTGGACGAGGTACATCTCTTGTATAACGAGTTTAAATCGGCAGGCATTCAGCGGCTGGTGATGGAACGGCTCCTTCCCATCACGCCACTCTCCGTGGAGGCCGAAGAGCTGCAGCCGGTGGAGTTCATCTTCGAGCCGTCGCCAGAGGTCATTTTGGGTGAGCTGTTGCCTCGCCATGTGGAGATTCAGGTCTATCGAGCCCTGATGGAATCGGCGGCGGCAGAGCAGGGAGCGCGTATGACCGCCATGGAGGCAGCCACGCAGAGCGCCTCGGAGATGATCGAGCGGCTGACGTTGGTGTTCAACAAGGCTCGGCAAGAGCGGATTACGAGAGAGCTCATGGATATTGTGGGGGGGGCCGAGGCCCTCCGGGGGGCCGGCACCGCCTAGCGGAAGAGCGATGGCCGACGACCGATGACCGACAGGGAGGGCTGGAAGGCTGGGATGCTGGGAAGCTGGAGAACTGGAAAACCAGAACCTCAATAGGGCATATGGGGATCGGTTTTGGCCTTCTAGCGTGCTAGCCAGCTAGCATTCCAGCGGGTAACTACCGAGGGGGGAGAGCGCCGATGAACGAGGGATGGATCGTCCAGGTGATTGGGCCGGTGGTGGACTGCGAGTTTGCGCCCGGGCGTCTGCCGGCGATTTACAATGCCGTTAAGGTGCCGGGGATGGAGTACACCGACATCTTCTCCTATACCAAGGAGCTGACCCTGGAAGTGGCCCGGCACCTGGGGGAGAACAAGGTGCGCTGTATCTCGTTGGCCGGGACCGATGGACTCGTCCGCGGACAAAAGGTGATCGATACCGGTGGCCCCATCAAGGTCCCCGTCGGTCGATCCACGTTGGGGCGGATCTTGAACGTGATCGGGGAGCCGGTGGATAAGCTCGGCCCGGTGCATGCGGAGAAATTTTATCCCATTCATCGGGAGCCTCCTTCCTTTGAGGAGCAGGCGACCGAGGTGTCCGTGATGGAGACCGGGATCAAGGTGGTCGACCTGTTAGAGCCGTACACCCGGGGGGGCAAGACCGGCCTCTTCGGGGGTGCGGGGGTGGGCAAGACCGTCCTTATCATGGAGCTGATCCGCAACATCGCCATGGAGCATGGAGGCATCTCTGTCTTTGCCGGGGTGGGGGAACGGACCCGGGAGGGGAATGACCTCTGGCTCGAGATGAAGGCCAGCAAGGTGATCGATAAGACCGCCTTGATCTATGGTCAGATGACCGAGCCGCCCGGGGCGAGGCTTCGCGTGGGCCTCACCGGCCTCACCGCGGCCGAATACTTCCGGGACGAAGAGGGGCAGGATGTCCTGTTATTTATTGATAATATCTTCCGCTTTACCCAGGCCGGCTCCGAGGTCTCGGCACTGTTGGGGCGGATGCCGTCGGCCGTCGGCTACCAACCGACCCTGGGGACCGAGATGGGGGAGCTTCAGGAGCGGATCACTTCCACCAAGCGAGGGTCCATCACTTCGGTGCAGGCGATCTACGTCCCGGCCGACGACATCACGGACCCAGCGCCGGCCACCACCTTTGCCCATCTCGATGCGACCACTGTGCTGTCCCGGCAGATCGTTGAGCTGGGGATCTATCCCGCGGTAGATCCGCTCGCCTCCACCTCGAGGATCCTCGATCCTCGCGTCTTGGGCGAGGAGCACTATCGCGTGGCCCGGGGCGTGCAGGGAATCCTACAACGGTACAAGGACCTGCAGGACATCATCGCCATCCTGGGAATGGAGGAGCTTTCCGAGGAGGATAAGCTGGTGGTGTCGCGCGCGCGGAAGATGCAGCGGTTCTTCTCGCAGCCCTTCTTTGTAGCTGAAGAGTTCACCGGGACTCCCGGAAAGTATGTCCCCCTGCGGGAGGCCGTGAAGGGATTCAAAGACATCCTGGAGGGCCATTGCGACGAGTGGCCGGAACAGGCCTTCTACATGGTGGGGAATCTCGAAGAGGCGAAGGAAAAGGCGGAGCAGCTCGCCGGCACATAAAGCAGCAGTCGGCAGCCGTCAGCAAGAAATGGGAAGTAACCTCTATGAGAACAAAGCTGACTGCCGACTGCTTGGGATGAGCGATGGCAAGACATGAGGGCATTCCAAGGACGCTGAACTTGGAGGTGGTGACTCCGACCCGGATGGTCGTGAGGGAGGAGGTCGAGGAGGTCATGGCCCCTGGGGCCGAAGGATACTTTGGGGTCATGGGTGGCCACCTCCCCTTCATGTCCACCCTCAAGGTCGGAGAGCTCGCCTACCGGAAGAATGGCAGGTGGCGGCATCTCGCGGTGAGCTGGGGCTATGTCGAGGTTCGGCCCGAGACGGTGATCGTGTTGGCGGAGGCGGCAGAAAAAGCCGAGGAGGTCGATGCGGCCCGGGCAGAGCGGGCGCGGGACCGCGCCTTGGAGCGCTTAGCCCAGTGGGGGGACGAATCGATTGACGTCTTGCGGGCGCAGGGGGCTCTTACGCGCTCCCTGACCCGGATCGAGGTGGCTGGGAAGAGCTAATACAATGAGCAAGGGCCACTGATCGGCTGTAACGAGGTTAAATATTGAGGGGCGCATAGAATGCGCCCCTTTTTTATCCCTGCGACCACTGGCCCCGCATGATGATGATCCCCATTGGCGTCCCCGGTGGGGGATTGGTATTGAAGAGTGGATCGTAGGCCCAGTTGCGGTTAGGCGGGCGGTAGTAGTTATTCCCTGAGTTCCCGCAGCAGCGCCACGCCTCGGTGGCCTGCTGGCTGTGCCACAGAGCGACGAGGGAGCCATTGTAGTTGAAGTCCACGCTGTTCCAGTCCTCCAGGAAGCGGATGACGTTCTCCAGCTGGCCATTCCCCTGCCCCATCGTGGATTCGGCGCTCGGCCCCATGGCAAAGGCGGCGTTTACCGTGGTTTCCGCAGCGGGCCGACTCGAGGTCTTGCCTTCGGCCTTCTTCTTATCATCGTAGTCGTTCGGCCCCCAGTTGTTAGAGAGGACGGTGATGGCGTCGGCGAGCACGGCCGCGGGGACCTTGTTCACCGTGTTGTAATCTCCCTGAACATAGACCGGGTTCTCCGAGACCACGGTCAGCCCCGTGCTCGGCAGCTCGGCGCCGTTCACCAGGCGGATGCCTTGCCCTTTTTTAGGGCTGCTCTTTTTTTCGTTTGCGGTCGCGTACAGGATGCCGTTGGCCGGCATCATCCCGCAGGCCGTCAAGGCGCCGACATCAATTTGGGTGACCTTCATTTCTGTCTTTTCCCTGCCGTCGTAGAACTCTTCCTTGCGGACCGCCTTTTTGCCCTTGGCGTCCTTGCACTTATCGAGCTTGATCTCGTTGCCGGCTTGATCGTAGCCCTTCTCTTTTTCGATGATTAGATCCGCCTGGTAGTAGAGCTTGGCCGCTTGGAGCTCCGGAGAATCCCCGGCACTCCCCTTCTCGATCATCAGATGCGACGATACATCCGCATTGTCCGGGTCGTACAGCGCGTCCGGGATGGGGGGGATGATCTCCTGGACCCCCATGGCGCCATCCTGCACACGGCCGCCAAAAGTGCTGAGGGCCGCGCTCTTCCAGTCGTCGGCCGTCCACGCATTGGTGAAATCCTGGTCGTACTCGTGATCGAAGTTAAGAGTCTGGTAGTTCCCGCTGGCGTCCTTGATCTCGGGGTTCGTCCCGCGATTCGAGGGATCATTCTTGACGTAGCGGTAGATATTCCCGGTGGTGGTCGCGTACGAGTCGATTTTTACGCCCGCGTTGGCCTTGAGGTACAGGTTGCTGTTCGAATGGATCCGGCCGGTGAATATCATCTCCGGGCCCGCACTGATCTCCAGGTCGACGCCCCTGCCGTACAAGACCCCGAACTGAAAGAGCGGGATCCCCAGGTGCTGGACCTTCTGCGTGAGCTGGGCGCGACTCCCGCGGGGCCCGCGCACCGTGGCCGTGACCAGGTAGTCGGTCGTCTGGGCGATCAGCCCGGCGTAGGCGCCGCCGCTGAGCGTAGTTTGATAGTTATAAGGCTGCACCGTGCGGACCCGTCCTACCTGGAAGGCATCGAAGGTGTAGCTGGCGTCGGTGAGCACGGGTGGAGCCAGGGCGGTGAGCTGCGCATCGGTCGGGGTCGGAGTCGCCCCCAGGAGGCTCTTGAGACTCGACACGCCTGACTCGAGCCCGGCCTCGGCCGCGTAGAAGGCCGCGGTGTGATTCCGGTAGTTGCTCGCAATGGTGTCCTCGGTCCGGGCCGTCATCAGGAAGGCGAGCCCCATCACCGACAAGACCGCCATGACCAGTATCGAGACGACGAGGACGACCCCTCGCTGCTCTGCCATGCGTGGGATGGTACGATCTTTCATTGATGGTCTCCTTTCGGGCGACTCCTGAAACTGCTGGCGTAGCCCCCTCCCGGAAAGAGAACTATGTGAGCAATCTCTGTGCCAAGGGGTGTTTGGGCAACTTATTGAAATATAAGATATTCCGATGGTCGGCCCTCGTCCGGGTGCCGATCTTCGGGCACCTGTCGGGAAGGAGACAAGGAGGGTCTAAAAAGGACACAGACGGGGATGAGACTGGTGGAATCACGAGGGGGCGAATACAGGAGGACGTCGAGCTGTGGTCGATCAGGGCTCGTCGTCCGGGGCGGTGTCGGGTCCTGCCTCTTCGCCCAGGGCTTCCTCCATTATTGGCTCGACGTCTTTCCCCAGCTCGTCTCCCATCTCCTTGCCCATGCGCTTGACCCACCGGCGGATGCTCTGGGGATTGTCTTCATCGAGGTCCCCAAGCCGGCTCGGATCGGCGAGTCGCTCGAGGCGCTCCTCGGCGGAAAACTCTACGATGAAATAATCATTCTCCACTCCCAACCCGGGCAGTACGTGCCGGCCCCGCCGCTCCCGGCAATGTCGCTCGGGGCCTGAAAGCCTCGGCGTGCATTGGCGCCTCACCTTTGTTTACCGTTGGTTCATAAGTTCAATCTCCTCGGAGGGGCGAGGGGAGGCGGGTCTGGACCTGGCGGAACCTGGTTTGCGGGCGGCCAGGGGGTACCGCCCGCCGGAGCGAAGTGCAGGCGGGGGATGGCCGTCCTGGTGCTGACTAGAACCACCCGGCGCGGAATCTAGAGCTTTCGCAACACTGACCCGTGGAATCGTTCCGCCAGGGAAGACCCACCCCCTGAGCCCCTCTTGGTTTGACTCCAATCGAGAGGCGCGGAGCGAGGGACCAAACGTGCTACCATTTCCCCCGCCTCCTTGACCGCGCTGTGGGAGTGTGGTAAGCAGGGATACAATGCGTTGCCTTCACTGTGGCTATGTGAGTTTTGAGAATCTCACCACCTGTCGGCGGTGCTCCAAGCCGCTTCCCACGAGCCCCCGGCATGGTCCGGCCTCCTCGATCCCATCGCCTGAATCCGGTTCCCCCTCTGTCCCCTCTCTTTCCACTTCCGCCGTGGCTGTCCAGGAGCGGCAGCGTGTGCTCGACGGGCTACACGCTGTGGAAGGAGACAGTTCCGACGAGGAGGTGGACTGGGACCGCCTGGCCCTGCCTGCGGAGCTACGGGCTCCCCCGCGTCCCTCGGTCGTCTATGCCGGTTTGTTCAGAAGGGTGGCGGCAGTCCTGGTGGATGGACCGCTTCTCCTTGTCCTGACCGTTCTCGCGATGACCCTGGCTTCCCTGACGGCCATCGGGGGTGGCACGGTCGTGGGTGAGGTGACCCGTCAGATAGAACTTCTGGCATCGGGAGCCGCGCTCGTGGCGGCCATTGCGGTGAGTCTCGCGTATCACGTCTTGTGCTGGGGGCAGGGAGGTCAGACCCCCGGGAAGATGCTGATGGGGCTGCAAGTGGTAAGGCGGGATGGGGAGGAGATCGGATACGGTCGTGCCTTCCTCCGGTGGATCGGGTATTTCTTCGCCATGCTCCCGTTGGGTTTAGGGTTGACCATGGTGCTCTTTCATCCGCACGGGCGAGGGCTCCACGATCTTTTGGCAGGGACCTGCGTCATCCGGTTGGGCGTCGACAACGCGGAAGGGACGCGGGGGGACGGGTGATGACTGAAAGGATGAGGAGAGGACGCGGGCTGGCCATTCTCGCACTCCTCGTGAGTATCGTTGCCCTAGTGATCGCGGTTATGGCCTACCAGCGGACGGGGGCGCGGATGAGGGTCCTCGAGGATGCCTGGCAGAGGGCCCGCCAGGAGACGGCCGATGCCCTGGGCCGGGTGGAAGAGCTTGTGCGAGGGTCTAGGGAAAGACAACGATAAGCTGCGCACTCACCGAGACCGCTTCCGGACCCTTTTCCCTGAACCCTGAACGCTCAACCCTGAACCGGAAAAGAACCTCCCTCCTTTCCCCACAAGATCGTAAGGTTTCAACACGATCTTCTTTTCAGCATCCCGGTTCGTATATCCCAGCCGATAGCATTCCACCCCATGCTTCTTGGCGATGGCCATGGCCTGGTCGATCTGGCGGGAGTCATCCGGGAGCACGAGACAGAACCCGATACCCATATTGTAGACTCTGAACATCTCCGTGGGGTTTATCCGGCCCGTCGCCTGGATCAGGCCAAAGATGGGGTGGGGTTCTGGCCAGGAATCGAGGATGAACCCGACGCGGGCGGCGACCCGGCTGAGGTTGAGCAGGCCGTCACCGGTCAGGTGGATGAGGGCCCTGAGATCCAGCCCCGCCCTCAGCATATGCAGGATCTCCGGGACATAGATGCGTGTCGGTTCCAGCAGTTCTGCCCCAACGGTCCGGCCGAGCTCGGGGATGTATCTGTCCGGGCGAAGTTTCTGGCGTCGGAACAGTACATCACGGGCTAGGGTGAGGCCATTGCTGTGAATGCCGCTGCTTCGCAGCCCCAGAACCACGTCCCCCGGTTTAATGCGCTGGCCGATGATGATGCGATCCAGGCGGACGATGCCGACGCAGGTCCCGACCAAGTCAAACCCGTCGTCCTTGTGGACCCCTCGGATCATCTCGCGGAGTTGGGCGATCTCGCCTCCGGGAATCGTAATCCGGGCCCGGCGCGCGCCCTCCCGCAGCCCCCGTCCCATCTCTCGAAGGACCCGACGATTCGGCAACTGCACCGCTACGTAATCAACCAGGGCGAGCGGCTCTGCCCCCACGCAGAGCAAGTCATTGGCGTTCATGGCGATGCAGTCGATGCCGATGGTGTCAAACTTGCCGACCATCTGGGCCACGAGGATCTTCGTCCCTACCCCGTCCGTGGAGATGGCCAGGCCGAGATTCTCCTCGAGGGCGATGACATTGGCAAAATACCCAAAGGGAAGCATCACCCGGCCGATGCGTTTCCGAAAGGCGAAGGTCTCTCGGAGCAATGCAATCAGGTCCGTGAGGGCAGATGCTTGTCCCGCCGTGTTCACGCCGGCCTGACGATACGATGCCTGCTTTGAGCGACCCATGCGTTCCCTCGACGAGGCGTAGTTCGACTCACCATAGCCTAATTTACACTGCCGGACAAGCTCTCCCGGTCCCCGGAAACCCCTCGACACTGGCGCATCAATCTGGTATGCTGCCGCCCACTCCATGTCGCAGCGTTGAGGCTTTCCGACCTGACCCCCCGGTCATGCACGAATCGGGCAGGTAGCTCAGTAGGTAGAGCACGGGACTGAAAATCCCGGTGTCGGCGGTTCGATTCCGCCCCTGCCCACCAGCACACCGAAAAATTCCAATGCTTCTTTCGCGTATCCGTCTGCTTGATATGTCCGAAGGCATGCCCGTCGATGCGCAGATCAGCCGTTCCCTCCCTGCGGAAACGCGAGCTGCGGGGTGACCTGCTATTATTTAATGATCGGCGGTTGGCACGGTTGTTGCTCTTTCGCAGGAGACAGTGACCGGTGAGACCAGGGAGGAAGAGGCGATGCCGATGTTCTTTTTCAGTGTGCGAGAAACGTCAGACTCTGAAATGGAACTGATAGAAGTTGATGCCCCAGATCTTATGGACGCGCTACAAACCCTGGCTGGTTGGTGTCCTGAAATCCACATCGTGCGGCTCGAAGGAGTCAGTGCAGGCTCCCCCGGTTACGCATAAGGGTTCACGATTCGCCCTTGCTGCACCAGGAAATGCAAGGGGGCCTACTCGGCCCTCACCCGCCGCTCTTTGATCTCTAACCGGATTCGCACCGCTAATTCTTTTATCTGTCGAACGCCTTCCCCCTCGGACAACTCGCCCCCGCCTACCCGCTTGGCAATCGTCAAGCGCTTCGTAAGCCACAGATCGACCAGGTCCATGTAGGGATAGCGGACTTCTGCGAGCTCACGGCGGCAGTCGGCGGCCATGCTCTTCCAGTGTGCTCCGCCGGCTAGGCCCCGGCGGAGTTTTTGATCACACGCTTCTTGCCACCGGAAAAACATCTGCGACAAGTCGGTCGGTGCCCTGGGCGTCAAGGGAGAACGCTGGGTCAGATAGGTAAGGACGTTCTCGACAAAGCGGGGTCCGTCGGCCCAGCCGCTCCCGATTTCCCGGCCGAGGTCGAAGGCGACCGCCAGCACCGTCCCCTGTCCTACCCGTTGCTCAGCGATCAACGGTGAAGGGAACCGTGCCCCAAATATCCGACCAGAAGCGTGAAAGGTGGCCCCACCGGCGTACTGTGCGATCTCGACCGCGCCGGACTTTTTAGGATTGAGATCGTTAAAGGTCATCATAGTTCGAAACGTCACTTCCTCCAGAATCGGATGGGCTGGCTGAAGGGGGATGACTGCCTTGAAGGGGACAGAGACCCAGTCCCGCGAGGTCCGTATCTCCAAGGGGATGATGGAGGCCACCGGCTGGTATCCTCCGCTTCCGTACGAGTTTGGACCGCCGGTGATCAGGAGCGATCCTCCCCGGTTGAGGAAGTCGGGCAGACGATCCCGAACGGCCCAGGGGAGCACGTCGTAGGGGACGTTCGAAAAGACCAGTACCGCAAACTCCAGAAGGTCGTGCTCCCAGAGCTGCCCCTTGATCTCTGCGTTTGCCCTGTCCTTGACCGCTTCCGTGGGGATGTAGGAATCATCCCCCAGGACCAGGATGAGCTTGACGGGCTCTGCCGCCGCTTGCCGCAGAAATAGCGTGAAAGCCAGGAGCAGGCCAGGCAGCACTCGCCTGGTGAAAGGAATGGATGCACACTTCGAAAGGGTTGTCATTACGGGAATCCCATGATCTTCATCCTTGCTTCGCTTGACGGTACGGCGAGTTCGCCGGCGCTTTGATGTGAGATATTCATCAGGCCTTGCTCGTACTCGCTGCTCAAAGCAAAACGCCCCTCGGGTCAACCCCGCCCCAAGAGGGCGCCTGAAATGCGTGCTTTACCAACGAGAGTGTCAAAGGTTTCGTGGCTACCGCTTCTCCTACCATAGCGTATAACCAACTATCGACGGGGTGTCAAGAACTGACGCCACAGCCAAAGTTTCGCTTGGAAGGAGGTGCGCGGAAGTGTTAGAACTATCGACAAGACCGTGTTGGTCCGTCATTGGTGGAGCGGCCGGTGGAGACCAGAAGAAGGATCTGCATGGAGGAGATTCGCATGGGGAAAATCGCATGGTGCACAGGAGCGATCCTGGTTTTGGTCGGCTGCGCTGCCTCACCCCAGGTCCTGATGCGGAGTCTCCCGCTCGCGGGTGAGACCCGACTAGCGGGCACGTCCATAGAACAGGTCTCGCTGCAGGAGGCCGGTGTCTCGGAAAGGGAGGACCGCTTTTTTTTGACGCGGGTGTCGCTGAAAAATCGCACCGGAAAAACGCTTCACTTTGGACCACAGCATGTGTATTTGGCCGATGCGGGCGGGAGACTGCTTCCGCGTATTTCCGAGCGATGGCTGCCCGAGTACTACGATGCCGGAATACGCGGAATCCCCCCCGACCCAGATCGCAAGGCGATTGCCTCTTTTCCGTCGGCCGAGGTGAAGCTGGGGGACGCCACCTATGTAGCCCCGCCCTTGACCTCCGGCCAGAAAGGCCAGATGGCGGCCGAGGTGGCGGCACTCGTCCGGGCGGCTTTTGTGCGTCCACAGAGAGATGCTCCCAGAACCTTTATCCACAAGGCGTCCGAGGTCACGCTGGGGGTTCTTGTGAGAGACGTCACGCTCAGGCCGAACGAGAGAATTGCCGGGTACGTCTACTTTTACCAATCAGCAGCAAGGAGGCCGCTATACCCCTTGCGGCTGGTGATCGAGCTCCAGGGCGAGGTTCATGCGTTTCTTTTTCGGGAGCGATGAGAGACTTCTGTCCCGGTTCGACAAGCCCTTTGCGATGGGTTTCAACGGGTGATAGACTTGGCGTGGCAAGGGGGCGACGGGGAAAATCCGGAGGGAGGAGAAGTTCATGGTCTACACCGTGGATGAGATCGCGCGCCTGGTTCAAGGAGAGGTCATCGGAGACGGCGCTGTCCCGATCCGGGGAGTGACCTCTATCGAGGAGGCCCGTGAGGGGAGCCTGATCCTTGCGGAGACCCCCGCTTACTTCACACGCGCCGAGGCCTCGTCTGCCTCCTGCATCCTTGCTCGTCAAGGGGCCGGACCATCACGGAAGAGCTTGATCCTGACGGGAAATACGAGGGTGGCCTTTGCCCGGGTGTTACGGCTTTACCATCCGCCCAAAGAGGCGCCTGCGGGGGCCCATCCGTCTGCGGCGATCGGGGAAGGAGTCGAGCTTGGGGGCCAGGTGGCCATCGGCCCCTTCGTTACGATCGGCCAACGGGCAAGGATTGGCGACCGGGTCGTGATCGGCCCCAGTTGTGTGATTGGGGACGGGTGTGAGATTGAAGAGGACACTCTCTTGCACAGTCGCGTGACCCTTTACGACGGAACACGGGTGGGAAAGCGAGTGATCATTCACGCGGGGGCGGTCGTCGGCTCTGACGGGTTTGGCTTTGCCCCGGACGGCGGAGAGCAGGTCAAGATTCCGCAAGTGGGGATCGTGGTCATCGAGGATGATGTTGAAATCGGGGCGAATGTCTGTATCGATCGGGCCACCCTGGGCCGGACCCTGATCGGGCGAGGGGTGAAGATCGACAACCTGGTTCAGATTGGCCATAACGTCACCGTGGGGGAAGGTTCGATGCTCTCCGCCCAGGTCGGCATCGGCGGCAGCGCAACCGTGGGGAAGAGATGTACCCTGGGGGGCCAGGTGGGAATCGCCGACCACGTGACCCTGGGGGATCGCGTGATCGTCGGCGCCCAGTCCGGGCTCGCGCCGGGAAAGCAGCTTAGGGAAGGGGAGATCGTCTGGGGATCCCCTGCCCGACCTATCCAGAAAAGCAAGAAGCAATTTGCGGCGATGGCCCGGGTGCCAGGGCTCTTGGAGGAGGTGGCCGCGTTGCGCCGGAGGGTGGCTGATCTCGAGACGCGGTCTGCCCGTTGAAAAATTATGCGTGAGGCGAGGGACCTGCCGTATTTTCCCGGGAATAATGTGAGCATCGGGAGACTTCTCCGAGGCAGGAGTCTCTCTTGGTGCTCCGTGGGGGGATGATGAGGGATAGGGTGGAAACGACCCCCCGGATCCTCGCGGTCGGGACCGCGACACCAAGGGAGCGGTTTACGCAGGCTGAAATCCTGCGGTGGACCGGATACACCGACCCCCTCCGTCGGGGGTTTTTCCTGCGGAGCGGGATCAAGCACCGCCGCCTCTTTCTCGACCGGGAGACCTTTACCCCTGACGAGACCGTCGACCAGCTCAATGCCCGATTCGAGCGTGGAAGCCTCGAGCTGGGGTGTCAGGCGATCCTGGCTTGCCTTGAACAGGGAAGGGTTGTCCCCCAAGAGATCGATTTCCTTGCGACCACCACCTGTACCGGTCGTCTCTGTCCAAGCCTCGACACGCGATTCATCCGGGCGCTACGGATGCGGCATGATATCCAGCGGGTCCATGTGGGGGATACGGGCTGCGCCTCGGGGGTCGTGGCCCTCGAGCAGGCCTTTAATTATATCAAGGCCCACCCCGCGGGACGGGCCCTCGTGGTATCCGCCGAAATTTGCTCTGCCACCTATTATCTGGACGACACGCCGGAGACAGCGGTGGCGAACGCCATCTTCGCTGATGGGGCGGCTGCCGTATTGGTCGCGGGTGCGGGGGACGGAGTGGCCCTCGTAGAAAAGCGGACCCTTCTGAGGCCGGAGTATCTCGATCTCATGGGTTTTATCTATCCCGGGGGGCGCCCGCGCATTCTCCTCTCCAAAGAGATCCGGCATGTCGCCGCCGTGATGCTCGAGGAGCTGAGCGCGTCGATGCTGGCGGAAAACGGGCTCAAGCGGCGCGACATCCGGTTCTGGGTCCTCCATTCTGCGGGCCGACGGGTGCTGGAAAAGGCGAAGGATTTGCTGGGGCTTACCGACCGCGATCTCCGTTTCTCCCGCCAGGTTCTCCGAAATTTTGGCAACATGTCCTCCGCCACCGTCCTGTTTGTCCTGGATGCGGTCCTCCGCTCGAGGGAGCCCCGCCCCGGCGACTGGGGTATCCTGGCCGCCTTGGGACCCGGCTTTGCCGCGGAAGGGCTTCTCCTCCGATGGTGAGATTTCCGCTGCCACGGGCCGAAGGAATCGGGGAACTCATCGATGATCCCGGGATTGCCCTGGACGAGCTTTCGGCCAACCTCCAGGATTTGGAGCGCCTGAATCGCCTCTTCGGCGGCACGCGCCTCATCCTACACTATCTGGAACCGGTATTCCGTCGCACTCATGCCGGTGAGGTCCAGATCTTGGACGTAGCGACCGGTGGGGCCGACATCCCTGCTGCCATCGTTCGGTGGGCCCGTCGCCAGGGGTGGCGAGTTCGGATCGTGGGGAGCGACAAGAATCCCCAGGTGTTGCGGGCGGCCGCGGAGCGGATTCGGGATTACCCGGAGATCAGCCTCGAGCTGGAGGATGCCCTGGCCCTCCCCTACCCGGCCGGAAGTTTCGACGTAGTCCTCTGTTCCCTGGCCCTCCACCATTTGACCTATCCGGAAGGGGTCAAGCTCCTGGCCTCCCTGGATCGGATCGGGCGGTGGGGATTCATTGTGAACGATCTCCTCCGGAGCTGGCACGCGTATCTCCTGACATGGCTCGCTATGCGTCTCTTCTGCCGAGGGCGCCTGGTCCGCCACGATGGGCCCCTTTCGATGTGCCGAGCGTATACCCTTTCGGAGCTTCGCACGATGGTGGATGAGGCGCGGGTGAATGGGGTCCGGATCCGTTCGCATCCCTTTTTCCGGGTTGCCCTGGTCAAGGAGCATGGCGATGACCGGCCCCCGGATCGCTAAAGTAAACGCACAACGTGCGTGTACTTGTCACAAGATGAAATGCGTTTAATTAGTGTCGGCCTCCTCCTGCTGCTGGTCTTCCCTGCCCGCCCCGTCTCCGCCTGTGAAATTCCTCCGGAGCTCCTGGCCAACCGTACCTTTACGGAGAACCAGAAAATCCTGGAGGGAGAGGTGCTCTTTGTGGCCGATGCGCGACTCCATGACTTTGAGGGTCGGACCGCGGCGGTCTCGGGTCTCGTTATGGCCAGGGGACTTCAAGATGCGGTCGGGTGCGTGGCGATTGATGCAAGGGGCCTGGAGACCGGAATTGCCCTCCGCAATAAGTTCATGTGGGAAGATCATCTGGAGGTTACCAAGTTCCCCGAGATCCGGTTCGTCCTGACCGGCCTTGCCGATGTGCAGACGGAAGCCGAGAACATTGGTCTCACGCTAGAAGGGGAGCTGTTCCTCCACGGGGTGGCGAGAGACGTACGCATCCCTGCCAAGCTTACACCTGGGGACGGAAGGACCAAGGTGGAGGGAAGGACGAAGCTCAGGATGAGCGACTATGGCATCGCGCGTCCTGCGTTTCTCTTTATCACGGTCAAGGACGAGGTCGAGGTCCGATTTCGGGTCCTGATGGGAGAGGCCGAGTGAAACGGACTGCGGATGTTTTGGTGGTGGGGGGAGGCCCGGCGGGGAGTGCGACAGCCATCCTGCTGGCGAGGGCGGGACTTGAGGTGTGTTTATTGGAGAAGAGTCACTTCCCTCGGGAGAAGCCGTGCGGTGATTACCTCAATCCGGGGTGTGTTCCGCTCCTGGAGCGCCTCGGGGTCCTTTCCTTGTTGGAGGCGGAATGTCCCCAGCCGATCCGGGGGATGCGGATCGAGGCTCCCGAGGGGACGGTCCTCATGGGGACGTATCCGGGTAACGGGATTCCGCCACACGGGTATTCTCTTCCCCGATATATGTTCGACACCCTCCTCTTTGAGGCGGCCCGCCGGGCCGGGGTCGAGTGCCACGAGGGATGTCGGGTGATGGATCTGATTTGGGAGGGTCCTCGGGTTACAGGGGTGGTCGCCGATTCCGAGGGTCAGCCACAGTCCTTCCGTGCCTCCGTCACCATCGGGGCCGACGGTCGGAACTCGGCGGTGGCCCGCCGCCTCAACCTTTTCTCCTGGCATCCTTCCCATCGGAAGGTCGCCTTGGTCCGGCGCTTTCAGGTGGCTCAGGACCTCGGCGATCTGGGAGAGGTGTATCTGGGGAGGGCGGGGTATTGCATCCTGAACCCGCAGGGAGGGGGGAAAGTCAATATCGGCGTCGTGGTGGATCAGCGGGATCTGCCGCTTCACCGGGCATGGGAAGGGGTCTTTTGCGAACTCCTCGACGCCTACCCGCAGGTGCGGGTCAAGCTGGGGGACGCTCGCCCTCTGAACCGACTGCGGGTGGTGGGACCTCTGGCCTGCCGAGCGGAGCGGGTCGCGGGGGACGGGTTCCTTCTGGTCGGCGATGCCGCCGGGTACTACGATCCGATGACAGGGCAGGGGGTCTATCAGGCGCTCAAAGGGGCCGAACTTGCAGCGGAAGCGGTTTGCAAAGGAGTTATCACCCGCGAGGCCCTGGGACGCTATGCCGTCGCGTACCGCCGGGAGTTCGCATCTCAGGATCGGGTTTGTCGGCTTCTCCAGCAAATCGTCTGCCGTCCCCGTCTCTGTGAGTCCGTGGGTCGGCATCTTCAGAATCGGGGCGAACACCTTCTGGAACTGATGGGGGTGGTAGGAGATCTCCTGCCGGCTCATCGGCTCCTGCGGCCCGGCTTTTGGGCTTCGTTGCTCGTCGAGGGGGTCCCTTCCTTGACTCGCCTGATTCGCTGTGTTAGGTAAGACTTCGGGCCGGCGTAGCTCAGTGGTAGAGCAGCTGATTCGTAATCAGCAGGTCAGGAGTTCAACCCTCCTCGCCGGCTCCAGGAAAATCAAAGGCTTTTGTAACTTCCCTCCAGCTCCAATACCTGCAATTGTCCGAAAACTGTCCGAGAACTCTCTCCTCCATCACTGACTACCCTTATTGATCGCGATTGCCAAGGGAACCACCGTGGGAGTTGTTGGCTGTGAGGCCAAATAATCGCCCAGACGAGTAGCAGCCTGCTTAAGATCCGCGTCGCTTACGATGTTGTACCGATCAAACACCGAACGAGTCTTGTGACCGGTGATGCTCATAGCGACGCGCCCAGGAACTCCAGCCCGGACAAGGTTTCGAACTACCGTCCGTCTCAGATCGTGAAATAGCTTACCTGGAAGACCAGCTACTTTACAGGCTCTCTTCCACGTCTTCCGCAATCCGATTTTCCGTTCTCTTCCCTTCGTGGAGCGCTCCGCCTACAAGCACTCTCTTAAAGAGCACGCTTTCGATATTGAAGAGCAGGTTTGCATTACCAAAGACAATGTTCAGGTAGGGGTCGACGGCGTTCTCTACATGCAGGTCCTCGATCCGCAGCGCGCTTCGTACGGGATCGGCAATTA
>LKGT01007027.1_pt5 | contig 21282 bp, 24 predicted proteins | sample 503861 | NCBI WGS metagenome assembly LKGT01 (sample SAMN04113194, study PRJNA297058) | marine sediment metagenome | biome: marine benthic biome; feature: marine benthic feature; material: marine sediment; isolation source: sediment sample collected at the water-sediment interface from the South......
TTGCATGTCTTAGGTCTCCTTCTGAATAGTCAAAAATTGCCTTGAGACCYTTTTTGTCTGYCTYTACCTTCTCWTGTTTAGCGATCTCTCCGAGTCTACCAATTABGTCTTTTTCAGAAATTGTAGTAAACTTGAAGGWAGCRCATCKGCTTTGAAGKGGGTCTATAATTTTGGAAATATTATTTGCAATYAGAATAAATCTRCAGTATTTTGCAGTGTCCTCTATTATTCGTCKBAGTGCWGTTTGAGCATCATTWGTCATCTCRTCTGCCTCATCTARRATAATTAATTTGAAAGGGGCATCTGCCAYCCCMGCAAATCTAGAGAATCKCTTMACTTTCTCTCTTACCATWCCTATTCCTCTTTCATCTGATGCATTTAGCTCCAARGTGTATTCTTTGGCATTTTCTCCAAGGATCTGCTTTGAAATGCATATGGCAGTAGTGGTCTTGCCAACTCCGGCMGATCCDGAAAACARTAAGTGTGGCATGTCTGCAGAATTTGMAATTAGTGCCTCTAGGCTACCAATTATTTCAGTTTGGTTTACTATTTCAGAAAGTTTTGTGGGGCGATACTTTTCAACCCACATGCCTGTTGATAACATGTTTACCAATGGTCAATGCCCCACTAATAAACGGAAATTTCTAGGATCAATTGATCTCACTAAATAGTGAAGAGAATTGATTGATCCACTACATGAGGATCTTATGGGCCAAAATGGATCTTAATGGAAATAGAAGATGTAGAGAAACTGCATGAAATAGGATATGGTCTAAAGGATGCCAAGGTTACACTAGCCCAAGATATCAAATTCAATGTGGCCAAAGTCAAAGTTGAGGGAAGAACAGGCGAGGTCATGAATCTACCTCAATGGGTTGGAAAGATTCTTGCAGACAATAAACTTGGAGAACTAGACTCCACTGATATGATAACTGAGCTAAAGCAAGCATTATCAAAAGAAAAGATGGTTGGAGAATACCAATTATCAACTCTTGATTCTCATTTTTACATCAAACTAAAACAATACATGAGAACATTACAAAGAGATGACTTTAATCATGTGGAAAGTATGTTAATAGAATTATTTAGAATGAGAAGAGGCAAGCTTGTAAAACTTGCAGATTCTACAAAACTTACTTCTGATTTACACAACAAACTTACAGTTGAAGAAAGTGTTTTCTTTAAAACAATTTATGATAACAGTAAAAACTTTGAAAAACAAATATGGAGTGGATTAAATGAGCGAAGTTCAAGCTAGTACCTATACAGAATCTGCTTTGTCAGACAAGGTAAAAGATTTCTTAAATAGATTCAAAGACAAGTTTGGTACTTACAAGTATCTTGAACAAATCGATGAGATGATGCCCAGAAATTCAAAATACATTGTAGTTGATTATAATGATCTTGTAATAGAGCCAGAGCTTGAAAGAATGTTTTCCAAAGATCCTGATAGAATCTTTAACGCATTCTCTCGTGCAATAAAAGAATCACTACAAACTAGATTCACTGATTATGCTGAAAAAATYAAAGATGAAGTTCGTGTTAGACTCGTTAACTATCCATCACAACGTAGTCTCAGACAAATTAATTCTGAAACAATTGGATACATTACAAGTGTTTCCGGAATGGTGGTTAGAGCGTCAGAAGTAAAACCACTKGCAAAAGAGCTAGTCTTTGTTTGTCCTGATGGGCACCATACACAGATAATTCAACTCAAAGGAATGGATGTAAAGCTTCCAATAGTTTGTGATAACCCAAATTGTAAGAATAGAGACTTTGAGTTAAAGCCTGAAGCAAGCAAATTCATAGATTTTCAAATTCTAAGATTACAGGAACTACCTGAAGACCTCCCACCAGGACAGCTTCCWCACTATATTGAYGTCACAYTAAGACAGGATYTAGTTGAYAATGCAAGGCCAGGKGACAGAATCATCCTAACTGGYATAGTDAGAATTGARCAAGAGTCAGTTTCAGGCGTACAAAGAGGCCACAGCGGACTCTAYAGATTAAGAATTGAAGGTAACAATATYGAATTCTWCASTGGTCGKGGTGCWAAGACCTCWAGGAAAATACAAAGAGAAGAAACCTCACCTGARGACGAAAAATTAATTCRTTCYCTAKCACAAACTCCTGATGTCTATCAAAAATTGATAGATTCGTTTGCACCACACATTCAWGGACACTCTTTAATCAAAGAAGCAATYCTCTTACTAATTGTTGGTTCTAATCAACGAGCATTAGTTGATGGCAGCAAGATTAGAGGTGACATTAACATATTTCTTGTTGGTGATCCTGGTACTGCAAAAAGTGAAATGCTAAAGTTTTGTGCAAGGGTTGCACCAAGGGGACTTTATACATCTGGTAGAGGTTCAACTGCTGCAGGTCTTACAGCAGCTGTAGTTAAAGACAAGACTGGAATTATGATGCTTGAAGCAGGAGCCGTAGTATTAGGTGACCAAGGACTTGTTTGTATTGATGARTTTGATAAAATGAAACCWGAAGATAGAAGTGCAYTACAYGAAGTTATGGAGCAACAGTCTGCAAGCATTGCWAAAGGAGGTATTGTTGCAACCCTWAATGCAAGAACTTCTATTTTGGCWGCGGCTAACCCAATGTATGGYAAGTATGATCCATTCAAAAACATTACAGAAAATGTAAACTTGCCAATTCCATTGCTTACAAGATTTGACCTGATATTTGTTGTAAGGGATATTCCATCTAAAGAAAAAGAYGAAAAGATTGCACGACAYATWATTGATTTRCACACTCCACGAGGAATAGACCARCGTTCTGTWATTGATGTCGATTTGCTAACAAARTATCTTTCATTTGCAAAAAAGGGTTCACCYGATTTGACCAAGGAAGCTGAAAARAAGATTCTTGATTATTATTTGAAGATGAGAAATGTGGAATCCGAAGAGATGATTACAGTTACTCCAAGACAACTTGAGGGTATTATTAGGCTCTCTACTGCTCGTGCAAGGCTACTCATGAAAGACAAGGTAGAAGAGGAGGATGCTGAACGTGCTATCTTCCTAATTCAGTCAATGCTTGAGGATGCAGGCGTTGATGTAAATACCGGCAAAGTAGACCTAGGGGTTCTTCTAGGAAAACCAAGAAGTGAGRTCTCAAAAATGCARCTATTCATGGATGTTCTAAAAGGTCTTGAGGGTGACAACAAGATTGCAGTAGARGAAAGAACATTTGTTAAAGAATTAGAAAAGTCTGAAAAGTTTACAGAGGAAGAAGCCAGAAAATATATCAGAAGAATGTTACGCGAAGCATCTATTTATGAATCAAAACCCGGTCATTATAACCGAGTATGAAAATAGAGAAACTAGATCTTCCCGAATCTGCAATTGAATTTTTAAAATCAGAAGGATTAACCAAATTATATCCACCTCAAAATGATGCCATAAAGGCAGGACTGCTAAAAGGGAAAAGTGTTTTGGTCTCTGCTCCTACTGCAAGTGGCAAGACACTAATTGCYACTTTGGCAATTATTAGTTATCTTTCWAAAAATAAGGGAAAGGTGATCTATCTTAGYCCACTTAGAGCATTRGCAGCTGAAAARTTTTTAGARTTTAAAAAATTAGAAAAAATCTCTATAGGAAATAAAATTAAAGTTGGAATTTCTACTGGGGATTATGAAAATATTGAAAAAAAATTAGAGAAAAAYAATRTTTTGATTTTAACGAATGAGAAGATGGATTCAATAATTAGACAYGGAGCTGAGTGGATTGATGAAATTGGTCTAGTGATTTCTGATGAAATACATTTGATTGGTGATGATTCACGTGGACCAACACTTGAGATGATTCTAACHCAGCTAAAAGAACTAGAACACAAACCACAAATTTTAGGTCTTAGCGCTACAATAACCAACTCCGATGAGATTGCTAATTGGCTTGGATGCAAGCTTGTGGATAATRAATGGAGGCCCGTACCACTCTCTGAGGGAGTTTACGATGGAGGGATGGTAACAATGAGTGATGGTACTACCTTTGAGGTMGCTAACACCATTCGTGGAACCCCAATTGATCTAGGCGTACAATGCGTGCAGGAAGGGGGACAGTCGCTTATTTTTGCAGAAACYAGGATGCGTTCCAAGTCTTTAGCAACAAAGGCAGTAGAAGTAATTGRGCAACTTTTAGAGAAAAAAGAACTTGATGAACTAGAAAAAATTTCAAAAAAGATTTTAACAAACAACGAACAAACTGATCTTGTAAAGACACTTGCAATTCTAGTAAAGAAAGGTGTTGCTTTTCATCACGCAGGATTAAATCAAACATGCAGACAAATCATWGAAACTGAATTTCGTAAAGGAACAATCAAGCTGTTGTCATCTACTCCAACTTTGGCAGCTGGTGTCAATCTTCCAGCAAGACGKGTTGTAATTTCAAACATTAACAGATACAATGCAAAGATTGGAGCAAACAGACCGATCAGTGTACTAGAGTATAAGCAACTTTGTGGAAGAGCAGGCAGACCTCAATACGACAAGTATGGCGAATCAATAGTTGTTGGAAATGGAAACGGTAAGGAAATATTAGAGCACTACATAAATGGAGAACCTGAACCAATAGAATCAAAAATTACTGAAGACAAATCTTTGAGAACGCATATTCTAAGTGTAATAGTTACTCACCCAGGAATTAAAAAAGAAGAGATTCTAAATTTCTTTTTACAAACATTAGGTGGATTGCAATCAAGAAAGCCCACAATAAAATTTGGAATCGATATTGCATTGCGTTTTCTTTCAAGTGAGTTTTTGATAATCAAAAAAGGTGAAAGATATGCAGCTACTGAATTTGGAAAAAAGACATCCATGTTGTATATTGATCCATTAACTGCAACTCATTTCAGAGATTCAATAGAAAATGTATCRAAGAAAAGAAAACACACTTTTGGATTTTTACAWGTAATTACAAACTCTGAGGAATTTTTCCCAAAGTTCTCYCTRAGAAACAAAGACTTTGAGACTGCCTCTATAATGATTGAAAATCATACCTCGGAACTCCTTGAGCCAATATCCGAGTATGACTGCTCAAGGAGCCTTCTTGCCTTGCAGTCATGGATTACAGAGTCYTCAGAAACTACTCTCTCAGATAATCTTGGRATAGAGTCTGGAGACATGCATAGGATGGTAGAGAATGCAAACTGGTTRACTTACTGCCTYAGAGAGATTGYAAAACATGTGGAGAGGGCAGATTTGCTAGAAGAACTYGRAAATCTACGAAGACGAATWGTTTATGGAATCAGAGARGAACTCCTTGAACTAGTCAAAGTAAAGGGCATAGGCAGGAAAAGGGCAAGAACTCTATTCAAACACAAGATAAAGACACTAGATGATTTGGCAAAGATTCCGGTAAACAAATTAGCAGAAATTGATAAAATTGGTTTAACCCTTGCAGATAACATAAAGTCAGAATTAAAAAAAGTTAGATATTGACTGAATTAATTATTCCAGCAGTTGTTTCTTGTATTGTTGCTTTTTTTACCGTATATCTTACAACTCCCCCACTGATAAAATTTTTACAAAAACGAAATTACACAGTCATTGACAAACACAAGAAAGGACATGTTATGATTGCAAGGCCTGGAGGTATATCAATTATTGCAGGAATCATTGCATCTGAAATTATACTTTATGCGTTTTTGCAAATGAATGAAATTTTAGCTGTAATGATAACAACTTTTCTGGCATTTGTAATTGGGTATATAGATGATAGAAAAGCTATGGGTGGATGGTTCAAACCTATTGGACTAGCACTTGCTGCATTACCAATAATCTTTCTTGGTGCATATGATTCTGATCTAGCATTTCCTTTGTTTGGAGAAGTCCATATTCCAATACTGTATCTTGCAATAATCATCTTCATGATTGTAATCACTGGAAACACCATCAATTCAATTGATGTCCTAAATGGAGTCGCAAGCGGGTTTATGGTAATTGCCAGTTTTTCATTGAGTATCGCATTATTTATCTTACAAAATTACGAGATAGCAATTATCAGTCTGCCGTTAGGTTTTGTTTCATTGGCTTTTTACAAATATCATAAAATTCCATGTAAAATATTCCCAGGAGATTCAGGAGCTCTGACTCTGGGCGCTATGTACGGTGCTATTGCGATTGTCGGTCAGGTAGAGGTGATTGCTGCAGTAGCCTTGCTTCCTGCTGTTTTAAACTCTTTTTTATTCCTGGCAAGCGTAAAAAAAATTGTAGATCACAGAGAGTTAAATGAAAAACCAGTAGAGCTTACAGATGATTTCAAACTAAAGGCAACAAAGAACAAAAAAGCACGAATCTCTTTAGTTCGTTTGATTGTAGCGAATACACCACTTTCAGAAAAAGAAGTTTGTTATGTAATTTTTAAATTAGCTTTGTTTTCTGCAGGTCTTGCAATAATTACAGCATTTATGATGGAGTTTAAAGTATGATGCACAGTCAACTTTTGGGATTTTTGTTTTTGATGTGGGTTCTGATAATAATTGGAGGTGCAATTGCAGTTGTTATTCTTGGCCCAATTTCAATATCTGGTTTTGGGGAATTTGATCCTTTAATAAATTCCATTGTTAAGGGTATAATTGCAATTGGTTTGTCAATAGCATGGATTTTGATTTTAACAAAAATGAAAAATTTGATATTCAGAAAAACATTCAACTATTAAATGAGTCATTCTAAAACAACACAATTAAAGATGCCAAGGTAATCCATTTTTGATAATTTTTTCAGGTAACTCCTCTTTGTATTTTTTTAAAAAATTTATCTCTAATTTTTTGTCACGTAGTTCATCTGGTAACATGATTGGAATTTCTTCAATAATTGGGTAAAATCTGGAACATTTTGTGCATACTATGACTCCTTCTGATACAACATTGTCTTTTTCTTTAATTACATTTAGTTCCAAGGGATGATACTTGTCAATAGGACATGCTAAAATATCCATCATATTTTTATTCATTTTAGATCCAGATAGATTGGAACACCTTGTTTACTAGATAAAAGTGCTGCCTCTGCAATTTTTGTTATATTGATTACCTCCTTGGGCTTTACAAYAAGCTCATTTTTTCCTTCCATTGCACCAATAAAATTTTGAATTTGCAATAATATTGGATCTTTTTTTTCAAGAGACACYAGACTATTTTCTTTTGATACTTTAATTTCTTGAGAAATAAGATCTGATAAAACTACTGCCYCAGAACACACAGCTCTAAGTTTTCTAATCTTTTCTGRTGAAAAACCATTTGATAAAATAATTGCAGTTTTGTTATTTTTATAACCCAACATTATGCTTGCAAAATCWTCTTTTTCATTGTTTAAGGCACATAATCGTGCAAAAACCAAAATTGGYATCTCATCAAATATCCAGTTTGCAGCATCAATATCATTTATTGARCTCTCAAAAACTATTCCCTTATTTTCATGAGATGATAATTTACTTTCAYGATAAAATTCCAACATAACAAGATCACCATATTTTYTYTCTCTGACAGAATTTTTCACAAATTCTATTGTCGGATTAAATCGTTCAGCAAATCCACAAGTAAAAATGACTTTATTTTTTTCTGCTATTTCTTTTAATTTTTCACCCTTTACTGAATCAAACAYTATTRGTTTCTCAACAAACACRTGTTTTTTTTCAAGAAGTAGCTTTGTTACTATTTCAGCATGAGMTGATACATTTGTACCAACAAAARCACCATCAAAATCTTCAGATACMACTAAACTATCTACAGAATCATAATGATTTACAGAATGTTTTTGCCCACATTCTTTGCTTTTCTGAGAATCAGAATCAYAAACAGCAGATAAAACTCCTAGATCTGATAAAATTCTTGTATGGTTTTCACCCCACCCTYCTATACCAATTTGCGCAATCTTCATCTAGTACACCGRAGTTAACCAAGAAGAATAGTCATTGTTTTTGTTCATTACAATGTTTGTATATTCATCCATCATCTTTTTAGTAATATCMCCWGGCCTTCCATTTCCAATTTTGTTACCATCCATTGAGRTTATGGGTGTAATTTCAGCAGCAGTACCTGTCAGAAATATCTCATCTGAGCTAATTAAATCGCTTTTGGTAACAAATTTTTCTGATACCTCAAAATTAAGATCCCTTCCAATTTTGATTATGGAATCCCGTGTTATTCCCTCAAGAGCTGAAGAAGATAATGGTGGTGTTATTAATCGGCCATCTCTTACAATGAAGATATTCTCCCCTGGAGCTTCACTTACATTTCCCTTATGATCCAGCAAAATTGCCTCTTCATATCCATTTCTTTTTGCTTCTTGGGTTGCAATAATTGAATTGAGATAATTTCCTCCCATCTTTGCCTGGGTAGGGGTTGACATGTCTGAGAATTTTCTCCATGATACTACTCCTGCAGTAATTCCATTTTTGTTAAATAAATCACCAAAAGGAAATGAAATAATTGCAACAATGGTTGGAGCTTTTTCCGTCACATGAAGATTAATTCCATAATCTCCAATAAAATAAAATGGTCGTATGTAATATGAATTTTTAATTTTATTTTTTTTGCAGATGCCAATTACAGCATCACTAATCTCCTTATCGGAAAAATTAAGTGAAATGTTATAAAATTGTCCTGATCTTCTAAAACGTTTTACATGTTCATCTAACCTGAACACAAAGAGATTTTTTCCATTCCAATATGCTCTGATTCCYTCAAAGACAGATGTTCCATAATGAATTGCATGTGTTGTAATTGGAACTTTTGCTTTATCTAKTGTAACAAATTTCCCATCAAACCAAACATAYTTTGAAAGTAKAAGATTCACAAAAAAATCTCAATGTCTTTGGTACTTAATCTATTCGGACCAYCCTTCGATGGGAAATTTCATTCCTAACACTCGTCTAGTTTTATCCTCKAGTTTTGAATATTTTTCAATTACATCCCAGYTCTCTTCAATAATTMTTYCTACACTTTCAGGAATGTCTGTCTTCCAATCAGATTTACCATCTAAGACKGCATCATACATCTTTTCTTTTACAGMCGMAGMAGAAATTRATCTTCTTTCTCCTATTTTKGGTTTTAGCCTGTATAATTTTAGCATGTATCCTTCAGCTTTGTCTCCDGTGTATGAGTAATARTCTCCCTTTACACCAKTGAGRATTYTTTTTCGCAATTTCCARGATTTTAGAGACADCAGCGGTGGCAGATATTTTTTGAAAGGTGCGTCGAAGGTATAATCATCTGTTATCAAAACGGAATCACCAAAAACTGACTCTACCATCTTTTTTCTGACCTCAAAATTAAATGGAAAACTTTTACTGGTTACCTCTTTTTCTCCTAACTTGAAAATTACAGGCATTACTTTTAGCGTGTCTGCTTCCTCTTTTAGCTGATTAATAATTTCAATATGTGCATTGGTCAACGGATTCAGATGTGCAAGATATAGAATTGTTTTCAACCATCAATGGCTAAAAATGGGTCATATTTCAATGATTGACTTTTTTCTTATTTAGGCTGGAAAAATTTAGTCCAAATATAAAGCCAAATTTTTAGTAAATTATCTAAAAGATTACTTTGAAAAAAGAAGACTATCCGTAGGATTCGTCTTTGACTTCAAAGCTTCCGTCTTCACGTTTGTTGTGAGCGGTGACAAATCCTCTTGGTGTCAAAAAGTCCATACAACCATCAATTGTCCCTTGCCATCCACAAATATAAAAAATTGAATTTTCTTTTGTAATCTTCTCCCCGATTAGTTCTTCTAGKGGTGATTTACCAGTATCTCTTGGTCTRAGGAAAGTYTCAACYCTACCTACTTGACCAGACCATGAYCTGTTAAACCATTCTTGTGGTCTGCTAAYTGCTGCTCTGTATTTGAAGTCCCACTCATCTCTTCCTCTHCTGACACTCTCATCATCTAAATCAGTTAACAGATCCTTGTAACTCAACTCGTCKACGTAACTTGCACCATGAAGAACAATAATTTCTCTTTTATCACCTACKKCKTGGAGATGTTGTGCAAAACTGACAAATGGCGCTATACCTGTTCCACCACCAATACAGATAATACGTCTCGTGTCTTTTTCGCCGTTKGGAAGKGTATCRTTAATCAAAAGTGCCAATCCTGTAGGCTTTAACCACTTTATCTTACCGCCTTCTTTTGCATTGAATAGYTGTGTAGTYAATCTACCGGGTAATGGTTTTCTAACCCATCTAACTACAAGCTCKAYATACTCTCGATTTTCAGGATGTGATGCAATTGAATATGCTCTTCTAACAATTTTATCCCCATCAGCAGGATTTGGCAATCCTAAGGTAATGAATTGACCTGCTTTGTATTCMGGAACTGGGCCTTCATCAGGAACTATTCTTAAAATTATGAGATCTTCTTTTAATAATTGAACATAAGTAATGGTTGCCTCATTATCTACTACCATACCGTAAATTCAAGGAAATATGCGGTTAAATATCTTGTGCTAATTCTTTACAAAAAATTTGTATCAATCGTTAAACGTTAATAACCAATTTTGAAAACGTAATTCGGTCAGTATACTGACAGATGGGCCGGTCGTCTAGTCCGGTAGGATAGGTGCATGGCATGCATCGGATCGAGGGTTCAAATCCCTTCCGGTCCACTTTTTTTCAATTTAACAATTAGTTGTTCTAATTCAGAATCTTTTTCTTTTGAAATTTCTAAAATTTCTTTTTCTGAAATTTCTTCTTTAAGGTTTATCATTGCTTGTAGCGCACTTTTTCGTACTTCAATGTTAGAATCTAAAATACCCTTATGAACTACATCTTTTGCTTCCTTTGCTCTAAGATGACCTAAGGCTCCCAAAGCAAAAGCCCTTACCATGAAATGTTCATCTTCTACAAGATTAATAATTGAAGGAATTGTGCTAGTATCATTTCTATTTGCTAAAACTAAAGCTGCAAATCCTCTAATGTTCTTGCTTTCACTATTCAAACTTTCAATTAATAAATTTGAAATTTTATTTTTATTTAATATTAAAGAGCTAAAAGCTTCTCCTCTYACTTTRATATCTGGATCATCCAAACAAATWATCATTTTTTTTATTATTTCAAARTCATCACTTGATGCCAAAGTTTCTAAAATTTTGATTTTTTCTTCRCTTGTACCTGATTCTAGAATTTYTCTSTYAGTWTCCATTTTATCATTAAAATAACATAATYATACTAATTATAATTGCATTTTTTTGAGNATTTTTTTTNCAAACCAAAAARTCYCTYCTAGATTTAAATTATCCTTAAATACYAAAATCAATATGTCGACCGAAACAAGAGACACAGTTTTCATTGGTAAGAAACCATTGATGGCATATGTTACATCTGCCCTAATTCAATTGGCAAACTTACCTGCTGTCAACATCAAAGCTAGAGGAATGAGCATTGGACGTGCTGTAGACGTTGCCCAAATCATCGCACGCAAAACAGAAAATGCAGGATATACTATCGGAGATATTAAAATCGAYTCTGAAGCATTAGAGTCACAAGACGGTAGAACCAGAAATGTTTCAACAATAGATATTGAAATAAAGAGATCAGCATCTTAATTTCCATCTACCGRGAATTTTTATTTTTATTCCANTTTTTTWARNTCNGTACTTTTTTTCCAGTTTTCTAAACTTGGGTAATTCAACCAAGTCATTGAACTGATCAAAACCTAYRACTTTTTGCTTAAATTTGGAAGTAGTTCCMGATTTTTTTAGCTCTTTTAGTATATTCATTGTTGCAAAAGTATTTGCAAATAATACMGATAARGGATACAAAATAATTTTAAATCCCATTTTGTACAACGCATCGGCAGAACTTAGTGGRGTYGCACCACCTTCAATCATGTTTGCTACWAGTGGGGCATTAATTGACTTTCCGATTTGCTTCATTTCATCAATTGATCTWGGTGCTTCAATAAACACCGCATCTGCTCCTGTCTTTTTATTTTSAAGTCCTCTTTCWATTGCATTATCTARTCCYTCAGTTGCACGTGCATCGGTTCTGGCAACAATTATGAAGTCTTTGCTTTGTCTTGCATCAATTGCTGCACCAAGTTTTTCAGTATACTCTTCTTGTGAKATGACTTCTTTTCCTTGCATGTGACCACATCTTTTCGGCCATCTTTGGTCTTCTAGAAAAATTCCAGAAGCWCCRGAAGCTTCTAACTCTTGTACTAATTTCCAAACACTTAGAGCATTACCATATCCTGTATCTGAATCAACAATTACTGGAACAGACACTGCTCGACAGATTCTTCTTGCATTATCTACAGTTTCTGTCGCGCCAATAAACCCGAAATCAGGCATTCCAAACAAAGTAGCTGAAGTWCCATAACCWGTCTGAAACATTGCCTCAAAGCCAACCTTTTCTGCAATTTTTGCACCAATGGCATCATAAACCCCAGGAATCACAATYGGTTTGTTTGATTTTAACWTCTTCTTGAGGTTTGCCATACGATGAACYTKATTYRGGATTATYTATGRTTTAGATCTTTNAATTTKGTAAGATTTTAGAWATTAGATACTAGTTTTCCTTTGAGGTGTTAACGAGTTTATCGATTGTTAGTAAAAAGGCAATCCCCCCTTTTACTCACAAAAACAKGAGTCTGACTAACGTAGGACGKTGGTATGATTTGTTGGAAATTTCCTCTATTCTCATTTTCATTAAGTATGATCAGKSTTAARWARWGTAYYATCCTTCAATAATTGGGCGATGGATATRTCAGAGATAGTAAGTCCAGTGGAATATGGAAAATTTTTCGACRAAGTCCTGAAACTTGACGAAAATATTAGGTTTGTGGCAATCTATGATGGACAATTGAGTGCAAAGTTCAAAGAAGGAATCCAGGGATATTTTAAAGAAGAAGAAATTAAATCGTCATTGTCTGAGGCTCAAAAAAGATGGACCTTTCGTAAAAAGTTGAGTTTCAAAATTGGTGAACCAAAGTTTGCAATGGCTGAGTATGCTAAAGTAAATCGAATAACATTTCCTCTAGATAATGATGGGATTGTTTTAGTGACCACCGAACTTGGCGTCGACGTTAGTAAATTGGTGGATAAGGTTATAGAAATTCGTAATTCTCTTAACAATAAWGTAKCTGGTTTTTATACTCGATAAKCATCCATCCCAAAAAATCTGCCTAAAAACCCTGAAGCGTAGTTATTCTATTTTGATDTGTCTTCTTTTCTTTTTCGTACCTTGCTCGTTAATTTTTTTTAGTTCCTTTTCTAGAAATGTTTTGTACTTTACAGTTTCTTCSTCAGTCATRTGTGMAATRTTAGAGCTAAGAATYGAACCCATACTGAAGATTTTTTCAAGTAAATCCATTGCAACAAATCTKCCAACATTTCCTAACCTAAAAAGAACCTCTARYTGTTTTTTGACAATATCATTTATCTTGTCAACATCTKCTGCWGTCTCTGAGCCTTTTTTTGTTRTTTTATATTTCCCATCTTTRRCCTCTTCAATYAGYCCTTCATCTAGTAATCTTCCTAAAAGRGGATAGATCAATCCCGGAGATGGTTTCCATATTCCATCGCTTTGCTCAAAAGCATAGTCTATGATCTCTTTACCTGTTCGATTTTTTGCCTTTARCAACTCTAGAATAAAGTATCTTGAAAATCCCCTTGGRATGGAACTTCCAACTCTTTGAAACCACTCTGATATCATCACTAGTGATATCGCTAGYGATATATATTAACCAATAGGCMTGBKCTCATTATTACATATTTAACCCGCCTCAAAAATAATCAGTCTAAATGGTAGATTCTATTGAATTTGATTTRATTATTTGTGGATCGGGRTTGGCCGGHTTGAGGGCTGCCATTGAGGCTGCCAAAAAAAATTCCAAGATAAAAATTGGAATTGTCTCAAAAGTTCAAGTCATGCGTTCTCAYTCAGTATCAGCTGAAGGTGGAACTGCAGCWGTTCTTTTTGAGGATGAAGGTGATTCAATCGAGTCTCACATTTATGATACAGTAAAGGGAAGCGACTTTCTTGCAGACCAAGATGTTGCTAAACGAYTATGTGACGAAATTTCCAAAGAGATTCGCCAACTTGAACATTGGGGAATGCCATGGTCAAGAAGAAATGATGGAAGRATTGATCAAAGAAACTTTGGMGGTTAYAGTTTYCCAAGRGCGTCTTAYGCTTCTGATAAAGTTGGTTTCTTTATGATGCAAACTCTKTAYGAYACTTGTCAAAAATTTGACAATATTGAATATCTTAACGAATGGTTTGTAACATCTATTATACATGATGGATAYAAATTCATGGGARTTACTGCAATAGAAATCTCTTCAGGTAATTTTTATCAAATTAAAGGAAAAGCCATGATTATTGCAACTGGTGGAGCTGGAAGACTGTATAGTTTTTCCACYTATGCATTATCCTCAACTCCTGATGGATTAGATATGGCCTATCGTGCTGGTATGGCACTAAAAGATATGGAGTTTGTACAATTYCATCCTACTGGAATTTTACCATCTGGWATTTTGATCACRGAAGGTGCAAGAGGTGAAGGGGGATATCTACTAWATAACAAAGGTGAACGTTTCATGGAAAAATATGCAGCTGGAATGATGGAATTAGCTCCACGTGATATTGTTTCAAGAGCTATTATGACAGAAATCGATGAAGGTAATGGATTCAAACATGAAACTGGTGTTGATTGTATGAAACTTGATTTGAGACATTTAGGRGATGAAAAAATTAAAGAAAAACTAGGAGGAATACGAGAAATCTCTATCAAATTTTCTGGCATTGAYCCBGCAAAGGAAGTTCTTGATATTAGACCKGTATGCCATTACATGATGGGTGGAATTCATACTAATATTGATGGAGCAACAGAATTGCAGGGTGTTTGGGCTGCAGGKGAGGCRGCATGTAACGGTGTTCATGGCTCAAATAGACTAGGTGCTAATTCTACCTCTGAATGTATTGTATGGGGAAAAATTACAGGMAGTCTTGCAGTTGATTACATTRAAAAAAATACCAACTCTAATCCYTGGCCTCATCATCTAGTTACACTTGAGGAAACKAGAATCTATGATGGAATCTTTAGGGGGAAGGGTGATGTAAATCCATATGAAATTARACAGGAGCTWACTGACACTATGAATGATAGAGCCTATGTTTTCAGAGACGAAAAAAATCTAGTTGAAGGATTAAAGAAGGTTCGCCAGCTAAAAGAACAAACATGGAAACATGTMGATGATAGTGCAAAAGAGTAYAATACTAATTTTASTAATGTTATGGAACTTGACTCTATGATTAGAACTACAGAAATTGTTCTAATAGGAGCTATYAATAGAAAAGAATCAAGRGGAGCTCATGCAAGAACTGATTAYACAAAACGTGATGATACAAACTTTTTACATCACACVCTTGCGTATTATGATCCAAAAGAGCCAATCATGAAAACACATCCWGTAACAATCACAAATTATCAACCAGTAGAGAGGAAATACTAGATGGRACACCAAGACGAAAACAAAGAGGGYATTGGAGGAATGATAAATCCTCGAAGATATGGTATAGAGCGAGTTGCATACTTGTTAATGAGATTAAGTGGACTAGGATTACTHGCATATTTCATTGGCCAYATTTATGAAACAAGCTTAATTTTAAAAGGAGAAGTTGGATGGAATGAGTTTTTAGAAWTAACTCAAACTACTGAAGGTCATGTTCTTTTGGCWATTGTAATTGCGATGTGTGTTTTTCAYACTGTAAATGGAATTCGGGTAATGCTTGGAGAGGGAGGAGTTGGAGTTGGAAAACCTGCRAGACCTGACTATCCATACATTCCAGCATCGCAAAATGCCAGGCACAAGATAGGTATCTATTCGGCAATAGTCTTAGCAGCAATTGCAATGCTGTATGGTCTTGGAGTAATGTTTGGTGAGTRAAATGAGAGAAAGTATTATCATGAAAATTCATTATGGAACTGCCYTAGCTGCRGTAGCACTTGTCGCAGTYCATGTTCTGATGCGTYTAACAYTGAACTTTKCTGAATCCTTAGAATATGAAAATGTAATTGCAAACTATCAATTYATACCATATGCGGGAATGCTYGAAATAATTTTGATCCTTTTGTCAATACATGGATTCAAYGGGTTGAGAGTTATTTTGCTAGAATTAAAGCAAGGAAAAGTATACGAAAAARCGGTATCATATGGTTGCGTAGCAGCTATGGTRGGATTAATWGCCTWTGGTTCACGAACRATAATAATGGTAAATATGGGGATGGTATAGATGACACAAGTGTCYAGTATAGCAGAACAACAAGCATCAACAACTCTTTCCTCATCAAAGTCAGTTACACTCCGTATMGCAAGATTTAATCCAGAACATGATAGYGAAAGAAAATTTATGGAATTTACCATMCCATTYSAAAAATGGACTACTGTWTTGGACATAATTCTKGAAGTAAAGAAAYATTTTGATCATTCYGTKGCAGTTCGATATTCATGCAGACAAGCAACATGTGGTTCRTGTGGRATGATAATTAACGGTAAACCAAGRCTTGCYTGCTTTACMAAAATTARTGAATTAGATTCTGACGTGGTAACAGTWGAACCAATGAATAATTTTCCAATYATCCGYGATTTGGCAGTAAGATTTGAAMGACTYTTTGATTCACATCGCAAAATAAAACCATACCTGATTCGTGATGATTCTGAAATCATCTCAAATGAGAAGGAATTTTTGCAATCTCCMAAGGAGGTAGARCAATACATTCAATTTGCAAATTGCATTAAATGTGGGTTATGTAATTCDGCATGTCCWACTATGGCCACAGACTCTTCTTTTGTCGGCCCTCAAGCCTTGGCCCAAGCATACAGRTATGTTGCTGATAGCAGGGATAAGGGAAAGGATTCAAGACTAAAAATTATTGACGAGTCTCACGGTATCTGGAGGTGCCATTTTGCAGGTTCATGCAGCCAGGTATGCCCAAARGGAGTAGATCCTGCAATGGGAATTCAATTVCTTCGWGGCTATCTTTTAGGATTTAGAAGTTAACCTGATTTTTTTGGATTAGGACTATTATTCACTTGATTGTTAATCTGCTCTGCCATAAAGTGATTAGAGACATTTACTTTAACGTCATCAATACCATCAATTGTCAATAGATTGTCATGAACATCTTGGCAGATTTTAAATCCAAACACCGCAGGACAGAATGGACTGGTTAAATGTAAATCAACTTTCACATTACTGTCATTGATATCTACTTCATCAATTAATTCCAACTCTGTAATGGTAGTGTTTATTTCAGGATCTACAATCTTTGATAGCTCATCGAATATTTTTACTCGAAGTTGTTTGATATCTTGACTCATGTTGGCAAAAGCGTCGATGCTATATATAACCATTCTAGAACCTTAGATRATGTATAGGTCGCGTCTTGGCAARGATYTGAGTGATATCACCTTAGATTATGTYTCCTCCATARATGATGACTCTGAAATTATTCTTTTTGATATCCTTGGAAGTCAAGCACACGTTTTGATGCTTCAKGAAATTAAAATAATTACCACAAATGATGCAAAAAAAATCCTAACTGCACTAGAATCCCTAAAAAATGAAAAATTCGATTCAYATACTAACGCAGARGATATACATGAATTAATTGAATCACTTGTHATCAAAAAAGCTGGTATGACAAGTGGAGGAAAGATGCAWACTGCAAGATCTCGAAACGACCAAGTTACKTTGGATATTCGAATGAAAATAAGAAAYGACATTAACATTCTTTGTATTTGYTTACTTGATACAATTGAAGCACTWGTATCATTGGCAAAAAATCATCAAAAAACAATCATGCCATTATATACCCACTTACAACATGCTCAGGTCGGATTATTTTCTCATTATCTTYTGGCCCATGCAGATGCTTTATTTCGAGACTTTGAACGTCTAAACGATACATATGTTCGTGTAAATGAAAGYCCTCTAGGTTCTGGACCTGTGGGTGGAACAAGTATTCCAATTGACAGGCACAGTACAGCWAAGATGCTGGGATTTAGTGGAATTGTTGAAAACTCYATTGACGCAACAAGTACTCGTGATTTTGTTGCAGAATATGTYGCAATGATTGCAATTTTGATGACTAATCTTAGTAAAATTTCTGARGACTTTGTTMTTTGGTCAACWTCTGAATTTTCTTTCATTGAACTATCTGATGAATTTACCTCACCATCAAGTGTAATGCCTCAAAAAAAGAATCCTGATATTTTAGAATTAACAAGAGGAAARACAGCAGAAATAATTGGAAATCTCACTGCGATTCTTTCTACTATCAAAGGGCTGTCCACAGGYTATGGGAGAGATTTACAACAAATCAAATCCTCTATATGGTCCACATCAAAAACTTCTATCAGTGCATTATTGATTTTAAAATCAATTCTTTTGACMTTACATGTGAATGAAAAACAAATGAAAAAAGCCACAGATTCTAGTTATTTAATTGCCCTTGATATTGCAGAAAAACTRGTTTTAAGAAAAATTCCCTTTAGAACAACACATAAAATYGCAGGATCCTTAGTTCAACAAGCACATAATTCCAAAAAACCGTTGAATAAATTGACGACTAATGAGATAAAAAAATCTGTACAGGGAACAAAAGTTGATCAAAAAATTGTTTCAGAAATATTAAAGTCTACTACAACTGTGTCATCTTTAACGGATAGAATTTCTTTTGGCTCGTCAGGTTATGCAGAACAAAAACGAATGATAGAAGATCGTATTAAAAAAATTAATGATTATAGAACAAATACAACAAAACGGGAAAATGAAATATCTAACGCATTAGAAAGCTTGGCTGAAAAAATTTCTATTTTAATTAAATAATTGCCATTGATATTACAGTATTCACGTCAATATTTTATATGGTAAAGAATCAGAGACAAACAAGTATGAAAATTACCCACGCTAGCCCGGGAATTGGTTCGGCATTATCTGAATCACAAGYAAATGAATTTCTAACAAATTCAAAGCTAAATTTACTTTTAGGTACTATAGATGGAAAARGCGAACCAAACRTCCATCCAGTATGGTATTTTTATGAAAATGGAAAGCTGTACRTTGAAACTAGCAAGACCGCAAAAAAAACTCAAAAYATTCGCAATAAAAAWACTGTATATTTTTGCATAGATGATGAAAAAATTCCATATAAAGGAGTCCGAGGTAARGCTTCGGCAAGAATTATTGAAGAAATCTCAACAATACTCCCAATCGCAGAAAAAATCATGATAAAATATACTGGAGATTTGGAAAACAGTGTTGCAAAATTCTTACTAGATGGAGTCAAGAATGGATCTTCTGTACTTTTGGAACTTGAACCAAAATACTTTGCAACATGGGATCATAGTGATGCTTTCTAATGTTTTGTCAATAATCAGGAAACAATACTAGATAATTTTAATTCTCAGAACTTTTCCAATTTTTTATAAAAAATTKATGYAGTCTATTATAATCCACGCCGGTATAGTATATCAAAAAAAAAGTCTAAAAATAGAAACTACGGGAAGGCGGGTCTAGAGGGATTATCCTTCCTGAAGGTTCTAAACCTGGATTCTCATGAGAAATCGTAGCCAGAACCATTGACATGTATGGTATATTGTAGCCCAATGTAATTAGCTTTTTGATTTTAAAATACTTTCATTCTAAAATGGAAAATGAATTTTCCTAACGAGTTTATTGACTGTTAGTAAAAAGGCAATTCTAATTATGATCAGATTAATTATTTCTGCATTTTGCACAAAGTGGAATATCAACTGATCCTATTTCACTAATCAATACTGTGGTTTTTGTAATTTCAATTCCTGATTTATAGCATTTTTGGCACATTCCGATCATGAAATGCTGTCTTTATTCCTAATAGATTAACTTTATGAATAATTTGTTTTCTTTCTTATGCTTTTTGATTTTTTAAAATAGATTTTTTTAATTCCTCATAGGATTCTAGATATTCTTTTTTCATTAGGTTCTCAGGCTTTGTTTTATTGTTCTTGTTCTTTTGTGACACAATTTTGTTTTTAGATTTGGCCATGACATAGGATGCGTGTTGGTAGCATATATTCTAGATACACAAATTGAGTTAGCTGCACATGATAAGAAATGATAGACCTGACATTAGACACCAATGTCTATTTTTGAGATTCCAGTACTGTCAGRGTAAGTGTGGTTTTRAAGTGTGGAATCTTACGAATTTTTGAAGTAATTATGTTTTTGAGATCAYTAGAATTTTCTCCCTCTAATTTTACTAGTATGTCATAGGATCCCCAAACCCGATTAACTTCTTTGACCAAATTTATTGTCTTTAATTCCGCAATAAAAGATGGTTCAAAACCCGAATCGCAAGTAATCAAGACAAATAACATACTCATTGAAAATACCTCAATTATTTCCCAGAAACTTCATAAGCACATCATAGTGTTTATTTCTTTTTAATATTTCTCAGACAGAATATAGGATCTTGTTAATCATCCAAACGTTACTCTTTGGGAAGAGAAACAATTAGTATGTTATCTCCTCTAAGAATTATCTTATTGAGATTCTTTGGCTTTTCTTCAGTAATATCTTCAACTTCTGTCAGTACTAAATTCATGTGTGGATCAAAGGTTTGTAGTTTTCCTCTAATGGTTGTATGATTTCTTAGCCTGATTAATACAACCTTGTTTACACATGCATCTAGAATTTGGTTTATTTCAGAGGACATTAATTCACCTGAAAACTGACACTATTCTTTGAAATTATTAGAGAATTAATCATATATCATCAAGTCTTTCTCTTCGAGCATGGAATGTAATTGATTTACAGCACGATAGACATCTTTTTCTGTCTTACCACCTGTACAGACCAGTTTTCCTGATGCAAAAATCAGAATTACTACTTTGGGATCAACCATTCTATGAATTACTCCTGGAAATTGTTCAGGCTCATACATGCTTCGAGGCAGTGTACGTGCTACTCGCTCAAGACTAACTCGTCCTCCCAAGTTAATTGAGGATACAATATTTTGTACAGTTACAACTGCGTTCTTTTTGATTTTAATTCCGCCTTTTCTTAATTTTTTAACTACCATGTCTACTGCCTTTACTGCCAATTCTTCAGACTTTGAACCAGTACATACCATCTTGCCCGTACTGAAAAGTAGTGTTGATGATTTGGGATTTCTGATACGAAATACAGCACCGGGGAACACATCTGGGTGATATTCCACATCAGGGAATTTTTCTTGGATTTTATTTAGATCTAGTTTTTGATCTATGGTAGCTGATGCCACAA
>LKGT01004839.1_pt1 | contig 21271 bp, 27 predicted proteins | sample 503861 | NCBI WGS metagenome assembly LKGT01 (sample SAMN04113194, study PRJNA297058) | marine sediment metagenome | biome: marine benthic biome; feature: marine benthic feature; material: marine sediment; isolation source: sediment sample collected at the water-sediment interface from the South......
CGAGATGGCGCGATTCACGACCGCCATGACAATGGGGCACCGACTCCCCGACGCGGTGTAGAGGTGCTCAGCCATGAAGAGAAGACCCTGGGAGTTGGTCGCGGTGAAGACCCGGGTCCCTCCCAGCGAGGCCCCGATTGCGGCAGCCATGGCGGCATAGTCTGACTCCATGTTGAGGAATTCCGCCTTGAGCAGGCCCATCTCGACATCCTTAGCGATGACCCCGAGCATGGGGGATTGCGGGGTAATGGGATAGGTGGGAATCACCTGGGGTTTTGCGAGGCGTACAGCCCGGGCCGCGGCTTCGTTGCCCGTGAGGAGCTCTACCCTGCCCATCGCTTGCCCTCCATGTCCTCGCCCTCACTGGCCTTGAGGTGGGCGAGGATCGTTTCCTTTTTTCGGTGGACATGTTGCGCCATCAAGCGCTCGGCCCGTTCCGGATCCCGGTCCCTGATCGCCCGGAGGATAGCCCAGTGCTCCTGCAACCACTGCTTCCGGGCCGGGCCTACCTCCAGGGTGATCCGCCGGTAACGCACAATCTTGTCGTGGATCGCCTGGAGGAGCTGCTGTAGCTGCGCGCTACCGCTCAGGGCGTTGAGACCGTCGTGAAACCGAGTGTTCCAATTCAAGAGCCGCTCCGGAGCCTGCCCGTCCACCAGGGCCTCGGTCCGCTTCAGGATCTCTTCCAGCTTTGCGATCCCCCCGGGTGTCGCCCGCTCGGCCGCCAAGCGGGCCGCAAAACCCTCCAGGACCGCCCGGATCCGAAATGTCTCTTCTACTTCCTCGAGCGACATTTCGCTTACCACCAGGCGACTCCCCGATCCTTTGGAGAGAAACCCCTCCGCTTCGAGCTTTCGCAACGCCTCCCGGATCGGCGTCCGGCTGATCCCCAGCCGTGCGGCCAACTCGGTCTCCACCATCCGGTTCCCGGGCGAAAGCTCTCCCTGGACGATGGCCCGACGGAGGGCGTCGTAGACCTCTTCACGCAGTGGACGGTGGACCTGGATCTTCACGAGGGACTCCGGGAAATGGTGTTTCTACCCTGGATACAGTATACAATTCTCGATGTCAATGACTATGAAAAACTGACCGGGGGTTCAAGGGCGCCTCCGGTCCGAAGCAGGGGGCATGCCCGGGTGCGGGACTCAGGTGGAATGGGGATAAGAAACTGTATCGCTTTTTGCAAGGCTTTAAGTGACGGGCGTCTGTTGGACCTGAATTACTCGAAATTTCTTTTATTGGGGGTCGAGCATAGAGGGATGTTGGTCATCCGGGGTTGAGGGTGCATGATTGTCATTCACCTGCGCAGCCTTTTCTTACACCTCCAGGCCAGGAAGCATCCCGACTGAAACAGGGCTACTGAAAAATCAGCGATTTCACGTAGGACGGAAACGTGGCACACCCTTTGCATCTATAAGAAGAACGAAGGGGATACCGAATAGCCTCTCTCCTTCAAACTTTGGGCCTCGGGGGCGGGCCTCTGACCCATAGGGGAGCCCCCAATTAGAACTCCTTAATTTTCTTATCCTCTCCGTCCGAGTTTCCCTCTCTCCTCATTATTCAGACCCCACGTCGCCTCGGTGCTACTCGAACGCACTTCCCGTTCTCGCACCATTTCGCCCGGCAGGTGTGCCCGAGTTCCCCGCTCTTGAGCTTCAGTGAAAACCTTGCATCCGCCCACCCGGACTACGCCTACCTTCGCCCCCTTCTGCTTCACCATCGCCCCCCCTCTTCAGGCCGCCCTCCAGATCACCTTCCCGTCCTCATCGAACAGGACCAAGCGTCTGAGTCCGTGGGTTCGCGAACGCCCCTTTTCCTCTCCCCCACAGCTACCTTGACCTAATTTAGGCGGGCTCGACGAAAGATTCTCCGAACAGACCTAAATAGCCCGTCAAACTCGGGCAGTGTAGCCATCTGCCCGCCCAGCCTCTGACTCCACAACGCTCGAAGCCGCGCCTCTTTCCTGGCCAGTTCTCCATGAAGCGATTCAAGACTCTGACCCCGAAATGCCAGCTTTCGCGCGATAGCCTCTGTTAGTTCGGCGAGGTCTATTTGAGCATGCTCGCTCAAATACCAAAGATCATACAGGTCGCGCGGTTCATTCCTGGTCCGGTCGATAAGGGCGATGGCCTTCTCTGCGGCAATCTCACGAAGCGAATAGACCCTGATAAGCGCGTTTTCAGGGACATCCTCATATTCCTCGTAGCCGCGAAGCAGAGGCCGTTCTTCAATGGGAAAGATTACTTCTTCACGAATCGTGATATCTGTTTTGACCTCCTTCCCCGACTCACCTGGCAGCGGTCCCTCATAGCCCAGGTAAAACGTGTAGCTGTTGGCATGGGGGTGCCGGTCATCGCGGGCATAGCGAAGAACCACACCAGATGCCCGATAGGCCTCCGCAAATACCGTCTCTAGTTCCGCGCGGATGGTCTCGAATTGTACGTCCTCTTCCAACGTGAAATCCAGATCCTCGGAGAAGCGGTAGTCTCGAAAGTAGCACTTTTTTAGGGCCGTACCCCCCTTGAAGAAGAGTCGTTCTCTAAGCGGGCTTCGTGAGAGACCCACCAGGAACCAAGAGAGGCAGTAGTCTCTCTCTACTACCCTTTCCGGGATTCGCCGACCGCCTTCTCGCACCAGGCGATTCGACAGCCGGGAGAGACTACGTTGGGGGATCATGGAACTAGTGCCCCTCCAACTAACTCCGCCTAAGCACCCCAGGGTTCCGCCAGGGGCACTGAGGGGTTGTAGGGGAGAGGCTCCCCTACGCCTNGGGGGGTGCTCAGCGAGGCGAACGCCGAGCGCCGAAKCCCGAAAGCTTTCGGGACTAGCGGAAGTGCCACACCAGCGCGGAATGCTAGTGAGAAATAGTTGGTGCGGCACTAGGTCCTCACCACCGAGCGGAGTTCATCGGGTTCCACGTTCAGGCGAAGACGCCAACGGTGCAGATGCTTTCCTTGACCAGGCAAGACTGGATCGAGGGGAGCGTAGGTGTTCGTAAGACGGTCCCTGAGCGCCTTTGTGATTTCGTCCGTTGCCACCTCATACAGTTCTAGCAAGAACCCCAGCCGTCGAATCACCGCGCCTACGTTGAGGCGGATCGCGTAGCGCATCAGGCGTTCTGGACTGACCTTCTCCCGCTGCATCCAGAGTCCTTTGGCAACCTCGGTCAGTCCACCACAGTATTCAGGTTGCCTGAGTCCATCGATAACGGTACGCTCAATGTCACTCACCTTTACCGTTTTTTGTTTCGTTGCCCAGTAGTCGATGATTCCGAAGAAGGATTTCTTTTTGCAAGTGATGAACCGAAACTCTGTCCCCATGATCAATCGGGACTGTAGACGGACAGAGGTACTCACATAGACCACAAGCTGCGGCTGGGTAACCATCTGGTGAATCTCCATAGCCGTACCGTGAGATAGGTAGTAACCCGTTCCGCCTGCGAGGGCACTGGCCACCAGGTAGGGGTCCCCCGCAAACTCGTTGTCTTTTCCCATCTCGAAGGGCACGAGAATGAAAAGCCCTGGCTTAAGCCGAGTTACCAGACCTCTTTCCACCAGCGTCCGAACAAAGCTCCGGGCGGAAGTATTGCTTAGCCCTGTAATCGCCTCAATATCCGCAACGCCGAAGAGGGTTTGGTTACGTTCGTATAGCGTCGTGACGAGGCCCGCCGCCTGGGGTCCGAGGGTCTTTATAGTTTTTTTCATGTTTCGACGCATTTTCGTGCATCTCCAATGCACATTATAATCATAAAATATAAACAGTCAAGGGTAAATTTATATTTCGTTCACTACACGTGCATTGTGGATGCACGAAATGAACACAAAACATGATTATCTGCCCACCCGCACTACGCCTACCTTAGCCCCCTTCCGCCTCACCATCGCCCCCTCCCCTCTTCAGGGCGCCATCCAGACCATCTTCCCCAGAAAAAGAAAAGCCCCAATGGAGACTGCGACCGGTGCCGAAGCTGCCGGGCCGCCCCGCCAGTGAAAGCGGGACCATCGGGGCCGGTGGTGCCTGGGTCCCCTGTGCTGGACTACGAGACCTTTACTAGTTCGCGGCGAGTTTTGCCCTTCGGCCTACCCGGTAGACGACGCCAACGCTTCAGGTGATAAACGAGCGTGCTCTTCCTCCACACGGGTCCAGATTCTAGGATCACGAACGGCTTAGGAAAGTCGCGCTTGCGTGCGAGTTCCGAGGCGCGCTGCTTGGAGACTTTCAACAGCTTCGCTAGCTCGGCCACGCCGACCACGTCAGGGACGTTAGACTCCTGTAAGCTCCGGTCCAAGTCGCTAAGGGTCTGGGCCTCGAATCCTACAATGCTAGCCTCGGGAGCCTTAATGCCAGCCTCCTTCAGAGCAGAGCTAATAATCTGAAACCCGGCCTGCAATGCGCGCTTGGACGTATCAGCGTCAACGCAGAAGCGCACGGACATCGTGTGAGGGCTGTAGCTCACAGCAGGCGCATGACCCTCGAGCGCGCTAATAATCTCGTCCGCGTGGTCCTCCCTGAGTACCACGTTGGGAGGGCTGATCTCACAACGTACAGTCCACTGCATTACCTTTTCTCCTTCTCCTTCCCCTTCCCCTTTGGGGGCGGCCAGGGCCAGATGAACCCCTGACGCTTCATCTGTGCCAGCAGGTTCTTGACAGCGCGCTGGTCACCGGGGGTGCCGGAGCCGATTACAATGTCCTTCGTCGGATCGGGCGGCTTGAACCTCAAATGTCCCTTTTTCGTCCTCCCAACTTCCCAACCTTGCTCTCTCGCAGCCTTCTCGATAGTGCGTAAGTCCATGCGACAGGACCTTAGGGTCTATGCCCTTTCCAGTTCCTCAAGACTATGGAGACACACACATTTCTCCTTGTGCTTACCGTTGCCGCTCCCCTTGGTATAATTCCTTGACATTGTCAATAATATGCATCAAACCACTGACTTTATCAAGGGTTTTTTCGCCCGGTCCCCTAGGAAGCCTCTTCCCAAAAAAAGAAAAGCCCCAATGGAGACTGCGGCCGGTGCGGCCGCCCCGACGGTGTTGGTCTTGTGCTCCTCGCCCTGGACGCTAGGATCCCACCTTTTGTACGGGTCGGCCGGCCTCCTTCCAGGCGGGGAAACCTCCGTCAAGATGTGCGACGTTGGAGTAGCCCAGCTGCCGGAGCGTGTCGGCAGCAAGCGCCGAGCGTCCGCCCGAGGCACAGTACAGGATGACGCGCCGGGCAGGATCAAACTCGTTCAAGAATCTCTCGCTTGTTTCTGCCTGGCACGTCCCGGTAAGTGTACTCCCCAGAAAAAGAAAAAGCCCCGGCAGGGGCTGCTTCCGCTCGCCTACCGGGGCCAGTGATGGACTGAGCCCTCCTAGGCACGTTCTAGACACGTTTCAGGGGTCGCTCAATCCAGGACCTAGCAAATTCGGATACTCAGGTGGTCTCTAGTTGGGCCTAGGAGGCCACCACCTCACAGATCGCCATACATATATTCACGACTGGACCACCTCCTTTCTCGGCGCACCCAACATCACGGGCCCAGCACCCGCCAGCCCAAAGCCGACCGCCGAGGTGAGCTTCGGACCTGGTCCGCCCTCGCCTGCCCCATTACAGACGAGGACGCAAAGGGGTCTGTGTCAACCCCGACCGCCCGCGATCATAGCCGCCTTGCCCTCCTCTGTCCAGCCTTTCTTGCATGTTCCAGAGAATCTCTTTTTCCGTCCGTTCGCATCATCGGTGAAGGTGTTAGTCTCTCTCCCGTATCGTCGCCGGAATAAGGCGCGCTCACGGCTGAAAAATCCTTGACAACCCACCCTTCCCCCAAATACCTTGAAGCCAGTAAAGAGGGGCATTTTCCCGTGCTTCCTCATCAATGGACTTTCAAGGATCTATTTTTTCTTGGAGACGCCCGGGGGCCCTTTGCCCGCGGGCGTTCACTTTTTTCATAAAAGGCTGCAGGAACGGATACCATGAGTGAGTCGAGATTCTATCCAGGGTGCGCGAATCGCATGGGGGAGCTCGCCGAGCACCTCCGGGGGAAGTACGAGCGGGCCGGTTACGATATACAAGTCCTCCAACTCACGGAACGTGACAGAGGCGTGATCTTTCAGATGAGGCAGAAGTACAATGCGGACTGGAAAAAGACAGCGTCAAGGCTGACCGGCCTGGATACCGCCGCGACCGTCACTTTAAGGGCCGAAGGGGATGGTCTCGGTGTTGAGGTGGGAGGGGGAAAGTGGCTGGACAAGGCCGCAGTGGCCGGATTTGCGACCTTCGTGACACTCGGGATGCTGATCATTCCGGCCGGCATTGGTGCGTGGAAGCAGCGACAGCTCCTTGACGAACTGGTGATGGAGATCGACAATTTCATCAGAAGAAATGTCAAGGGGCCCACATACTGACCGAACTGTGGCTCTGATAGTCCGCAAGGTGCCACGCTTTGTAATAAATGCGGAAGGCTCTGACGTAACCGAGCGATAATTCCGCTAGCACCATTGCGCGCGGCAACAGCTCGTCTATTATCTTTTATCTTTCTATCCCTATCCTTGTCACCGACGAAGTGGAACTCACTGGAGCCGTGCTATAATGCGCAAGGGCACATCCTTGAAATGTGCCATCTCCGTGAGGATCCTCCTCGAGAACGCCTGATAGCAACGATCGACTTGCTCTAACTAGTAGCAGATGCCGTTACCCGACCGGAGGCCACCATCTATGACTGTCCTTTCTGCCGCTCAATTCCCTGGCGCCGAACAGCAACCGCTCGCCTACCCTGGACTGAGGCCCGACTTTTCCTACGTCTACTACAAGGGCATGGTCCACGAGATCAATCCCCGAGGCGACACGCATGCGGACCTGTGGCTCGATGACCCTTCCGGTCAGGTTACGGTGGATGCTTTCTTGGCGGCACGTCGCAACGCCGCCATCAGCCAACGACACGCGGTGCTCGCCGTCGGCTCAAATGGCTGCCCGGGACGCCTCGCTGAAAAGTACGGTGACCAGCCTGAAGTAGCGCTTCCGGTCTTTGTCGGTACTGTGGCCGACACGGCCGTCGTCTACTCGCGCCGGCTGGTTTCCTACGGTGCGTTACCCGCCACCTACCTGCACCAGCCGGGGGCTGTCTCCTGGCTGTCAGTCACCATGCTCACCGACGAGCAGTTAGACCGCATGGATGAAACAGAAAGAGTTGGTGAGTTTTATCTCCGGATCCCCGTAACTGGCCACTTCCTTATAGGCGGCGGCCCGAAAGTTGAAAACCTCACCGCCTATCTGGACCGTGAAATCTTAACGTACAATGGCAAACCGATTCGCTTGAAGATGTTTGCCCGCGAGGGCCCCGATTGGCCCGTGATGGACGAGCCGGAAGTGCTGTCCCTCGTCTTAGACCAGGCTGTGATTCTCCTTGGCGAGTCCATTGAAAAGCGTCACAGCCAACTTCTTAAAGACGAGACACTGCGGTTGCAAGTCATCAAATTTCTCAACACGCGGATGAGTGCGCTGAGGGTGGATACGCATGGGCAACTGGTCGATGCATAACGGATAAGAGGACGTTCCGGAATGATCGGGAAAGAAAAATCATGAGTGGACAATCGGCCGAATCCTCTATCGAATGCATCCGAGTCTGTCCTACCAGTCACCGGCCTGGTTCCGAGGGGACCTACATTGTGCGGTTGTCGCCCGGCAACATGGCCCGGCTCAATGTAGGGAACAAAGCGTATCTCAAGGTCAGTTATGGCGAGGCCTCGGTGTTAGCGTGCCTGAGTGTCGACGAGAATCTGGACGATGAAACCATTCACATGGACCAGACCCTTCGCACGGCGATTTGTTTAGAGCCTATTATGCAGGGTAGAAAGAAACGGGAATTGGTCTACTGTTCGGGCGGGGCCGGGGACCTCTCGTATCCGATAGTCGTCCAACGCTCGCAGTTTCGGGGGCCAACTCCGGTCGCGAAACTATTGAAACAACAATACCTCATCTGCCTCGTCCACCATGCCATGTCAGAGGACATGGAAAAGCCAATCGGGCGACTCACGAACAATTCGATGGAAGCTATTGGTATCCAACCCGGAGACAAGATATTGCTCATCAGCGAAACCCGTCGTAAGAGCATGCGCTGCCTTGCCCTGGATCCTGACAAGAACCTGCCGTCCGATACGATGCTCAACACCTTTACCGGCTGGCGTTGCCCTGAGCTCGAGGACAAAGATTTGCGGCTGCCTTGGGTCACCCTGGACCGGCAATCGCGTCTCGAGATCGGTGTGGATCCTTGGGTACCGATCCTTGTCGGCCGAGACCCCTACCACACGCTCCTCTCAGAGTTCGGCCAGGTGGCGCTGGCTGTGGCCCTCGGCGCCGTGGGTGGTGCACTTTTCTTCCAGGACCATCCCTTTGTGCAGTTTGCCATCCTCTTTGTCGGTTTCGCCGCTATCTCGATGCTCATAGTGTCCAAGATCCGGAGCAGGATCTAACCCCTCCGATGGTTGCCCTTGTCGTCGGCCATAGCCCCCAATCACGGACGAATTACACACGGAGAAAAGCTCGTAAGCCCCATGCCATAAGATACAGAAGGGAGAACAAAAGTGGCTGAAATGCATCATCAAATCCCAATAGACACGTCGCCCGAGAAGGTGTACGAGGCGATTGCTACGCAGAAGGGCCTCAAAGGGTGGTGGACAGGTGATAGTGTTGCCGAACCCCGTGTCGGAAGCGTTGCAGAGTTCGGCTTCTACAATCGCAAGATTCTTTTCCGCATGCGTATCGAAGAACTTACGCCTGGAAAACGGGTGGTCTGGGCGTGCATCGGACAGGATGATGACTGGAAGGGGACGCGGCTTACATGGGACATCTCCCAAAAGGACGAAAAGACCTTTCTCCACTTCATACACGGCGATTGGCGCTCCACCAGCGCCCATTTTGCATTATGCAACTCGACCTGGGGGATGCTGATGTACCGCCTGAAGGACTACGTCGAAGGCAAGGATCCCGGCCCGTATTGGAAGCAGTAGATATTTACCGACCTACCTTCCCCGCAAGGAGCTCCCGCAGAGTCCTCGCATTCTCTACGGCGTACCCGTGCCAAGGTCAGTGAGGGGTCAAGTCTGCTCTTGACTCATGTCTGACTTTCCCTGCAAATGCAGCGGTTAAACCATCAGGGCCAGGAAGAGGTGATTTGGGGTGAGCGGTCAGAGCTTTTGACTTAACACCTCGGAGATGAATGGCGAAGGCCGTGGCCGAATCGCCTACTGGTTGCCGAGGTGCTTTTGAATATTGAGCGGTCGTGGTAGCCTTGTTGTCGGCAACGGGCTCCAGCTCTTCGCCCTACTAGATCGGAAAAAGAGATGTTGTTATGTTAGACACAGCGAAATCCATGAGTGGCAAGACGTGTATGGTCACCGGGGCTAATGCCGGGATTGGTAAAGCCACTGCCCTTGGGTTGGCGAAACTCGGTGCGACTGTGGTGATGGTCTGCCGCAGCCGCGAGCGGGGTGAGGCGGCCCTGACCGAGATCAGGCGAGAGAGCGGCAACGACTCGGTCTCGTTGCTCCTCGCCGATCTCTCTTCGCTAGCGTCAATCCGCCACCTCGCCGCAGACTTCAAGGCCAAATACCCCACCCTGCACGTCCTGGTCAACAACGCAGGGATCATCCCCAGAAAACGCGGCGTCACTGAGGACGGCCTCGAAACCCAGTTTGCCGTCAACCACGTGGCCTATTTTCTACTCACCAATCTGCTGCTCGACACGCTCAAAGCCAGCGCCCCAGCCCGGGTCGTCAACGTCAGTTCCCAAGTCCATAACGGTGCGTCGATCGACTTCGATGACCTGCAGTCCAAGCACTCCTACCGCCCCACCCGTGTCTATGCGTGGACCAAACTTGCCAATGTGCTGTTCACCTACGAACTCGCCCGCAGGCTCGAGGGAGGCCACGTGACAGGCAGCTGCCTGCACCCCGGCACGGTCGCGACCAATCTCCTGGGTGATTACCTGCCGAGCGCGCTTCGATTCGTCACCAAGATCGTCGGTATCAGCCCCGAAAAAGGGGCGCGAACTTCCCTCTTCCTGGCGACATCGCCAGAGGTAGAAGGGGTGACGGGGAAGTATTTCGTGAAACAAGAGGCAATTCAGTCGTCCCAAGCCTCTTATGACAAGACCGTGGCCAGCCGACTGTGGCAGGTGAGCGCCGAGCTCACTGGCCTGCCGGCATCCCCCTAGAGATACAGCCTTGAGCCGTGCCTGAAGGGGAATTCCAACACAGCACCGATGATGCGCAATTTTCCGGGCGCGTGTTGAGGTGCATCAGGTATCTGAGAGAATGTTTCGCGTCTTAGTGCGTCTAGGTCTCGGCATTTTTCCTCTGGCCCTTACGCCTCTCCTTGGGTTTCTCATCGCCGAAGGCTATCTGGACTTTGGGGGAGGAGAGAAAGACCTCTCGCTCCTCGTTCCTTGGCTTTTCTGGTCGCTCGTGTACCTGATGTTCTCTTTCGTTTCGTGGTGGAGAAGGGTATCTATCACGATAGGGCTGGCCTACTCGGCAGGCGGGGCGACCGGAGTGCTGGCGCTGGCTTACCTCGTGATGCTTGTTTGGTTCTCCGGATGGCTCGGCGTTAGCCCGCCATAGCGCACTGGAATGGCAGGATACGGAGACAGGCGACGTTTCCGCCGTCTTTGACGGGCGGGCCCGAAGCCGAGATGTCTACTCCAGGGCCGCAGCCCGCGCAGCGGTCCCTGCGACCCCATGTTGAAATGATCCGGGGATTGCGAGGGGTGGCCGTGGTGTCGGCCTGAAGGCGGAAACGGGACAAGGGAAAGGAAGAGAAATAGACACCCTTATCATGGGGGAAAGGCCATGGCGAAATCGGTGAAGCCGATTCCAGAGGGTTTTCACTCAATCACGCCCCACCTGATCGTCCGGCACGCTGCCCAAGCGATCGATTTCTATAAGAAGGCGTTTGGAGCTCAAGAACTGTCCCGCATGCCCAGCCCGGATGGAAAGGTGATGCACGCCGAAATCAAGATCACTGACTCAATCCTCATGCTCTGTGACGAGTTCCCCCAGTGGAACACTCAGGGACCACAATCGCTCGGTGGCTCCACCGTGGGCATTCATATTTACGTGCAGGATGCGGACGCCCTCTTTAAACAGGCCGTTGCGGCCGGAGCCACCGTGAAGATGCCAATCGGTGATACGTTTTGGGGAGACCGCTTTGGGAAGGTCACGGACCCGTTTGGCCACGAGTGGTCGATAGCCACCCGGACGCAGGACCTCACCCCCGAGGAGATTCAGAAAGGCGCCGAAGCCTACTTTTCCCTGCCCCCCGGCGGACAGAAGTAGAACTGGTGAACTACGCCCTCACTCGGCCAGTTCGCGGTCTAGGATCTCATGAAGGAAACGATCGATCGAGACGGGGTAGAACTTGACGTCTGGTGAGAGGATCAGGCCGGTGTCCAGGATCTCGCGCTGCATCAGTTCGTCCAGGATCCGCTCGACGCGCGCCTCGGGTTCCCCTTCGGCAGGGCGGATGATCAGTTCCTCGTTCTCGATGACGGCGTGCCGGCGGGCGGCGTAGCGAAAGGTAAACACACGCCCCACCAGCGTCCGGTCCATGATCTCGGAGTCGCCGAACACTTCCCCGTAGGTCTGCCCGCCGCTTCCCGGCTGGATCACCAGGCGAGGTGAGACCCGGATCTTGCCCCGGATCTCGACGGCCCGGCGCTCCATCTCCACATCGGGCCCCACCAGGATGTACGGGAGCACGTGATAACCCACCACGATGCCGCTGATGGGCCTCCGCAGGACCCGGGTCTGCTCAAAGATCCCCCGGAGAAACATGGGGTCATATGGACGCTCGAACATAGGAATCCAGGATCCGATAGCCTAGCGATTAACAGCCGCTTGGCCAGGGAGAAGTCAACCTTTATTATCTACAAGTTGCGGCAGCGCGTCAAGGTCCATGTCTATTTTAGCGCGGCTTCACACATTCCTGGTCGATCGTCGATTCCACAGCAAATCGAGTGTGGGGGCGGGGCTCGACCGAAGTCGGTTAAGCTGGGCAAGTCTAACACTGTATCCTCTCGATAGGTATACCAATTGGAATATCTAGCTATACCTCAAAGAGCAAGGATCGCATTCGCGGGGTTTCTATTATCAGTAATTGTTGCATTATGCTCCTGTGCCGAATTTGCTCACGATCAAAAGAGGGGTAGTTTCAATACTCCTGAAAAGCTATCCGAGGCTCCAATGACAAATCTCAGCAATTTAGTTGTCGATCCCTCACGTCTCGAAGAAAGGATGGCTGAAAACGATTGTGAATCTGAAGGAACTCAGAGAATGCTTGAACTAATGAGGAATTCTAAGTTTGAGGTCATGCGGGTCTATCTTCCTGGCGCTGGATCCTCTGACAACTGCGAATGGGTTGACATCGGGCACGCTCAATACGCAAACAGAGCTGAGGAGGCCATTGTCAAGGTCGATAGAGAATATTTGTCACATCTAATGGCTAAGCATAGTAGGCTCCACATTTATCATTTTCATCCATCAGCCTACTTTACGAAATGCACAGACAAAATTACTTGTGGCGGTCTTCCAGTCCCAACGACCCCAGATAAAACCTCCGAAGACGCATTGATTTCCAATCTGAGATATTCTATGCCAAGCCCAAACGATATTGCATTTATGATGGATATTTCCCGGCAATTCGACCAACACGGCCACGTACGGGGGATTATGAGACACCGGGTTATTACACCATATGGAATCGCAGACTATTCTTTAACCAAGCAAGGAATGGAAAGGCTCAAGAATCTAGGAATGGAGGGGGAAAAGGGACGGTTTGGGTTTGATACTTACATCAAAGTACGGATATCGTATGCATTGTTAGAGATTGGGGAAATCATCAAAAGCAACCCTCATGATATACTGGGAACCTTGAAGGAGCTTGCTGGGAAGCTCAGCAACGAATATGTGATTGTCACCTACACCCCTTTTTGACGAACATTGTGTTGTTTCAAGACATACCTGTGACCCGTTCCAGCTTTTACAGGTCTACGCAGATTCGAATCCTCGCTCAGCGAACCTCCCCCTCAGAGCAACAGGCTTGAATGACTGATAAGAGCTGGATGATTTATGGTGCGTATGGCTACAGCGGGGTCCTGGTGTCCGAAGAAGCTGTGCGTCGTGGCCACAACCCCGTGCTGGCTGGGCGCTCGGCAGACAAACTTGTCTCTTTGGCCACACGCCTCGGGCTGGACCACCTGGTGGTGGATCTCGAAGATGTGGACACGCTCGCGAAAACGGTGGCAGACTTCGACCTCGTATTCCATGCGGCAGGCCCCTTCATCGCCACGAGCCACCCGATGGTGCGTGCTTGCCTGAAGGGCGGCACCAACTACGTTGACATCACCGGCGAATTGTCCGTCTTGGAGCAAACCCTGTCCTATGACCAGCAGGCCCAGCAACAGGGCATTGTCCTTATATCAGGGATTGGCTTCGGCGTGATCCCTACTGATTGTATGGCCAAATACGTCGCCGACCGTGTATCCAACGCAACCGATTTGACACTCGCCGTCGCTACGACCGGCAGCCCCAGCGCCGGGACCCTGAAGACGATTCTCGAACAGATCCCCACCGGCACTCTGGTTCGCCGAAACGGCCAACTGGTGCGTCACGCACCGCGGGAGGGAGCGCGGCGTATTCGCTTTGTGGATCGCGAGCACACTGTGCTCCCAACGACCTGGGGCGACCTGGTAACCGCCTACCGGACAACTGGCATCCCCAACATCACCACCTACATGGCCTTCCCCAAAAGGTTCGCTCCCCTCATGCCCTGGGCAGGGCCTTTGAGCCAAAACCTGCTCGCCATCGGCGCTGTTCGCCGTCTGCTGCAAAAATGGGTTGAAAAGACGGTGCGCGGCCCAGATGAACACACCCGCCAAACGGCACACTCCTATGTCTGGGCGCGGGCCGCCAATGAAAAGGGGGACGAAGCCCAGGCTTGGCTTGATACCGTGGAAGCATACCACTTCACGGCCGTGGCGGGCGTGCGCTCTGTGGAAAAGATTTTCGCTGAACGCCCCCGGGGGGGCCTGACCCCTGCCCTGGCCTTTGGCGCTGACTTTGTCCTGGAAATTCATGAAACGAAACGGTACGACCGACTTACCGACCTGTGACCACTGATCTCAAGGTGATACCATCAGGACAGCGGGCCGTGAAATGTGATTCTATATTCACCAGCGATCGCGAGTGCTCTATGGTAAGAGAAAAAGGCCTAGGTCTATGAACGTCACAGCGGACTCAGTAGCGCGTCAGGAAGTTGTCACGGTGTTGCGCCGCCTAGGCCTGGCAGGCCCGGGCGAGACACCGGCCATGACCGCGCTCCCCGGCGGGGTATCATCGGACATCTGGCGTGTCGATCTCCCCCAGGGCCCCGTCTGTGTGAAACGCGCGCTGCCGCGGCTCAAGGTCGAGGCGCTGTGGGAAGCACCGGTGGAACGCAATGCCTACGAGCGTGCCCGATCGAGGCGGTCGGTGACCGCGTGCAGATAGTTGGCGACGACCTGCTGGTCACCAACGCCGGGCGAGTGCGTCGGGCGGCAGAGTGAGGCGCGGGCAATGCGGTGCTACTCAAGCCGAACCAGGCGTGGACCCTGACCGAGGCGCGGGCAGCTCATGCCGCGGCCTGCGAGGCCGGCTGGGGCGCCATCCTCTCGGCCCGCTCGGGCGAGAGTGAGGATGTCACCATCGTACACCTCGCGGTAGGGTGGGGCATGCGCCAGCTCAAGGTCGGCGCGTTTTCCCGCTCCGAGCGCATGGCGAAGTGGAACGAGGCCCTGCGCATCGAGGAGGCATTGGGTCCCGAAGCCCGACTCGCCGGCCGCGGCGTTTTCCGGACCACGGGCCGAGGCTAAGAGAAAGCAACCGAATCCCCGTCACGGTCTCATTATTTCCTTGGAAGAAACAAGAAGTTGCATACGAAGTCTTTCCGTTCCCTTGGCGCCCGGTGATGGGCCTCTGGATCGAAAAAGTCCAGACTCTTGAGTGCCGCGTCGATGAAGGCAAATCCCCTGTAGCCGAGGTCCGTAACTCGCGCGAGCGACTCCTCGATCGGCATCCTGTTGTATGCCTCTACGATCTCTATAAGGAGACTCGGCCGATCGCGATCGATGACGTCCCGGGCGCCCTCGAGCACCGCAAACTCGTGGCCCTCGACATCGATCTTCATAAAGCAAACTTCCCTTACGTTCTCGTCATCTAGCCTGCGCTTCTCGATCTCGACCTCTCCATACGTCGGGCCGACGACCTCGTAATTCAGGCTTGCGCTGCGGTCGGAAAAGCCTCGTGCGGTTTTCGGGATCCGCAGCTTGGCGGCGCCGGTTGTATTCGACAACGCCACCGGTGAAACCGTCACGTTCCCTCGCGCTCCCGCCTTGAGTATTCTGAACATTTTCGGATTGGGTTCGTATGCATAGACATAGCGCGAATACTTTTGCATCCAATAGGTATACACACCTTTGTTTGCACCGACGTCGACGCTGTTCTTATCCCTCTGCAAGAGGCAGGGCAACAGCCTGAGCTCATGCTTCCCCTTCCTCAGCTCTCTGTGTGCACGATATGTGAAGGACAACCTGGGGGGCACCAGGCCGTATCTCAGTTTTTCCCTAAAATGGGAAGGCGGTTCCCAGTCCCGCATCGGACCTCCCAAAGCGACGATATACAAGGGTATACTGGACGTCCGGTGGGCGTGCGCAATCCCGCCGACACGCACGCATAGAGTTCAGTGGGTGTGGATCACCCATTGGAGCGGAAGGTACGCTTGATCCTGCTGTTCCCAACGAAGGCGTCAAGAATCGTTTCAAGCTGGGAAGCTTTAGTCCTTTTTGACGAGCTTTTTGGCTTCGGCGACAATATTCTCCGTTGAGAGGCCGAACTTGCTATACAGGGCTCCCTGATCGCCGGATTCCCCGAAACCCCGGACTGCGATCCGCCGGACCATTCCTTCGCCTCGCTCGGCCACCGCTTCAGAGACCGCACTCCCCAGCCCACCGTAAAGGCCGTGATCCTCGACGGTCAGAATCCTTCCCGAGCGCTGGATGCTATCAAGAATCAGCTCCTGGTCGATCGGCTTGATCGTGTGGATGTTGACCGCGCGTACATCGAGGCCTTGGCTTCTCAACTCCCGCGCAGCTTGCTGGGCATTATAAACCGTGCCGCCGGTGGCCATAATGGTCAGGTCCCGCCCCTCGCCTTTTCCCGCGTCCAGGATGACCCCTTTCCCGAACTCGAACCGATAGTCCGGGGGATTGACATCCTCCACCTTCTGGCGGGTCAGGCGCAGAAATACCGGGCCGTGGTGCTCCACGATGTACTGCACCGCTCCTTCGGTCTCGACCGCATCACCGGGTTGCATGACCACCATGTTGGGAAGAGAGCGCATCAGAGCGATGTCCTCGAGGGCCATCTGGCTGTAGCCATCCTCGCCGATCCCGATCCCGGCATGGCTCCCCACGATCTTCACGTTGGCGTCGTTATACGCCAGGGAGACCCGGATCGTCTCGAAACGCCCCACCACAAAGGTGGCAAAGGTACAGATAAAGGGGATCCAACCCTCAAGCGCCAGGCCGGTCCCGATCCCGATCATGTTGGCCTCGGCGACCCCCACGTTGAAGGATCGGTCAGGATACTTCTCGACGAACTTCACCGTGTTGGTTGACTTGCCCAGGTCAGCATTGATGACAACGACCCGATCGTTCTTGGCCGCGACCTTGAGCAGCGCCTCGCCAAAGGCTGCACGGGTTGCCTTTCCCCCCATTGTTCACTCCCTCAAGAGCGATGACCGACTTGGTTCATAGTTCATAGCCGACGGTTCATGGTAGATGGTTCATGGCCCATGGTTCATAGTTCATGGTGGAGCTCGGACTATAAGCCTTTGGACCCTGAACCCTGAACGCTGAACCCTTTGTGGACTCTGAACCCTCAACCCTGAACCGGCTGACCGAAGTCCGATGACTGCTAAAGGGGTGCGGCCAGGATTTCCTGGATGGCGCGCTCGCCCTCTTCGCGATTAGGCGCCTTCCCATGCCAGTCGGGATTGTTCTCCATGAAGGAAACACCCTTCCCCTTGACGGTGTCGGCGACGATAACGGTCGGTTTCCCCTTGACCGTCCCAGCCTCCTCAAGCGCCTCCAGGACCTGTGAAATGTCGTGCCCGTTCACCTCGATCACGTGCCAGCCGAAGGCCTCCCACTTCGCCCGAAATGGTTCGAGGCTAAGGGTGAGCTCGACAAACTCGTCATTCTGGATCTTGTTCCGATCCACTATGGCGCAAAGGTTGTCTAACTGGTACTTCGGGGCCAGCATCGCCGCCTCCCAGACCTGGCCCGCCTGGCACTCGCCATCACCGAGCAACGCGTAGACCCGGTGCGTCTTCTTGGCCAATCGCCCCGCCAGCGCCATGCCGATAGCGATAGAGAGGCCCTGGCCGAGCGAGCCGCTGGCGGTCTCGACACCGGGCAGCCGCTCACCGGACTTGCCCGGATATGGATGGCCCTGCAGGCGACTCCCCAGCTTCCGGAGAGTCAGGAGCTCCTCTTTCGGAAAGTACCCGGTCTTGGCCAACGCGGCATAAAGGACTGGGCAGCAGTGACCTTTGGAAAGGATAAAGCGGTCCCGGTCAGGCCAGACGGGGTCATCGGGACGGTGGCGCATCTTGTGGAAGAAGAGTGCCGTGACGATCTCGGTGGCGGAGAGGGAGCCGCCGGGATGGCCAGATCCGGCCTCGGCAAGCATCCGGATGACATCGACCCGGACCTCTTGGGCGATCTTTTTCAAATGCTGGATATCACCGGTCACCTGGGGCATGAGACCTCCAAAAAAATCCGCCCCATTGTCTCTACGGGGCAAAGAGCTGTCAACTAAAATGAGAGGGTGTCTCTTGCGGGGCCTTGTCCAATTTGCTACCCTAGCTTTGAGCACTGACGAGGAGAGACCATGGCCATCTTGAAGATCGCCCAGATGGGAAACCCGGCGCTCCGCCGCCCGGCCGACCCTGTGCCGGTCAAGTCGATGAAGTCTCCGATCCTGCAGAAATTCATCGACGACATGATCGACACCATGCGAGAGTATAGTGGTGTCGGGTTGGCCGCCCCACAGGTTCACGAATCCCTCCAGGTCGTGGTCATCGAGGTCCACGAGAACCCTCGCTACCCCCAGGCACCCCCGATTCCCCTCACAATCCTGATCAATCCGGCGGTCGAGCCCTTGAGTGACGACATGGACGAAGACTGGGAAGGCTGCCTCAGCATCCCCGACATCCGCGGAAAAGTCCCCCGGTATCGTGAGGTGCGGGTTCAGGCCTACGATCGAGAAGGCAAACAGCTCGATTTTTCTGTCAAAAACTTTTTTGCCCGGGTCGTTCAGCATGAATGCGATCACCTGCACGGTATTCTTTTCTTGGATCGCATGCAGAAGCTCGATACGTTGACCTATCTTACGGAGCATCAGCGGTATTGGGCGACCCAGGAGGGCTGAACGGAGGTCAATCCATGGGACAGAACCGTAAGACAATCCTCGCTTTTGTCCCGGACCTCTTCTTTTCCACAAAGGTCCGGGACACGGCAAATTATCTAGGCCATACGGTAGAGATCTCCCGCACGACAGCCGATCTCATCCAAAAGGCCCGGGAGCTTTCGCCTCACCTTCTGATTGTGGACTTAACCGCTGAGGACGTGAACCTCGAAGAGCCCCTGACGCAGCTGCGAGGCGAGGCCGAGAGCCTCCCCATTCCCCTCCTCGCCTTTACCACCCATGCTGCCTGGAAGCAGACGGCTCCGCTACACCCTCTGTGCAACCAGGTGGTAACCAAAGAGGTCTTTGCCCGCGACCTTCCTGCCCTGCTGCAGAAGTACCTCGGCGCAGAGACCCCGTAACCGGCATAAGAAACCATGGCACACCGAAGCGCCCTTTATGATCTCCACCGCGCCCTCGGAGCAACATTTCAGGAAGAGGACGGATGGGAGCTTCCGGGGCGATACCAGGACCCGACCCAGGAACATCGAGCCATCCGGGAATCGGTTGGAATCGTCGAGCTCCCCTTCCGGACCGTGTACCGCGTGACCGGTACTGAGCGGACCCGGTTCCTGAATGGAATGCTCACCAACGACATCAATAAGCTCGAGGAGGGCCATGGGTGCTACGCCTGCCTGCTGACCCCTCAGGGCAAGATCGTGGCGGACATGGAGGTCTACGCCCTTCGCGACTGCTACCTCCTGGAGTTGGACTCTCGCCGGAAGGAGCAAGTCCTGGATCACCTGAACAAATACCTCATCGCTGACGACGTCACCTTCGAGGAGATCGCAGACCAGACCCTCCTTGCCCTGCAGGGACCCGAGGCAACGACCCTGCTGCAGCGCATTCTGCCCGGCGCTGCCCTGCCTGGAGAGGAGCAGCGATGCGTCGAGGTGCCCCTTGACGACCACCTGTGCCAGGTGATCCGGGCCTCGATCACGGGAGAGGAGGGATACAAGCTGTTTATCCCAGGAGACAGGGCCGGGATGGTGTGGCAGGCCCTCCAAGAGGCCGGTGCGACCCCGGTGGGGACGGTTGCCTTGAACACGCTCCGGCTTGAGGCTGGCATTCCCTGGTTCGGCGTAGACTTTGACGAGGGAAACTTCCCCCAAGAGGCGGGGATTGAGGACCGGGGGGTGAGCTTCGACAAAGGATGTTACGTCGGGCAGGAATTCGTCATCCGGATTGCCCACCGGGGGCACGTCAATCGGCGCACCTCCGGCCTCACCATCCAGCGCGAGCCGATTCCACGCCCGGGTGACCGGGTCCTGCGTGAGGATAAAGAGGTGGGGCGCATCACCAGCGCCGCCCTTTCCCCCACCCTCGGGAAAATCATCGCCCTCGGAATGCTCCGGCGTGAGTCCCAGGAGCCCGGGACGCTTGCTCACGTCGAGAGCCACGGAGAGCGCCTCCCCGCCGAGGTCACGCCCCTCCCCTTCTACCAACGCGCCACCAATTGACTATTGGGATGACGGGGCCACTTTCCGGAAAGAAGGAGGGTGAAAAGAGCGATGATGTACTATATGGTCGAATTCGATGCGCGACCCGGAGTCAACCGAGCAAAGATCACCCAGGCCTACCGGAAATTCGCCAATCACTTCCAGGAAACCTTCCCCGAGATCAAGTTCATCGGCTTTTTCGCCCGGGATATTCTCCTTGGCCCACGCCCCAATATTTTGCCCTCTGGGAGGTCCCGAATTACGCCACCCTGGACACGTGGAAGCGGGCCTTCTCTGCCGACAAGCATGGTCGGAAGATCAGCAATGAGCTCAACGAACTGGGCATGAACTGGGACGCCAAGATGGTGTCTAAAATTGATTTGGGGTAGCGCGTTGGATTCGGGGCCGGATAAAACGGTCGTGCAACCATATGCCACCCTCGGGCGTCATATATAGTTGAGGGCTGAGAGTCGCAGGGCTGAGAGGTAAAGATCCAGAGTGTAGAGGCCTAGTGGCCAGGATCTAAGACCGAGAAGCCAGGAGGAAGTCATGCATCATTTGCGTAAGTCCGATTGGGCGATCCCAGAGCGAGAGGCGACGCCCGAGTCGGTTTTCATAGACCGTCGTAGGTTTTTGATGGGTGCATTAGGGGTGCTGGCAGGCGGAATCGGCGGTGCGACCACTCTTGCCTCTGCCGCCGAGAAGACCTCTGGCGTGCCGCCGGACCGGACGCTTGATCTCTACCCCGCCAAGAGGAATCCGGATTTCACCCTCGTTCGACCGCTGACGGAAGAATCCGTCGCAGCCACGTTCAACAACTTCTACGAGTTCGGCCCGGTGAAGACGATCTCCTGGCTCGCCCAGCGCCTGAAAACACGCCCCTGGCAGCTGCGGGTGGAAGGCCTCGTTCGAAAGCCCAAAGTGTTCGACATTGACGACCTGATCCGCTCCATGCCGCTCGAGGAGCGTCTCTACCGCTTCCGGTGCGTCGAGGCGTGGGCGATGGCGGTGCCCTGGACCGGCTTCCCATTCTCGGCCCTGATCAAGGTCGTCGAACCCAAAAGTGATGCGCGGTTCGTGAAGCTCACGACGTTTCTCGACCGCACGGTCGCGTACGGTCAGCTCCGCTTCTGGCTTCCGTGGCCTTACGTCGAAGGACTGACGATGGAAGAGGCGATGAACGAACTCACCATCCTGGTGACCGGCATCTACGGCAAGCCGCTACCGAAGCAGCACGGGGCGCCGGTCCGTCTGATCACGCCGTGGAAGTATGGGTTCAAGAGTATCAAGTCGATCG
>LKGT01007028.1_pt1 | contig 21269 bp, 25 predicted proteins | sample 503861 | NCBI WGS metagenome assembly LKGT01 (sample SAMN04113194, study PRJNA297058) | marine sediment metagenome | biome: marine benthic biome; feature: marine benthic feature; material: marine sediment; isolation source: sediment sample collected at the water-sediment interface from the South......
ACTTACTTTTATACTGCTATCGCTTTCAATCCGGTGGACGTAGCTGATAATATGAAAAAAAGCGGCGGGTTTATCCCCGGCGTGAGACCCGGTAAAAAGACCGCTGAGTTCATCGACAATATTTTAACAAGAATTACACTTCCGGGTTCTATCTGCCTGGCCGTAATAGCGGTTTTTCCATACATCATCACCAGGTTTGTACCTAATATGTCGTTTAATTTTGCTTCTTTTTACGGTGGCACATCTCTCTTGATTATTGTTGGTGTGGCTTTGGATACTTTGCAACAACTTGAATCACACCTACTGATGCGTCATTATGATGGCTTCATGAAAGGAAGCAGCAAAATAAGGGGAAGGCGTCGAATGTAATTTTTAGTTCTGCGTTTGATGTGAAAACCCAAAATGATTCATATACGTAGTCAGCGGGAAATTGAGTTAATTAGGAATAGTTGCCGGGTAGTTTTAGCCGCGTTTGATTTGGTTGAAAAATTGATTGAGCCTGGCGTCGANMWCCGGTTTTTTAGATAGACAAATAGAAAMGTTTATAAAGTCAAARGGAGCAAGRCCCGCATTTAARGGATAYAGAGGTTTTCCWGCGAGTTCATGCATTTCAGTAGAAGATGAAGTTGTKCATGGGATTCCAGGARAAAAARTACTTAAGGACGGTSAAATAGTCAGYATCGATATTGGAGTGGAATGTGAAGGTTTTTTCGGCGAYAGCGCAAAGACTTTTGCRGTAGGCGAGRTTTCACCAGAAAAAAAGCRCCTGATGAGTATAACCAAACAATCTTTGGATGAAGGTGTAAAAGAAGCMAATTGTGGMGCCAGGTTATCCAATATTTCTCATAGAATTCAAACTATTGTTGAGGGTGCRAATTTTTCGATAGTGCGAGAATTGGTYGGSCACGGTATTGGCAGGAAGCTTCATGAAGAYCCGCAAGTTCCAAATTTYGGCTCTCGTRATTCGGGACCAAGGTTGAGGGAGGGTATGGTTTTGGCCRTCGAGCCGATGGTKAATTTTGGMGATTATGAAGTAGAAACGTTAAASGATAATTGGACRGTTGTGACMGCGGATGGCTYWCCATCAGCSCATTTTGAATACACGGTAGCCGTCTCAAATAATGGACCTGAAATTTTGACTCCCTATGACTGATGGCTAAAGAAGCGCCAATTAAAGTAGACGGTACCATAACTGAAACTTTGCCCAACGCTACATTCAGGGTTGAGTTGGAGAATGGCCATAAAGTCCTGGCGCACATTTCAGGCAAAATGAGAATGCATTTTATTAAGATTCTTCCCGGCGACAAAGTAACTCTAGAGCTTTCGCCTTACGATTTAAGCAGGGGTAGAATTACATATAGATACAAATGAGGTAACGAATGAAAGTTCGGTCTTCGKTGAAAAARMTTTGTGACAATTGCAARATTATTCGCAGAAAAGGTCGGGTAATTGTCATTTGCAAAAACCCCCGGCATAAGCAGCGGCAGGGTTAAGAATGTTTGAGGAGGWATGTTTTGGCTAGAATTTCTGGAGTAGATTTACCCAAWGATAAACGAGTMGAAATTGGGTTGACATATATTTATGGTATCGGCCTWWCAAGCGCACAGAAAATTCTGGKRCAGGCCAAKGTAGATGSGGATATCCGGGTAAAGRATTTATCTACTGAAGACGTAACCAMAATTCGAAACATCGTYACCAWGGACTACAAAGTTGAAGGTGCTTTGAGAACCGARGTTACAATGAACATCAAGCGGCTTATGGATATTGGSTGTTACCGTGGCTTGAGGCACCGYCGGAGCYTGCCGTCRCGCGGACAGCGGACTCACACAAATGCCCGGACTCGCAGAGGGAGAAGAGCTGCCGTCGGCGGCAAAAAGAARTAAGGTGATAAATTCATATTAAAAGGAAACCGTGTAGATGGCAGCGCCAAAAAGACAAAAAGGTAAAAAGAAAGAAAGAGTTGAGTCCAATGGGGTCGCTCATATTAAGGCAACATTTAACAACACAATTGTGACCCTAACTGATCAATACGGAAATGTGATTTCCTGGGCATCGGCCGGGAAGATCGGTTTTAAAGGGTCACGAAAGAGTACCCCTTTTGCTGCACAGCTTTCTGCAGAAACTGCTGCAAAAGAAGCTATGGAGCTGGGACTTCAGCGCGTCGAGGTCTTGATAAAAGGTCCGGGTTCCGGTAGAGAATCAGCAGTGCGATCCCTGCAGGCTGCAGGACTGGAAATCACAGCTATTAAGGATGTGACCCCAATTCCTCACAACGGCTGTCGACCGCCAAAAAGGAGACGTGTTTAATCATTTTTATAAGGGTGCAGAAATAAATGGCAAGATATATTGGTCCTGTTTGTAAACTTTGCAGAAGAGAAGAAGAAAAATTGTTTCTAAAAGGCACGAAATGTATGACGCCGAAATGCCCGGTGGACAAAAAAGCTTATCCTCCGGGGCAGCACGGAACACGCCGGCGTTTTAAGCAGTCCGAGTATGGGATTCAATTGCGGGCTAAACAAAAAGTTCGCAGAATCTATGGTGTTTTGGAGTCTCAATTCAGAAATTATTTTGAGAGTGCAGAACGACAAAAAGGAATTACAAGCGAAAATCTGCTGCAATTGCTGGAACGGCGCCTCGATAATATTGTCTATCGTTTAGGTTTTGCTCCGTCGCGCAAATCTGCCCGCCAGTTGGTTCGTCATCGCCATTTTATGGTGAACGGAAAGCTGGTCGATATTCCCTCCTATAGTTTGAAGGCGGGAGATGAAGTGAAAGTCAAAGATAAAAGCAAGAAACTGGAAACCATTCATGCCGCGATGAAAAAAATTCGTGAAGATAAACAACTGCCGTGGTTAGAGTTAGACAAAGCCGGTATGGTTGGAACCCTGATGAATATTCCTGCTAGAGCAGAGATTCCATTAGAAATTAATGAGTCTTTGATTGTAGAGTTGTATTCTAAATAGTTGAACTTAAGGATAAGTGGAGAATATAAAAAATATGAATTGGCCTAATCTTCAGATGCCTGAAAGTATTGAAATTGATGAGGCAAATTATTCGAATGTTTTTGGTAGGTTTGTTTTACAACCTTTGGAACGAGGTTTCGGTGTAACAATCGGGAATTCTTTGCGAAGAATTCTGTTATCTTCCCTGCCAGGTGCAGCAATCTCCATGATTCGGATTGATGGCGTTCTGCACGAGCTTTCTACGATTCCGGGGGTAGTGGAAGATATTGCAGAAATGATTTTGAATTTGAAAGAAGTTAGATTTAAATTAATGACAAAACGTCCTGAAAAATTTATGGTTCATCTGCAGGGACCGCGTGACTTTATAGCGGGTGATATCCAGAATGGAACCACGGAGTTTGAAATTTTAAACCCCGGCAGACACATAGCTACTCTAAATAAAGATGCAAATTTTGACATTGAGTTTAGAATCTCTCGCGGTCACGGTTACGTGCCGGCTGAGAAGAACAAACAACCGGATCAGCCGATTGGCTCTATTCCAATCGATGCAATTTATACACCCATCAAAAAAGTCTCTTATAATGTAGAAAATACCCGTGTCGGCGATAGAACGGATTACGAAAAGCTGATACTCGAAGTTGAAACGGATAGCAGCATAACTCCTGATGACGCTTTGACTTATGCGGCAAAGATTTTGAAGGATCATATTCAACTTTTTATTAACTTCGACATTGAGCCTGAAGAAGAAGAACCCGTTGAGGTTGACGAAGAAGTTCTGCAAATTCGCAAACTTTTAAAGATGCCGGTCGATGAACTTGAATTATCCGTTCGCTCATACAATTGTTTGATGGCTGCCAATATCAAGACGATTGGGGATCTGGTAAAAAGAGATGAACCTGAGATGCTCAAGTTTAGAAACTTTGGCAGGAAGTCGCTGCAGGAGTTAACCAAGATTTTAGAGGAGAAAGGGCTTCACTTCGGATTTGACACTGAAAAATATTTCAAAGGTGACACTGAATAATTACTGGAAATATCGATAATGCGGCACAAAAAAGTAAACGCTAAATTAAATAGAACGGCAGCACACAGAAAAGCTCTCTACTCTAATGTAGCCACGTCTTTGTTTGAGCATAAGCAAATAAAGACGACTATAGCTAAAGCAAAAGCCGTTAGAAAAACCGTCGATCGCATCATCACTTTTGCTAAACGTGGAACTTTGGCTGATCGCAGGCAGGTCTTAAAGACGATTCACGACAAGAGAGTTGTTAAAAATCTTTTCGATGAGATTGCTCCGACATATAAAGAACGAGATGGCGGATACACACGGATCMTCAGGCTTGGMCGCCGCAAAGGCGACGGTGCGGAAATAGCACTTTTGGAGCTGGTTGGTTATGAAGGGGTTCTGATGGAAAAGCATAAGTCGAAGGAAGAAGGGAAGACCAAGAAAAAAGAGAAACAAACATCTGAGAAAGAAGAGACTGAAGCTGAAGAGTAATTYCCAAGTAAAGTRATGTTTTTCNTTATGGAAATTTAAAGCCGATTGAYGGGTTAGCAGTCGGNTTTTTTATTTATTTAANAACGARCTAAAGTGTTTTGAGNAAAAGTAAAGCAATCCGAGCGCCACGAGGCAATGGGCTCACCTGYAAAGGATGGGCACAAGAAGCAGCCATGCGRATGYTGATGAACAATTTGGAYCCCGACGTTGCCGAAGATCCWGAGAACTTAATTATKTAYGGCGGYACTGGCCGGGCRGCTCGAAACWGGGACTGCTACCATYAAATTGTCAAGTCACTGCAAAATCTCGAGAATGATGAAACGTTGCTCATTCAATCCGGCAAACCGGTTGGGGTTTTTAGGACGCATCCTTACTCCCCGAGAGTCATTATCGCCAATTCACTCCTGGTGCCGGCCTGGGCCACTTCCGAGTACTTTCGTGACCTGGAAGATAAGGGACTGATCATGTACGGCCAGATGACCGCTGGAAGCTGGATTTATATAGGAACGCAGGGAATCCTGCAGGGTACTTATGAAACTTTTGCTGCCGCTGCTAAAAAGCATTTCAGGGGGGATTTGAAAGGTAAGTTGGTTGTTTCGGGTGGCTTAGGCGGAATGGGAGGCGCTCAACCATTGGCAGCAACTATGAACGGCGCTGTTTTTCTGGGCGTCGAAGTCGATGTACACAGAATCGAGCGCAGGATTCAGACTCACTATTGCGATAAAAAAACGAATAATTTGTCTGAGGCACTACAAATTGTTCAGGATGCAAAAGAAAAACAAGAGGCCGTCTCAGTTGCTTTGTTGGGCAACTGCGCAGAGGTACTTCCAGAGCTGGTCAAACGTGGGGTTATCCCTGATTTGTTAACCGACCAAACTTCGGCACATGATGAATTGACCGGCTATGTGCCGGCCGGGATATCTTATGACAAAGCGCTTCGTTTGCGTGAATCAGATTCGCAGGAGTATATTAAAAGAAGTTACAATTCGATGGTGACTCATGTAGAGGCCATGCTGAAGCTGCAAAATATGGGCGCAGTGACATTTGATTACGGAAATAATATACGCGGTCAGGCGTTAAAAGCAGGACTTAAAAATGCCTTTGATTTCCCGGGATTTGTACCCGCTTATATCAGACCACTTTTCTGTGAAGGAAAAGGCCCCTTCCGATGGGCGGCGCTTTCGGGTGATGCAGAAGATATTTTTAAAACCGATGAAATCGTTTTAAAGCTTTTCCCGGAGGACAAGTCGCTTGCCCGCTGGATAAAAATGGCAAGAGAAAGGATTGCATTTCAAGGATTGCCTGCAAGAATTTGCTGGCTCGGTTACGGCGAGCGCGCTAAGTTCGGCCTGGCAATTAACGAACTGGTTGCAAAAGGCGAGATTAAAGCGCCGATCGTCATTGGCAGGGATCATCTTGATTGCGGTTCGGTTGCATCTCCCAACCGCGAAACCGAAGGCATGAAGGACGGCTCGGATGCCATCGCAGATTGGCCGATCTTAAACGCTCTGTTAAATACCGCTTCCGGGGCGACTTGGGTTTCGGTGCACCACGGCGGCGGGGTTGGCATTGGCAATTCCATTCACGCGGGACAGGTGATTGTTGCCGACGGCACCAAAGACGCTGCCGAGCGTTTAGAGCGCGTTTTGACCAACGATCCGGGAATTGGCGTTGCCCGGCACGTTGATGCAGGTTATGAAAAGGCGGTTAAAACGGCRASAGAAAAAGGTRTTAACGTGCCGATGATGAAATAATAATTYAASCGAATTGAAGAYTGMAARCTGACTTCATCRTAAAGAACTGYGCTGAAATTGCCACGCCACTGGCAAAYGRAGGCTTTRAACCAGCGRSYTTTAAGACAATMAAAAATGGGGCTTTAGCAGCCTGTGARGGCAAAATTGTTTTTGTCGGTAAGACTGCAGAGCTTGATTYTCAGGTCGRAATAGGGGAAGGTGTTRAAATAATCGATGCATCCGGGAAAATTGTCACGCCCGGTTTCGTCGAYWGCCACACSCAYCCAATTTTTGGAGAGACGCGSGAAAATGAGTTTGAAATGCGCATTAGTGGCAAAAGTTACGAAGAGATCGCTTTGGCGGGCGGCGGCATTCGGTCGAGTGTTCGCAGTCTTCGCAACACTTCCAAAGAAGAGCTGGTCGAGAAAGTACTGCCACGTTTGGATAGATTCCTCGAATACGGCACCACAACAATTGAGGCAAAAAGCGGCTACGGCCTGACTATTGAAGATGAAATCAAATCACTCGAAGTTATTAATGAATTAAACCAGCGACATCCCCTGGACCTGGTGCCGACATTCTTGGGAGCGCATGAAATCCCAGATGAGTACCGCGGCAACAAAGATGGCTATATCGATCTGGTCATTAATGAAATGATGCCTGAGGTTAAAGAAAGAAACCTGGCTGAATTTTGTGACATTTTCTGCGAGTCTCATGTGTTCACGGTTGAGGATTCGAGAAAAATTTTAGGCGCTGCCAAAGACATGGGATTCAATTTAAAAATACATGCGGACCAACTTACCCGAAATGGCGGCACTGCCCTGGCTGCAGAATTAGAAGCAACTTCGGCCGATCACCTGGAATACACAGATGAAGATGACTGGGAGAAGATGGTAACTCATAAGGTTGTGCCGGTGCTGTTACCAGGCGCTGTTTTCTTTCTGGGTAAAGAAAAATATGCCCAAGCGACCAGGATGCATGAGGTAGGACTGCCAATTGCAATAGCAACGGATTTTAACCCGGGCACATGTATGAGCGAATCGATGCCCCTGATATTAACTTTGGCTTGTTTAAAGCTAAAGCTCAAACCCACAGAAGCGCTCACCGCAGCCACATATCACGCTGCTTTAGCCATAAATTTCGGGAACTTATTAGGGTCTTTGGAAGTAGGAAAAAAAGCTGATTTGGTGATTTGGGATGTTCCAAATCTGAGTTATATACCTTACCATTTTGGTGTAAATTTAATTAAGGCTGTTGTGAAATCAGGAAAAATAGTTTGTGAAAACTGATTCGAGGTATTAATGGAAAGCGGTTTTATGAATAGGTTTAAGACATTTAAATTAAGCAAAAAAAAGAGCGGCTGCATAAATTTTTTCCTACCGATTGTTGTTCTATACCTAATCTGCTTAACGAGTTGCGGGAGTGATAAATCGATCCAGGGTTTTAGTAAAGACGATGGATTCGATCCAAACGACAAGGGAGTAGTTGGTCATACGCTAATAACCACTTTGGAAATCGAAGAGACTTTTTCAGACACGCTTGTTGCTACAGGGAATGCACCCCTGCTGCTCCTTGGTGCTTTTAAGAATATCGAGACCAATATTTTGCTGAAATTTGAAAACATACCCGACACAGTCACGATTACAAATGCTACTATTTCAATCCGAACCAGGGAGCTCCTGGGGGATAACCGAAACAAATCATCCTTTATGGCGMGTATTCATGCGGTGAGAGAAGATTGGGAGGAGGGGAAAGTAACAGAGGATAATTTTGCCAACTCCTTCGATGCCAAYGCAATAGCGAGTGCTGAAATCCTGTCTGTTGCAGGCACTGCGCTTGATTCCAAYTTGACCAGGATTGAAACTGTTCGATTTTCTYTRAATTCGGAAGGTGTTGATTTAGTGAAGAGCTGGGCAGACACTACTTYGGAGAACTTTGGCTTTCTCGTTAACTTCGATCTSGATCAAAGTCTKTTTATTAAAGAATTCTWTTCAAAAGATGCTYTCACGCAACCATTACCAACGCTRGACCTTGAGATTCTTGACGGTACTGAGAAAGATACTTYATTTATACCCGTTACTGCTGACGCCTATTTGTTCAGCAGTTTGATAGAGCCGCCAGCGGGACGGTTATATGTTGATAATGTATTCAGCCGACAAACCGTGGTTAAATTTGATTTGTCCGGTATTGACAGCCTGGCTACGATCAATAGAGCTGATTTGATACTTACTCTGGACCGCGATAATTCCATCATAGGGGTAGATGCATTCATACTTCAAATGATTAGTTTAGAGACACCGTTTGAGTCACCTGAGTCAGTTGAGCTTGGCACTATCTCAGTAGATCCTCTTGTAATTCCACTCATTACCAGAGATATGACCACAGTTACAATTCCAATAAGAAGCCTTATTCAATTATGGGTTAATAATCGAATTGATAATAACGGCTTTTTAATCAGGTCGGCAACTCCGGGTCTGGACGTAGCCAGGGTCGCGTTTCGGTCTACTGCAATGGACTCTGCAGCAAGCGCAAGATTGCAAATTGATTTCACAACCTCTCCGAAAATTCCTTAAAAAATGAGAAAATCAATGCTATGTAATAAAAGTAAAAGTATAGTTTTCTTAGTGCTTCTAATTTTTGGCACTAACCTTAATTCCCTCAAGGCACAGTCATTCTACTCTTCACAAGGAATCGGACTTGTGAGCTATTTTGTTAGCGGCCGGAGTACTGGCATGGGAGGTGTGGGTCTCGCTTTGACAGATGACTTAACTGTAAGCTTTTTGAATCCCGCAAGTCTGAGTGCCTTGCCTCTTAGCACTATTTCGGGTAACTTTCGGCATTCTGTGGCCGATCTAAAAAATTCTTCACAGGAGGCTTCAATTACAGATACCAATGTTTCGGGGGTGCAATTTGTGATACCTCTTAAACAGAATAGAGTCGCTGTTTCACTAGGGCTCAATCCTTATAGTTCTATTGAAGTTTCATTCACAGATGAAMTTTTATCTGATGGAAACCCCCGCTTGGAGACCGTTTCATATGACGGGGGCTTGAGCACAGGGTTCCTCAGCCTATCTATCAGGCCGTTTAATAGACTCTACTTAGGTGCAACCGGACTTTTTTATTTTGGACTTCTAAGAAATATTCAGCGTGTCGATTTTACTTCGCCCGATTTTTTAGATACTCAAGCTGAACTGAGCCAAAGCGTTACCGGGTTAAATGTCAGACTGGGAGTTATCTTCAAAATTTTGTCGAATTGGAGTTTAGCCGGCGTTCTTACACCCGGAGTTACTTTAAATGCAGACAACTCACTTAACTTGAGTGTTGCGGAGTTTCCAAATGTTTCTACGAGTGATATTGAATTACCTTTGGCGTTTGGAGTCGGTACCTCCTTTGGTCTAGGGCGAAAACTGTTGGTCGGGATTGATTACTACAAAGAACAATGGAGTGAAGTTAGTAATGAAGGCTTCAATAATGACAGTCAATTTAATAACGATAGTCAAAGAATTGCACTCGGACTAGAGTATTCGGGAAGAGGCTCTTTTAGAGATTCATATTTTAGTAGAATGGCGGTGAGAGCAGGTATTTACTATAAAATTTTGGGCTTAGAGGAGCCAGTCGGTGAAAAAGTAACCGAAATTTTTGCCACAATCGGTTTAGGCTTGCCAATCAAATGGAGTGCGGGCCGTCTAGATCTGGCATTGGAGACAGGCAGACGAGGCTCCTCCTCACAGAACCCGTTTCGTGAAAATGTAATCCGTTTCACCGGCAGCATTACAGTCGGTGAAAAGTGGTTTCTGCGCCGGCGATAAATTAATTGTAACAATTCACTTGCATTTTAAGCAATTTTTTCTTAAAGTTTTCACTTAAGGTGTTGACGTTCCTCCTAATTCGAAACATTTTTTTTTTGATAAAAGCTTGAAATTACAAAATACGCGGAGGTATTGAAAGTGAGAAAAGAAAATTGGATCACCAATAAATTAATAAACTGTGTTGGGTTGATTTTGATTTTAGTATTGGGGGCTACTGCCACAGTGGAGGATTCTTTTGCTCAAAGGAAGAAAAAGAAAGGAAAAAATAACAGCGAAGTTGACGCTGAAGCTGCCAGAAAAAAATACGAATTTGAGTTATTAAAAAGTTGGAGTTTCGGATTCGAGAATTATAAGAACAAACAATACGACAGCTCAAAAAAACATTTTTGGAACGTAGCCAAGCTTGACACAATAAATAAATTTGGGGCAAAAACCTATCGCTATTTGGGCAATAGTTACTTGAATGGCGGTGACCCGGATAGCGCCCAGGTTATTTTTGAGTTAGGTGCTGAAAAATATCCGGAATATACTTATTTACATCAGATGCTTGGGTATCTCTTGTCAAACCGGGGGCTCACAGAAGAAGCCGTTGAGCGATATAAAAAAGTTGTGGAGCAAAAGCCCGAGTCTGTAGATGATTGGAATCAGCTTGCTTCACTTTATGTAAAGTTAGAGCAGGATCAAGATGCGATTGCTGCTTATGACAAAATCCTCGCCATCGACCCTAACAATATGGATGCTCAACAAAAGAAAACTTCCTTGATTGAAAGGAGCGGCGATATAGATGCGCTCATTGCTGAAAAAGAAAAAATCAGAGAGCGGGATCCTCAGGATAGTCAGGTACGTTTTGACCTGGGGAAACTATATTTCGAGCAGGTTGAAGAATTTGAAAAGTCGATTGAGCGCTTCCATGAATTTTTGACCTTGGTCCCTAATGACATAGCCGCAATAGAATACGTCGGAAATGCTTATAGTAGGTTGGATAAATCTAATGATGCGATAACTCAGTTTAAGGCCATTATGCAAATTCAACCGGATAACAAGAAAGTCATGGCTGAGATAAGCCGGTGCTATAAAGATTTGGGCCGGTTTGTCAGCGCCCGCTCTTATGCCAGGAAAGTCTTAGCCATTGATAAATCTTACGGACTGGGCTGGATAGCTTTGGGTGAGGCTTATGAAGCATCTGCGGAACGTTGTATCAATCAAAAGGATAGCAAGGTGGATTTTAATGATAAATTGGTTTATGAACTTGCTTCCGGTCAATATAAAAAAGCCTTAGCTGACCTTGAATTTAGACAGGATGCTGAAAGGCATTTAAGTTTTCTACAAGGAGTTTTACCCACTCAGGAAGATAAGTTTATGCATAAAAATCAGAAAAAAGCCAGAGGTGAGTGTTATAAATGGATTTATTAGTTGCTCTTTTTTTAATTTCTATCGTTCGTTGGCATAAAATGAAATACTTGAGGACTCAAACTTGGATCACTTAAAGCGGGCAAATCCGGAATTATATAGAGCTATTTTAGATGAAACCAAGCGTCAAAACAATAAACTCGAATTAATCGCTTCAGAAAACTTCGTTAGCTTGGCAGTCCTGGAAGCTGCCGGCCAGGTGATGACCAACAAATACGCCGAAGGGTATCCTCAAAAACGTTACTACGGGGGCTGTGAATTTGTTGATGTGGCAGAARATCTCGCCAGAGATCGAGCAAAAAAAATTTTCAAAGCCGATCACGCCAACGTCCAACCTCATTCCGGCTCACAAGCAAAYATTGCTGCTTATTTTTCCATTCTAAATCCGGGSGAYAAAATTCTGGGTATGGATTTAGCTCACGGRGGGCACCTTACCCACGGCAGCCCGGTTAATTTCTCCGGTAGAATTTTTARTRTTGTTTCYTAYGGAGTCAATGAGAAAACCGGCTACATCGATTTGGATGGCGTTGCAGCTGTTGCYGAAAAGGAGAAACCAAAATTAATCATTGCCGGCGCTAGCGCTTATGGCCGTGAGATTGACTACAAAGGGTTTCGTGAAATCGCTGACAAAGTTGGAGCTTACGTGATAGCCGATATGGCACATCCCGCTGGCTTGATTGCCGCTGGATTAATCCCGAGCCCAATTGAACATTGTCACATTGTGACTACGACCACGCACAAGACTTTGCGTGGACCAAGAGGCGGAATGATTCTAATTGGCAAGAATGGCGAAAATGATTTGGGTATCAAAACCCCCAAAGGSCGCGTCAAACTCTGGTCAGAAGTTGTTGATTCAAATGTTTTTCCGGGATTTCAAGGGGGGCCGCTTATGCATATTATCGCTGCAAAAGCGGTTGCTTTTAAAGAGATCCTGGAACCCAGCTTTAGAGATTATGCCCAGCAGATCATTCGGAATGCCAAAGCCTTGTCAAATAAACTTGTAGATTTGGGATATAATATCGTTTCGGGCGGTACCGATACACACGTCATGTTAGTCGATTTGCGAAACAGGGATCTTACCGGTAAACAGGCTGAGGAATTCTTGGAGAAAGCCTGGATCACCGTAAATAAAAATATGGTTCCATTTGACACCCAAAGCCCTTTTGTTACSAGCGGGATTCGAATCGGCACGCCGGCATTAACATCCCGAGGAATGAAGGAGGAKGCAATGGAGGAAATTGCATTTTTAATAGATAAAATTTTATSTGATGTGGATAAYAATAAAATTTTGAAAGCGGTTCGAGATCAGGTTGCTGATTTATGTTTGCGTTTTCCACTTTATGCAATTGCGGMTGAATAGATATGAAATGTCCGTTCTGCAAATWCGAAGATAGTAAAGTTATCGACTCCCGAGCCAGTAATGAAGGTCGGGTTGTCAGAAGAAGAAGGGAATGTTTAGAATGCGCTCGTCGGTTTACGACAAAAGAACATGTAGAAGAATCTCCAATTATGGTTGCTAAATCCGATGGTCGGCGTGAGATCTATGATCAAGAAAAGCTGAAGCGCAGTTTGCAAATTGCCTGTACAAAGCGTCCGGTTCCTACATCTACGCTGGATGAAATTGTGACTAAAATTGAAAACGAGCTTCGGGATCAATCACAGGATGAAATTGAGTCGAGAGCGATTGGTGAGTTGATTATAAATTACTTGCGGGATTTGGATGAAGTGGCCTACGTTCGATTTGCTTCGGTGTATCGGAATTTCCAGGATAAAGAAGAATTTTTAAGTGAGCTTGAGGAACTCAAGAACCCGAGAAAAAATACTCAATAACAAGGGACACAGGAAGTTTATTGAGCAGATAGTTTCGACGCCAGCTTAGCCCAGTGGTGTTGCTATCTGTTTTTTTATGTATAATTCTGTTTAATTTAAATGACCGAGAAATCAAAAGAAAAAGAGATGCCGTTTCTTGACCATCTTGAGGAACTTAGATGGCGATTGRTTAAATCSATTGTTACCGTTATTGTCTGTGCAATYGGTGTCTATTTTTTCTCAGAGCAAGTGCTGGCGTTTCTGATTGCACCTTATAATGATGCAGCAACCCAGTYAGATTCAGGTGCCRCCCAGAAGTTAATTTTCTTGTCACCGACTGGYGGCTTTATGGTTCGGATAAAAATCTCAATTTTTTCAGCAATTTTGATCGGTCTGCCKGTTATYTTTTACCAGATTTGGCAGTTTGTTGTACCGGGTCTATTAGGGAAAGAAAAGAAACTTGTCCCGGTAGTCGCTTTTTTTTCAACCTTGTGCTTTTTAACCGGTGCGCTATTTTGCTATTTGGTGGTATTGAGATTTGGACTCCGGTTTTTGTTAAGTTTTGAGACCGCGGATTTGGTGGCTACGATTTCTGTCCATGAGTACTTGGGATTCGTCACAATGTTGATATTGGTATTTGGTTTAATCTTTGAACTTCCTATCTTGGCGCTTTTTTTAACTAAAATTGGATTGCTGACTCCTGCTTTTATGCGGCATTATCGCCGGCACGGAATTGTAGGCATGGTTATTTTGTCAGCAGTCGTAACACCACCCGATGTTTTCACCCAATTGCTTTTAGCCGGACCTTTGGTTCTACTTTACGAAATCAGTATTCTTATTTCGGCAGCAGTTCACAAAAAACAAGAAGTTTCTTAAAAATAATAAAATAAAGGAATACTTAAAATTAGTCGAAAATATATAAATACACACTGGAGGGGAAAAAATGGCGATTAAGCCCGATAAGTGGATTAAAAAAATGGCTTTGGAAGAGAAGATGATAGAGCCTTTTGTCGAAAGCCAGGTTCGTGAAAATGTCATTTCTTATGGTGTTTCCTCGTATGGATATGATGTGCGCATTGCGGATGAATATAAAATTTTTACCAACCTCAATTCCACAATTGTTGATCCGAAGCATTTCGATCCAAAGTCATTTGTGGATTTTAAAGGTGAAGTTTGTATTGTGCCACCTAACTCGTTCGCTCTGGGTAGAACCATCGAATATTTTAGGATTCCGAGAAAGACTATGACGATTTGTGTTGGGAAATCCACTTATGCACGATGTGGGATTATTACAAATGTTACACCTCTTGAACCGTGTTGGGAAGGCTATATCACGCTCGAGGTTTCTAATACGACTCCGCTGCCGGCTAAAATTTATTCCGGCGAGGGAATCGCACAAATTTTGTTTTTTGAAAGCGATGAAGAATGTTTAATTTCATATGCTGATAAAAAAGGGAAGTATCAAGGGCAGACCGGAGTTACCTTGCCGAAAATTTAAACTTTGACCGGGAAGTTTCAAAATACTATGATTCAAGCAAATGGATGTGCCGATTTACACCTTCATACAAATCACTCCGACGGCTATTATTCTCCCAAAGAGTTAATTGATAAAACTCTATCACGTGGTTTAAAAACGGTCTCGATTGTTGACCATGATGAAATTGGCGCCCTTGATGAAGCAATCGAATATGGAAAAACGATGGGTGTGGAAGTTATTCCCGGTGTGGAACTCAGCGTAAGCTATAAACATTTTGATCTGCATGTTCTTGGTTATTGCTTCGATTATAGAAACCCCGAATTGGTTGAGCATTTAAATCTTTTCAAGAAAGCAAGAATTCAGCGCGCTGAAAGAATGGTCGCAAGTTTAGCAAAACTGGGCATGCCGATTTCGTTCGAGGCGGTCATGGAGAAAGCTGGGCATGGTTCGGTTGGGCGGCCTCACATTGCAAATGTTCTTTTAGATGACGGGTATGTGTACTCATTTCAAGAAGCTTTTAGTAAATATATCGGTAACGGCAAGCGCGCTCATGTGGGCAAATTAAAAATTGATATTCAAATCGTACTAAAATTTGTAAAAGCAGCGGGTGGTGTCTGTTCAATCGCTCATCCCGGATTAGAGCTTTCGGATGATGACTTACTGGCGTTAATTAACGAAGGGGTCGATGCGATTGAAGTTGTGCATCCCAAACACAATGATGAAAAAACCTGCCAGCTAAAACAATTGGCAGAAAGCAACGGCGTACTCACAACGGGAGGCTCTGATTTTCATGGCGGGAGTAAAGGCGAAGAAGCTCTCGGCAAGTATAAAGTGCCATACGAAGTTGTCGAGAATTTAAAAGAATTAGCAGCCAGACAATAAACTAAATAAGATTTATGGTTATCGAAACTCTGGAAGTAGGTCCGTTTGCAGAAAATTGTTATGTCGTTGGTTGCGAAGGAACTAGTGAAGGCGTCATCATTGATCCCGGTGATGAAATTAATAGAATTCTGGAAAAAGTGGCAGCGCTAAAACTTGAGATTAAATATATTTTAGTAACCCATGCTCATTTAGATCATGTTAAAGAATTGGGTACGCTCCAAAATGAAATCGATGCTCCAGTGCTGATGCATCGGGACGATCAATTCTTGTTAGATGGCTTGCCGATGCAGGCCTCTGCATTTGGGATGTCGGTTTCGGCTATTCCAAAGATTGACAAATATATAGAGGAAGGAGACACCATTGAATTTGGCAAGAAAAAGTTCGAGGTCCTTCACACGCCAGGTCATTCTCCCGGCAACGTTTCCTTTGTAACCCAAAAAGTCGCTTTCGTAGGCGATGTACTTTTCTCCGGATCAATTGGAAGAACAGATTTGCCTGGCGGTGATTTTGATATTTTAATCAATTCGATTAAGACCAAACTGTTTCCATTGGGTGATGACACGGTTATCTATTCGGGTCATGGCCCAGCAACAACCATCAAAAAAGAAAAACAAACCAATCCTTTTTTAATTCAAAATAATTAGTGGTAATAAACAGATGTCAAAAGCAGTAACTTTAGAAGAAGTTAAATCAGACCCACAGGTACATGCCTACATAAAAAGGGCAGATGAGAATTTAGCTGTCATTGGTTATACTGAACACGGCCCACGGCATTGTAGTTTAGTAGCCAAAAGAGCATATGAGACTTTGAGAAAATTGGGTGTGCCGTACCGAGAGGCCGAGTTGTCGGCTATTGCAGGTTATCTTCACGATGTAGGAAATGTTTTTAATCGCTTYAATCATCCCTATACGGGAGCGGTATTGGCGCATACGATGCTAAAAGATCTCGGCATGGATATGGACGAAATTACCGCAATTGTGGCTGCAATCGGGAATCATGACGACGATGGCTGGGAGCCGGTGAGCAAAGTCTCCGCAGGACTGATCCTTGCGGATAAATCAGATGTTCATCGTTCACGCGTGCGAAACCCMGACATGATTAAATTTGATATTCATGACCGGGTGAATTATGCCGTCAATAAATCTATTCTGGAAATYGATAGCCCCAACACAACAATATCATTGGCGTYAACAATTGATTTGGATATTTCCTCGGTTATGGAATATTTTGAGATTTTTCTTAATCGAATGCTTTACTGTAAACGGGCRGCYAATTTTCTCGRTTATCAATTTAGGCTTGTTGTWAAYGAWAATATTTTATTGTAACTYGTGCGCACAANTTTATCCGACAGACAAACAAAGCAAAAATTTCTTGCAAATAATTGATATTTTGTTTATAATAACRGTTGCCTTTGCAGAAAATGTTAGAGGGATAGAGATATCCCTTTTTGTTTATAGAAATGTTCTTTGACAGTCTCCCAACAAGGATTTATTTTGTGTAAATTGTGAATCAAAATTTTGAATAGGAGTATTACAAGTAGAAATATGAAAAAGGAAATAATCATTAATTCGTCGATTGGAGAGACACGGATTGCTATTCAAGAAAACGGCAGACTTGTTGAGCTTTTTGTTGAGCAACCTGAACACGAAAGAATGGTTGGCGATATTTATTTGGCAAAAGTAGTTAATGTTGTGAAGGGAATTCACGCCGCTTTTGTTGATATCGGTCACAGCCAGGATGCGTTTCTACATTTCTCGGATATCGGTGATAAATTGTTAGACTATAAAGATTTTATCAATGTAAATGGGAAACAGAGCAGCTCAAGGAGAAACCGAACAAGACCTGTCCCGAGACAGGGGCAAGAGATTCTCGTTCAAATTATCAAAGARCCCATTAGTAGTAAGGGTGCAAGAGTYTCCACAGAGTTGTCGTTTCCMGGCAGGTTYTTAGTACTCGTTCCCAATTCTGATGTCGTGGGGGTATCGAAAAAGATATTTARGATTAARGAAAAAAGGGARCTCAAAAAAANAGTAYGYGGGATCAARCCCGARGGKTTTGGGCTGATTGCWAGAACGGTWGCAGAAACTAAGGACGAAAARAYWTTAAAATCSGATTTAGACGGTCTRMTCAARCAGTGGAAACGYGTAGAACAGAAGCTTAARCGAGYTACCTCTCCAGGTYTRATTTTCAAAGAYGCYGCCATGGCYTCSAGTGTCATTCGTGATTTGTTTACCAAAGATGTAGATCGTGTTGTCATTGACTCGAAAAARCTTTTTAAGGAAATWACRGTTTATCTTAAAGATGTGGCCCCTTCGCTTTCTAACCGAGCGGAACTTTACACAGGCCGGAAGCCWGTTTTCGATAAATTTGGAATTGAAAGTGAAATCCAAAAAAGTCTTTCCAGAAAAGTTTGGACCCCAAGCGGGGGGTATATAATATTCGATCACACAGAAGCATTGGTTGCAGTTGATGTCAACAGTGGAAAGTTTATGGGTGGAAAAGAACCYGAAGAAAACATACTTAGGATTAACCTCGAAGGGGCAAGAGAGATTGCCCATCAACTCMGGTTGCGMGACATCGGTGGGATCATCGTGATCGATTTTATCGATATGTTRGATCCCAAAAACAAGAAAAAGCTGTATAATGAATTTCGTSGTGAATTGCGTAAAAGCAGAGCTCAAGCSAACATCRCCCAAATAAGTGAATTTGGGTTGATTGAGATGACTCGTGAGCGGGTTCGTCCAAGTTTACTTTTTRCCTTTAGCGAGGCGTGCCCAACTTGCGAAGGTTTGGGCAGAGTGGTTTCTAAGAGTATGGTTTTAACCAGAATTGAAAGATGGATCAAAAGATTTAAAGCAGAAAGAAAAGAGTGGTCTCTTCGATTGGTTGTTCATCCACAGATCGCCGAGTATATGCTTGATGGCATGATGAATAATATCAGAAGACTGATGTGGAAATATCGCCTTAAGATTGAAGTCAAAAAAGATGATTCTCTTAAAACCGATCAGTTCAAAATGATCGTGAAGAAAACCGAAAAGGACGTAACTGAAGAGTTCCATTCATAAGGATTTTTGTAATTCTGACGAAAACATATTTGGGGTATATTTAAGGGAGGTGTTAACATAATGTATGCGATTATAGATATAGCAGGTAAGCAATTTAAGGTTAGYAAWAAKGAYAAYATCCTRGYKCCSAAAGTARYSGGCGAAGTTGGCAAAAGCGTTGAGTTCGACARGGTTTTGCTTGTTTCKGACCAGGGTAAGGTTTCCGTTGGCCAGCCAACTCTCAARGRYGCAACGGTTAAAGCAAAGATATTAAGCTTTGAGCGNSGGGAANAAAGTCATTGTTTAYAAGAAGAAAAGACGTAAAGGCTTTGAAGTCAAAARGGGGCATAGACAGGATTATACTAAATTGGAAATTCAGAGCATAGCGRCCAGTAAGAGCAAGGAAGAATCGAAGGAGGCAAAGTAAATGGCACATAAGAAAGGTGTAGGAAGTTCTAAAAATGGCCGGGATAGCAATCCGCAGTTTCTCGGTGTAAAAAGATATGGTGGACAGTTAGTTACAGCAGGGAGTATAATTGTCAGGCAAAGAGGGACAAAATTTCATCCCGGTCTCAATGTTGGTATTGGGAAAGATGATACTCTTTTTGCGCTGGCTGAAGGAACCGTTAAATTTCAACGCAAGGGACGGGATAGGAAAGTGGTGAATATCGTGGCGAAGATTTGAGTTCTCTTTAAATTTTGCTAAAATACTTAAAGAGCAGCAAAATTTGCTGCTCTTTTTTGTATTTGTGAAGTCTCATAAATGTAACATTTACAAAAATTATGCCAACTGACTAAATTGACCTTGACAATCAATTCCATTTATTTTATATTACGGCTGCTATTTTAGGCCTGAAAGTCTGTATTTTCAAGAGGTGTGATGCCCATAAAAATCGAAGATGTAGAAAAGATCGCAACACTCTCCAGGCTTGAGTTTTCTTTTGAGGAAAAAGAGAAATTGGCTAAAGAGTTGGATCAAATTGTGGCTTATGTTGAAAGGCTGAATGAGTTAGATACGAAAGCTGTTGAGCCGATTTCGCATATAATTGATTTGAAGAATATTCTTAGAGAAGATAAGGCACAAAACTGGCTTGAGCAAGAACAGGCTCTTGCAAATGCGCCGAAAAAAAAACAGAGCTACTTTAGCGTACCGAAAGTAATTGGTTAGAATACAATGGTGTTTAACGAATTTATTAGATACGAAAGTATAAATACTAGAGGGTATTGAATGCCTGTAAATCCTAAAACAAAATATATTTTTATGACCGGGGGGGTGTATCTTCACTTGGTAAGGGCATTGCATCAGCATCCATTGGGCTGCTACTAAAATCACCTAGCTTAAAAATAACTATTCTTAAATTGGATCCCTACATAAACGTCGATCCCGGAACACTGAGTCCGTACCAGTACAGCGAGGTGTATGTCACCGATGATGACGCCGAAACCGACGAAATTGTTCAACTTCATGATCATCCATGGTATTTTGGTGTGCAGTTTCATCCGGAGTTAAAGTCTCGGGTACTGGCGGGGCATCCTCTTTTTAGATAATTTGTAAAAGCGGCTGTTCATTACAAAGGAAACAAACAGCAGGCTTAATTAAGACATTTCATTGTGAAAGTCATCGTTCAATTTTGTATGTATTTTAAATTTTTTAAAACTTTTACTTTTTGTGCATTTTTGATTTTGACGTTATCGTGTCAGTCCGATAGGGCAGTAACCGCGACCAACCAGGCCTTGACTGATATTCCCGATCAGGAAGGGTGGAATTCGACCGTGGTCTCCACGAACAAGGGCAAAGTATCTTCCAAAATTAAGTATGTTCACATGAAAAGATTTTCAAAAAAGAAATTGGTTAAGTTTGTCGATGGGGTTGAGTTTGAGTTTTTTGATGAAAACGAAGACCAAATTTTACGAATTCGAGCCGATGAAGCTTTTTTGAACGAAAATACAACCAATATTGATTTAACGGGCCAAGTCGTTGTATGGTCAAAAGACGGGATCCAATTAAATACATCGTCGCTTCGCCTGACTCAAAATCAAAGCAAAATCACTTCCGAAGACTTTGTGAGATTTATTACGGCGGACAATGATACGATTTTCGGCCACGGATTCGAATCAGGAAAATCTTTAAAAAACTGGACCATCAAAAAGCCAACAGGAGTTACGCAGAAAAAGTTACAACTCGACTTCAAGGATGAGAAGAATACAAACTAATRCGATCTTTTTGCTAAYTCTGATTTTTTCTACNCCMGGNCGYAACRTTCARCYWGGRMAAAGAAGAACGGTTGAGGYTGATTYMTGCTGATCTTTTAAAAMGRGAAACAATTGGTCAAAAAGTAMAACAAGTKTTGGAAGGTAATGTTAAGYTCRAGCARGGRAARACGACTATTGAATGTGATCTCGCTTCCCAAAYCRTYGATGAAGATCCGWTCGCTCTRATTGGCAACGTTCATATTTATGATGAAGAACAGAATCTKTTTGCGGATACGGTTTATGTTTACTCGAWGGAATTTAARCAAGTSGCARTCGGAAATGTCMGKAGCTTTACAGAAACCGATACGACTACYGCGAATCGGATGACATATTTTCAAAAGCAAAAAAGAYTARTTTCCGAAGGRGATGTTCGAAAAATDGMBHCRWMMGAGA
>LKGT01001531.1_pt3 | contig 21087 bp, 32 predicted proteins | sample 503861 | NCBI WGS metagenome assembly LKGT01 (sample SAMN04113194, study PRJNA297058) | marine sediment metagenome | biome: marine benthic biome; feature: marine benthic feature; material: marine sediment; isolation source: sediment sample collected at the water-sediment interface from the South......
TCGSMAWTNCNGNTSAANNGHTYKKMCSATNTNCCATTATATCACCTATCAAAATTTTWGCAGCTTCATTTCCRAGTTCTCTTTCAGCATAAAGAGAAACAACAGCRATTCCCCTAAYAKAAGTAGATATTTKTTCTGCAGTTAATTTTAAAAAAAGAGAATCAGTTTTTGCWCGAATCACAGTAGHTGTAGTTGCCRTAGGTCCWGAGCCTATGGATACTACCATAGAKCCAATTTTTTGSYTKCCCTCACTAATAGAWACAAAATTTCCATTATCAAAAGWAAGTAAATGAATRAAAAATTTTCKATCGCCTACRTCAACRGTTTTTTGTGTRTACMCTGMYGTAGACATCTANRAGCTTCGACTAAACTTATGCCTTTATTGCTATCGCTTCAGCCTGTYTYTCCATTWTAGTATCAGCTTCCACTCTTGCTCTGAGTTTGGCTTTGTACTTGAGATTTCGAGGCTTGGTTCGGAGTCGATAACCACAACATGGACACCATAATCCTTCCCATTTGATGAAGATTTCACAAATTTGACATCGTCTCTGTCCAGAAGCATATCTTCCGGTTCCTACTGGCTTTTGAGCCTTATATCGAACACAAATTCCTTTACAAGTCATTTTTTCATCAATTCCTTAATAATTTAATATAACATTCACAACTATTTAAGGATCGATCGATAAATTCTATAATATTTCTATACTTTTTTTGTAAAAATTTCATTGATCGTTCATTAATTAAAAACAGATTTCAGATAACTTTGAAAAAGACTATAAATATTTACCTATTATTTTGAAGATCGTATTTTTTGAAATTTTCATAATTGCATCCTTCGAACTATAAAAAATTTTCAAACCTATGAACTTTATTCTCGATTTTTTTATCCCGTTCTAGAAAGTGGCAAAATAAAATGTCGGGGACCTTCTCTTTGGGTAATGTATTTTGCTGACATCATATCTCGTTTTCCTCGCTGATTGTAGTTCTTTACTTTAAGTGATGTTCTACTTTCATCTACAAATTCCAATTCAAAATCTGAACAAAATCTCAGATTAAGTAATTCGGTGATTTCTTTTGCAATACTCATGTTGCCATTGCCTATTTTTACAATTTTTCTATCTGCTCGAAGCTCGGCAAGAATTTTTGCCATATGCATAACTAATACTTCAATTGAAGTAAAAATTGATCTTTCAATTTCTTGTCCATAATAAAAAACTGAAAGTCCAATCCTAAGACCTGGATCAATCCCAAGTACTAACTCATTTTTTTCTATACCTACTTGTAATTTTTGAATCATTAGGCCTTGAATTATCACAGGGTCTTTATCAATAATTTCTTCATGAAGCATAGGTTTTTGAGAAATTTCAGGAGTCTCTTTACACGTAGTTAAGATCAAATGTCCTTCATAGGAATTTATCTCCTCTGGAAGAAGTGAATCATATTTTAATTTTAGTGAATTAAGGGCCTTGACGAATTTATAATAAGGTCTACCATAAGTTGTCGCAATTCCAATACGGGCTTGTTTTAAGGGTTGGATAATTTTGCAATCTTCAAGTGAAATTTAGGTTTATGCCTTCAGAACAGTTGACACAACATGGTCAACGGCTTCATTAAATTTAGTATCAATTTTATTTTGTACATCCTTTAGATTCACATCTCCAGAAGTCAAAATTCTTTGAGATTCAGATTTGGCCTTTTCTGTAGCCTCAGAAATTATGACCTCAGCCTCTTTAGTAGCCATTTGAATCACCTGTTCACGTAATTTGTCAATTTCTTTTTGGGCTTTTTGATTAAGCTGCTTTTTCATATCGGCTAGATTCTCATTTAGAGAATCAATATCAGATTCTAGACCAGAAAGAGCCTTGATAATTTTTTCAACAGTTCCAGGTGCAGCTGTAGATGCTGGAATCTCTTTTGCCAGAGTTTTTTGAGAGTTTTTTGAACCCTTTAATTTCAAGTTATGACAAGCATTCAAATCCAATAATTAAATCCTTCATTTTTGCCATCTTTCCTTTCTTAAAATATGATTTTTAGTATACTGAAAACTGACAAATAACCTATAAGGTTTAAGAGGAATATTGAAAAAAATTAGCATACATTCCAAAACAAAATTGAAAGCTAATCTAGATTACTTTACAGGTCAGGTTCTTATGCAAGAATTAACAAGTATAGTTAAATCCAAAGAACAGAAAATTTTTCATGTTACATTCAAAAATGGGGCTCGGACCAAAATTCACCAACACAATGGAGGTCAAATCCTAATTATTACCAAAGGAAAAGGAAGTCTTCAAAAGTATTCAAAATCAGGAAATAACAAATCAAAATTTCAAATCAAAAAAACAGATAAAGTCAATCTTTTGGAAGGAGATATTGTTTACATATCTGCAAAAAAATTACATACTCATGGATCTATTGATAAAAAACGAGTATTTTCACACATTGCAATTAATGCAAATCCCTCAATTAACCAAAGTGCAAAAACAACATGGTATGAATCAGATTTTAAAACAAAAGTTACAAAAATTTTATCATGATTTAATATCAGAATATACCACAAAAACCTTCATTTAGTTGTGAGTAGTAAAATGGCTCTAGCAAGATCACCTTTGGATTCAGTTAATGCTTCTATTGCTTGTTCTTTAGATACACTTGCTTGTTGAGATACTAGTTCTAGGTCCTCATCACTAAATACTGGAACTTCTCTCTCCTTTTCTTCATAACTTTCTGCAATTACCTGAAAAATTGTATTATCCTTTGCCTTCATCTCGGTTACGGAAGGTTTTGCAATTATAATCTCTTTTTTGTCAGTCTTGATGATCACCTCTTGAACATTTGGTATCTCTGACATATCAAGACCCATYTTGTCCATCATYCTTCKCATATTGCGATTTCCRCCRCGCATCATRRTGACCGATCTCCTTTATTCTGACTTTTTAAACTATCTCTGATTTTTACAGCAACTCCYCTATTTTGAGAAGAAATCATTTCAGATGATAAAACWGATCTACCAACAGCAATRACTTTGGATTTGAATAAAACTGGAACRTCRGARGAAATTYTGATGTTYTTGCCACACCATAGTACATGTTGACAAAAAACKGATCTRCCMTCTTCAACAAATGGTTTTGAATCTTTATCTATCTCTAAACAGTTTTCTTTGAATTTTTTACTTTTTAGMAGAATTTGGGCAAASAGAGGAGATATTGCAAGACCKCCATCWATYCTCAATGTACATAGAAGTTTTTCATCATAAAAGACGCTTCGAATTCTTCCATTTTTTTTAGAGTAAGTAATTTCTATTTTTTTTGGCATGTATTTTGAAACTCCATCTCCAAAAAGTGCATCTAATGTATGATTGAGTTTTTCAACAGAATCCATGTATTCATAAAAAAAGTATTCTAAATATTTGTTATATCTTCTCTATATTTAAGACAGAAATCTATATAGATAATCAAAAAAAGTATAGAATATGGTAGAACGAGAAGAAACAAGAAAAATTCAGTTTACTGGAAATTCCTCATACATTGTTTCATTGCCAAAACGCTGGATTATGGACCTTGGTCTAAAAAAAGGAGATCAAATCAACGTTGTTAGACAAGGTTCTTCTACTTTACAAATTTCTCCAACCCGATATCAAAACAAAGCTCTTCAAATTGAAGATGCGACTTTTGAGGTTGATTTAGACGATGATAATTCATCAATCGTAAGAAGATTAATTTCCCTTTATTTTCTGGGTTTCAAAACTATTAACGTCAAACCTAAGACAGGAAGATTCAAACCGGCTCAGAGAACTGCAGTTAAAGATGCAGTAAAAAAAATGTTAATGGGAACTGAGATTATTTCTGATTCAACTGGTGGTATTACAATTCAAGTATTGGTAAATTTATTAGAACTCTCAGTTAATGGCGCAGTCAAAAGAATGATTCATCTGGCCAATTCAATGTTAAGGGATGTCTTTTTGGCAATGCAAGAATTAAACTATGATCTTGCTAATGAAGTAATTGATACAGATGACGAGGTTGATAGATTTGGTTTTTACATAATCCGTCAGCTAAAAATTGCGATTCAAAATGAGCATTTGCTAAAAGAAATGGGATTTAAAAATTCYAGAGATTGTTTGGGWTATAGATTAATTGTAAAAAATATTGAAAGGACRGGAGATCATGCKGTAATTATTGCTAAAGATTTGYTRGAATTTAAAAAACCTATCAAAAAAGAGATCCTMTCAAAAATACAAGATATGAATGAGTTTGCTTTATCTGTATTAGATGAYTCTTGTCTTGCTCTCTTTAAGGAAGATTWTGYTCATGCAGAAAAGATCATAAAAAAATCCACAGAAATWACGAAATTTGAAAAAAAGGTCCTTGATAGTACTAAATCATTAAAWGACGATGAAGAAATWTTCAGAATTMGAAGAATGGTTGAAAATATTCGACGAATTGCAGAATATTCCAGTGATATTTCAGAAATTGTCCTTAACATGAATATTGAAAAAATTCTTAAAAAACCTAAAATGTAAATTTTGTTATAAATGAAATCTGCGATACTAATTACCTATGATGAAGATGATGCTGTAAATGAGGCTTTAGCCTTATGTGATGCTGCAGGTTACAAAATTTCCAATGTAATAAAGCAAGAATATTTACAAAGAGCAAAATTTGGAATTAGTGAAAAAAAAGTTGAGGATATTGAGAATCTAATTACAAAATTTAGGCCAGAAGTGATAATTTTTGATGAACTTCTAAGACCTAGTCAAAATTACAATTTAGCTTCTAAACTAAAAATTCTAATCCTTGATAGAGAGACGTTGATTTTAGAAATATTCGAAAGTAGGACAAATAGTTCTGAATCAAAACTTCAGATAAAGCTAGCACATCTGCGTTACGAAATGTCAAGAGCTAAAGAGAAAGTACGTCTTGCTAAAAAAGGAGAACAACCGGGATTTTTAGGAATTGGAAAATTTGAGGTCGATGTTTATTATGATGACATTAAACATCGAATGATAAGTATAAAATCAAAGCTAAAAAAAGCAGGAAAACAACGTGAGCTTCACAGACAGGGAAGAAAAAGAATGGGATTTAAAACAATTTCATTAGCAGGATATACCTCAGCTGGAAAAACAACTTTGTTTAATCGATTAACTGGCGAAGAACGCCCAAAAGGAAAAGAGCTTTTTACAACTCTAACAACAACTACTAGAAAATTAACCATTGGTAAAAAAGATGTATTAATTTCAGATACAGTTGGATTTATCAGTAAACTACCAGCATATATGATTGAGGCTTTCAAATCAACTCTTGAAGAGCTTCTCTATACCGAAGTTGTTCTAGTAGTAATTGATGTAAGTGATTTCAGATCTGACTTGAGAAAGAAATTTCAAAGCTGTACAAAAACTCTTTATGAGTTAGGAGTTGAACCCGATAAGATGATTTTTGTATTAAATAAATCGGATCTAATTAAATCAGATAATATTATTGATAAAGTAAAATTTTTAAAAATAGATGAAACAAAAAAATGGATTAGTATTTCATCTAAAACTGGAGAAAATATTTTACAATTAAAAGGTTTAATTTCAAATATGTTAGAATTAAAAAAATCTACAATCATAGAAGAATCAAGTAAAGAGGAGCTTGACAAAAACTATGGATTTTGAAGTGCTAAGAATTGGTCAGAGACTAGTAAGAGATGACCGAGTAACTACACATGTAGCATTAGTTGCAAGAGCATTTGGTGCTTCAAAAATTTACATGAATGAAGTTGATCCAGAAATTAAAGACACTCTTAACAAGATTAATGCTACCTGGGGAGGGAATTTTGAAATTGAGTTTATTACCGATTGGAAAAAAATTGTCAAGGAAAAAAAAGTGAATTCTAAGAAAATTATTCATTTGACAATGTATGGAGAAAACATAAATGATGTAGCTTCATCGCTTCAAAAAGAGGAAAATATTCTGATAGTAGTAGGGGCAGAAAAAGTTCCACGTGAAGTATATGATTTAGCAGATTATAATGTGGCAGTGGGACATCAACCACATTCTGAAATTAGTGCACTCGCAGTATTATTAGACAGAATTCAGAATGGAAAACAACTTTTGACAAGATTTGAAAATCCATCTAGAGAAATAATACCAACAAAAAATGGTAAAAAAGTAATTATGAACAAAACAATGGATAAATAATGGAATGAAAGGGATGTATTGAATCATGATTGACAAATATGAAGATCCATTCGTGAGAATTTCTACAATGATAGGAGGAGATGAATATCTCAAAGTAGCAAGATCTCTTTTAAAATCTCAGGATGCAACTGATGAAGAAATAGCTAGTTCTACTGGATTACGAATTAACATGGTAAGAAAGGTGCTTTACGATCTTTTTGGTAAAGCATTGATTACAGGAATTAGAGTTAAAGATGAAAAGAAAGGATGGTTTGTTTATCGATGGCGTTCAAGAAGAGACGAAGTAGAAAATTTCATTGAAGGACAAAAGAAGAAGATACGGAATAGACTTCAACAAAGATTAGATTATGAAAATTCTTCAGATTTTTATCATTGTGGAAATGAAGATTGTCCAAGAGTTACTTTTGAAAATTCATTAGATCTTTTCTTCAAGTGTCCTTCCTGCGGTAATGTATTGAACTTGAAGAAAAATGACAAATCAAAAAAAGCATTTGGATATAAAATCGATCACATTAAAAAAGATATGAGACAAGATTAACGAATCTTCGTTTATTCTCTTGATTTGAAATTAATTTACTTGAATGCAAATTCAACGATTTATTTTCAATTAACTCATTTGCTGTTCAATTGAACGCACAAAATCTCATAAGCACATTACCGTAAAAACAAAAGCATGACTAATGGTTTAGTTGCATTCAGAAGGGAATAGACGAGGTACAATGGCAGGCACCTATACAAAAGATAAAGGAATAGAGGATATGCTTCCAAATGCAGAGCTAGAAAGTGAAGATGCAATTATGAATGATAAAGAAAGATTTGGTAGGGTTCGAACCACACTAATGAAACAGCTTAGGACAAAATATGGGGATGATATTGCAAATAGAGCACTTTATAGGATTAACAAAAGAATTTCTGAAGATTCTCTTAGAGTAAAACTAAATCTGGGTATCATTAATCGTAGTGAAAGTGAAATTTAATCTAGCTAAAAATACTATATTCATGTGGGTAGAAATTAGACTATGATGACTGAGCCTCCAAAATCAGAAGGGTCTGAAGGCTCAGAAGAAAATTGTCCCATTTGTAATAAACCTAAAAGTAAACATACTCCAGAAAAAGTGTTGGAATGCTCTAAAAAGATGAGAGAATTTCAAGATGCTAAGGAAGAATAATCTGTAAAATAATTATCAAGTAGGTGGAAGATACCAAGAAACTGTTTTATTTGCAGACGAATTCTCACCCCACCGCAATTTACCATCTTCATTGAAATAACTCTGGGTTGATTTATCTGCAAATCCATACTTGACGTTTAATTCGAAGTTATGTTCAACAATTTCACTCCTACTAATAGCTGCTTTTCGTTGAAATACTTTGGTGGCAGTTATACTATTTTCGCCTTCTTCTAATGCATCCATTTTAGCTGCATATGCTTCATTATGTTTTTGTTCAGTCAGATTAAACTGTCCCCAAAAGATGAATTGGACTGTGTCATCAACAGTTTGAACAAATCTCTCAAAAGCTATTCTGGGTGAATTTAATTCTAAACCTTTTTCAAAACTTTTTAGATCTTCATCAAGTAAATTTTGTACTATTTGTCTTTGAGTTTCAATGAAGTTTTCTCGTTCATCAATTTCTTGCTGTTTTTTTTCTGCTTCTTCTTGTTGTTTTTTCACCTTTTCCAAATGTTGACGAATAATTTCAGAAAGTGGATTTTTTGTTAATCCCTCTTGAATTAAAAATGGAATTTGATTAATAACATCAAAATCAATTTTTGGAATAATTTGAGGGATACCATTTACAAAATATGTTGTACTTACAATACTCATTCCATATCCTTCTTTAGTGGATATCACACTTACAGTGTAATCTCCAGGTTGTGCAGAAGTTTTTAATTCAATATAGAAAGATCCCACATTATTTGTAGTAGACGAAACCGTTTCTGTTGCAAAAGCAATTTTTACTTGAGCATCTGAAACAGGATTTCCAGCTTGGTCTTTTACATTACCCACTATTATTGGAAATTGGCCATCTTCAATAGGATCATTTAGTGGCCAAGCTGAAGTAACCAAGTCTCCCATAGTTGAATTGACATAAGATACCGTAGAAGAAAATATCACTATTAATAGAATTATTGAATATCCTACCTTTATCATGAGCAATTGTTTTGAATTTGAAAATTAAGCTCGTAGCTTTAGTGTTTTTATCAGTAGATAAAATTTTTTTGAGTGAGGAATTTGGAGCATAGAAATGACTAGCAAAATTTATTAATTTCCCAAAATGTCTGATTGCTTTGAAATATTAAATTTTATTCTAGGACTTGAGTTCTAAATTTGGATTTAATGTATTAAGTAATCTAGATCTAGTAATCTGTACGTAACAATCTATATCAGCAAGTCTAGATTAACAATACCAGTTGAGTGCAGAAGGTCTATTGGTCAATAACACTTCATCAGAAAGATTTGGACATGTTTTGGAAGAAATTAAGGATGAATTTGGAAAAATAGCAACATATCTTTTTTCTAGTTCTAATCCTATGACAACTGCAGATAAAATAGGATTAATGTTAACCATTATTGCTTTTGGAGTAATGTTGACTCCGATTGCAATGAGTGATTCAGATCCATATCATCTTAAAGGAATCTTAGAAGAGGTAAAAGATAGTGTTCCATTATTAGATAATTTAGATAAAAAACAAAGTGAATCACAATATAGGATTATAGCTCACTTGAAACTTTCCCCTGAATTTCATTTAGAGACACCAGAAAAAATTATACTAGGAATATTTAATCCAAAAACATTCTAGTGGTAGTGTAATACAATTTCATTTCCTAATCTGCAAGTTTTTTTCAATTTTAATTTCGTAGCTTTTTGAATTAATGAGTAACCTTCCCCCTCAACTAATGTAATTGCATTTTTTCCACCAATAAGATAAGGTGTTATTGTTATAATTATCTCATCAACAAGACCTTGTCTGACAAATTCCCAATTTACAGTACCTCCACCTTCAACAAGTAGAGTTTTGATTTTTTTCTTAGATAAAATTCGTAAAAGATTTTTTATATTTACTAATTTATTTCCTGTGATAATTATCTCAAGAGGATATTTTTTTAGTTTATCAATATTTTTCTTTGATGCTTTTTTTGAAACAGCTATTAKAGTTGGAATTTTTTTACAAGTCTTAATAATTTGGGATTTTTGATCTATGTTTGCTTTAGAATCTAAAATTATACGYAATGGGTTTTTGCCTTTAGTATGTCGAACTGTTAAAAGAGGATCATCTCTTTTTATTGTATTTGACCCAACTAAAATAGCATCAACTTTTGAACGTAATTTATGAATTCTAACCTTATCTTGTATTGAAGATAATTTAGAATCGCCTGTTTTTGTGGCTATTTTCCCATCTAGAGTCATTGCTGCACTAAGAATTACTTTGGGTCTAGATTTTTCCATGAACTATTTTTCCTCCAATCATTACTGCTCTAATTGTGGATTCACTAGCCCTTTGGACAATTGAAGCATGAGGATTATGCATGGGTTCTAAGTCAAGAGCATGTTTATCAATAAACACACAATCTGCATACTTGCTAGTTTCAATTACACCAATTTTTTTTTGTAAAAGTTTTCCTGCATTTACAGTTGCCATCTTTAGAATTTGTTTAGGCTCAATTCGCTTACGATTCATACCCATTGTTACCTTCCATAAATAATCCATTTCTCGAAACATGTCAGGAGAGTTTATCATGACGTTATCTGTTCCTATTGCAATATTACATCCAGCTTTCATCATTTTTTCAATATTTGGAATACCTTCTGCTAATGCCGCGTTAGCTCTGGGACAAATGACAATACCACGAGTCTTTTTTGCAACTTGATGTAAATCTCTTTGAGAAGCATATGTCATATGAACAAGAAAATGAGGTTTTAACAATAATGCTCGTTGAGTTTCAGTTTTTTTGGTAGTGTTTTGGGATAGATTCGAACTCTGAATAGTTTCTTCTGAATGAATTGCTCGAATTTTTGAAATTTTTGAATAATATTTCAGTAAAGCGTTACTGTTTTCATTTACACCGCTGATCCCTATTCCATCACATTTTTTTAAAAGAATTTCAAGCTCTACTTTTTTTGAAGTAGGAAAAGGAATATTTTTTCTGATCTGTTTTTGTTCCTGATAATATTCCAGTCTTCCAAGTATTATTGATCTTATTGGTAGGTTAGATAGTACTTTTTTCAATAGAAGTATTCCATCTAAGCCGCCTTCTCTAAAATCAACAAATGTAGTAATCCCTTTTCTTAACATCGAAATGCATGTATTTTTCATAAAATTTGAGAGATGAGATGGTTTAGATTCTCTTAGAATTTTTTGTTTAGCACCGATGATAGGATGAATTTTTGCGTTAACGCTACTGTTTAGAGCAAAATCTTTTCCTATGGAATCACCTATATGAGAATGCGAATTAATCAAGCCAGGAATTATTAACAATCCTTCACAATCAATTGAATCTTCATTTGAGCTTGGTCTCAAGTTTGGTTTTATTTTTTTAAATATTTGTTCAGAAATTTTTAGATTTGTAGATGAAACAAAAGTTAAATCTTTACCATAAAGAATACTTGCATTTTTTAAAAGCATGATGTTTCTAAAATTTCAGGTTTTTCTTTTCCTGAATCTCTAATCTCCCTTATTTTATCAAGTGATTTAGTTGCAAGTTTTGCAGCTTCACGTGATGTTTTTCCAATTCCTATTCCACAATTAAGTAATAGATTTAGATCTGCCTTTGCTCTTTGAATGAATTTTTGAGCATATTCTTTTGCATTATCATTTGAAACAACCATAAAATTATCACCACCCATAAAAAATGCCAAAGATTTTTTTTCTAGAAAAAATTCGGACATTGAAGAATATAATCTAAACATTGTAGATGATATTTCATATGGAGATTTTATTTTTCTTGAAGATGATAAATCATCTACATCAAAATGCATAATAGTTACTTTCTGATCCGCTTTGCCATTTACAAAACCGAAGATATTATGTTCTTTGTTTAATATGACTGGAGATTGTTTCCCTTCATGTGCTTTTAGATTTGCATCAAATGGAGTCTGAGCAAATCCAATAGACATTGTTAATTTTAGTTCAAATAATTCTTCTAATTTTTTTTGTATAGCAATATGATCATTTAATGTTAATCCATTTGTTACAACAAAAAATTCATCCGATCTGTTTAAAAATGCTAGACAGTTTTTGTCAGAGAATAATTTCTGAACTTCTTTGTATAATGATGCTTGTAACATTTGTAATTCATGTTCTCTATCACAACCTAAAGTTAGGGTCCAAGGTCCATATTCATTTATTTTTATGATAGTTATTTGTATCAATTCATTTGATTTTTTCTAATTCCTGTGAAATTCTCAAAACTGCTTCAATCGCCCTCTCAGATACGGGCCTGATTCTAGCATGAGCCTGTCTTTCTCCCATTCCAGGTCCTGTAATACCTAATGATACTGGTTTTTTATGTTTTAAAGAAAGTTTTGCAAGACGATTTAATGTGACATTTGCAATTACCTCATCATGTTTAGTTTTTCCTTTAATTACTGCACCAAGTGTTACAACCCCATCTACTTCTTTTTTTTCAAGTAATGTATCAACAATTAATGGCATATCAAATACTCCTAGAACTTTACATGTAAATTTGACATTTAATTTCATAAATTTTGCTTTTTCTAATGCGATATTGAGCATTCTAGATGTCACTTGGTCATTAAATTCCGAAACCACTATAGCAATATTCAAAATTAATGCACCTTAGCGTATTCTAATAATTCTATGCCATCAATAAATGGAATAGCATTTTCCTTTGCATATTTTTTTGCTTTTTCTACAGAAAGGGCGGAATATGTTTCTGCATCCATCATTTCACAAATAGCAGATATAGGATTTAATTTTGCAAGCTCTGTAAGATAGATGGACAATTCTGTATGTCCCCTTCTATTAGATAACAAACCATTTACAGCAATCAAAACAGGAACGTGACCAGGAGTCTTAAATGAAGAAATGAATTTGTTATGAGGATTATCAGCCTTGTAAAGATTAGCTATTTCACGAATTGTAAGAGCTCGATCTCTATCAGTAATTCCTGTGTAAGTTTGATAATGGTTAATTGCAATTGAAAAAGTAGGATGATCTCCATATGGGGCTAAACCCATTATCATTTCCTTAGATTTTGAATCAAAATGATCAGAACTAGATAAAATTTCATGCATGTAATTAAGACTAAGCTTGTCACCTAGAGATTTGTTTATTGCAAGACATATCAGACCTCCTGCATGTTGACGCATACGTGCAATATGTTCTGGTGTAACAAACTCTGCAGCAACTACCATGTCGATTTCATTTTCTCTTCCACTAGAATCATGAAGTAAAACAAATTCTCCTCTTTTAAGAGATAATATAGCATCATTAAGTGACATAACGAGAATTAATTTTCTTTGATTATATAGTTTACTAAAAAACTGGTAATTACCAATAAAGTGGTAATAAATTAGGTTTATTTTAGAATGTATTTTCCCAAAATATCGGTTTCAATATTAATCTTGTCGCCAACTTTTTTTGAATGAAAATTTGTCACTTTCATTGTATGAGGGATTAAACATACTGAAGCTTTATTTTTTGTAACATCAACTACTGTCAAACTAATGCCATCAATTGCAATAGAACCTTTCTTTACAACAAATTTTGCTAATTTTTTTGGAACTTCAAACCAGACTTTGATCTCTTTTGGTTTTTTTTCAATTTTTTTTATTGTTGCTACACCATCCACATGACCTAACACGAAATGTCCTTCCATTCTATCACCAACCTTCAGGCTTCGTTCAATGTTGACTTTAGCACCTTTTACTAAGTTTCCAAGATCAGTTTTTTTTATAGTTTCATCAATCATTTGAAAATCACATTTATTTTTTAAAATTTTTGTAGCAGAAAGACACACTCCATTTAATGCAACACTTTGTCCTACTTTGAGTCCTTTTGCATGCTTACCTAAATCAACTGTCATTTGAAAAGCACTATGATTTTTTGTATTTTGAGTAATTTTTTCAACTCTACCCACTCCATCTATAATTCCAGTAAACATAGTATTTGATCAATTTATTTCCGTATAAATATTCATAGATATACATCATGTTGAAAAAAAATTGTTGATGAAATTAGGTCATGACACAAAAACTAGTGACCTTTACATTATAAGGCATAGCAAAATTAATTCTGGTTATGGGTCTATCCCGAGCAGCACGTAGTGCTGCAGCAAAAAAAGCTGCCCGAACTAGAAAAAGGAATGCGAGATTAAAGGTAGGAGCTAGAAAGAAGGCTACACAAAGAAGAAAACGTGTGACTAGAAGAAAAGCTACCCGTAGAGCTACTTCACGAAGGAGTACTCGTCGTAGTCCATTATGAATAAGAAGGAAATAAACTTCTTCAACTTTTTTTATTTTAATTCCTATATACTTGATGATATTACTTCTGAAATTATTCTTGATGCAAGATGTGATGTTCGGTCTTTAATGTCGTAACTTGGACATACTTCCATGATATCCATACCAACAATTCCTTGTTCAACTATATTTTTTAGAAGATATACAGCTTCTACATTTTTTAATCCCATTGGGACTGGTACTGAAACACCTGGAGCAAAAGCTGGATCAACGCAATCCATATCAAATGAAATGTAAACATTCTTGCCAATTTTTTGAGAAATATGGTTTGAAATCTCTTTTACTCCTTTTTCCACAATATCAAATGGAGTAATTACCTCAATTTCATATTTTTTTAAATTGTCAAGTTCTTCCTGTTCAGGAGTTCTTATTCCAATCTGTAGGCTTGTTTTTGGGTCAATATGAGGTAAAACATCGTAAAAAACTGAACCATAATAATTCTGAGTTGAACTCACAAAGTCTGGATGAGCGTCAAAATATACCAACGATAACGGTCCTGTTTCCGTGGCAATTGCTTTAATGACATCTCTAGTAATAGAATGATCTCCTCCCATCATAATTGGGATTTTTGCTTTTGAAACAATTTTTGAATAAACCTCATTAATTTGATCTTTTGAAATATCTCCATAATCTAAGATCTTTTTTTGTTTAATTCCATTAAATGGAAGTCCAAGAGATTTTTTTCCTTTTCTAGTAAATGAATCTCTCAAGTKRGAAATCTCRCGAATGAAATGTGGAGCTTCTGATGCRCCTTTTCTTAGAGCATGGGATTGCGATTCATCAGGAATCCCAAGTATTACTATTTCTGATTSTTCAAAATCATCWGTATTTGCCCAACAGATAGTTTTTTCCATGTTTCTTMTCANCAKTCCAGTMTAGAARTTGTTTACTCCAAATGGMTTAGATATTAATTACTATTTTACAATSMTAWTTTATGCCTRGTCAYTTTTTTGTWGAAGCAGCTGATTTTGGGAGTTTTGCTAGATATGTWTGTGCATTAAGGGAAAGCCCTTTACGGGTATAYTCTCACGATCTCAATAAAAAACGAGTTTTATCAAGTAGAAAAGTTCTTTCAAAAKCATTATTTTCCRTTTATACTAATKCGCCAAAAAGKGGACGATATGTTTCATATAATGCAAAGGGTGGTAAAGAAGAATTTAGTGTTGTTAGTTCCACAAAATCTTTTTCACAATATGCACCAATCATAAATTTAAGTTCACTTCCCTCAACATTTATTATTAATCCAAAAAAAGTTGATGAAAAATTTATTCCAGTACATATTGAAGATTTAGGAAGCCTTGCAAGATTAACTTATGATCCTGAGTCACCTGATGAATTAGATTTAACACTATTTATGTTCCCACAAAAAACAAAATGGATTATAGCATATATTACATCACTTGATTTAGAAGATATTTTGCATTTTTTTAATTATGTAATACTTGATAAAGAGCCTACTAAACCATTTTTACAATATTCTACCAATGATGATAAAACTCCAGTATTTACCGATAAATTTCAGCATGGTTTATCGTACTTGCCTGTGGTAAAACTAAAAGGTAGTCATCCAATATTTGGTTTAAACAAATTAAAATAAAAAATAAATTTTAAAAAAAATTATTTTATCTTTTCATCAGATTCATCGTCGTAGTCATTATCATATTCATCATCTTCCATACCTGCCGGTCCATCTAGTGGTTTCTTTTCTTCTGGAATAATATCTGGAATTAATTCTGCCATTTTTTCGCCTGTGTCTATGCCCCCTGTACCAAAAAGAGTAACCGTAGACTTGACATGAGTTAATTTGCGGATATYCCCTATAATTGCTTCCTTTAGTTTTTCAGGTTTTTKWGATTCTATTTCAGCAATTATATCATAAACTCCWAAAGTTCCTTGGACTKSCTTKAYMTCATSMATTTTTTTTAATTGTTCAATKATGGATTCCTCAAAGCCAGTATCACAATTAATTAAAACATAGGCRTRTTCCATTATTAYTATTRATCATATTAGAAGAAAAAAGTTTTGCCAWATTTTCAAATGTGAAATTAYTTAWGTGGAATAARGWTATGATGTAGRTATGGCGTTATATGGAATCTATGGAAGTCATACAACYGAATCGTGTCCACTAAATAATAAAGCRAATAGAAAAATGGTGATTGAAGGAGGACCACATTTTAAACAAKTMGCTGAAGGGGMTAATRTRAAAGTGATAGGACARTATCATTCKGGATTAGAACATACTTTCCTATGGATAGTTGATGCAAAAGATGCTCACTCWGTTGAARCACTCATGGTTMAARCAGGRATCCATTCWTTTAATKCAYTMACAATTGTGCCATTGAATACTTTTGATGGYGTAATWGAAAAATGCAAACAGATTGAAAACTCCTAATTTTTATTTTTTTATTAATTTCAAYAAMGCTTTTGCTTGCTTGTAATGKMCTTCATCAACCATCTTCCCATCTACRGTTGTTGCTCCTTTTCCCTTGTTTAYTGATTTTTCATATGTTTCACATACTTTTTTTGCCCATTYAATCTCRATAYTGTTAGGATGAAAKGCTTTATGGGTTATTGAAATTTGATCAGGATGRATGATAGTTTTTCCWACATAKCCAAGACTTTTTCCAATTTTRCAATCTTCTATCAAACCTTTTTCATCATTAAGATCTTGCCATATTGCATCTAATGCATAAACTCCWGCTGACCTAGCTTCCAACGGAATTTTTKCTCTYGCATATTTGGCMCCTWCTGACTGCTTTGTATATTCAATCCCYAAGTCATTTAGYAGATCAAATACRCCAAAAATCAGAGCAKAAATCCGTYTRCTTGACAAAGCAATTTCATGAGTRTTTGTAACYCCTTKGGCWGATTCAATAGATGGYATTAGTTCTATTGGTCGTAATTTTCKCTTTTTKTCTAGAGCCATTAGGATTTTTTCAATTTTTTTTAATTCTTTAGCATTGTTTACTTTAGGAATTACTATTCCATCAATGCCTTTTTGAACTATTTCCTTAAGATCATCTGGGATTTTTCCAGATATTGGAGAGTTTGTTCTAACATACACATTTGAAGAATATTGGGAACGAGTTTTTAATGCATCTTTGATGAGTGTTCTAGCGTTCTTCTTTTCTGAATCAGGTACTGAATCTTCTAAATCAAAACAAACAACATCAGCAGAAAGTGTTTTTGCTTTTTCTAAAAACCTTAAATTATTTCCTGGAACAAAAATTAAACTTCTAAAAAGTCGTGTCATTAATTGATTAGGCGCCTTCTGGCTTCATTAAGATTTTGCCAAAGAAATCGCCTTTAAGCATTTTTGTGTGTGCCTCGGCAGCTTGCTCAAATGAATGAATTGAATCAATTTCAGCTTTAATTTTGCCTCGACCCATCCAGTATAAGCCTGCTTCCATCTCAGCTTTTGTTCCTTGGGTTGAACCTAGAACATTAATTCCTTTAAAGAAAACATGTCGCAGATCAATCTTTGCGTCATATCCAGTTGTAGCACCACAGGAAACAAGTGTTCCACCATAATTGAGCAAGGTTAATTGTTTGTTGAAATGAGTTTGACCAATGTGATCAAAGGTTAAGTCAATACCTGGAGATTTTCCTTCTTTTTGTGCAATCTCTTTTGTWATTTTTCTTACYTCTTTATGCCAATCTTCTTGTCTATGATCAACTGCATAATCTGCCCCAAGGTCAAGACATTTTTGTAGTTTATTTTTGCTTGCAGTAGCAATWACAGTACAATTGTAAAGTTTWGCAATTTGAAYTCCAAAACTTCCAACACCAGAACCACCWCCCATRATWAGAACRGTTTGKCCKGGRGTAATTTTTGCTCKACCRACTARCATATGCCATGAAGTTAGAATTGTCATTGAGGCAGCAGCTGCTTCATCAAAGCTTAYGCCTTCAGGAATTTTKGATACRTTTGTTTCAGGTAGATGAACTAATTCTGCAAATGCGCCCCATAGAGGYCCTGTCTGAAATCCCCAGACTWGTCTTTTTGCACAATCAAATTCTCTTCCAGATGTACACATAGCACATGTTCTGCATGCTAAATTAGAATGTGAAACAACTCTGTCACCAACTTTAAAATTTTGAATATCTTCTCCTACTGCAACAACTTCACCTGCTGCATCAGAACCTGAAATATGAGGAAGTGGAACTGGTATAGGTACACCCCTCATTCCCCAAAGATCGTTATAATTTAGAGCAGATGATTTTAGTTTTAACACAATTTCATTTGATTTTGGTTTTGGATCATCAACATCCTTTATTTTTAGAATTTTCTTAAAATCATCATCGGGTGCATATTCTTCATAAACAATCCCTTTCATTAATACAATCTCCGTATATCCCCTAATTATATTTTCTCAGATCATCGTCGATTAATTTTGAAATCATGTTTAGGTTGTTGGATGGATATCAAAATTTGTTTTAATTGTTCATCAGTTACAGGAGGTCTAATCTTACCTTGGGAAGCTTGACTTATCAAATAATTTTCAACAGTGTTGGCTACATCAGGTTTTACCATTTTTACATTGTTTAATCTGAGTCGAGCTTCGGAAGATAGGATTTGTTTTAAAATAATTTCTTTTTGTGCGTTAATTTCAACATCTTTTGCTTGTGAGTTTTCATCAGATTCTGGTAAACTCATAACGTAACACTAAGAATATACCTTCAGTTGTGGAGTTTTAGAAATTAGTTGCGATAATATTTCAGTTGCGAGTCTGTCTAGCTTTTTCATTCCATTTTTGGAAACTACTCTACCTTTTCCTGCAACTTTTTCAACATATCCTAACTTTTCTAACCCTTGGATGGCTGTTCTAATAATTCCACCACCAGCAGGTCTATGGTCCCTATTCCCATACCCTACCGCTTTACCTCCGCCATACATTTTACGTAAATCATTGATTCCTAATGGACCATTCAGGTATACTTTTCTTAAAATGGAAGCACATCGAGTATGCCACCAATCTGGTTTTTGTGGAGGTTTTTCTGCATGAGAACCTGTTTTAACAAAAGGTGTCCAACTTGGAGCTGGTATATCTTCATTTTTTAAAATATCTGCTAATTTGTTAATAAGTAAATCTGCTGGAACATCATATACTTTTGCCATAAAATGTCAACCTCTCAAATCGTCTTATAAATCATTGAGCTATTACTTTCCGATAAGTGTGGTCACAATAGCTACAAGTTATTCGAATTGACTTTAATGAGGATCTACCAATCCTTATTCGAGAAGTAACACCTGGAACAATGAAGTTTTTACATTTTTTACAAAAATTCATTTTCATTTCATATGGCATTGCAATACGGTATCTTGTACTGATCTTTTTTGCAAGATAAGCTTGTCTTTGGGATAGCTTTGGAAATTTTCTTGAATTAGAAATTGCATTTCTAATTAATATCTGCATTCGTTCAACTGCTATAATTTTTGTTGAAGGCTTCATGTAATAATGAATGCAAGTCCTTCAATAAAATTCAGATCATTGAAAAAATGCGGTCGCCGGGATTTGGACCCGGGTAACGGGCTTGGAAGGCCAGCGTACTACCGGACTATACTACGACCGCATAAAAGAGAAAACTCGACAGCCTACATAAAAATGGTTTTTTCATACTCGTAAAGTACTCTACTAATGACAACATGTGCTTCTAACGAAGTAAGACCTACATTTACTGTGTATTCAAATCTTTTTTTTATTTCATTAGAGAAATGACCTTTTGGAAAACCRCCAATAACAATACATGAATTATCAGTTAATTTTTGTACAACAYTTTCACATGTACTWGGAATKCCTTGTGTRGATAAACCAATGATTCTTTTTGGATTAATTTCTTGTAATAATTGRTTAAAAGTCATATYTTTTATTTCAAGTAGRTTTTTTCCTTCTGCCTSMACAACTTTTTCAGAAAATAGCTTCTCWAYTAGTCCAATAAATCTATGATATGWTTTGGGYAGCCKCACATCATCTCCGATGAAAATTACTTTGTCATCAATTGTGTGAACATAAATGGAKATTTTTTTTTCATAATAAAGAGGAATRGTAGTTGCTTCTAATAATGAAAAGTGTACTARATCAGGYCGTCCTCTTTTRATTTCRTTRTGAATTCCTTTCATTGCTSCAAAATGCCATGAATTATCTAAGAGAATCTCTGATGGTTTTTTTCCTAATTTTTTACTATGAGAAGTAACAGAATTGTGATTTTGTAACTCTTTTGGAACAAGCTCTAGTGATGATTCTGCAAGAATTAATGAAAGCATTATGGATATGAAATAATTCCAACTTCAATAAGATATTTTATGCCTGAAAGAAAATCTTCATCAGAAATTAATCCTGATGACCACCATTGTGCATTGTTTCTAATCCATGTGGGAATTTCTTGTGATGATTGAGAATTATTTTCTACTCCTTGAATTTTTAGAATCCCTTTTTGAATTAAAAATTCAATTCCGTTTAAAAAATCCGAATCAGTAATTTTTCCCTCTGACCACCATGCAGCATTATTTTTTATCCATGAAGGTATCTGTATTAAATTGCTAGTTTTGGTAGCCGTTTCTGGGAAGGCATACAACCAAACTCTTCCGGACTTGGTTTTATCTTTAAGATTCCCTGAGATTGTAATATCGTCTTGTGGAAATGTTACTGTTAATTCATTTGTGTTTATTCCACGATAAGTAACTTTTATTCCTAAATTGGCAAGTTGGATATGTTCAAACCTACTAGTAATTTTCTTAGTGAACTCACCATTTTGAGTTTCAGTTGGGCTTATTTCTTCAAGAAAAAATACTCCTCCCTTTTTACTAACTAGTTGACGTGCAAATTCCTCTTGTATAGGATCGATTATGATATGTTGTTTATCTGAATAAGAATAATCGATTTTATCAGATGGTGTTTTATTACAAACATCATTTCTCCATTCTTGTGATGAAGAAATTGCATTAAGCATTAACTGACCATGAAGTAGTTCATGGTAAATGATTACTAAGTTATCAACTTCTTGAGAACGTGGATCCTTTTTTTCATTTGGATTGATTACGTCTGGATTAAGCTTTAAAGTATTATCACAGTCCATAGTGATGATTCCTTTAGAGCTTGTTGTAATCTTACATTGCCAGGAATAGGTTCCACCCACTATGACACCACCTGCATGGTCTTCTGGTACAGTAAAGCCTGCATGACGAGTTTCAACAACATTCACAACTAAATTATTTACATCTTCGGTATCACAGGGAAACGTAACTATTCGTGGTTTTTCAAAAGTACTTAAAATACTTGATAAATCTTCTCGATCAATATCTAATTTTAAAAATTCTTCTAAAAGATTTTTAAACATTTGTTGTTCTGCTATAGACGGTTGTACAAAATTATTATCAAAAGAATCAATACTACCAGAAATTAGTGGTACAATAWAYRAWATYRGT
>LKGT01011567.1_pt1 | contig 21060 bp, 20 predicted proteins | sample 503861 | NCBI WGS metagenome assembly LKGT01 (sample SAMN04113194, study PRJNA297058) | marine sediment metagenome | biome: marine benthic biome; feature: marine benthic feature; material: marine sediment; isolation source: sediment sample collected at the water-sediment interface from the South......
CTTACAGGCGGACAAGGCAAGCAGGACGACCGCTAATATGATCAGGGTTCTCATGGCATTGGGCTCCCCAGTTTATGCCACCCCCAGTAAATGGATTTCCTGGGCACAAGCAAGAGCAGGTAAATGGCCTGGCTCGCGCTGGGGCCTTTCTTGTGTATTGAAAGCAAAGACGAATTAACGGTCGCTTAACCGGAACATTTTACTTTACAAAACATTACGAAATAGAACCGGCCGTCCCACTGCCTTTGCGGGCATCGGGTTGTTTGCCGGGTCTGTTAGAGGCAAGCATTCGAGGAACTTTCGACCATGACGAGACAACACATTGCAGCCGTGATTGGTTCCGCCGTCCTCGCGGCGACCCTTTTATCTGCCGCGACCTATGCGACCCCGAGTATCGACGAGGGGGGCATCGAGAAGTGTATGTCGGCGTATAATCGGGGCGTTGACCATCGTGAGTCCCTTATCGTATGCCGCCCGCTCGCAGAGCAGGGTGTATCCCATGCCCAGAATGTGCTTGGCGAAATTTATATGTATGGCGAGGGTATCCCTCAGGATTTTGACAAGGCGGCCAAGTGGTTCCGCCTTGCCGCCGAACAGCACCATCGCCGTGCCCGATTCATGCTTGGCGTATTGTACTGGTCTGGCGACGGTGTCCCTCAAGACTACGATAAGGCGGTGAATTGGTTCCGCCTAGCCAATAAACTTTAGGCAGCTGCGCTCTCATAGCCCATGACCCCTGACCTCGACATCTACCGCGCCGCGAGCGTCATCTTAAAGCAGTACGGCGAGAAAGCGCGCCTCCATGCCACCATGCGTGCGRWTGCCTTGCTCAAGGCCATGCTGTTCGTGGTTCGCGCCATTCTTTCTTTCATGGTCGGGCGCATGAGCACGGTTTCCGCGTCGATTCGAACCAAGATCGAGGAAATCAATTCGCAGCAGATCGTCTTCTTCACCCGCGGAGACAGCGTCGCCAAGCTGAATCACGCGATGCTCTACGTGCGGCGCAACGAGCACACCAAGAGCATCAAGGTGGTAACGGTGGTGAAACATTCCGCGGACGTGCCCGACCGCCTGAAGACGGATCTTGCGTTTCTCGACGAGGTGTATCCGGAGATCGACGTCGAACTGGTCGTTCACGAAGGATCGTTCGGTCCGGAGCTGATCCAGGAGCTGTCGCAAAAATGGAACATCCCGACGAACTTCATGTTCATCGGTTCGCCGACCGGTCATCTGATGTACGGGCTGGCGGAACTTGGCGGCGTGCGCGTGATCATCTAGGTCTGCCATCCAGGTCCGGGGTTGGGCTGGCTGCCAGCCGCGGGGCGTTCGCACGGTCCGGGCGTTCCAAATCAGTGAGATGGGCTAGAATGAATTTCTTGTTGAAGTCGAGGGGGATGGGAAATATGTTGCGTCTGATGATAGCGATTGCTGGGTYGTCGGTGTTTCTGTNAGWGCATCGACATCGTAACTTCGGTCAGCTTGATCGCCATGCCGAGGAAACCAACAACCCACATCCAGAAGATCGCACCCGGACCACCGAGCGTAATGGCGAGTGCCACGCCGCCAATATTTCCGAGCCCGACCGTACCCGAAAGGGCCGCCGAGAGCGCCTGGAAGTGATTAATCGCACCCGGGTCGTCAGGGTCGTCGTAGATGCCGCGAACAACGGCTGGTCCATGCGTCAAAGCCCTGTACTGTGAAACGCCGCTCCAGACCGTGAAAAGAATGCCTGTACCAACAATGATATAGAGCCAGGTCACGTTCCACAGGACGGCGTTAATCGTCGCCAGTATTTCGCTGAATTCCCCCATAACGCTCCTGGCGTTTTGCTGCCGGTGTTTTGCTCTCTCTGCCTAAGACCGTGCTCTGTTCAGATGGTGCTCACCAATATTTCGTCGGACCATGTCGGCCAGGCCGCATTCGTTAGCGCGTTGCCGCTTGCATGATCGCGGTCACGCCCATGCCCCCGGCCGTACAGACCGACACCAGGCCGCGCCCTGATCCTTTTTCGTGCAGCAGCTTGGCCATCGTGGCAATTACCCGGGCACCTGTCGCAGCAAACGGATGTCCGATCGCGATGCTGCCACCCTTGACGTTGAGCTTGGCAAGCTCAATCGGACCCAGGGGCGTATTACGACCCAGCCTCGAGCGGCAGAACTCTTCCGACTGCCAGGCTTTCAGCGTGGCGATAGTCTGTGCGGCAAAAGCCTCATGAATCTCGTAAAAGTCGAATTCCTGCAACGGAAGGTTGGCTTTCCTTAACATATCCGAGACCGCAAATACCGGCGCCATCAGGAGTCCGTCGGCGCCGACAAAGTTAACGGCCGCAACATTGACAAATGTAATGTAGGCAATGACCGGCAGGTTCTTCTTTCTTGCCCAGGCTTCGGAGGCGAGCAACACGGCGGCGGCGCCATCGGTCAACGGCGTGCTGTTACCCGCTGTCATCGTTCCTCCTTCACCCTTGTCGAAAACCGGCTTCAAGGCGGCGAGTTTTTCATAGCTCGTATCCCGACGAATGTTATTGTCTTCTTCGGCACCGTTGTATGGAACGACAAGGCCGTCATAAAAACCGTCCTCGTATGCATTCGCCGCTTTCACGTGGCTGGCGAAGGCAAGCTGGTCCTGGTGCTCACGGGGCACTTCCCACTCCTTCGCCGTAATCTCCATACTCTCCCCCATCGACAGGCCCGTGCGCGGTTCTGTGACGCCGGGGAGTTCTGGTAAAAGATGCGGAGGTCGAAGCCGGAACCAGGGGAGAATCTTCCCCAGTACGGATCTGCTGCTGTGACTGTCCAGCAATATTCTGCGAAGCCCGTCCCGATAAACGATGGGCGAGTCGCTAATGGAATCTGCCCCACCGGCAATGCCCGCATCGATCTGCCCCAACGCGATTTTGTTTGCGATCTGTATGCAGGCCTCGATGCTCGTGCCGCAAGCACGCTGCAAATCGAAAGCCGGCGTCTTCAGTGAAAGTCCCGAACCGATGACCGATTCCCTGGCAAAATTCCAGTCCTTTGAGTGCTTTATCACCGCACCGAGCGCAACATCGCCGAGCGTCTGATCCCTTAAGTCGTACTGGTCGACCAGGGCACTCAATGTGGCAGTCATCATGTCCTGGTTAGAACAGCCTCGGTATACAGAATGGGCGCGACAGAAGGGAATCCTCAGGCCCCCGACTACCGCCACCCGAATGGATTGTCCATCGTGCAACATAACTGTCTCCGATATTCGAATGAGCGCGCTGCGATTGTGCGGCAACTTTACACTATTGCGCCCATTGAACAGAAGCGTCACGTGCTACAGTCGGATTTACCAACAACAAGATACGAATGACAACTTTTACACCGAGCAAAAACTGGCGTCAGGAAGCCAAGGCGCTCTTGCGCCTGGCCGGTCCGCTGGTCATCAACAACCTTGCGATCGCAGGCATGCAGTTTGCGGATGCGGTGATGGCTGGACGCCTTGGCGCGGCAGCGCTCGCCGCTGTTGCAGTTGGAGGCAGCGTCTGGTTTCTTGGTTTTACGGTAATGCTCGGGCTGATGATGGCGATCTCACCGATTGCGGCCCGGCATTTTGGCGCGGGCAATCCGTCGCTCATAGGAGCATACACCCGCCAGGGGCTTTGGCTGAGCGCAGTGCTCGGCGTTTCGATTCTGGTACTCGCCCAGTTGTTGGTCGAACCGGCACTTCGTTTCGTGGGCATCGCGAGTGAGTTTCGGGACCAGACCGTAGCGTACGTTCGCGCGATCATGTTTGGTGCGCCCGCGATCTGCGCATTCCTGGTGTTCCGGTTTACGACGGAGGGCATTGGCCACACCCGACCGATCATGTACACGTCTCTGCTCGCGCTGGCATGCAACGTGTTCCTGAACTATGTATTGATGTTCGGCCACTTTGGTGCGCCTGCGCTGGGCGTCGTCGGCTGCGGTTTGGCAAGCGCGATCACGATGTGGCTGATCATGATTGTGCTCGGAACGTATGTGTATCTTCATCCAAAGTATCGGCCGCTGCAGATATTCGCTCGTGCAGCTCCCATTCGCATTCCCATCCTCAAGGAGATTTTTTCCCTGGGCACACCAATAGCACTGATGATCACGGCTGAAGCAGGCTTGTTTTCGGCGGTGTCTATTTTGATGGGCACGCGTAGCGCCGAAATCACCGCGGCGCATCAAATTGCGATTAATTTCGCGGGAACGATGTTCATGATTCCATTGGCCCTTAGCTCCGCGGCAACTATCCGCATTGGTCATGCCCTGGGCGCTACCAATCCGGTGGCTGCCCGGTTCAGCGGTATAACCGGCATTTTGATGTGCGCCTTCTTCATGACATGCACTGCGCTGTTTCTGCTGGTTTTCAGGAACGCCGTCGTAAGTCTTTATACAAACGACCCGGCGGTGCAGGCGATCGCCATCAGCCTCTTGCTGATGGCTGCGATATTTCAAATCGGCGACGGTGTGCAGATCGGGGCGACAGGTGTGTTGCGCGGTTACAGGGACACACGGGTGCCGATGGCCATCAATATATTCTCCTACTGGTTCCTGGCCTTTCCACTCGCCTATCTGGCTGCCATCACATATCGCCTTCCGCCTCAATATGTCTGGGCAGGCTTCGTTCTTGGCTTGTCGGTCGCCGCAATATTGCTAACGGTCCGCTATCTGCGAGTGTCGCGGCAACATTTGGGATAATTGGGAAACAGGCCGTGTTTTGGTTTTCGCTGACGTTGCGAGCGGCGTGCATCGGGTGTGTCCCACGAGTGAGTTTAAATCCGAGCGAGGGGGATATACGCGATGCATGCCGTGAGCCCGACGGATGACAAAAACGTGGTCTGTCCGCAATTAATCCTGGCCGAAACCGGAGCTGTCGTCCGCCAGATACTCGTCTTCTTCGGGATTGTTTTTGCGGTTCAGTAATTTGTTGCGGTGCGGAAATCGACCGAAGCGGTCGATGATGTCGGCATGGAGATCGGCAAATTGGGAAATGGTCTCGAACGTCTCTTTGTAGGTCGCTGATACCGACCCGGCAAGGCGTTCGTATATTTTTCGGGATTTTGCCTGCACCTTGCGTGACTCGGCATGTTGCAGGGGCATGTAGAAAAATACCCGCTGTATGGATGCCAGGCCCCTGTCCGTTTTCTCCATTGCTCCTTCGACACAGAGCTTCAAGGCAGCTTTATCCATCTCGAACGCTTTGGCAGTGCCGCGATAGATATTCCGCCGGAATTGGTCGAGCAGCAGGATGAGGGCCAGCCGACCCCTGGGCTCGTGGGCCCAGTGGTTGAGCTCACCGGCTGATGCTCTGTCTACGTCCCCTGCAAACTCCCTTTCAATCTCGTGATCGAATACGGGGTCCTCGCCAAACCAGATATCCATGCGCCCGTCGATCTGTGGGGCGCTGAGTTCATGCTCCCTGAACCAAAAGGACAGGATTGCATCCATGCGGATCTGGTCATCGTCAGTGATCGTCGCGTCCATGCTTTCGCTCAATAATTTTACTGCCATATCACACCGCCAATAATGAGGGTCACATCCATGATCGGGAGCTTCGATTCGATCTGCGAACCAAGTCACAGAATTGGGCGAGTCCATCCGCTCATAGTGTGTTTTAGCATTATATTTCGGGAAGCTCTATTTAATTGTTCGATCCCGGCAAGGCAGGCTCTATGCGATTGATTACGGCATGCATGATCTGCGCGTTGCTCACCGCCTGCGGGCGCCCGTCTGCCGGGCCCGAAGAGGCGCTCCGTCAGTGGATCGCCGACGCAGAAAGCGCCGCCGAGGATCTGGACCGTCGAAGCCTGATCGCAACGATCTCGGAGAATTATGCAGATGCCAGGGGCAATGACCGGGATGCAATCGACAAGCTTCTGCGTTTCTATTTTCTGCGCCAGAAGGCAGTTGTGCTGGTCATGAAAATCGACGAAATGACGATCACCGACGGCACAGCTGCCGAAATCTTGCTTACAGTCGCCGGCATCGGAACGACAAGCCGCGCGCTCGGCGTCAATGCCGACGCCTACCGATTTTCTCTGGAGCTGGAGATGGACGAAGACGAATGGATGCTCATCGGTGCTCGGTGGGGAGAAGTAGGACAGAAGCTTCATTGAGCATCGCAAGGCGGGAGTAATTATGAACAGTCGAAGCTTTGGATTAAGAACCGCATCGCTTGTAGCCATTGTTGCGATGTCTGGCTGTGCCGGAATGGATGCAGTGATCAGCTCTCCCTCCGTCAGGCTCACGAGCGTCGAGGTAACGGACGTCGACTTTCACCGGCAAACTTTCCTGCTTGGCTTCGATGTCAGCAACCCGAATCCGTTTCCGCTACCGATCAAGTCGGTTCGATATCGCATTCGGCTCGGAGAGCAGCGATTCGCCAGCGGGGAGACGCGGGGGAATTTCACCGTACCGTCGGATGGTAACGGCGAATTCATGATCAGTGTGGAATTGGATCTGCTGAGAACGACTTCACAACTCTCGTCACTCATTGGGACCGGCATACACGGAAACATGGATTACGAGTTGAGCGGAAGCTTTGCGGTCGATATTCCTTTTGCCAAGCCATTGGCATTTTCCAGTAGTGGGCGCATCGAATTGTAGGCAGGTGGATTGTAGAGGCGAATTCCGGTTCGCGCGGATCATCATCGGCAAGCGAACTGCCGCTATCGGGGGGTTAGGAATCCGCGGCGGGCAGTGTTATTTTAAACATGACGCCACCATCAATGTTATCGGCACTGATTGCGCCACCGTGGCCTTCGGCAATAAGTCGGGCGATAAACAATCCCAGCCCCAGGTGTTTGTCTCTGTTTTTGTCTCTCACGGATACCATTGAATCGAACAACTGAGTCAGCATCTTATCCGGCAGCGGCGGACCCGGATTTGCTACCGTTACGATCACCTCACCAGCGTCGGACGTCAGCGTTATAGCTATCTGATCGCCGGGGGTGCTGAATTCCACGGCATTTTCCGCCAGCTTGTCGAGCATTTGAATAATCAACTCTGGTGCACCTTCGATAGTGCTATCAGCTGACTCCGAACTTAGCGAAAAGTGCCTCTCCGGATAGGCGTCGCCGTAAGCGGCGACGGTTGATGTGAGCGCATCGTGCAGATTGAATCGCTCGAGCTCCGGGTCTTCCATGAGTTCTTCTACCTTGCTTGCTTCACTCATCGCATTCAGGATTTTTCGTAGCCGTTTCGCGCCGTCTTTTGCGCGCGCGGTGTAGCTGGCAGCTTCGTCTGTTAGCGGTTCGTGCTCCAGGTTTTCGAGTGATGAAGTAACTATGGTCAAAGGCGTTCGCAGTTCATGGGACAGCCTGGCCGCCAGAGAACGCAAATACTCGTTGTAGTTGCCGAGCTGTTGCAGGACGCTCGCGAAACTGCGTGAGAGATCACCGATTTCATCGTTTGCATACGCACTCGGGAGGTCTACATGCACTTTGTCCTCGTCAAGCGCAGTTTCGGCCGCGCCGCTAAGGCGCCGAATCCTCAAAGACAGCCAGTTCGAGTAACCAAGAAGCGCGGCTGCCACAGCGAGTGTTGCCAACAGCGTGAAGTTCATCAGTCTCGTTAGTGCCTGGTTGGTCAGGCTGAGAATCGCGTCGGTTCCCTGCTGGAGAATAACGACACCTGTTTGTACATTACCGGACCAGACCGGCTGCGCCACGGCGACGACAGCGCGGCCATCACTGCGACTCCGGAACCAGCTTGTCGTTTGCGCAGCACTCAATGCCCGCGCGATGTAGTTCTGCTGCTCGCGGCCCGAAGGGTGGGGTTCTGCGAGCAGCGCCTCTTCGCCTGGTTCTAATAGCATGTTGTAAGCCATGCGCAGCCAGCGTGAGGAACCTTGTCTTGCCTCCTGGTCCGATCGGAAAAGCGAGATGTCGCCTGCCTGTGCCAGCCGCCATCCGGTCCGGTCAGTCACGATAAGTCGCAGGCCGGGCTGGACGTAATCGGCAACCACGCTCTGGAGGAGCGGAGACGTAGTGACAAATCGCCCCGGCAGCCGGCCGCTAAAGCTCGAGCTGCGAATACCGGGGTTATGCGCGCTTTTTGTGTTTGTAACAACGATACCAAGGTGTGAATCGAGCAGGCGTCGTGGCAGACGCGCTTCGAATCGATAACCGGTTGCGGTGTCCTGCCAGTAGGCGAGAATTCTCGGTTCAGATAATCGCCGACCGTCCGATTGCACGGTGGCTACCAGGGACCCCGGCGCCTCGGCTGCAAATTCAAATAACGAGGTAAGATCAGTTCCATTGCTGGCGACCAGCACGATTCGGTCGGAGAATACGTCTGCTGCGTCGTCGTTGGCGCCGGCATCCGCAGACGCGTAAACGATGTTGTCGTCGCGGACATCAACGAACAGAAAAGCATGCTGTCCGCGAATGCCGAATGCGAAAAAAATCGGTCCATCGACGCCTCGCACCGTTCTCGCTGACTCGGGCGAAATGGTCCAATCGTCGATGTACCCGTCGATCAGGGGAGTTGACGAAAGCGGATGGCCGTATAACTGGTTCTCGCCGAATTGACTGGTGGGTGCGGCTATGGAGAACTCATCGGGAAACTGCGACAGGGAATCGGCGATCGCCAGTGCCGTGCCGGACAGCATATGTTGCTGGCCCACTCGAAGAGCGGATTCGGTTTCGCGAATGAACTGGCAGCCAGCCCACGGCAGTACCAGAGTCAGCAGGCTAACCAACAGCAACTGGCGTCGAAGGTTCATTTAACCGCCTGTTAGCCGCTTATCCAGCGATACCCCATGCCATAAACTGTTTCGATGGCCGCAAAATCCGGATCGATTGCGACAAACTTGCGTCTCACTCTTTTTATATGCGAGGTAATGGTGTTGTCATCGAGTACTGCCTGTGCGGCGTCCATCAATTGCTGCCGGCTTTTGACGTGGCCCGGGTAACGGGCGAGTGCGTGAATCATCCAGAACTCTGTCAGCGTCAGCCCGACCGGCTGGTCTTGCCATCGTACCGTCATACGGTCGACATCCAGTTCGAGATCACCGCGCGTAATGCGACTTTCCGCGCCTTGCGGTTTCTGCATCGCCTCGAGGCGCCGAAACAAGGCGGCGACTCTCGCCATCAGATGGGGCAGGCTGATGTCCTTTGTCAGGTAGTCGTCGGCCCCCAGACGCAGCCCTGAAACAGCATCGAACTCACTGTCCCTTGCCGTGAGAAAAATGATCGGCAAATCGCTGGCACGGCTGCGGAGTTCACGACACAGATCGAAGCCACCCTCGATATCGTCCTTGAGGTTTATGTCGATGACAACGAGGTCCGGCAGTCGGGCTTCGAATGCATCCATTGCGGGTTTGCGGGCGCCGTAGAGATCAACCGAGTAGCCCTCGCGTCGAAAAGCCGCCGCGTAGTTCTCGCGGATGGCGGCTTCGTCTTCAACAATCGCAATTCGTTTTGACACGGTTTGCTCCAATGATGTCGGTCAGCCCTGGAGCCAAAAATGCGCGCGCTTTGTGTTTGGCTGCTACAGGCGCCCTGAAGTCATAATTTGCCACATTATGCCGGTGCATTGCCATGCCAATGCCCGGGCCGCGCCCGATCGCGTTGCTGAACTGTAACCCATGGCGAAAAGGAGTGGGGACATGGAACATCGGGAAGGCGGCGCAACAGAACGCAAGGCGATCAGGAAAAAGGGGCAGTCATCGATCGCGCAAAAAGGCTGGCACCCTGCATTGCCCGCCGGGACTTCCGCAAATCGTATGAGTGAACTCATGAAACGGCATGCGTCATGGCGCTGGATGATGCTCGGCGTGCTGCTTTGCCTGTTGCGACCCGGCCTGGCCAATGCAGTGCCGGAAATCATGTTCGACGACCTGAGGCCCAGCCAGATGCAAAGTGGCAGTCTCCTCTTGCGGATGCAGTCCGGCTATCGCGTAGCCACACGAATGAACACGGATATCGATCTGCAAGTCAGCGGGCTGGTTGCGCACGTATCCGTGCAACAGAGATTTCTGAACGATGGCGCGGAATGGGTGGAGGGCATCTATGTCTTTCCGTTGCCCGATGATGCGGCCGTCAATCGCTTGCGCATGCACATCGGCGAGCGAATCATCGAAGGGGAGATTCGCGAAAGAGATAAAGCGAGAAAAGAGTACGAACAGGCAAAGATTCAGGGCAAGAAAGCGAGTCTCGTCGAACAGCAGCGAGCAAATCTGTTTACAACTGCAGTCGCCAATATCGGTCCGGGCGAAGAAGTAACGGTTGAGATCGAGTATCTGCAGAACCTGAAATACGACGAGGGCACATTCAGCCTGCGGTTTCCGCTGACACTGACACCGCGCTTCATACCGGGCGCCCCGTTGCCGGGCCGTAAAGGTTCGGGTTGGTCGCGGGATACGGCGCGTGTGCCGGACGCTTCGCTGATCACGCCGCCTGTCGTCACGAAATCGAAGGACCATGAAGTCACGCTGGATGCGAGAATCAATGCAGGCGTGCCTCTGGAAATTGTCGCCAGCCGATACCACCCGATCGACGTACAACAAGTCGGTGACACCTTCCAGGTGACGCTGATGAACGGTACGGTACCACTCGATCACGATCTCGAGCTTCTCTGGCGGCCCGTTCCGGATAAGGCACCGCGAGCCATGGTCTTCTCTGAAACCCGGAAGGGTGACCCGTACGTCCTGCTGATGTTGCTGCCACCGAACGAGACGATCGCTGACTCTGTCGTCATGCCTCGTGAGCTGATCTTCGTCATCGACACGTCGGGTTCCATGCATGGGACCTCAATCGAGCAGGCGAAAAGGGCGTTACTCCTTGCACTCGATGGCTTGAAGCCGGCTGATCGCTTCAACGTCATTCAGTTCAATTCTGTTACCCGATCGATTTTTCCGCACAGCGTCATGGCAGATCCCGGGTACATACGAACGGCCAAAGCTTATGTGCGCGGTCTCAAGGCCGACGGTGGCACCAACATGCGCCCGGCACTCGAGAAAGCACTACGGAGCGCCGCCAGCGAGACTCACTTGCGACAGATCGTTTTCATGACGGACGGCAGCGTCGGCAATGAGGAGGAGCTTTACACGCTTATCGAGCGAGATCTCGGTCAAGCACGTTTGTTTACCGTGGGCATCGGATCGGCGCCCAACGGCTGGTTTATGCGCAAAGCGGCCGAGGCCGGACGGGGAACATACAGCTATATCAGTGCGCTGCATGAGATAGACGAAAAAATGGAACGGCTGATCCGTAAACTGGAAAAGCCGCAGGTCACAGACATACGGATCCAGTGGCCGGACGGACTCAGCCCAATCAGTTATCCGGAAGCCATTCCCGACCTGTACGCCGGCGAACCGATCGTTGTCAAAGCGCGGCTCGAAAACCAGCCGCGGCCGGGGGATCTCATAAAAATCAGCGGCGATTCCGCGGGCGGAACCTGGGGTAGTGAATTACCGCTTGCCGGGGCAAGCGACAGCCCGGGTGTTGCGGCGCTCTGGGCGCGGGCCCGAATCGAAACACTCCTGGACGAAGAGCGGCGCGGCAGGGATCCGGCCGAAACCAGGACTGCTGTCGTAAAAACGGCACTCGATCATCACCTTGTCAGCAAGTTCACGAGTCTGGTGGCGGTGGATAAGACGCCGCAGCGGCCACTCTCGGCAGGCCTCAACAAAGAGCAGGTTCCGAACCTTCTGCCTTACGGGCAAAGTCAGCAAGCGATATTCGGCTTTCCGGCAACAGCGACCAGTGCCCCGATGCATCGCCTGATCGGTGTTATCAGTTTGCTTGCCGCTTTGCTCTTATTTGCGCTTGTGCGTATTCAGGGAGCGGTTCGTGAACTGCCGGCCGCCGCTTAGGTTTCGAGCGAGCCATATCATCGTGGCCTGTCTGCTTTGCTTTGGATTCTGGCAGTTCGGGCAGGGGGCGTATATTCCCGCCAAGGCCTGGGTCGCGCAGGAACTCATGCAGCGCGCGTGGCGGCGCGCGGAATCCGGCGAGGAACATGCGACGCCGTGGCCCTGGGCCGATACCTGGCCCGTCGCGCGGCTGTCTGCAAAGGGCGGCGATATTGACCTGATCATACTTGAAGGGAGTTCCGGCAGAACATTGGCGTTCGCTCCCGGCCACCTGAGTGCAAGCGTCCTGCCCGGTGAGACCGGTAACAGCATTATCGCCGGACATCGCGATACCCACTTTCAGTTCCTGCAATACGTGAAGAAAGGCGAATCGATAATTCTCGAAACGACAGAAGGCCGTAAGCACCTTTATCAGGTTACCGGTATCGACGTTGTCGATGCCCGTCGCGGTAGCTTGGTTCTGGATACAGAGTCCCCGATGTTGAGTCTTGTCACCTGTTATCCGTTCGCTGCGCCCCAGGTGGGCGGGCCAATGCGCTACGTCGTCACCGCAAAGATGCTTTTCTAATTGATGCTATGGAAAAATAGAAAACAGGGATCGAACTGCTAAAGATAAAGAAAGTAGGGGTCGGACCGCTAATAATTTGGAGTGCCACAAATTCTGAGCGGTCCGACCCCTACTTTTCTTTCTTCGAGCCCTGTTTTCCGGCGATTTTCAGGATCGCGGCAACGCTGATTGCATCGGTAATCTGACCGTTGTTTACCATTTCGAGGGCATGGTCGAGCGACAGCTTTCGAATTTCCAGTTTCTCGGTTTCCTCGAATTCGGGCTCACCTTCGCTCAGGTTTTCGGCCAGGAAAACGAAACCCTCTTCGTCCGTTATCGAGTTACTCGTATGAAGATGCATGACATTGGTCCACTTCGCTGCGCTGAGCCCGGTTTCCTCCTTCAGCTCACGCTTCGCGGCGTCAAGCGGTTCTTCGTCGCTTGCAGCGCCTCCCATCGGGACCTCCCAGGAGTATGCGCCGAGCGTGTAACGGTCTTGTCCGACCAGCCAGGTATTACCTTCGTCATCCAGCGGAACGATGGCTACGGCTTTATTTTTGAAATGAATATGGCCGTACTGATTTTCGCCGCCGCCCGGATTCACGACGTGATCTTCATACACTGTAATCCACGGGTTGTCGTATACGACTCTTGAGCCGAGTTTCTTCCAGGTCATGAGGTATCACCGTTTGTGATTGCGCGTTGTTGCCTGCTGGGTCATAGTCAATAGTTCTGATGGGGCGTGTCCCCGCGATGCCCTTGCCGGCATCGCCAGTCCAGACATCTTATGGAATCAACACCAGCCAGACTAGTTAAAGGGCCGGTAGGCAGACACTTGGTCCATATGACCGTGCCTACGCTCTTTGGCATCTTCACGATGATGATGCAGGCGTTCGTCGACACTTACTTTATCGGGCGTGTCGGCGACCGGGAGCTCGCTGCATTGAGTTTCGCGTTTCCTATTTTGATGATAGTAACCAGCGTCGCAATCGGGCTCGGTGCCGGAACGTCCTCAGTCGTAGCCAGGGCCGTTGGCGCTCATGATCATCGTCGTGCCCGGCGGCTCGCCACCGACAGCCTGATACTGTCCTTTGCCATCACCGCGGTCATATGTGCTGTTGGTCTGGCCACGATAGGCCCATTGTTCAGATTGATGGGGGCACCGGAAGACATGATCCCGTTGATCGCGGGTTACATGACAATTCTTTACTCGGGCGTTCCGTTCGTGGTCGTCGGCATGGTTGGCATGAGCAGCATGCGCGCGACAGGCGACACACGACTGCCCGGCATGCTAATGGTCATTGCGGCGATCGCTAACGTTATTCTCGATCCGATTTTGATCTTCGGGATTGGTCCCATTCCGGCGATGGGGCTTAATGGTGCGGCAACGGCCGCGCTCATGGCTCGCGGCGCGTTGTTCATTGGAGCGGTGTTGCTCATGTATTACCGCCTGGATTTGTTGAGCTTCAATCGACCGCAGCCAACCGAACTCAGGAAATCCTGGGCGGATATCCTTCATGTCGGTCTGCCGGCTGCGGGAACGAACGTGATTATTCCGATCGCGCTAGGCGTAGTCACTGCAATGATTGCCAGGTACGGGCCGGATGCTGTAGCAGGATTCGGCGTTGCCAGCCGCATAGAGTCGCTAATGCTCGTCGTGTTTTATGCGATGTCAGCAATCATCGGACCGTTTGTCGGGCAGAACATGTCGGCCGGAAAAGCGGATAGAATCTATCTTGCGCTAAGACTCTGCACAGTATTCTGTCTTGGTTTCGGACTACTTATTGCAGTTCTGCTTGCGTTGAGTGGAAACTGGCTACCTTCTATTTTTAGCGATAGCCCGGAAGTGACCAGGGTTGCGGGGCTGTATCTCTGGATCGTGCCAGTCAGTTACGGCACCTATGGCATGGTAATGATAATGAACGCCTCATTTAACGGCATGGGCAAACCCATGCCCGCTGTCATGGTCAGCATTGCCCGAATGACCGTTCTTTATCTTCCCCTCGCATTCGCGGGCGATTATTTGTTCGGGGTTGCAGGAATTTTTGGTGCCTATGCGACCGCCAATATCGTTAGCGGATTCTTTGCTTATGCCTGGGCAAGAAGTTCCGTAAGAGGGCAATGCGATAAACATGCGACTCCGGTGATCATTACTGAATCTGTATAGAACAGCAGAAAATCATGTAAGAAGCCGCTGCCGATAAAAATAGTGCATGCCGATACCACGGCCGGCCATGAAAAGCATGAACGCCAGCCACAGTCCATGGTTGCCCAGGAACTGCAGTGCATACCAGGCGGGCAAGAATATGACAAATGTCGAAATCAGCATGATGTTCCGCATCTCCTTCGCGAGAGTGGCCCCTACGAAAACACCATCGTAAAGATAGGACCAAACGGCGACGAGCGGAGACAGGATAAGCCACGGCAGATAACGCACGGTTGTTTCGCGTATCTCAGAGAGATCGGTCAGTATTGCGATTATCGATGTGCCGGCGAGCGCAAAGAAAATACTGAAGCCGACGGCGACAATCAGCGACCACCGCAGGGCCAGTGTCACGGAGCGCTTCAAAGCCGCCCTGTTCCCTTCACCAACGGCCTTGCCAACGAGGGCTTCTGCAGCGTGCGCAAATCCGTCCAGTGCAAACGCAAGCAGGTACTGCAGGTTCATGAGAATGGCATTCGCAGCCAGGATCAGCCCGCCCAGACGAGCGCCCTGCGCGGTGATGAACGTGAAGGTAAACACCAGTGCCATCGTGCGTACGAACAGATTCCCGTTCACGGCAAAGAAGGCCCCGTATTCGCGAAGCGTAGTCAGCTTCGAAATGATCCAGTGTCCTTCATGCGCTCTCAGTGCCCTGACGACAAAGCCGAGCGCGACTGCGAGGCCTGTAAATTCTGCGACAACCGAGGCGAGAGCTACGCCGTCGACTTTCATGCCGACAAGATTTACGAGGATCAGGTCGAGAACGATATTTGTAGTATTGATTGCGAGAACAATGACCAGTGGGACGCGCGCGTTCTGCAGCCCGATAAACCAACCGATCAACGCGAAATTCGCCAGTGTTGCCGGCGCGCTCCAGATACGTATGGAGAAATACTGATCGGCGAAACCGGAAACTTTGGCATCGGCACCGATAAGGCCCAGGGCAATCTTACCGATGGGCACTTGGAGCACAAGCAAAACGGCGGCGATTGCCAGGGCGACGATTAACGCCTGTCCCAGTGCCACCCGGAGCCCGTCAAAGTCGTCGGCGCCAAATCGCTGTGCGGTGATGCCAGTCGTTCCCATTCTCAGGAAATTGACGCCCATGTACAGGAASCCGAAWATGGTCGCGCCAACCGCGACCGCACCCAGGTAAGAGGCATCCTCGAGRTGMCCGGTTACGCCGGTATCGACCATGCCGACTAATGGCACSGAGACATTCGACAGGATCATYGGTSCAGCGATGCGCCAGAYGCTTCGRTTGTCTGGCAGGGTGCTGSGTGAATYGAGTTCGGCCAMTGTTTCGGGCAATCGCGKCAAAGCGTTGCAGRCRTTAGTAAGGAATGYYCRTGCGKCGATACAGGCGCGCAAGGAGCCAGATCGGAGCRATCATKATCAGCTGCATRTCCCGGGCCAGGCCAYGAATATCACGACSCGACCCCTTGGCGAGATACARCCCKGYSATGCCGAGTGTGAGYATTGCGATGGAAARCCAGAGMAGGGASGTGACAGCAGTGCTCARCAAYRCGATCAGTGYGGCGGTCGCGACGACSAAGGGCAGCATGCCGAGCGCCAGCGAAATCGAGATAATGAARTAATARACCTCYGCRGCCATCAGAAAAGTAAYGCYCCAGTTGAGCAGTGGAGAAATTTTCAGGAATGCGTCGGGTATTGGCAATGCCCATAGCAGTCCGACCGTGCCAAATATGAACAGTGGCACGGCGATCCAGTGCAGAACACGGTTTCCCGTCCGGCTATGGTTGTCGTCGTATTCTGCGAGCCAGTGTTCAGTATCCGTCATTTGTGCTCCAGTCGATCGCGGGCCGCTATTCTACCCTCTTTGAATTGTCGGCCGCCGGCGTGCAAAGAGGCCGCGTTGCCCGATTATGATCAATCGGTCACCGCATGGCAGCGGTCTTTGACGGCGATTAAGTCCTGGTTCAGGTTTCGCGTGCTTACATAGCAACCGCATGAGTCGGACTATGCTTTTTGTGCCAGAAACTGTGACCTGCATGCAGGGTCCGGCGCTTGCTACCGGGTACAGTTGTCGCGTTTACTTTGAACAGCATGACCGAGGAACTCATATGGATACCAAACCGCTAAGACTCATCGTTGCAATAGCAGGTCTCACGGCAATGTTGGTGGGTTGCACCACGCTTGACGCCTATACGCAGGAATCCAAGACGAGCAACGCCACCAAAGGAGCAATCATTGGTGCCGTGTCGGGTGCGGTCGTTGGCCTGATCTCGGGGGACGATTCAGTCGAACGCCGCAAGCGCGCGCTGATAGGTGCCGGCGTCGGCGCCCTGGCCGGTGGCGCAATTGGTTATTACATGGATCAGCAAGAGGCCAAGCTCCGCGCAGAGCTTGAGGGCACTGGCGTGAGCGTCACGAGAATCGGCGACAACATCACGCTGAACATGCCCGGATATGTGACGTTTGCGACGAACAGCTCGGACCTTAGCCCGGCGTTCTTTGATGTCCTGAATTCGGTTTCAATAGTCCTGGCCGAATTCGATCAGACCATCGTGGAAGTGGCAGGCCATACCGACAGCGACGGTAGCGTCCCATACAACCAGGGATTATCGGAACGCCGTGCGCAGGCGGTGGCACAATTCTTCCGCACACAAGACATAATGGATCAGCGCCTGATCACGATAGGTCAGGGCGAATTGAGTCCGGTGGCGGACAACTCCACGGCCTCAGGCAAACAGACCAACCGCCGCGTCGAGATCACCATGGTGCCTGTCACGGCATAGGCCAGGAGCCTGCGCGGTAGAAATATCCGTAGCGAGAAGGAGCCTGAGCGAGAACAGTCTTAGTTAGGGTCGTGTGGGTGTAGGCCACCTTGTCTTGTGCACTCACGGACAGGTATTGGACGGTCGGCCGGACGAAATAGCAGCACAGCCGCTCGCGTTGCTGTTGCYTCACTGGGARAAAAGAYAGAGGCYGAATKGTAAMCAGCCTGCYGGCGAATTATGCTTACGGTCAGTCAGGGATTTTGCCGAGCCGGAGRCTATCGACCAATGGGYGGTGTGAATTGGGATATGATTGGGGCGCTYGCCGAACTGTTTGGYGCGATTGGTGTGTTCGCTTCTTTGTTCTATCTGGCCGTCCAGTTGAAATTCAACGCGGCAGAAACCCGCGACGCAACGATTCAATCCATCATGGAACTGGCGATCAATTTCCGGACTGAGTCGTACAAGGGCGAATTGGCCGAGATCCGGATGAAAGCCAATAGCGACGAAGCCCTAACGCCGCTGGAGTCGGTTAAGTTTGAAGGCTACCTGTCCGCGTTGTTCGAACTCACCGAGCTGGTGTTCGTGCAGCATCGGAAAGGAAAGCTAGACCCGGAGTATTTCGATGCCTGGGAGTTGCGCACCAAGGCGGTAATGTCCGTTCCCCGTATTCAACAATTCTGGTCAAAAACGAAAACGGGCTACCGCCGCAGTTTTGTCGAATATATTGACGGGCCAATGAATGGCCACTAAGCGAAGACCAGCAGGGATTTCGCCTGAGTCTTGGCCTCTTCCAGACTCGTGGTCTGCGAAGACAGCAGGCTTTCCAGGAAACGTACGGTTAGGAAATTCTGAATGTGGATCTTTACCCGGGCCTTGACGATCGGGGGACTGACCGGCTTGCTGATGTAATCCACCGCGCCAGCCAGCAGCCCCCGCTCTTCATTTTCCGAATCGTCCATGCTGGTCACAAAAATTACCGGGATATCGCGGGTTTCCTCGCTTGCTTTCAGCGCCTCGCACACAGCCAGGCCATCCATGTCCGGCATCACCATGTCCAGCAGAATGAGATCTGGCGACTGGCTCTCGGCGAGAGCCAGCGCTTGCTTGGCGTTGGTCGCCGCGCTTAGCATATAATCGTCGGCCAGGATGTTCGACAGTATGCGGATATTGCCCGGCTCGTCGTCAACGATTAACAGGCGGCTCTTGCTACCGGTTGCTATGGGCATTTCCCTGTGTCCGAATTCCCTGTGTTGGTCCTGTCCATTATACTGACCTTGGCGACATCAAAGATATAACAATGAAGTCAGGGTGTTACCGTGTGCCGATGGACAAACAAGCTACACGCCTGAGTGTCTGCTAGCCGCCTTGATGCAACAGGCAGAAAGATTAGGAGCAACCGAGCATGAACGCGAGCAGCAGACAACTCAGCGTCGAAGCCCAACTGTTCAGCAAGCTCAGCCTGTTGACCACGATACCTTTTGCTGTGGTCGGTATGGCTTTCCTCTACCTGACCCTGGCATTCGACAGCCCGACCACACTGATTCCGCCGCTGAATAAGCGCCGAGGGCCTTGCTGCCGGGGTTGCAGGCGATGGCTGGCATACCCGCATTAATATAAACGTGGGTTATTACATTTAAATAGCAGGTCACCAACTTGAAAACCTGGATCAAATCGCAGATATGTTGGGTATTAGCCGGCCTGCTGTCGGTAACCGCGCTCATCCCGGCAAACGCGCAAGACCTGGAACTGACGGAGGCTGAACGAGCCTGGATCGAAGAACACCCCGTCATTCGGGTTCACAACGAAATGAACTGGCCGCCGTTCAATTTTAATGAGAATGGGGAGCCGCGAGGCTATTCGATCGATTTCATGAACCTTGTAGCCTCCAGGATCGGGCTACAGGTGGAATATATCAGCGGCCCCTCCTGGCAGCAGTTCCTCGACATGATGCGCTCTGGCGACCTGGACGTCATACTCAATATCGTCGAGACGCCTGCCCGCAGAGAATTTCTCCTATACACGGATCCGTATTCCATCACTTCACCAGTGCTGGCAGTCCAGGAGCAGGCGCCCGATGTTCCGTCACTGGGAGACCTGACCGGTAGAACGCTCTGCATCCCGAGCGGCTCTTCTATGCACGAATACATGGAGCGCCGGTATCCGCAGGTCAACCTGTTGCTTCTGAATGACGCGACAGCATGTTTGCACGCGGTAGCGGATGGCCGCGCATTCGCGTCACTCGAAGGATATTCCGTTCTTCAACACCTGTTACGGGCAAACCGGCTGCCGGGATTGCGAATAGCCAACGTTACCGTTGATGCCGATATGGCGTCGGTCATGCACATAGCGACGCGTCAGGACTTACCTGTCCTCCGGGATATTCTGCAAAAAGGCATGCAGACGCTGGACACCACCGAGCTGGCGAGGATTCGCGACAAATGGCTGGCACAGGACACGACAGAAACCGACATGCAATTGCCAACCATTCTTTCTGCCGAGGAACAAGCCTGGGTTGAGGAACACCCCGTCATTCGGGTTCACAACCAAATGAGCTGGGCCCCATTCAACTTTAACGAAATTGGAGAACCGCGCGGCTTTTCCATCGATTTCATGAACCTCATAGCCTCGAGGGTCGGGCTACAGGTGGAATATATCAGCGGTCCCTCCTGGCAGCAGTTTCTCGACATGATCCGCACCGGGGAACTGGATGTGCTATCCAACGCCACACCCACAGACGCAAGACGGGAGTACATGCATTTCACATCAACCTTCCTCGAGCAACCGGTGGGAGTCGTTGTCAATGCTTCAACAACCGGAATCAACTCTTTTGAAGATTTACACGGCAGGCGTGTGGCAGTAGTTGAAGGATTTTTTCACCAGGAATACATGGAACGTAAATATCCCGACGCGGAGCTAATTCTTGAAAATGACATCCTCGGCTGCCTGTACGCAGTAGTCGAAGGGCGTGCCGATGCGATGGTTACGACGTTTTCACCGACCAAATACCTGATGGATCAACAGTCTTTGTTTGGGCTGCGTGTTGCCGCCATTTCAAGAGACCCGGAATTAGTATCCAAAGACGCACTGGCTGTGCGCCTGGACTGGCCTGCTCTAAGGGACATACTGCAAAAGGGCATGGATGCGCTGGACGAAGAAGAAATAACGGCGCTGCGCCAGAAGTGGGTCGGAGCAGAAATCTCCCCCGCTTCCGCCGCAGGAAGTCTGGAGCTGACGGCTGAAGAAAGAACCTGGATCTCAGATCATCCCGTAATCCGGGTTCACAACGAAATGAACTGGCCTCCCTTCAACTATAACGAAAATGGGGAACCTCGAGGCTATTCGATCGATTTCATGAACCTTGTAGCCTCCAGGGTTGGGCTACAGGTGGAATATATCAGCGGCCCCACCTGGCAGCAGTTCCTCGACATGATGCGCGCCGGTGAACTGGATGTGATAGCCAACGCCGCACCCACAGACGCAAGACAGGAGTACATGCGTTTCACATCAACATTTATTGATCAGCCGGTGGCAGTCGTTATCGATGATTCAACAACCGGAATCGACTCCCTTGAGGATTTACGCGGCAGGCGCGTGGCAGTGATTGAAGGTTTCTTCCACCACGAATACATGGAACGTAAATATCCGGAGGCTGAACTGGTACTTACGAAAGACGTACTCAATAGTCTTTACGCGGTGGTGGAAGGGCGCGTTGATGCTATGGTTGCTTCGTTTCCGTCTACCAAATACCTGATGGAGCAACA
>LKGT01007522.1_pt5 | contig 21033 bp, 26 predicted proteins | sample 503861 | NCBI WGS metagenome assembly LKGT01 (sample SAMN04113194, study PRJNA297058) | marine sediment metagenome | biome: marine benthic biome; feature: marine benthic feature; material: marine sediment; isolation source: sediment sample collected at the water-sediment interface from the South......
TTCTCCAGAGTCATGAATACAGCGATATGCACGTACCCTAAATTTTCTTAGACGCATCYAGCTGGCTATTTGATCGRCTTTSATTTAACCGCTTCGTCAAATTTATTCRCACAATTCGGTTTGCTAAATAGATATAGGGGAACAAAAGTTGTACATTCGAAGTGGCTACHAGAGSGATAGTTTATGTAGTTTTTCTTTTACCTATAATATCTTCAATTATTTTTGGTTCATTAGTTTTGAATGGTATTCTAATTGAAAAACCAGAACGTGAACTAAACATGTGGCAATTTGATTCAGATTTTGTATCAGGTCATGATGTTGAAATTCTAGGACTAGAAAAACAATATTCTACGTCYGAAYCTGTTGAAATCCAAGTATTAATTGATGACTCGCTCTTTGATTGTGGGGATCTCTACATTACAATTTATGATGTGAGCTCCTTTTCAAAACAAGTAGTTACTCARAGTGGATTTTTTGATCAGTGCTTTGAAAAAAATAATTTATCGYTACCTGTGGGAGATGAATTTTCAGAANTAGTCRTTGATCCTGGAAATTACGAAATTRTTATTCAAATGGTTGATGDGAATGGCAAAAAYAACATTTCAACTAGTGCGAAATTYACTGTAAAGTAGGAAAAAGGATTGTTATATATTGAAATCAAAACGATCGGYRGMAGAAGATATTCTGAATTATTGGTGGTTTAATGGAAAAAAATRATGATGCAGTTTCAAAAATAGAARAGCTAAGAGCTGAGCTAAACACACTCAAAGMTAAGAAAAAGAAACTGGACAAAAAATCTAAAACAAAAAAAGCTGAGAAAAAAGAARAGAAAAAAVCTGAAGTTAAAAAGAAAGTAGAGGWAAAGAAAACAAAAAAAGCTGAGAAAAAAGAARAGAAAAAAACTGAAGTTAAAAAGAAAGTAGAGGAAAAGAAAACAAAAAAAGCTGAGAAAAAAGAARAGAAAAAAVCTGAAGHTAAAAAGAAAGTAGAGAAAAAGAAAACAAAAGARGAAAAAAAGGAAGAAGAAAAAACTCTTGAAGAASAATTAGAAGAACAACTTTCTGATRAAGAAATTGAGAATTTCAAAATTGAAAAAGTCGATATGGAGAAGCTTACACACAGRGTATGTGACATTCTTGCTGAGCGTGAATCTCGTGGAATGATTCAAAGCGAATTATGGAAAAAACTCAAACTTTCAAGCAGAGATGGTTCTAGGCTTGCATTAAAATTAGAAAGAATGGGAAATATTACAAGAGAAAAAATTCTAGAAAAAGGACGGTGGACTTACAAACTAATCTTAAAGAAAACACCCATTAGTACAACATCTATTGAAAATGCACCATGTCTDATCTGTCCAGTAGAACAAAGATGTACATTRGAAGGTGAAATCAGCCCTCGAACATGTGTGTGGATTGAGGAATGGGTTACAACAGGYACTTCACAATTAAGGATGAAAAAATGAAATTAATAGATGCAAGAAGAGATCATTATAGAAAACTTGCTCATGAAGAAGGATTTCGTAGCAGATCTGCATACAAACTAAAAGAGCTAAACAAAGCCTATCGAATCATAGGCCCTGGGTTTTTTGTTCTTGATTTAGGATGTGCACCTGGTGGTTGGACGCAGGTAGCCGTACAGGTTACRGGAAACCAAGGAAAAGTGWTGGGYGTMGATWCCTCATATGTTGAAGATATTCCGGGAGCAGAACTTCTTAGGGGAAATATTGAAGATGAATCAATTGTTGATGAAATTTTTGAAYATTTTGGAAGAAAAGTAAGTGCTGTAATTTGTGATATGTCTCCAAATGTTATTGGAAATTGGTCTGTGGATCATGCAAAACAAATCTCTCTAAATTATTCCTGTGCTAAAATTATGCATCAGGTTTTGACATACAAAGGAAACGCCTTGTTTAAGGTTTTTGATGGAGAATTTTCAAATGAATTTAGAGATTTTCTAAAGAAAAAATTTGCTAAAATCATRACAACAAAACCAAAGGCTAGTAGAAAACAAAGCAGYGAACTCTATTACGTGTGCCTAGGCTATAGGGGYTAGGTAGAAAAAATTTCTAAAATTTGATCTATTCKAGCATTMGTTCTAAATCCTGTTGGATTTAGTGATGTTGGGCTAGCTACAAAACCATTTGATTCAAGTTTTGAAATTGCCCTATCTAATCTTAATGGTGAAACTTTCATTTTTGAAGCAATTTCATCCAAAGTAAAATAAGTACTAGGTTTTTCTGATTCTAAGATAGATTTTGAAATTACTTTTTCACAATTTTTATCTACTGTATAATTAGGAATTTCATCTTTTATTGTTTCTAAAAATTGTTTTTCAAAAAGTTGTCCAATCCAYAAYGGTCCAGCTAAATCTACACTTCCATTGCAAATTTCACAAGACTTTTCTTGTTCATTAATCACTTTTCTATTYCCACAAGTTTTGCAATGTAAAATGTAACCAATATTTTYATTTTGATCTGGTCTATTTAGAATTCTTASATATGTTCTATAGTAATGTAAATCGSTTTCAACAAATAATGGGATTATCKYAATRTCCAATCTAGCAGCAATTACTCTGATACATCCAAGAATCAGTCTTATTGCAATTTCATTAGAATATTCAGTTTTTACTGGAACTCCVCCATATCGTCTTTTACACGCATCTCKGAACAAACCATGAAGAACTTGAAGATCAGTAGCMGTAGTTGATAATATTCCACCATGCATTGTAGCCCTAATTCCACAGTCAATATACTTRGCTGGAGAACCAAATGGATCAATATCTACAATAGWTCCTCTTTCYCCTTTTTTTGAAAATGTACTAAAAAACCTACACACTTCATTTTCAGAAGTCTGAAAATTTTGTAAATTATTTAGAGAAGCTGATTTTTTTGCAAGCTCTAATGCCTTTGGATTCAAATCATTAACAATTACTTGTTCTACATTTGATAATTCATTAGCTACTCGTATTCCTCTAGCTCCTATACCMGATAACCCTTCAAGAAAAATTTTTGGTCCATCAAAATTTTTTAAAAAAGCAGAATAAGCAATAATTGAAAAGTCTCTGTTTAATTTTGCTTTTGGATTAAAGAAGGCGGGATCTTTTGGTGGAACTTTTTCATTTATGGAGCCAGCTGGTACAAGGAATCTCGTTTTTCCTTCTATTATTTCAAGAAATTCCGCAGTTTGCAATTCTAGTTCTTAATTTTCTTACRCCTATAATGGTTAATACGATTTCAAAAACAATTTTACAATGGTTTAATTATATRCGATTTTCCCAAGTTTTAGAAAGATATGCCATTTGATAGAGAAAGAGAAATGTTTACCGCAACYTGTGGTGACTGCGGAAATGAATGTCAAATCCCATTCCAACCAAAAGAAGACAGACCTGTTTATTGCAGAGAATGTTTCCAAAATCAYAAACCACAACAACGTAGTGGTGGCTCTAGATTTGGCGGAAGATCGAGTTMTGGTGGAAGATCGAGTTATGRTAGAAATGACCGAGGTTCCAGGTTTGGTAGAGGTTCAAGAGACAACGGACCAAGAAAAATGTTTACCGCAACYTGTGGTGACTGCGGAAATGAATGTCAAATCCCATTCCAACCAAAAGAAGACAGACCTGTTTATTGCAGAGAATGTTTCCAAAATCATAAACAAAATTAGTTGATTAATAGAAAAAAATCTATTAATGTAATTTCACAATTTACTGATCAAGTCCTGATTATGTTTAACTAAAATAGTTTAATATCACAGAGTTTGAGAATTCTCGTGCAAGTTTGTGGGGTAGATGAAGCAGGCAGAGGTTCATTAGTTGGCCCACTTGTAATTGCTGGAGTTTCTATAAATAAAACAAAAATTCGGCAACTTCGTTCTATGGGAATAAAAGATTCTAAAAAATTAACGCCTTTGCAACGGGAAAAATTATACAAAAAGATAATCAAGTTTGTTGATGATTATTATGTTGCAAAAATTAATCCTAGCACAATAGACAAAAGCGTTTCTAAACACGAACTTAATAMTTTAGAAGCAAAATACATGGCCAAGGTTATTTMAAAACTGAATCCAAACATTTCCTATGTAGATTCTTGTGATGTCAATCCTTCCAGATTTGGTAAGACAATTTCAAAGCTTTCAAAAAAAAATAAAATYARATCATATCATCATGCTGACAGTAGATTTGTCATAGTTTCAGCTGCTTCAATTATAGCTAAAGTAAACCGAGATAGAGCAATTAAAAAAATTCGAAAAAATCACGATATAGGAAGTGGTTATCCGTCAGACGCAAAAACCATAAGATTTGTAAAAAAATACATTTCTACTAGGAATGAAATTCCTAGTTTTGTTCGCTCAAGTTGGAAGCCTGTTCAAACTATGTTAAATAAAAACTAGTTCTCTAGATACTTTGCAATTACCATTGCATGGTCTTTGTCATATGGATGAAGATCAATCTGCTGAATGATTTCAAAACTTTGCAATTTTTTTAATTCATTTTTAATAATTTTTCTCGGTGGTTGCGTTACATCTATACTTCTTGTTTTAATAACCAAAAAGAGATACCCATTGTTTTTTAGATATGACTTGCAATTTGAAATTGCAATTTCAGTTTGATCAGGTTGTGCAATATCTGAATAAACAATATCTACTTTATCATATACTGAAAAGTAATCTTTAGGTTGTCTTGCATCTTGAATAATGGGAATAATATTTTTTCTGTGAGATGCTACTCTATCTAAGAAATCTCTTGCAACTCCACTTGAATGCTCTACTCCAAAAATCATTCCCTTTTGACCAACAATATCAGAAATATGACTAATAGTTGTACCCGTTGAAACTCCAAGGTATAGCACAGTTGAATTTTCTTTGAAAGGAAAATCCTCCAAACCATTCATTATTACAGCAGCTAATTTACTTTTGAATGGATCCCATAATCTGTATTCTATTCCTTTTTTTGTAACTAATTTTTCCTTGTAAACCTGGTTTCCAGGAACCAAGTTTTCTGTTGCAAGCTTTTTTTCGCCTTCTGATTTAACCCAAAAAAAATTTTCTTTATCTTCTTCCAAATTTCTTTCTCTTTTTACCCTTCATTTTGAATTTTTTCTTTTTTCCTTTTGATTTGAAATCTCCTTTTGATCTAAAATCTCTACTAGAACGGAAATCTCCACTAGAACGGAAATCTCCACTAGAACGRAAATCTCYAYTAGAACGGAAATCTCTAGGCCTKTCATCTTTTTTAGATTCTCTTGGAACAGGATTTTTGTATTTTTTACTAATTTCTTCTACTCTGACATTTAGCTTTTCAAGTAAAGTATTGTTTAATTTTCCATCAWAGACATCCACTCTTGAAGCAATTGCTGCTTTGGCTGCTACAGCTCTTGCAATTTTTCCTCTTTGCCATCTTGGTGCAGTGTGAACCATTGCATGTTGAAACAATAATCCATGTTTTGGCGGTTGTGAGCCAGTCTTCAGAGACCTGAAAAGCGCTTTTTCAGCTCCTAATACTTGAATTGTACTTGCCGGCATTGTAGCGAGTCTTTTCATGCTTCCAGCTCTTGCTAAAATTCTAGCACCAACTGCTGTTCCAAGAATTGCTGATAGATTTGGAGCAACTTGAGCCATTTGGGTTTGAACGTGCTCTTCTAATTTTTTTCTAAGCTCATTTAGTTCAAGAATTTGTTTTGCTAATGACTGCACTATTACCAAATTTTCTGGAGAAATGTCTCCTCCTCTACTCTTCTTTGAAATAACTGAAAGCATTTCTATTTTAGAGTCTGGAAAACCAGCATCTTCATACACTTTTTCTGAGAGATTTTCTCTTTTTCCTGCAAGAACAATCTGTGAATAACCTAAGATGCTATCAATCACATTATCTAGTTCTGGAAAATGTAATCCATACCACTCTCTTAGTCTAGAACTTATTCCGTTTACGATACGATCTATTTCATCTAATGAATTGATTGATTGTATAATGTGAAGGTCTGGACTTTCCGAGACCTCAGCAATCTTTGAGGAGGAAAGCTGCATAGCAAAATCACGCAATTTTGTCATTGCATCAGAAGGATCTTTTGCAAAACCTGCTTCAATCAAAAATTTTGGTTTTGAGGTTTGAATTTTTTCCATATCCTCATTGCTCATTAATTGCACATCGATTGAATTTCGTTTCAAAATGCCATAAAGAGAATTATTGTTTGTTTCTATCACTGTTGCAATTTCTGAAAGATAACCAACAAGCTCTGAAACTTTCGCTTTACCATCTTTTATTGAAATGTAATCACTTACAGGATCTGAAAACGAAAAAGCTTTCAAACATTTTTGGTCTTCAAAGACTCCAACCCCTAACTCCGTTAAAATTACAGAATACATGACCAGATGACTTCATTTGACTCCATTAAAAAACGTACCAACAGCAGATGAGAACTAACTGTTATATTCGAAAGTTAGTTTAGGTTTGAGAGTGGCAGCAAACATCTCTACAAAAATTGGTTCCCTTAGTCTTGAAAGGCCCACAATACTTGCTTCTGGAATTTTAGGTATTTCACTAGATGTTTTTAATCGAATTTACAAGGCAGGTGCAGGAGCAGTTGTAACAAAATCTCTTAGTAAAGAACCTTGGGATGGATATGCAAATCCTACAATCTTTAGTGTAAAAGGTGGTGGATGGCTAAACGCAGTTGGATTATCAAACCCAGGAGCTGAAAACTTTGCAAAAATGATAGAGCCAAACAAAGATGTTCCAATAATTGTAAGTCTAGTTGGCTCAATTGAGGATGATTTTGACTTTATGATTAAACAGTTTGAGAATTGTAAAGTTGCCGCTTTTGAATTGAATTTGTCTTGTCCACACGTAGCCAAGGTTGGATTAGAGGTAGGAGATGACACTGAGCTAGTAGGTAAAATTGTAAAAACAGTCAAAGATGAAACACGGGCGCCTGTTTTTGCAAAAGTTGGTTTAGGTACAACAGATTACTTGGAAACTGTAAGTGCAGCAGTTGAAGCTGGAGCAGATGGAATTACTGCAATTAACACACTTCGAGCAATGGCAATTGATGTTGAAACRGAACGACCAATTCTTAGCAACAAAATTGGTGGATTATCCGGAACTCCAATAAAACCTATTGCTGTTAGATGCGTTTATGAAATTTCATCCAAATTTAATATTCCAATTATTGGTTGCGGCGGAATATCTACATGGGAAGATGCAGTTGAATTTATTCTTGCGGGATCTTCTGCTGTTCAAATTGGTAGTGCAGTTGGCGAGAACTGGATTCAGGTTTTTGATGAAATAAACAATGGAATTAGTAAATACATGGAGAAAAAAGGATTTTCAAAAATTGAGGATATGATTGGTCGTGCAAAGAAATCATAATCATCCAACAATTTGTAAAATAGAAAAAGTAATTGATGAAACACCTACAGTTAGAACTTTGGTCTTTTCTGACGAGGTCATGCCAAATATTTTGCCAGGACAATTTGCAATGGTTTGGGTTCCTGGAGTAAACGAATTACCAATGAGTGTTATGATTTCAGAAGAGCAAGGAAAAGCAGCATTTACAATTAGAAAATTAGGTGAGGCTTCAACAGGTCTTTACAATGTAAGTGTTGGTCAAAACATTGGGGTTAGAGGACCTTATGGAAATTCATTTGATATCAAAGAAGGAAAATTATTGCTTGTKGGGGGTGGTACTGGACTTGTTCCATTGATGCGATTAATTACTTTYRYAAAAYCYTCAGATGACRTTACAGTTCTCATTGGCGCAAAAACAAAACAAGAGGTTTTCTTTGAGGACTTKGCAAATAGACTTTTAGAAAAAAATTCACACAAAGTTATTGTGGCAACAGAAGATGGTTCTTACGGGGAAARAGGCCTTRTAACTGACCTAGTTGAAAAAATTAYTAGTGAGACAAAATTTGATGCTGTGTATACTTGTGGCCCAGAAATAATGATGTACAAAACTGTTCAGATGTCTAACAGTAAAGGAATTTTTGTCCAGGSAAGTCTTGAAAGAATGATGAAATGYGGRGTAGGAATTTGTGGAAGTTGTTGTATAGGTGAAGATTTGGTGTGTCGYGATGGAACAGTATTTGAAGGAGATCAYTTGTTATCWAACAAAGAATTTGGGCACAATTTTMGAACCAAGGCTGGAGTTTTAGAAAATTACTAGGTTCAAGCCAGCAAGGTTTAAAATAAATCACTCTTCAAARCCGTTCARGGGAAAATGGGTCATCCAAARATCGTTTTAACAGCAGATAGGACACTTATGTCKCCATATAGAMAACTGTCTTTAGCKACATTCTTTGGCTGTGCACCAGCTCTTGATCCAMAYAGAAAACAYAGYAGTATTTGGTACAAACTTTTAAAAAATCAAGTTACTCCGAAAATTCTTTTTGATTTTATTTGTAATTACACTGAGCATGTTAACGGTGTTGCAAAATATGCTCCATATGGCCTAAGGAAGGTTGAAGCTGGTTTRCTACGTGATGGCTTTAAACGAGAAGATRTTGTARTCGCWCATCCTGATCATATTGAARAATTCATTGGTCCTGAAACCCAAGTYATTGGGACACATGAAATGGATCCWCTTGGTATGGGTCCAGTYACCATGACTTTCACTTATGGACGAAAACAAATCTCCTATGATGAGTTTTACTGCAAAGAAYTACACATGAGAATCAAYGCTGCAAAGAAAAAGACTRCAAGYAAGGCAAAGGTAGTTGTAGGAGGTTCTGGAACMTGGCAATACAACTATGATCCAGAAAAAATTGAAGARTATGGTCTCTAYGCACTTTTAGAAGGAGAAYTGGGAGGAATTGCACCTGAAATAGATGGACAYACAGGTAGATTCTTCAACTATTTGATGAATGGCGACTTTGAAAATATGGATCCTTTCAGAAAAAGAAGTGACTTTAAAGTTAACATTAAAGAATTTGAAAGAAACGGAAGAAAACTTCATGGAAGATTTGTAAACTTCTGGGATAGACCAGACATTGATGACATTCCAAACATTGTTGAACCAAGTTTGCAYGGAATGGTTGAAGTAATGCGAGGTTGTGGTCGTGGTTGTAAGTTTTGTGATGTTACRCTGAGAGCATTAAGATATTATCCVCCAGAAAAAGTCAAAAAAGAAATTGAAGTTAACATCAAGAAAGGTGGRATTAGAACYGCWTGGATACACAGTGATGATATTTTTGTTTATGGAATGAACCCRAGAACAARTAAAGGAATGGAACCAAAYAGAGAAGCTTTAGAAGAATTGTTTACTGTARTCATGTCTGCAGGCATTAARCACACAAATCCAACTCATGGAACCTTGGCAGGTGCAATTGCRGATGAAAAACTCATTCCAAACATTTCAAAAATAATCAAATCTGGTCCAGGAAACCTGACTGGAATTCAATGTGGACTTGAAACAGGTAGTTTAAGATTAATTGAAAAATATGCTGATAGAAAACTTGCACCATACAAACCTGAAGAATGGCATTGGGTYATTAARGAAGCAGTAAAAACTTTCAATGAATATTATTGGATTCCAGCATTTACCTTGATTATGGGTCTTGATAATGAYGAGACACCTGAAGATTCATGGGAAACAATTAGARTTATCAATGAACTAGAAAGAGAACAACCWGATTCAATGTTCACTGTTACTCCTCTGACCTTTGTCCCAATTGGTTTGCTTGAAAAATCTGACTTYTTCCATATTGGAACTGAGATGWCRCCAGCTCAATTGGGYGTGATGTACAAAACTTGGCAYCACAACTTCAAGTATGGAATTAAGAAATTCATGATKAAGACTGGWGGATTGGGCGTTCAAAAGTACRTCTTCAATATRCTTGCTCGTTCTCTTGGHGGTRTTCCMTTGGGAGMAATGGARCGCTATGCTCGAAGACRGGGYCCTGAGCAYGAACGGGTAATTGAAAAAATCAAGGTAAAGTACTTGTAAATTTTATACAAATACATAAATTTAATTCAAAAAATGATAAACTATGGCAACTCACGGTTCGCTTACTAAAGCAGGTAAAGTAAGAGGTCAGACTCCAAAAGTAGAGGGAAGAAAACGAGTTGGAACAAGCTCTAGTCTTAGAAACAAAAGCAATTTTCATAAGAGATTCGTTCTAGATAGAACTCCTGGTCAAAACAAACCCGGACAAAGACGAAGAAGAAGACGATAGATCATTTTCTTTCACACAATGTTATCAATTGAAGAAAATTGTCAAAACACCACCCTTATAAAGTACTAGTACGGTACCTTACGGTATGGAAGATTTACGATTAGATAGTTTAGAGGGCGTTGGTCCTGTAACCACAAGAAAACTCAGTGATGCAGGAATTCATAACATTATGGATCTAATTATTAGAGGTCCAGTAGAAATCTCAGAAATCACCGGAATGGACAAGGACACTACGGAAAAAATAGCCAACAAGGCACGACAGCAACTGGTCGAAGAAGGACTCATTACAAAAGACTTTGTCACCGCAACTGAAATTTACAAAAGAAGACAAGATATTGGCAAAATCACAACTGGTACTAATTGTTTAGATACATTATTTGATGGAGGAATTGAAACACAGGCACTCACCGAGGTATATGGTGAATTTGCTTGTGGAAAAACACAGTTCTGTCATACAATGTGTATTATGGTTCAAAAACCAAAGGAAGAAGGCGGTCTTGAAGGCGGTGTATTGTATATCGACACTGAAAACACTTTTCGTCCTGAAAGAATTGTATCTATTGCAAAAGCAAATGAAATGGATCCAGAAAAGGTTCTTGATAATATTATAGTGGCACGTGCATACAACAGTGCACATCAAACACTAATCCTTGAAGAAGCAGGTTCCGTAATTAAGGAGAACAACATCAAACTACTAATTGTAGACTCTGCAGTAGGTCTATTTAGAGTAGAATATCTTGRAAGAGGAACACTTKCAGTCCGTCAACAAAAACTAAATCACTTTGTACATCTCTTGGTAAGAATCGCTGAAACATACAACTGTGCAGCACTTGCAACAAATCAGGTAATGGCGTCTCCTGATGTGTTCTTTGGTGATCCAACTAGACCGATTGGAGGAAATGTAGTTGCCCATACCAGCACATACAGAATTTACTTTAAGAAATCTGGCAAAAAACGAATTGCAAGAATGGTWGAYAGYCCACAYCAYCCAGAAATGGATGTAGTATTCGCACTRGGYGARGCAGGAGTCATTGACCCTGAAGAGGATGGAAAAAAGAAAAAGAAAGYAAYCACYAAAAAGACAACTCTAAAACCAGAAACTGTAGAATCAACAGATTCTGAAAAACCAGACCCAACTGAACCAGATTCTGAGTAAGTGTTAAAATAGGGCTAGGCGAGTCCTAGTCAGATATGRCTACAAAAAGGACAACTGGTCATTCTCATGGATTTAGACACAAAACAAGGTCARTATTGACCAAGAGGCAGCCCAGAGGAGTATCGTTTCTTCTTAGAGAATATCATGAGGGAGATARGGCTCTWGTCATAATCGAYCCTAGGCAGCATAAGGGAATGCCTCACARACGATACCATGGAAAAGTAGGTACAGTTACAAATGTTGGACGACGTACCGTTACACTCGATATAAAATTGGGCAACAAGTCRAAAACCTTAATCGCTAGATTRGACCATGTCAAACCGTTCGGTGTATAAAAAATGGAAGAAGTAAAAGCAAAAAAGCCAATCTCTATTTCAGAGGTAAAAGAAATTTTAGAAAAAGDWGATATAGAAWCTATGGACCAAATACAACGCTGGACTTATGATTATGTTTCAAAATTTGTAAAGCTTGATCCTAAAGYCGCTAAAAAAATGAGAGAACAGCTCATAAAAGAATGTGAATTAACAACTGAAGAAGCTGCGGAAATTGTAAACATTAGACCAACCGCACTAGCAGAACTTCGTTCCTTTACATTTGGTTGGAAAAAACTDATCCTTGCTGAGACTCTAGAAAAAATTCTAAAAATCACCAAGGAGAACTCGTAGTTAGTRAGGTGAAGTTTTTTGGAGAGGGCATATAACCCACCTAGAAAGTACGAGGAGCACTCATACGTTTTAGACTTTAACACAAGAGGCAAGTCAACAACGRTACGTGGACGTGAAGGAATTATTGTTACTGCAATTGGTGAGGAYAGATTAACTTTGCTTGAAATTCTCGGTCAACCARATTCTACTTTTGAGGTTGGTGAAAAAATTTTCATTGGAAAGGAAGGACGCACCAAAGTTCTTTCAGTATTAGGAAAGATGACCTATGACAGAATTTCTTCATCAGCTCAAACAGAACTTYCYRGTGTTGTAGAAAAAATTGTTACAGAAAATGARAAAAGRTTTGTTGATTATCTAAATAATGCACAGCCACTTACRCCAAGAATTCATGCACTAGAACTAATTCCRGGAATTGGMAAAACGTACATGAGGTYAATGCTTGAAGAGCGAGAAAAGAAAAARTTTGAMAACTTTGCAGATTTGCAAGAAAGAATTGGATTCAAAGAACCARTAAAGCAAATTTCAAAACGAATTATGGAAGAGATTACRGGAGAAACRCGAATGAAYCTCTTCGTAAAACGATGAAAAAACGGCAGAGACTTGGGCAGCACTTTTTAAAATCTGAAAAAATCGCTGAAAACATTGTTGCTGCTGCCAATCTCTCAAAACACGATTCTGTACTTGARATAGGCACCGGACGAGGCATTCTTCTTCCTTTTTTGTGCAAAAGTGCAAAAAAGGTAACATCATTTGAGACTGAYAAAAAACTAYACCATGATGCTAAAATTCACTATACCGCTTCAAATCTAAATCTAAAACTTGGTGATGGATTCAAATCTAAAGAAAAYTTTACTGTCTTTGTTTCAAACTTACCATATTCAAAAAGCAGAGATGCAATAGAGTGGCTTATTCAGMARAAATTCTCACGGGCTGTTATTATGGTTCAAAAAGAGTTTGCAGAAAAACTAGAAAAAAAATCAAAAGAACGAAAAGCAATTTCTATTCTTGCTCAATATGCATTTGATATCGAACCTGTCATCAAGGTGAGCAAAACTAACTTTATTCCACAACCAAAAGTTGATTCWGTCGTTCTAAAATTAAAAAGCAAAAAMGTTGTCTCAAAGGAATTGATAAAAACTRTAAACAAATTATTCTCGTATAGAAGAAAAACTATTCARAAYATYCTCAAACARTTTGGAAAARAYAGTGATTCAACTAAAAGAYTRGATGAACTAGAYGGAGATGAAATAATYAAAATTGCAAAACAAATTATCAAATRATACGTAYCAGCCAGCAGAAGATACCTACTTTTTAGAGGATCACATCATAAATGARAAAGGRGAATCTGCYTTAGACATTGGTAGTGGYTCTGGRTATCTGACAAAATCACTTTCAAAGTCATTTAGATTTGTAGTTGGAACTGATGTAAACTTTGKAGCCTTGMAAAATCAATCAAGAAAACCTGAAAATTTAGTGTGTTGCAATGGTGCTGATGCATTGCAAAACAAGTTTGATTTGATTATTTGTAAYATGCCKTACTTGRCATSTGAAGAAATTTCTGAYGTTGCAAYAGATGGWGGGCCAGAAGGAGTTGTCATTCCAATGAAAATTATYAAATCTGCAAAAAACTGTATCAAACAAGGAGGGAAATTYTTGTTTGTTTCATCATCTCTTTCWAATTATGAAAAACTAGCYGARTTGACTAGAAAGGAAGGATTTGATGTAGAAATTAAAGCCAAAAAGAAATTATTTTTTGAAGAATTAATTTTGATTGAGGCTAAATTACTTTAATTTTTSTTTTGCAACATTTGCAATGGCTTCAGCCATCTCTTTTGTTCCAGARTTRCCMCCAAGATCATATGTRACAACCTTWCCTTCRTTRATWAYTTGMTCAGTYGCATCAAAAATTGCTTTTTTAATGTCTGGYTCTCCAAGRTATTCWGYCATCCATGCACCAGATAGAACRGTAGCAGTTGGRTTYACCTTGTTCATTCCCTTGTATTTTGGTGYACTTCCATGRGCTGGCTCAAACATTGCGTAATTGTCCCCAATGTTTGCAGAATACACATTTCCTATACTRCCAATATTTCCTGATGCACATTCAGAAATTATATCCATAAACAGATTGGTGCTAACYAGAACATTTCCGTTGAATCGTTCTGGATTTTTTACCAGTTGYTGTGTCATGTTATCGATATAATATTCCTCAATBTCAATTCCAGAATTTTCCTTTGCTGCTCTTTCCACCTCGCCCCAAAAGATTCCATCAGTTCTTTTCAGAATGTTTCTTTTTGTGATTGCKACAACTTTGTTCATGTTGTGCTTTTTTGCATAMTCAAAAGCTGCATTAACAATTCTTGCACATCCCTTTCTTGTTGTTTTTCGAATTGCAATRGCATCATCTTCAGAGGTAGAAAATTCAATTCCAGCGTAHAGTCCTTCAGTTGCTTCCCTAAAGCAAACAAAATCTAATTTCTTATCAGGAGATAATCTRTCATAGGTTTTGATTGGTCTGAYATTTGCATATAGCTCAAACTTTTGTCTTGTAGAWACTGCTACACTTCTTGGYGCATTAGGGTCTGGAATCGTCGTAGTYGGACCCTTAAAGCAAGCRTCACTTTCTTCCATAATTTTCGCAGTTTCATCTGGAATGTAGGTTTCKCCRCCATGTTTTTTCCATTGCTCTGAACCCGCCTCACACCGAATCATCTCAATCTGDGTGTTGCATGCCTTTAGAACCTGTGTCATGGCTTCAACWAGCTCAGGACCAACTCCATCTCCGTTGATAATTGCTGCTTTCTTGCCCAAGACAGCCAAAGTTAACGATCAATCGTATTTAATTATACCCTCACTTTTTGATCAGATTTTTTTTTGAACTAATTTAATTAGTAMRAWWTTYMAATCTCATCAAATGTTAATTGTTCAATTATCTGAYATCCATGTGGGATCWCARTTTCARCCARCWGTGTTTGAAAGGGTGATAAACGAGGTAAACARGSTAAAMCCAGATGTTATTGTAATTACAGGTGATCTTACWAAYGAAGGAYTRGAAARAGAATACAAAGAATGCAAAAGAYTARTATCAAAACTAAAKRCAAAAAAAATWATYACAATTAGTGGAAATCAYGATTAYAGAAACACWGGATATCTTCACTTTAAGAAATATTTTCCATTTGAAAGCRTAAACAAGCTWTCAAAAGATRTTGTTCTRGTTACTATMGGRACTGCAAGACCTGACAGAAACGAAGGMGAAGTTGGATACAGACAAAACCTTTGGCTTGAAMGWACYATGAYWAARCTCAAAGACAARGTRAAGATTCTTGCAATGCATCACCATCTTGTTAGTATACCTGATACTGGCGCTGACAGATTGACAATWATTGATGCAGGTGATGTTCTAAGAACAATTRCTGCAACYAAWGTKGATCTTGTYATATGTGGTCAYAARCACMGRCCRTGGATWTGGAATTTTGRAAAACCRCTRATTGCATATGCAGGAACTGCATCATCAGAACGAGCRCGRGGACTGTTTGAGAATTCTTACAACATCATCACAATAACTGGAAAGAAAATCARGGTTGATTTGAAAATAGTTGGYGGAAAAAGAATACCMMTTGAGAATATAGTGAAAAACTATTCCMGATTCGGCGAAGAGTGAATTTATTTACAGATATMSTYTAGCAAGGCTTGTGCAGAGATCGCCTAGCCTGGYAGGGCGTAGGATTGCTAATCCTATGATCKTMRGGTCACGGGGGTTCAAATCCCCCTCTCTGCGCCATTAATTTTTAAAAAAATTARACTTAATAGACGGAATTTCACYGTYTGAARCAATGGGGCGTAGAAAGACCCAAAAAATAATYAAAWCCGGACCAAAAAAYGTWACRACMGGAATGTGTCCCCTATGYAAAACAATCGGCMGAATTTTCATTACTGGTCAGGTGGGCAAAGAAAGRGGAAAATGTCCTGCATGCAATCAARCTTTTGACTTGTAGCGTGAATCTTCGAWCAAATYCACCCAWAACTTTTTAAGGAWATTTTTGAATTCTGAACTACATGAGTRCTGAAGAAGCAGAAACAATCTAYGAGAGAGTAGCAAGATTAGAAGATGARGTYGCMACACTACGTGCAGAAGTAGAYATTATCAAAGSAGCTTTRAGAAACAAAATYGCACGATACGAAATTTCCTCAATTAAAGGTGGAAAAGACGTMAGTTCAATTATTGATTAATTTTATTTTTAACATTTTTAATTAATTCCAAAACAAAATCTACATCTTCTGCATTTGGATTTATTTCTAAATATTGGTTAAGATATTTTAGAGATGTTTCATAGTGSAGYAGTCTWTCCTCYAAAATTCCCTTRTCTCTAATWTCTTCTGGYGCATTTGGTTCWAWKGCMARKGCCATRTYTGTRCAWCGCATYGCTTTWTCATAYGAGTAAGAYTCARTATAAGAGCGYCTMARGTTTCGTAATAATCTRATGAKAATTTCYTYATCGGTAGTTTCGTTTAGAAATTCTGGCAHAAACTCTACTTGACTTCCAAAATTTATATCAAGTATTTGTTGAAGATCCTCAACTGTTACTAGTCGTCCACCATTGAATGGATCAAGAATCATCTCTTGGTGATATGTWACYAGYACATGACTYGGAAASCCAACAACTTTCAAATCAAGTCCAATAAATTTTGCAATCTGTGTGTATARTATGGATAGAGTGATTGGAATTCCAGATTTCTTGTCAATAACATCATTTAGAAAATTGTTTTTTGGATTGTAATAGTCCTCYTCATCTCCTTTGAATCCATGNTGTGTGAAAAGATGTTCATTTAACATRGAAATTAGATATGTGGGGTTTTTTGATTCTGTTAAATCDAGTTTGATTGATTTTCCAATCTTTTCTATTTTTTCAATATACTGATTTACATCTAGATCGGGATATTCCAATAACTGAGCAAGCTTTAGACATTTTTCWAWCAAGTTATARTTCAGAGTTTTAACAAAAAGCHTCCATTCTGWAACTARTGGATCGAATTTTTCTGCCAATGGANKAGCTATTCYATTCTCTTCAGATAAATCTGTGGATTCTTTAGTTCGTTTGTAGTTGGNGGDTTTTYDATGAGTGTTTTGAATGTGTTTTGACCTAATTTTACGAACACAAATTKRGTRAAATCYTTGCCCATGCTTTTTCTTACCTGATATGAWGTAAAGTCAGTTCCCATGAACGTTTGWAGATAATTTTGAAAGTCYTKRTCATCTGCTAGAATGTTTTGTATWGAGAATTCTGCMATTCCYTCCATTGTTGTAAATGCAGCATGATGTGCTTGAATTGGTTTAAGCCATTTTTTGTAAATATCTAATARTTCWGGAAYCATTTCTGAAATTTTAGGATCAATATCAACATGRGTGTATGTCATTACATCTGGRCCMARCTGTTCTATGATGAAATGATCTGGATTTAACATGAAAAAGATRTTTGCTCGTTTTGCAAGTGGAAAATCATCTGGAACTGTTTGYAACTGCAAATACTCTGAAAGTBCDCCYGCTGTTTTATCRTCTAGAGCAAGAATAATTTTTGCTAGCTCTTCATTTACCRAATTTACTTGAATTACAGCTTYTTTGTTAATTTCTTGTAGGTTTTYTTGWGTWGAATGRATYAATTCTTCAAGAATTGTCATCTTCAAAGCYCCTAGATATCCAGAATTTGTTGAATCAAACTTTGGCTCGTATGGCTCACCTTGTTTGTAAACTATGATTTGSGGATARCTMGAWAGAATAAACTTGTTAAGATACACTGTGTTGTCCAGATAATCYCCATATGTTGTAGAGATTTGTGAGATGTACATTTTTGCATAAGTGGAATAAACTAGAAACTTTGCAGTATCTTGTTTGATTAGTTCTGCAATTTTTTTTAGGTCTTCATTCGYAACTGCATTAAACAGTTCATCGACAWAATTTCTTACATCATCAGTACAGAATACCTTTTTTCCTTTTAGTAATTTGAAATCTTTTAGTCCTGGAAATTGCAGTTTTATGTTRTCTGAGACTGTAATTCCTAGAAACTCTGAAGCTTTTTGTTTGAGCTCTGGTAGGAGTTTTTCTGCAATTTGTTCAATTGGCTCAAATTTDAGAGTAAAATTGTTRTCTTCAGCAATTTTATCAGCAAGACCMGCAATCTCTTTTTCTTCGTTTAGTTCAACTGAKAGYTGTCCAATCAAAGCTTCTGCAAATTCTTCTAATTCWGGCAATAAAATGAAATGATTTTGTAACCTGATTTAACGTTATCTTGGCTGTGAAAATATTAATGCTGTTTTGAAATGAATTGTTTAGTTGCAAGAGTTYAGCTTAAAGTATATTCGATGTGTTCGYTGCAAAGGMAAGCTTGAACTTGAGGTTTTGCAGCAGACACAAGAAATCAACGAAGGTTTTCTTTATTGTAAAATCTGTAAACTGAAATACCCAATAATCTCAAAAATCCCAATTCTCAGGAGTGATTTTGTATCGTATTTATCTAATCGATCAAAACTTGGCGGAAAATTATACCTAAAAGCTAACCACAAAACTATGAAATCGTTTATGAAAAAATCATTATCTAAAATAAAAAAATTAGAAGACAAAACTGGAATAGAAGAAAGATGGGCTAAAATATACAAGGCCAACAAAAGTGCCAAATTCTATTCTGTTATACGTGACAAACTTTCTAAATTACCAAAATCAAAACTAGCACTAGAGCATGGTTGTTCTATTGGAACAATTTCCAAGTTCATGGCAAAAAATAATGACATTGTATTTGGAATTGATAATTCCTTTAGTGCAATTTGTGCTGCAAAAAAGAATCGAATAGAAAATTTAGATTATTTTATTGCAGATTCTTTAGAGCATCCATTTGGAAATCAAAAGTTTGGACTAGTTGTTGCMCTAAACCTACTAGAACTTRTTGAGCCAAACAAACTAGTAAAAATTGTTTCAAAGCAAACAAAAGGAACATTTGTTCTATCTGATCCATATGATTATGACCGRGGAAAATTTTCTGTAAAAAATCCTGTAAYGCCMCAAGTTTTACGAAAAGAACTACAAAAACATGGTTTTAGAATTTCATCAAATACAATGAAACCAAGTTTCATTCCATGGAVTCTGAGTCTGAATCCAAGAACGAGGCTAAACTACCGCGTGGACCTTGTAGTGTGCAAAAAATAACATCCTGAAATTTTAAATGCGACTGGNCCCANTTTTAGATGACTATGTCTGAGAAGAAAGGATTTGATATTGATARGCATCTTTCTAGATTGATTACACATGTTGAATCTACTGTACCTACATCAATTTCTGATGTAGAACCAAGCGAAGTTGAACGAGTGRTATCTAAAGTAACTACAAACGACCTTGYAGACATTATTAAAAATGCAGTAAGGCTTGACACTCTAGGTCAATACGAAGAGGCATTATCCTGGTATGAYAAGGCGTTGAAAATTAATCCTAAAGACCTCAACACAATGTTCAAAAAAGCATTATTGCTATCAAAAACAGGAAAGTATGAACAAGCAGTATTTTTGTTTGACCAAGTCATCGAAATTGACCCAACTCTTGTTAGTGCTCTAGTTAACAGAAAAATTGTTTTAGAAAAGCTTGGAAAGCATTTTGGTGTYGTTCCCTTATCTGACAAACAACTTTCYTAGATATAGATWAAGTTCACAYAATMGRACGAACAAAACTATTTCGACTRTATVTGAAAAATTATSATAYVGRTTGAMACAGRAAGWARACAGGAGAAGAGAAGTTRCTATAGCCGCCACATTAACTATGACTGCAGTTTTTGGCTATGCAATCATGTATTCATTTGGRTTGGTAAAATAAACAAAATTTACATAATWTGATTCAAATTATTTAAAAAAATATAGATAATTTTTTATCTTAAACTGACGNTATATAATCAMGAAATAACATGGGTCATGAATGCTACTATTGTGAACAATATTTCGAAACWAAAGAAAAATTATATGATCATCTAGAARTTCATTCAGAACCTGTGAAWSAGACAAAAAAGAAAAGTAAGAAAAAAACAAATTGAGAATTCACTTTTRCTTAACAAAATTTTATTAGATTTTTTTTATAATTTGAGATRCTCGARGATGYATGTGTAATGARTATGAATATGAGCTACTTTGCGAATGCCTGATGAAAATGAAACAAAAAGAAGAACMGAAAAAACTTGAACAACCTATAGAGGTTTCAGCAAATTAAGTTCAGCTATTCTTTTTTAGAAAATTCCCTGTATTCTCCAATTACTGAATTACACTTTRAGCAAAGATACTGGCCAATTRYAAGTAATGTCATTCCCTGACCAAGCTCCTCATTTGGGTTTTCAATCTTTAATTTWGGAGCTTYAGAAAATTCTGAATTGCATTGTTTGCAGAAATAGTTTGAAATCTTGGACTCGTCAATTTTTCCAAGTGGCATCAAGAAAAGCTTRCCAACCCCAAGATCTGCTTTTTTCTTTTGCTCATCRGTAATGTCAGCTGTGACATAGCCGCCTGAACCAYCTAGTTGAGTTTGTGTCATGTAATYGCATTGATTTGTTTTCCCTTTTAATGATTCACYRTGTTTGAGAATTAGCCTCAATYACTCWKGTTTTMAACTGTTTGTCCAAAAAAACARCACTAYRTTATTATGATTTTTTTCAATACCWATTGTATTAGGTTCATTTAGARTCTAACCGCACAGATGCAGCCCCTTGCCCGACGCTGTTTCAAGATTTACCCTGTGCGGAAAATTTTTTTCAATTCCTGATTTTTGCAACAACCATTATTTGTATTTGATAAAAAATCACACATCTCTTTTTAATACAACCTAGAACATCAAATCTNATATGRCTCCACATATGATTGYMATGWTTGCAGGAATTGGAATACTGGTTTTTGGCGCKACATTAATGTCAACAGCTRCTGGAATTGAAAAAATCACTATAGGRCTCCCATTAACGGTATCTGGSATGGTAATTGTTGGAATTGTTGGATTGCTTAAATCAAAAATAATTAGAAAATTYCCACTCTAGGA
>LKGT01007519.1_pt4 | contig 21027 bp, 21 predicted proteins | sample 503861 | NCBI WGS metagenome assembly LKGT01 (sample SAMN04113194, study PRJNA297058) | marine sediment metagenome | biome: marine benthic biome; feature: marine benthic feature; material: marine sediment; isolation source: sediment sample collected at the water-sediment interface from the South......
TGTTGATGWTAARACTYGTTCTGGYTCATTTARCTCTAACAAATCAGAAATTTCTGACCTTTGCACAACTTTGGCTGTTAAAATTTTRGCTTGYTCTGGATCARTTGGAACRTCTYTAGMWYCTTTTTCTAATRATGCRATTTTATCAAGWGTATCAAAACTTTCTTGYGTTACAATTCTTCCAAACACRGTATAYTGYTCATCTAAAAAGTTTGAATCACCRTGAACAATAAAAAATTGTGAGCTTGCACTRTCTGGATKAGCYGATCKTGCCATTGAAASAATTCCTCTGTTGTGTTTGATTGAGTTAAATTCAGCWTCAATGTTTTGTCCCGCATCRCCAGTACCCCATTGRCTTTTTAATTCAGGAWCTTTTGAGAGTGGATCACCRCCTTGAATCATAAARYCWKKRATRATTCTRTGAAARATTAYACCATCATAAAATCCACTTTCAGCTAAATTTAGAAAGTTGTCTACAGTTTTTGGWGCAWCTTCTGGAAAGAATTCRATTACAATRTTTCCYGATGTGGTTTCTAGGACKACAACCTGTTCACTTTGYGCRAATGARTGGTTTGTAACATTAAGRAGYAAAAARCCAAAAACAAATATCAAAAATAGACTTTTCATGGTTTTTGCCATTTGGCCTCACATAAAAGCCAATAACACGCATTAGTTTTTAACACGTAACTAAAATTTTTAAAATATGGATTCCGATGAACGCATACTAGCACACATTGTATCAGTTTGGCGAGAATCAAAAAAGTTTTTKTCAATTGGTGGACGTGAAGGAATGTTAATTCTTACTGAYAGACATTTGATGTTTGTTCRTAAAACTGAAGCAAAAAAGAAGTGGTGGSRRGCAATAGTASAACGAYAKATTGTTGATTTGTTAARAGATAAATCAAAAAATMTTATGACTATGCAAGATGGATATACAGAAAAAAMTTTRAAAATRGATTTAGAAAATRAAAAAAAYGCAGAGATTTCATTTGATGATATTACAAAAATTGGAYATAAAGAAGAGGTTTGGGGAAGTGCATTAAATATTGAATACACAAAAATTGGCCAAAAAGAAAAATTTCAGTTTTCAGTAGTTCAAGGTTGGGTAAAGTATCCTGCAAAAGATCCTCTAAAATACTTGAGGGTTGATTGGGAACCACTTGTTCAATATATTAAAGACCATCAAAAATTAATTCCATAAATTGAAAGTATATGCAGTTGGGGTTGGCCCTGGCTCTCCAAAATATGTAACAGAACACGTTAAAGAAATAATTCAAAATTGTGATGTTGTTATTGGATACAAGTATACACTAAAAACAATTGAGGGGTTGATTTCAGGAAAAGAGATTCATGAGATTACAATGAAAAACCAAGAAGAYGCTTATCAAAGTGTTAAAAAAAAATTAGGTGAAAAAACWTTGGTTGTTCCATTTACTGGTGATGTRAGYTTTTCAGAATCTGAAGTTGTTGATAGATTAATTGAAATTTTTGGYGATRTAGAAATCATTCCTGGTATTAGCTCGATTCAAGTAGCTGCATCAAAAGCTAAAGTTCCTTTAGATAAATCCAAAGTAATCACAATGCACATTTCGACTTCAATTGAGGAAAAGAAGTTAGAACTGCAAAAAGCACTAATTGATGGATTTAGTGTGGTGTTGGTTCCTCGTCCATGGCCAAGCTCCCCTGAAAAACATTTCATGCCTTCAGAAATTGCATTGTATTTGAAAAAAAATGGCTTTGAAACCTCTAAAATGAAGATACATGTTTTTGAATCGCTTACAACTGAAAATGAGACTTCGTTTGAAGGTGTAGTTTCAGATTTGGAAGGAAAGGAATTTTCAGATTTATCTGTAATGGTGTTTAACCAAGCAAAATTAGATTCGTATGTTAATTTTGAGGTTTAATCGCTCTTGCTTCAGGGTTAAGAGTAAGACGATTTAAAATTACTGAATCAGTATCAGGGAATGAGTAAATTACAACGCTCATCCATGGATAATTAGGATCAATCATTCTGTAAAAACCATAGTCATCATATGTTCCAGTAACTGATTCTCCTGGAAGAATTTCTCCAGTATCAATTCTTCCGTCAAAAGTAAATGCACAATTAGTTTTTCGCATTGAAAATCCTTCAGGGAGTTCTTCAAATGGTGTTTCGCAAATTACCAGTGTTCCTTGAATACGAGTGTTTGAACCAAGTCCTGTTCCGCTAACAAGTCTGTGTGAAACAGTATCATCATTAATGATAGTAACGGACGTTCCTGGACTTATTGTAAGTCTATCAGGGGCAAAGTAGTTAGCACGTATTTGACTTGAACCCCTCTGTTCTACGTACTCTTGTCGGAGTTCACCTAATTCTATGTAGCTAGCTGCAAATCCTTGATTAGAAGAACCACGCATAATGTGAATCTCTACTCTAGCTTCTTCGGCTGTCTCAGATTCCGCGTCTGTTTCAGATTCTGTAGTTAATGAAATGTTTGATAGCCCGGTTAGACTGGTTGTGTAGATAACTTTGTATTTTATATCATCATGTGTTAGGCTTCCAGTAAAACCATAGATTGATCCTTGTGCGCTGTTTTCAACTAATCTTCCAAAGAGTCTAATGGCTGCTTCTCCACCAAAAGAGTCTTCAGCTATTCCAGATATTCTGATGTAACGGCCTTCTCGTAATCCAGAAGCTTCAAGATCAAATAAAAGAAATTCATTTTCATTTAGAGTTACAAAACCATCTTCAATTAACATCCTTATTGTACTGCCTTGTTGAGTCCCAGTAGAAATTGCAAGATCAATYTCAGAAATTTTTATTGATTCTTCAGTAACTGCAAAACCGGAACCTTGCAAAATGAAARCATTGTTTGTATCAAGTTCTGCGTTTGCATCACTAAWGGTTAGACCTAAAGTTGCCATCMCAATAATCRCTAGTGRAATAACTACGGCTATGCTCATACTGTASTKTTTTGCTCATTTCTGGTTTATAATTTACTACTAAATTATTTTAGACTGGTTACGCAATTCCATGCTGATTATCCAAAATCAAAGCCTTGTTCTTCARCCATTTTTATCATAGCGTCTTCTATGATTCCACCAATAAGTAAAAGRCCWACTAAGATTCCAATTTCAATTCCAGTTCCACGAATWGCTGTTCTCAGATYAATTTTTTTAATTATCATCCAAATCAGGATATAGCTTCTTGATGTRGCAATAGAATATGCAGTRAGTTCCATTAATCCAAATGGTGTAGYATAGAGTATYRYAAGAGAGAAAAGAGGATTGCCTGATRTGAGTTGCGCGAATTCTGGAGTCRTTAATAYRATTGCCGMAARTCCMMATCCWGTAGACCAAGCTGAAAATARTCCCCAYSCAACTCCAAAGCCAGGAATAAACATTACTAATGARAGCAWRATGTTGTGTGAAAAAATTCCAAACGCATCAATATCWWCAATTAATTCTTCAAATTCTTCCATAAACRSTTSAGCTTCTTCCTSAGTTGGTTCGCTCATTGARCCGATCCAAAATGAAAGAGTRAACAATCCCATAAAAATAAAGAAGATTCCTATTCGTTTTCTACTTARCACGAGGTTTTTCTTTGAGAAYTRTATTTGAGGGTGTTGGTTTKATCTGTGCGCAGATTTAATTAAAACTCTCAATATTTGTTGATAWTGAAAAAAGATGTTTCTTATGCRTTAAATTATGCATTAAACAAAGGATTTCAAATTCATCCTAACGCATTAAAAATTYTAGAAGACATTGATGCCAAAGAGCTTAAACGCATCATAAAAGAAATYGTTAGAGAAAAAACTAGACAAAAACRATTCCTAATTGATCAGGATGATTTAGAAAYYGTTYTGGGAATTAARGAGGATCAAAGTATAGAAAATGAACATAGRGTGTTATTTGATCCGTCAYCAAAARTTACTTCTGCAGAAGGTGTTTCTGGTTTTAATGCGTTGTTTTCAAATCGATTTTCAAAACTGAAAAGAATTGTTTCGAATCGTCCAGAAGCTAAAATGTTAAAGTCGATTGCVTCTGTAATTGCTACAAAATCAAATAATGATATGTATGTCTGTGGTTTGGTTTCAGAAAGAARTTCTGAGAGAAATGTGACCAAATTACTAATAGATGATGCTTCAGGCTCGCTTGAAACCATTGTTTTTGATAAGAATTTGCAAAAAACAGCAAAYCAGTTACTCATAGATCAGTTTGTCATGCTCAAGGTGAGGATGGGRAAAAATGGGGGTTTTATCACAAGAGATGTGATTGTCCCYGAYGTTCCTGATCATTTTTCAAACAGATCAGAGACDGAGGCCTATGCRGTGTTTTTGTCAGACCTTCATGTAGGCAGTAAATATTTCATGAAAAAAGAATTTGATGATTTTATTTCTTGGCTATCAAGTCCTGATCCAATTGCAAGAAAAGTAAGATTTGTGATTCTTGGTGGAGATGTTGTTGATGGARTTGGAATTTAYCCAAAYCAGGATAAAGAATTAGARTGYCYWACAGTTGAAGARCARCTTRAAAAATTAGAAGMGRTTTTAACAAAAATYCCAAAGAACATCAAAKTGTTCATMRTTCCTGGCAATCATGAYCCAGGACGACGAGCTTTGCCACAGCCTTCTTTYCCAAAAAAATATAATCAAAGTTTAAGAAAACATGAAAATTTCTTTTTGATTGGAAATCCTTCTCTTATATCRCTAAATGGAGTAAAGGTGTTAATTTATCACGGTCARAGCATTGATGATATTGTTAAAACAACRCCYGGTCTAAGCTATGATGATCCAACCAAAGTTATGCGGCAGTTGYTAAAGTCAAGACATCTYAGTCCAATTTATGGAAGTCAAACTCCAATCGCTCCAGAAACTGAAGATATGATGGTAATTGATGAGATTCCAGATATTTTTCATGTTGGTCATGTTCATGTTGTAGGTTTTGATATGTATCGAGGGGTTTTGTTGATAAATTCTGGAACTTGGCAAAAACAAACTCCATTTCAAGCAAGTGTTGGACTTTCACCAACTCCTGGTTTAGCTGTGTTAGTAAATTTGAAAACCTTCAAAGTTTACTATCATGATTTCAAAACTGAAAATTAGACTATATCTTCCAGTGTTAGATCTTTTCTAAAAGTATCCTTTACCGTTTCAGGAGAAATGGTGAGTTTGAATTTTTTGGTTCTTCCATGAATTCCTTGGTGTATGATTCTACCTGAAATTATTCCAGATAGTTCAATTTCGCTTAGCATTTGAGTCGCTCGTCTTTGAGTAAGTTCCTTCTGTCTAACAGTTTTGCAGAGGTTTTTGTATGCACTAAAAATTTCTCCAGTTGATGAGCCACCAGCTTTCATCACAGCCAAAATAATCAGTTTTTCATGAAGTGGGTATGATTCTAAAGCTRTRGTTTCCTTATCCTCTTCCATTTTTAGAGATGCGCTTCTGATGTGYTCCTCTGTGATCTTTTCTTGTTGTTCTCTTTCAGCAATTTCTCCAGCTACRCGCAACAAAGCTATTGCYCGTCTTGCATCACCRTGTTCTCGGCCAGCCATAGCTGCACAGAGATTTAGAGCTGGGCCTTCAACTGCTCCCTCWATAAAGGCAGATGAAATTCTATCTTCTAGAATTTTGTGGATTTGGTCTRCAGTATARTTTGTAAATACRAYTTCYTCTTCTCCAAGRCTGCTGATTACTCGTGGGTCAAGTCTTTCTTTGAAGGTAAGATCGTTTGAAATTCCAATTAGTGTTARAGAGCCATTTTTGAGTCTMTCATTAGAACGGGTTARTTGGTATAGAATATCATTTCCTGTTTTTGAGACTAGGTGAACTAGAAAGTCAATCTCATCTATAACAAAAACTGTGTTTAGTGATTTTTCATCAATTGTTCKAAGTARCCTTTTGAAGACTTCACTAATYGACARGCCYGTGGTTGGGAGTTCTTTTTCTGAGAGTYCTAATTGCCTTCCAAAACTAACAAGTAAGCCGTAAAGKGTRGTTTCTTCCTTGGAGTTTGTATAAACTAGTTTTATTGGAAAAYTGCTTTTTTCTACTCTCTCTTGAATTTTTGAYARGACCCTTCTAACAACYAGGGTTTTGCCAGTACCKGGCTTTCCATATACAAGTAGGTTTGATGGTCTAAAGTGTTTGAGAATTGGTATGAGAGATTGGGTWACCTTTTCTTGCTCCAAATCACGGTGRTAAATTRTGTTTGGAATGAATGAATGATGAAGTATDGTYCTATTTCTAATRATTGATTTGCCAGTTAYTGCKGCYTCTAAYAAYTTYTCAATTGGRTCWATGGTGGTTACGCTCATTTTTCMGGATCTGAARGATCTGYCCTTGCCACTTCAATGGATCCTGTCAAYTTTTTTCACAAGRYRGATCGTTTGTGTTTACACCGATCYAKYYTYGTTRRTTAACYCACACACCTTTGTTTCTACTYATTTTAGGAANTTCATAATNGTRATTGTATGTCRTTAAGTTGTTTTGTGTTATNDAAAAAAAACTAAAAACAAAACAGTGGAAAGATAGGTGTGTGGGTTTAGGCCTRATAACAAYYWGTTAACCAACTGTTAAGGAAGATTRAAAAAACCTAATCTTGACCCTGGAATTTCCACTCCAAGCGTGAAGATTGYTGTTAACATTGTTAATARTAAAGAATCAACCCYYRCCTTTCCACTCCAGGCAYGAAAKYCCACCAAMYAATAAAAGAAAATYTTACTTAGTTTGTTAACATAGAAAAACTATCTAGGCGTGGGCCAGGCAGTCAATGTTAACAAATCATTTAGTTAACAATTATCACAGGATCATTTCAAGTGTTAACCACAGATCCTGAATTTCACAATGGCTAGGAAGAGAATCCGAATTGATATGGARGATRCYGAYGGARCAAAATATGACATCAAATTAGAGGGAAATGTAACGAGGGAYAAARTCCTYAAAATATTCGAAATGATGGACTTGATGAATATCGARCAAGGCCCMGAAGCACCAAACCTGGATTCVATAGGAGSAAAGATATGGAATATTGTGGATAAGCACTTTCCRGTAGGGAAATTCACCTCAACTGAGATTCTTGAAAAATATGAAGACGAATATRATGAGCCTATAAAACTAAGTGTGATCTCTACATACCTGTCAAGATTTGCCTCAAAAGGTAGGGTAGAACGCTCAAAAACTGGCCGTGAATGGTCCTATCAAACCATCAAACTTACTCAAAGACGAGCCTAAGAAATTCTGGCCTTTTTTACTATCATAGAATCCTGTTCTAATACCACTTTAACATAATCCCCCTTTTGCAAATCCATGTATTTTCGGAACTGTTTTGGTATTGAAATCGTGCCTGCAGRMGTAATTTTTASCAATATTTCTTGRTTTTCTGAAGACATATTTRTATGATAATTCTATATTATATTAAATTAYTGGATTTAATAATATTRTAAATTATTTAAWTWWAMYNGTTGTTGGKGCTGACAYARCTTTTCYAKACTTNGCCCYTNCCTTTTTCTGTAATGGAATAAGWGTATGGTTTAGAATTRSTGTTTCTTRTGACGTAACCATCCTCAAATAATTTCTTCATCAACCTTGATGTATGCTCTCTACTCCGMCCYAATGTGATTTGTATGTCACGTGATGTCATTGGTTTGTCTGTGATTAATCTCAAGACATACTCTGTTGCATTTTGGTAACCCATATTGGGAGCTCTTGGCGCCTCRATAAACTTACTTTCAACAAYMCCCCGTTTCACTCTTCTTTCAATACTTTTTGTTGGTCTTTCTTCAACCTCAAYCTCTTCTKGCATRGAATCAWCCAATYTWGTAYTCAATCCTTCCAAATCCATRGCATCTAGGCGTATTTTCATATCAATTAACTGCCTTTCATAGTACTCTAAACGGTCAAGAGTAYCAGGATCATTAACCCCCTGCTTGAATTTTATGTATGGTTTTARCTTGCTAAWTAAGTACAAAACAAACACMCCAAYMAAAAACGCAACAACAATTCCTAAAATCACCTCAGGATCAGGTATCTCAACTAACATCACRATCAGTTTTGTAAATTGTGATTTATCATATTAGAACAACATAATTTCACATTTTACATTAACTAAAACATCATCAACAATCACGACAATTTTGAATCAAAATCACATATCGCAGGTTTGACGAATTAGCTTATCAATCACATCTAAAACCTGCTCTTCTCTCTCAGGAAAAACATCACTATCTTTAATCACAGCAACTTGTTCAGATAATCTTGACATCACATCAACGTTATCAGGCAGCAAAATACCCAACCCCCGAAGCAAAACAATCGAATAGAACAAGGCCATGAGTTTGTTCCTAGACTGGCTAACCTGCCTGTAGTAAGCTCCTTTTGTTATGTTGAACTTAATTTGAGAGAGTTCTCTCTGATTTAGAATTATTTCAATTTGTCTTTCCGTAAACAATGATTTTTTGATAATTTTTCTAATTATATTACTAAAATTAGAAGAATCATACTCCGACAAAGCTATACAAATCTGTATACCATAATTCTAATTAAACTTTAAAGTGCAGCGCTCAAACGTCAGTTATGGCAGGCAATCGTGTTGAAACCTATCTAAAATCACAATTAAAGAAAAAAAATGCGTTAATTTTCGTGCTTATTGACTCTGAGGCATCTGATAGTTCTAAAGCAACAGCGCTTGCAAAGAAGGTGGAGAAAATTGGTGCCTCGGCAATATTAGTTGGTGGCTCATCAGCCTCAGATCAAATGGAGATGGCCAAAGTTGTTAGCAACATAAAAAAATCAATTAAAATTCCAATCATCCTTTTTCCAGGAAACGTTACTGGTGTGGTACCTGGCGCTGATGCAATTCTTTTCAGCTCTCTCTTAAACTCTGAAAACCCATATTTCATTTCACAAGCCCAAGCGTTAGGCGCACCGACAGTAATGARATTTGGTTTGGAACCATTGCCTACTGCTTATCTAGTAATAGGCGAAGGAACCTCTGCGTGGTTTTTTGGTTCAGCTAGAGGAATTCCATTTGATAAACCAAACATTGCTGCARCATACTCACTAGCTGCTCAATACATGGGAATGAGGTTTGTTTATCTTGAAGCAGGCTCTGGTGCAAAATCCAACGTAAAGCCAGAAATGGTTAAGGCTGTAAGAAAAATTTTCAATGGATTTCTCATTGTTGGTGGAGGAATTAAGGATCCAAAAACTGCAAAAGATATTGTAAAAGCTGGCGCTGATGCCTTAGTAATAGGAACCTTTTTAGAAAAAGGTGGAAGTCTTAAGAAACTAGAGCAGATAGCAAAAGCAATTCAAAGCACCAAGAGATAGATATCATAATGTCTCAGAATGATGCTTTATTCAGAATTAAAGATCTGGAAGTTCCAGACTATTATGTTGATTACTATTCAGGATTAGCAAAAGAAACCTATAGCATCTTTGAAAAAGCTGCAGAAGCAAAATCGTCACTTGTAGATTCTTCTGGAATTATTGAACCAAAGATTGCGTTTGATTTAGCAGACCGTGTTGCTAAAATGCACGACATTGACATTGCAGAACCATTAAGAAAACTACTCAAAATCCATGGAAAAGAGATCTCAGCACTAATTTTATCAAAACATATAGCTTTAGGTGAATACTCTCAGTCAAACTCTACTTTAGAAGAAAAATTAGATCTTGCAGTTCGTGTAGGTCTTGCAATAGTAACAGAAGGCGTTACAATTGCGCCTTTACAGGGAATCTCTGCAGTAAAAATCAAGAAAAACAAAGATGGTTCTGAATACCTTTCTGTCTCAATAGCTGGTCCAATGCGTTCAGCAGGAGGAACCGAATCTGCTGTTACGATGCTAATTGCTGATCATGTTAGAAAAACTGTAGAGCTTTCAAAATACCAAGCAAATTCTTTTGATGATGAAACAGGAAGATTTGTTGAAGAGCTAAGAATCTATGAAAGAGAAGCCAGCAGCTTTCAATTTCATGTTTTAGATGAAGATATTATCAAAGTAATTTCCAATCTTCCAGTAGAGCTTGATGGAGTAGACACTGATCCATATGAAGTTGTAAACCATAAGGGAATGACCAGAATCAAAACTAATCGTGTAAGAGGTGGTGCACTACGTGTTCTAAACGACGGACTAATTGGACGTTCCAAGAAACTTTTGAAACGAATTGAGTTTTACAATCTAGATGACTGGGAGTGGTTAAACGAACTCAAAGGGGCAGTTCAAACAGGTGATGGTGAAGAGGATGCAGCTACAAAAAGAATGAGAGAGGTAATCACTGGACGCTCAGTTTTATCAATGCCAAACAAGCTTGGAGGATTTAGATTAAGATATGGCCGTGCATGTAATACAGGATTTGCAGCTGTGGGATTTCATCCAGTAGTTGCTGAAATTTTAGATCATACAATAGCTGTTGGCACTCAAGTCAAAATCAACATTCCAAGTAAAGGAGCGACAGTATCATTTGTTGATTCAATTGAAACACCAATTGTCAGACTCAAAAATGGTGATGTAGTAAAAATCCAAGATATTCAACACGGACTTAAAATCAAAAACGAAATTGAAAAAATTCTTCATCTCGGAGATATTTTGATTTCATTTGGAGATTTTCTAGAAAACAATGCAAAATTAATTCCATCAGGATACGTAGAAGAATTTTGGATTGAAGAACTTAAAAAAATAATTAAAGAAAAAAATTTTCAGGATGAATACATTACACAATTTCTTGAAAAAACACCTACTTTTGATGAGACACTAGAAATTTCTTTAAAATTCAAAATTCCTCTGCATCCAAAATATCTTTACTATTGGGACCAAATCTCAGCAGAAGAATTTAGTGAAATTTTACTACCAACTGACATTCAAGAAAAATCAATTCACTACCCAATTACATGTAAACCAATTTTAGAAAAACTTGGGGTTCCTCATAAAATGCAAAATACCAGCGTCATTCTTGAAAAAGACGAAGCGAAAATTTTCTTTAATTTACTATTTAGAGAACCAATAAAAAATAATGATTCGTATTCAATTCTAGAAAACATTTCTAAAACATCTGGAATAACTCTACGAAAAAAATTCTCAACTTCTATTGGAGTTAGAATTGGTAGACCGGAAAAAGCAGCTCCAAGACAAATGAAACCACCCGTTCATGTGCTTTTTCCAGTTGGAGAAAAAGGCGGGGCAACTCGTGATTTGTTAAAGGCATCTGATCAACCAAACTTCTATACGAAAATTTACAATAGAATTTGCAAAAAGTGTAATGAACCATCAATCGGAATTAGATGTTCAAATTGTGGTGAGAAAACATCAATAGCTCACATCTGTCCAACTTGTAGGGCTTCATTAAACTCAACATTTTGTGAAAAATGTAAAAAAAATACCTCGTCAYACTCCTACCAACCATTTCCYCTAAAAAAGAAACTAATGTTAATACAAAAAAAARTTGGAATTAGAGCACAAGARCCATTCAAAGGAGTTAAAGAATTAATTAATAAAGAAAAAATTGCAGAACCACTTTCTAAAGGWTTGATAAGACAARGTTTTGGATTAACTGTTTTCAAAGACGGAACAGTTCGCTTTGATGCAACAAATTCYCCTTTRACTCATTTTAAACCAAAATGGATTGGARCWTCAATTGAAAAGCTAAAARAGCTCGGYTATACTYAKGACAAAAACRRTRAACCACTTTCTGATCYAAATCAAACTRTAGAACTTCGAATGCAAGACGTAATTGTCCCAATTCAMAGTGGGAAATATCTTGTTGATATCTGTAAWTACATTGATAYTGAATTAGAAAAATTTTATGGTAGAACTCCATTCTATAATGTAAAAAACATTGAAGAATTAATTGGCCAYCTTRTAATTGGATTAGCMCCCCACACRTCTGTTGGAATAGTWGGACGAATAATTGGYTATACAAACACMCATGTTTGTTTTGCAACTCCAAATTGGCATTCTGCRAAAAGACGAGATGCRGATGGTGATGCWGATTCTATAATGTTGTTAATGGACAGCTTGCTAAATTTTTCAAGACAATTCCTATCTGATAACATAGGAGGATTAATGGATGCACCACTTCTTATTCAACCACTTGTGCTGCCACATGAATCACAACCACAAGCTCATAATCTTGAAGTGACAAACAATTTTCCACTCTCATTTTTTGAATCTACCCTATCAGAACAAAAAGCATCCGATGTAACATCAGTRGAAATTATAAAATCAAGACTGGAAACAAAAGAACAATTTTACGGATACAATTTCACTCATTCYACTTCTTCTCTYACTACATCAAAACCTAGAAGCGCATATTCAACTCTTGGATCYATGTTGGATAAATTAGACATGCAAATTAGAAATGCMGATCTAATTAATGCAGTTGATACAAAYGAAATTATTTYAAATGTAATTTCTACTCATCTTATTCCYGACATTATGGGAAATCTTAGAGCATATGCAAGACAAAGTTTYAGATGTACARCTTGTGGYAGAAGCTATAGACGAATGCCACTTTTGCAACACTGTRYTTGTGGTAAYAAGTTGATTCAGACAATTTCAAGAGCATCAGTTGAAAAATACCTTAAACTAGCAAAACGYCTTTCAAAAAAATACAATGTGAGTAAATACCAAAAAGGACGAATCCAAAACCTATCTGATGAAATTGATCTAGTTTTTGGRAAAAGTAAAGGYGATCAAGCTTTACTAACAGAYTATGCCAGCTAAATTATCGTAACTTTACGTACTCATAAGCACCAAGTTTCTTATCAAAACAATAGTGTACTTTTTGAAAGTCTTTTCTAAATGATTTTATTTTTGGTAGAATTATCTTTGGATCTTTTTTATCAATCACTACTTGCTTGATAAACGATGCAATTTCTTTCATCTCAGATTTTTTCATTCCAAGTCTTGTAATTTCCGAGACGCCTAATCTAATTCCTCCAGGATGGAAGTAATTTCGACCAGCTTTGATATCTCCTGGAATGAGTTGTCTGTTTACAATTATGTTGGCCCTTTCTAAATCTGCTTCAACTTTTCCACCATCAGAATAATCTAAAACATTTACAGCTATTTGATGAGATTTTGTAAAACCTCTTTTTTCTCCAAGTACCTTGAAGCCAAAATCATTAAGATATTCTCCAAACGCTTTTGCATTTTTGATAACATCTTTCGCATAATCTTTTCCAAACTCTAATACCTCTGCAAAAGTTATTGCCTTTGCAGCCATATGATGAATGTGATGGCTACTTGTAAGTCCAGGAAAGATTGCTTTTTTGATGACCTCTGCATGTTTTTCAGAACCTAACACAAGTCCTCCTTGTGGGCCAAACAATGTTTTATGGGTACTCATTGTCATAGTATCTATTCCTTCTCTTATTGGATCTTGGAATTGCCCACCAGCAATTAATCCAGCTACATGAGCTGCATCATAATTGATGTGCATTCCATGATTTTTTAGAAAACTTGCTAGCTCTTTTACAGGATGTGGGAACAAGAATAATGAACCACCAAACATAGCAATTTTTGGTAAACGCCCCGCTTTCTTTAGCTCTTCAACTTTCTTCTTTGTTTTATCTACATCAATTGTCATTTGTTCAGCATCAAATGGATAGAACTCAATCTCTAATCCATGTACAAGACCTGCAGTCCCAGAATGTTCCTTTTTTCCATGAGAAATATGTCCTCCTGCAGGAATAGATGGAGCAAGCATAATGTCTCCAGGATTAGAAAATGCTGAATAGATGGCAAGATTGGCTATAACTCCAGAAATTGGTCTTACATCTGCAAACTCCGCTTTGAATAATTTTTTTGCAAGTCTCATGCATTCAAACTCTACATCATCAATGTATACACAACCAGCATAGACTCGCTCACCAGGCCAACCCTCTGCGTAACGATTTCCAAAGTCAGAAATTATTGCCTCACGAACAGCGGGACTAGGAACGTTCTCGCTAGCGATCAACGGAATTAAATTTTCAAACCACTTGTTATGGTCTTTTAGTTTTGAGAAAACATCATCGTAAGATTTTCTATTTGAGGACTTAGTCATATATGCTCTGCCAATTTATTTTCCCAATTTAAAAACACCGATTAGACAAACTAGAAATGAATTAAATCCTAATTTTAAACAAGATATAATAAGGGAATTCTAAAAATTTTGAATTATGAGTATTCAAGCAGCTAATAAAGGAACCATGCCGGTTGTATTATTAAAAGAAGGTACTTCTGAAACTAAAGGAAGCGAGGCTCAGAAAAACAACATTCAAGCTGCAAAAATTATTGCAGAAATAGTTCGTACAAGTCTTGGTCCAAGAGGAATGGATAAAATGCTTGTTGATTCTTTAGGTGATGTAACCATAACAAATGATGGTGCTACAATTCTAAAAGAGATTGATGTGCAACATCCAGCTGCTAAAATGCTTGTTGACATCGCAAAGACCACTGATAATGAAGTAGGCGATGGAACAACCTCTGCCGTAATTTTAGCTGGATCGTTGTTAGAACACGCTGAAACTTTGCTCAATCAAGATGTTCACCCTACAATTATTGTTGATGGTTACAGAAAAGCAGCAAAAAAAGCAAAACAATTCCTTCAAGACATTGCTGACAAAACTTCTGGCAATGACAGAGCAATACTCCTAAAGATAGCCAAAACCTCAATGCAAACAAAACTTGTTCGTAAAGATTCTTCTGGATTGGCAGAATTAGTTGTAAAAGCAGTTTTAGCTGTTGTAGAAAAAGAGGGAGAAAATTTCGTAGTTGATGAAGATGATATTAAAGTTGAAAAGAAAGCCGGYKGTTCAATTATTGATTCTAATMTTGTTCAAGGAATTGTTCTAGATAAAGAAGTTGTTCATGGTGGAATGCCAAAAAATATTGTTGATGCAAAAATTGCTTTGATAAACACYGCACTTGAAATTAGTAAAACAGAAACYGATGCTAAAATYAGCATCCAAAACCCACAGCAACTGAAATCATTTCTAGACGAAGAAAAYAGAATGCTAAAAGSAATGGTCGATAAAGTAATTGGTTCTGGCGCAAACGTTGTTCTTTGTCAAAAAGGTGTTGATGATATGGCACAACACTATCTTGCTAAAGCTGGAGTTTTAGTAGTYAGAAGAATCAARGAAAGTGATCTAACAAAGTTAGCAAAAGCAACRGGTGCTAGAATTGTAACAAACCTTGATGATTTATYTGAAAAAGATTTGGGTTCTGCAGCACTTGTTGAAGAAAGAAAAATTGAAGAAGATAGATGGGTATTCRTTGAAGGTTGTAAACATCCAAAATCCGTAACTCTGCTGCTAAGAGGTGGTTCTCAAAGAGTGGTTGATGAAGTTGAAAGATCTGTTCATGACGCTATTATGGTCGTAAAAGACGTGATGGAGATTCCATTAATTGTTGCTGGTGGGGGTGCACCTGAAACTTATGCTGCTACCAAAGTAAGAAGTTGGTCAAAATCACTTGAAGGCCGTGAACAACTAGCAGCCGAAAAATTTGCTGATGCTTTAGAATCAATCCCATTAGCATTAGCAGAAAACGCTGGGATGGATCCAATTGATACACTWRCTTCTTTGCGTTCAAGACAACTCAAAGGTGAAAAATGGACAGGTATTGAYGTAATGAAAACTAGAATTGCAAACATGAAATCAAGTGACATCATTGAACCRTTAGCAGTAAAACWCCAAATTGTTTCTGCWGCATCAGAAGCYGCTTGYATGATTCTTAGAATAGATGATGTTATTGCAACCGCAAAATCTTCYSCTCCACCAAGTGGTGGAGAAGGTGGARYGCCACCTGGAATGGGTGGTATNNGNGGAGGAATGCCCGGAATGGGYGGYGGCATGCCAGATATGGGCGGCATGATGTAAATTTTCATGCAGTTTAGAAATTCTTCAAAAGTTTATTTGATTACCATTTTTACGTGATTTAATGAGTAAACTTAACACCAAAGTAATCACYGGTGTAAAGTACATCTAYCTARTTGYCTTTTTTGYATTACTTGCAGGTTTTTTCCATCCAATTATCACTGACACAAGTTTTGATAATSTAATTACTGGAACACTAGTTTTGTTCATTGGTCTTGCTGGAGGAGTTTTAGTATACAAAGCTRYAACCTCTGAAAGTAAAAGAGGAATTTTTTTYGGYGGAGGATTTGGGCTAATAGCYATTTCYCTTTATTTCATATTTCAGATGACTGGAAGATTCTAGTTAGACGTCAAAATATAGATAAAATTCGTGAGGATGAGGCCTAATAGAAATCTCTCTCTGATCTTTTCTCTCTAACTCTATTATTTTATCAATTACACTATTTGCAAATATTGGATTAAGGAATTTTCTATCACTTTGAAGCTCATCAAGTGCGTCACCTAAACTAGCTGGTAAAATCCCAATTCCTCTTTGTGCTCGTTCAGCTTTACTCATCTTGTAAATATCTTCACGTACTTCATCACCAGGATCCGTTTTCTTTTTAATTCCATCAAGACCAGCCGCTTGAACGGATGAAAAAGTCAAATATGGATTTGAAGAAGGATCAGGGGCTCTAAACTCTAAACGTTTTAGATATGCATAATCTGGTCCCTTGAAGTGTAATGGTACTCTAACAATTGCAGATCTGTTACTTCCACTCCATGCAATGTACACTGGAGCTTCATAACCCGGTACAAGTCTATGGTAAGAGTTTGTTGTGGGATTTGTTATTGCAGATAATGCTTTTGCATGATTAAGTATACCACCACAATAGTATCTACCAATCTGACTAAGCTCCGAGGAATCATTCTCATCATAGAATACATTCTGCTTTCCTTTCCACAAACTTACGTTTGTATGCATTCCAGAACCAGAATCCATAGAGATTGGTTTTGGCATTAGTGTAGCAACTTTATGAAACTTTTTTGCAACGTTTCGAATCACAAATTTGTACGATTGAGTAGCATCAGCCGCATTTGTAAGATTATCAAATCTAATGTCTATTTCACATTGACCAGCAGTAGCAACCTCGTGATGATGGTTATCACACAATACCCCAAAATTCGAATTCAAAATATCTACACATTCATTTCTAAATGGAGTTAGAGTATCAGATGGCGTACTAGGATAGTAGCCCTCTTGAAGACCCATTGGATAACCAGTTCCTTCTTGACTCCAAGGCGCTTCTTCTGATTCAATAGAATACGATTGTCCTTTGTATGGAGTTAAAACATCCCAATGAATTTTATCAAACACAAAAAATTCAACCTCAGGACCCCAAAAAGAATTATCAAATCCTTGATCTTTTAGATACTTTTCTGCTTTTTGTGCAATTGCTCTAGGATCTCTTTCTAATCTACCACGACCCATTCCCAAATAAACATCACACAACAATCTTGCAGTTTTACTTTGCTCTAACCATGGAATTATTGCATAGGTATTTGGATCTGGTTTTAGAACAAGATCAGAATCATCAATACTTGTAAAACCAACAATTGAAGAACCATCAAGTTTCGGCAAGCCGTCTCTCATTTGTTCTGGAGTAAATGTATCTGTAGAAATGGTTGTGTGATGGAACCTACCAGTTAAGCCTGTGAATTGCAAATCAATGAATCTAATTCCTTCATGCTGAATTTTTGAGAAAATCTCGTCAGGAGAATATGTTATTTGGATTGGTTTTCCATGACTAACTTTATACGGCAATTTTATACCTGAAGCTAAAACAAATACATCCATCATTTAAGGATTAGGTAAGAAATGTCGGGATCAAAAGAAATGGACATCAACTCATTGTATCTAATAGTTTTACGAGAAACTGAAAATGAATCCATTCAGGAAATTGACACAAGCCTCTACACTTTGGTTTCAGATTTTATCGGCAAGCTAAAGAAAGAAGAATACGATAACATTGAAGCTAAAATTAAAGATGAGCTAGTAAACATTACAACAAACCTTATCACTCTTTTGCTAAATATTCGACTTTCCAAGGTAAAAAATTTAGAAAGATTAGATTTTGCAAACCTGCTTGATGAGGAAAAATTTGTCCTTGATGGGGAAGAAGAATTCAGAGAAAGAACAGAAATGATTCTCTCAGCCACACTTAATGGAAGAACTAGGGTTTTAGAAACGATTTCTCAAAAAAATAAAACAAAATTACTATTAGTCCGATTTCTAAAGGAGATGGATCAAATTGTTGGAGCTGACCTTGAAAAATATGGTCCTTTCAAATCAGAAGACGTTGCTACACTTCCATATGATAATGCTCAAGCACTAATTGCTAAAAAAATTGCAATGAAGGTTCGATTGGAAGACTAGAAATTATACCATATAYAACAAATACAAAATGTCACACCTYGATRTAGATGTCATTGATTTTCTTTTACTTACARTCTATCCAGTAGCAGCACTATTCGTTATTGAAATGATTGCCAGAGCGATAAAAATTCCCTCATGGATAAAATTATCAATTCAAGCAGTARCAATGATCGGATTTGGTRTAGCATATGTTACAGCAATAACTGCTCATTGGTTAACATCAATTGTTTTGTTTGCACTAGCTRTGACAYTRTTCTATCARGCAAGAAGAACAAAAATTGATCCRAAAAAGGCAATGTATTAGYGTTTAAATTTACTAAACAWCTTTTTGAAAAAACCAGGACCATTTATTCCACCATCACGAATWACYTTCCCTTGACCAAACTTGCKYGCCCTGATAGATGTTAATTTAACACATCTATGATTCTCTGGAAGCCTATGTTCTGCACAAAAAGGGTCTTTACAGTAATTGCACTSAAAAGGYAAGTCRGTCATGTCTCCACAATAAGCACASTTTTCTGGCTTCACAAAACTCYTACATYTTTTTCATTTAATAAATCAGCTCTGAAAAATTCTYGAGATCACCTAACTAAACATATTTACTCWGTCTTTTGTGATTTCGATTTATCAAATGATTAAAGACAAAGTTGCAATTGTCACTGGCGCAAGYAGTGGAATTGGTTATGCTACTGCTTTAGCTCTATCAAAAGCTGGTGCWAAAGTWGCYATTGGTGCTAGAMGAACTGACAAGCTAGCAAARCTMGAAGRGGAAATAAAACAAAACGGCGGAGAAGTATTTTCACAAAAACTAGATGTTACAAAAAAATCTGAATGYGATTCCTTTGTTAACGCAGTCCTAAAAAAATGGAACTCTGTTGACATTCTAGTTAATAATGCRGGTCTAATGCCTCTAAGTTTCATAAAAAATCTCAAAGTAGATGAATGGGATCAAATGATTGATGTTAACATTAAAGGCGTTTTGTATTGTATYGCTGCTGTAATTWYACACATGAAGGAGAAAAAATCAGGTCATATTGTAAATATCTCATCYGTTGCTGGAAGAATCGTTTTCCCTTCAGGWAGCGTATATTGTGCAACAAAACATGCCGTTACRGCATTAAGTGAAGGAYTRCGKCARGAATTTAGTACAAGGACAAAYATTAGAGTAACCTGTATAGAACCAGGTGTGGTTTCAACGGAACTTACAAACACAATTACAGATGAATCRYTRCAAAGCTTTGTAGAAAATTCAAAGAAAMTACAATCATTGCAYGCAGATGACATTGCAAACGCAATTTTGTATGCAGTRGARTCACCAAGCCATGTTAATGTTAATGAAATACTTGTAAGACCTACAACTCAAGAACGATAATTATTTTTTACGTTCTTTTTCTTTTGTCATATAATCTAATAGTGCTCTAATCTCTGGCTGAAGATCTTCTGCATTTTTTGCCATGTCTAATTTTTCTGGAAGTTTTTGTTTGAAATCATCATTCCCTAACTCTACTTTGCGTTTTTGAATACAATCTAAATGATCTTCATTGGTTGCGGAAATCTTATGGCAAATAGAACAGATCTTCATCACTTTTACTTTTAATACGACGATTTAATAATTTCACGCATTTTTTCAGTCGTATGGGGCCGTCGTCTAGCTTGGTATGATGCTAGCCTGGGGTGCTAGTGGTCGTGAGTTCAAATCTCACCGGCCCCACATTTGTTCGTGCTTTCATATTACTTACTGTAAGTTATGTGATATTCAGAATCTTATACAAACTGTATAACATGAAAAAATCAATGAGATTTCTAATGTCTCCTATCAACGTGTTGATGGTTATCTTAGTGGCTGGAATGTTTGTGGGTAGTATTCCAGCATATGCAGGCTCTGCTGCTAGTAGTGCAATTATGCAATATGAGGAAGGCATGATTTCAGAAGCAGAACTTGATCAAAGACTACGAGACGTGGGATACAGTGAGGCAGACATTAGACAAGTTAAAGCAGTTACTGGCGGACTAGAGCATCAACAAGAAGATTATGTTCCTGTACTTCAACCAATTACTGAAAATACAGACACGGACACAGCAAAAACTAGTAAGGTTAGTGCTGATGAAGGAGATAACATTATGTTAATTTTAGGAATAGGTGGAGCTATAACAGTTGGCGCAATTGCTCTTGCATTCTCAAAAAGAGCAATGACTAGTTAAAACGTCCCATTTATGATTAAAAATCGTAATTTCGTGATACCTCAATGATACCTCATTTGAGGTATATCTACTAACCAATTGTATCAAACGTCTTCAAGCTTTTCCAAATATACCAAGTGGCTACAGTTCGGTATGGGCGCCATTTTTCAGCTAATTCCTCAATTTCAGCTGCATTTGGAAGCTCAGAAGATGAATTCAATAGCTGCACACCTTTTCGTAATCCTAAATCACCAACTGGTAACACATCCATTCTTCCCAATGAAAACATCAAAAACATCTCAGCTGTCCAGCGACCAATTCCTTTGATTTGTGTTAGTTGCTCAACTATTTCCTCATCTGAAAGCTTGGAAAGTGATCGGATCTTCAGCTTTTTTTCCTCAATAGCTTTTGAAAGTTCTTTGATGTACTTTATTTTCGGCCTTGAAAGACCAGTTTTTCGAAGCTTGGAATCTGGTGTGTTGATAACATCAATCGGTCTTGGAAATCTTCTATCATACAAGCTTCGAAATCGATTGGAAATTGCTTTTGCAGCTGAACCAGCTAGTTGTTGTGTGATAATTGCCTCAACC
>LKGT01007034.1_pt1 | contig 20936 bp, 21 predicted proteins | sample 503861 | NCBI WGS metagenome assembly LKGT01 (sample SAMN04113194, study PRJNA297058) | marine sediment metagenome | biome: marine benthic biome; feature: marine benthic feature; material: marine sediment; isolation source: sediment sample collected at the water-sediment interface from the South......
GGTCGTCGATCAACGCGAGGTTGGAGGGGACACGCACTCTTTCAATTCTGCGTTAAAATACGTACTGCGTCAAGATCCCGACATTATTCAAATTGGGGAGATGCGCGATCTGGAGACCATTCAGGCAGCGTTGCGTGCGGCGGAAACCGGCCATCTGGTATTTGCAACGTTGCACACCAACGATGCGGTCCAAACAGTGGACCGCATCATTGACGTCGAGTTCGGTGCGAATCTGCAGACCAGCGTCAAGATCATTCGCACCGGTGGCGTAATCGCGACTTACTCATCCACGCAAATGCCAGAACCTAAGCTGCCGTTCTATCCACTCATGTTCAAAGACATTATGATACGGCTAGTCTTGGTGTATGCAATGCCGGAGGTGGCTAAGCAGCAGGCGGCAGCAGACATCGTTGCCCGACTGCAAGAAGGCAGGCTGAGGCATCGCGTGGCCAAGCGCTATCCGCTCACAGATATTGCCAAGGCGCATGAGGCAATCGAGGCTGGGGGCGTACCAGGCTGTGTCGTGGTGGAAACCCCCTGACTGAGCTTACCCCCGGGTTCGCCCTTACTGGCCACGCTGACCGGCTCCCAGCTCAGCGTTTCCGGGTGTTGGTCAGAGAATTCTTGAAGTTGTTGCCCGAGTCCTTTCATGACGTTTCACGGCAACGAGATGAATAGTTTCTGACCGGCCGGGTCGATGACCTCTAACCCGATAGCGCTGTTGTCGGGGTACATCACGACAGCGATGTCACTTGATGCAATAACGAAATCTGGTTGCGCGGCCATAACTTCTCCTCCGGCATTTTTGTTAAAGCCGTGCAACGTTGACCGCGGTTGATTGTATACTGATGGCGATCTTGCCGTATGGTTGATTGGCGGTTGGCATAAATTCGTTCTTGGCAAAGTACTTCTAAAGGCTATGGCTACTCTGAGAGATCGCTCACTTGCAGTTTTCCCCGCCGGCTCCAACGGCGAATTCAATTTGCCACCCGAGCTGGCCATGGTTATCACCAGTGGCAAGGGTTGTGAGCTTTGGGATAGTGATGGCCGACGTTTTATGGATTTCTCTATCGGTTGGGGCTCCGTGTTGGTCGGGCACGCACATCCCAAGATCGTCGAGGCCGTCAGCAACCAGGCGTCGCTGGGATCTAACTTTGCTTACATCACCGAACACGCGTTACTCCTGGCCGAAGAAATAATAGATTTAAGCCCCGCTTGTGAGTCGTTACGATTCTGCGCCTCCGGCACCGAAGCCACCATGTACTGTCAGCGCCTGGCATGTGCCTTTACCGGTCGCCCCAAGATTCTCAAGTTCGAGGGTGCCTACCACGGCGCCAACGAGATTGGGGTTACCAGTTTGTTTCCGTCGAATCCGCCACCGTTCCCGCAACCGGACCCCACCAGCGCCGGCATCGCCCATATTGTCAAAAACAACGTGCTCGTGGCGCCGTTTAATGACCTCGAATCGACACGACGGATTGTAAGTGACTGCGCGGATCAGCTCGCCGGTGTTATCGTCGAACCACTGCAACGTTGTACGCCGCCGGAGCCTGGCTTCCTCCAAGGCCTGCGTGAACTTACCCGTGAACATGATGTGTTGCTCATCTACGACGAAGTCGTCACTGGCTTTCGGCTCGCATACGGTGGCGCCCAGGAATACTACGGCGTAATTCCTGATCTCGTCGCCTATGGAAAAGCCTTGGGGGGTGGCTACCCAATCGGCGCCTTTGGTGGCCGCAAAGAGATCATGGACATTGTACGTGAGGACAAGTTGGGTGATGAACGTTACGTATGGGTCGCCTCCACCCTGGGTGGCAACCCGATTTCAACCGCAGCGGCGCGTGCCGCACTTTCGATATTCTCGGAGGCTGGTGTTTACGACCAGCTACACGACATGGGCAAGTACCTGCGTGATGGCCTGCGCCGCGTATTAAGCGAGCGCCAAGTGAGCTCACAGGTAATCGGCGATGGCCCGCTTGCGCAGGTAGTGTTCTCGGACGAACACATTCGAAACTATCGCTCCACCCAGCGCGCAAATAAGGAACTAGCGCGCGCGACCATGCTGGGTCTGTTCAAGCGTGGAGTATTCTTGAATCCCATGGGCACTAAACTGTATCTTTCTATCGCCCACGACGAAGCCGTGTGTGACGCCTTCCTTGACCGCTTCGATGACACCTTAATCGATGCGCTCAAATAGGGCCATCTACCAAACGGATAATGATTAAAGGACACCCATGAACCGTGAAGTTTCCAGTTACAAGGCCTATGCCCAGATAAAGAGCCAACCCAGCGAATTGCAACGAATTATAACGGCGTCTGAACCGGTCGCTGCCGCCGCCGACAAACTAGCCAACGCTCGGCGTGTGTTTGTCGTTGGCACCGGCACGTCGTACAACGCCACGCTGTTCGCGACTCATTGCTTACGCACGATCGGGGTTGAGGCATCACCCTGGACTGCCTATGACTTTGCTGTCTACGGGCCAACGCTCGCTCCCGCCGACGCGGCCATTGTATACAGTCACAGTGGCCGCAAGCAGTACTCGCAGCGTTCACTGGAGCGGGTACAAGCGGCCGGCGCAACCGGCATCTGGGTTGCGAGCCAAAACCCGGATGCGAACAACCCAGCGGACGTTATCCTGCACACGGTGGCGCGCGAAACCTCGTCCATGTTCACGGTGTCACACACCGCCGCCATGTTGCTCACGGCCCGTATTATCGATCACCTCAAACCCGGCAGTTTGGGTGATCTTGCAGCGGTGCCGGACGCGGTTGACGCTGCGTTGTCGACAGAACCAATTGTCCGCGACCTCGCCAACCAATGGCACGACCTCGGCGCTATAGTCGCCGCAGGTGGTGGTCTGCATGAGATCAGTGCATTGGAGATCGCTATCAAGATCAACGAAGGACCACGCATGCGATCACACGGCTACTCGATCGAACAGTTTCTGCACGGGCCACAAGCACAAATGCAGACGCATGACGCACTCGTCGTGTTTGGCTGCGCCGGTGCTGCACTAGAACGTACTCAGACGGTGGCGCAGTTCGGGCTCGACATTGGTATACCCGTCGCATGGGTGGCGCCGGCCGAGGGACCGAGCGGCGTCGTAAACCTTGAGGTAATAGATGTAGGAGAATCACTGGCGCCCATCGTACAAGCGGTGCCCGGACAGTTACTGGCGGCACACCTTGCAGCTGTACGTGGTGTCGATTGTGACTCATTTCGTTTGGACGAACCTGCGTTCAAACGTGCGTTTGAACGCTACTCACTGTAAGGCGTATGTGAATGTCTGACGTTGCGATCATTACCGGCGCTAGCCGTGGCATAGGCGCTGCCACCGCCAAGCTTGCTGCCCGCAAAGGCTTTGCCGTTTGTATCAACCACCGCGATAGCGCCACACAAGCACAAGACATTGCCGACAGTATTACAGCCGCGGGTGGACGTAGTATTGTCGTACGGGCCGATGTATCACGTGAGCATGACGTGGTGCGACTGTTCGAAACCACCGACCATGAACTCGGCCGGGTGACCGCATTAATCAACAACGCCGGCTTTACGGGGCCGTCCGGCCGTCGCATAGAAAACGTGGATGCTCAAACCCTGCACAATGTATTTAATACCAATGTGATCGCGCCTATGCTTTGCGCGCGCGAGGCTATACGCCGCATGTCGGCCCGTAACGGTGGTCAGGGCGGCAACATTATTAATCTCTCATCGACCGCAACCCGCATGGGTAGTCCCAACGACTGGGTGGATTATGCCGCCTCCAAGGGAGCGATCGATGTGTTCACCGAGGGTTTGGCACGCGAGGTGGCGGCTGACCAGATTCGTGTAAACGCGGTAGCACCGGGCCTAACCGATACCGAACTGCATGAGCGAGCCGGCGCTCCCGAGCGGCTCGAGCGCTACATGTCGCAAGTGCCGGTGAAACGGGCGGCCACGGTCGACGAAATAGCCGAGACGATACTCTGGCTTATAACCGAATCACCGGCCTATATCACAGGGGCAGTGATACCCGTATCAGGGGGACGCTAACGTTGACAATGCTTGCTACATGGCGCCAGTCTTCGTAGTCTAGACATGAGCTAGTATTCTAAATCTAAGGATATAGACGTGAAACTGCTCGGCAAAGGGTCAAAGATTATGCAGCGTCTCGTGCTGCTTGCCGCCATGCTAGCACTAACGAGTGCGTGCAGCGGAGAGAAAGCCGCTGACAATCAGCCCGGGGATAAGTCTCCTGAGACAACATCCACCAATGTGGCGGAGGGGCCTGCGGTGAGCGTCAGCGCTGATAAGACGCATGCGGTGCAACCTGGCGATGAGATTACTTTGACGGTTACCGTAAACAAATTTACCCTGGACACATCGAAGATTGGCAAGCCCAACGAACCCAACGTCGGACATTACCGTGTCTACCTAGACGACGCCTCCGGTGACAATTTCCTCGCCGACAGTGCTGCTGACACCGTCAAGGTCAAAATCCCCGACGTCATCACTGATGGCTCACATCAACTGCGTGTGGTACTGCACAATAACGACCGCAGTCCGGTCACGCCGGCAGCGCAGGGAGACGTGTGGCTAATCGTATACCGACTGTAGTACGTTTCTGGCTCTAACATCGCTCTCACCCGGCAGTTTGACATTACCCGGGATTGCGGTAATTATGCGTAGTCGCCAAAAACGGCTGATACCCCTAAGTTTTCCCTCTACGGCCATTGCCGGGTGCCGTCTATGGCGATAACCAAAAAGAGGACGAGGAGGTAAATATGCGCAGCAAAATCAAACGACTGGCTGTCGGTGCCATCGCCGCGGCCATCATGGTTTCCACATCCGCGATGAGCGGCACACCAGAGTCGAAAGATCCCATAATTTTGACCATCCATGATTGGACCGGCCAGTACATCACCACCCATATAATGGGCCGGGTGCTGGAAGAGATGGGTTATAACGTGAAATACCAGCAGGCCGACTACATCGCCCAGTTCGCCGGCCTGGAATCGGGTGACCTCCACGTCGCCATGGAGATGTGGGAAACCACCGGCAAGCAGGCCATGGAAGAGAGCCTCAAAACGGGCAAGACCATTGATCTCGGCGAGACCGGCATGCTTGCCATCGAAGAATGGTGGTACCCGCTGTACATGAAGGAAAAATGCCCGGGCCTGCCGGACTGGAAAGCACTTAACAAGTGCGCCAAGGTGTTTTCGACGGCGGAAACTCACCCCAAGGGACGTTATCTCGGCGGCCCTGTTACTTGGGCCGGATTTGATGACGAGCGCGCCGAAGCATTAGGCCTCGATTTTGAAGTAGTCCATGCCGGTACCGATGCTGCGCTTTTCGCCGAAGTCAAATCGGCATATGAACGCAAAGCACCGATCTTGGCTTGGATCTATACGCCACATTGGGCGCCCATTAAGTTCAAAGGTGAGTGGGTAAACTTTCCGCGTTACACCGATGACTGTTACAACAAGCCCGAATGGGGTATGAACAAAAAAATGGCCTACGATTGCGGTAAGCCACGCGGTTGGATTAAGAAGGTCGGTTGGAAAGCGGGCAATGACAAGTGGCCGTGCGCCTACCAAGCGGTGCGCAACTTCAAGATCGACAACCAATCCATGGGCGAAATGATCGGCAAGGTCGACCTCGAGGGCAATAAAGTCGACGGCGTGGTTGACGATTGGCTCAAGACCAACAAGGGCACTTGGAAGAAGTGGACTCAGTGTAGTTGATCCTATCTATCTAGACGCCGGGCGTGGGATCGCCCGGCGTCGCAACCCCTTCATGCACTGAAGACCGATGGTGTCGATCGACAAATCCTCACCGCGGGATCCTGCAAGTATTGGTTCGACAACGCCGGAATCAAAGATATCCTGCGAAGGCGTATGGAAGGTGTTCGGTAACAATGCCGAGGACTTTCTGGCTGCACACAATTTCACTCCCACCGACGAACAACTCGCCGACGCCGGGCTGATCGCCGCGGTGCGCAACGCCAATCTCGCCGTCGTCAAGGGCGAGATCTTTGTCATCATGGGATTATCGGGTTCCGGTAAATCGACGTTAGTGCGCTGTATGTCAAGATTGATCGAGCCCACGGCAGGCCGGGTGATATTCGACAAGCACGATTTATCGCAAGCATCGGAAAAGGAGCTTATCGAAATCCGGCGACACAAGATGGGCATGGTATTTCAGCACTTTGCGTTGTTGCCGCACCTGACGGTGCTCCGCAATGTCGCCTTTCCCCTCGAGATCCAAGGTATCGATCGCCGCACATGTGAACAGCGTGCCCAAGAAATTATCGAAATCGTTGGCCTCAAAGGACGCGAGAATTACTATCCTCGCGAACTTTCTGGCGGTCAGCAACAGCGTGTCGGCATTGCCCGTAGTCTGGCGGTAGAACCGGAAATCTGGTTCTTAGATGAACCGTTCTCTGCTCTCGATCCGCTCATTCGTCGCGAAATGCAAGACGAGTTTCTGCGTCTACAGAATATGTTGCAAAAGACGATTGTGTTTATTACACACGACTTTGACGAGGCCATACGCCTCGCCGATCGTATCGCCATTATGAAAGATGGCGATATCATTCAAATCGGCTCGCCCGAAGACTTGGTGATTCAACCCGCCACCAAATATGTGGCTGAGTTCACCAAAGACATCCCGCGCGCCAAAGTACTTTCTGCCCGCGCAATCATGACACCACCCAAGGATGGTGACACACTTACTAACAGTGTCCCGGCCGACACCAAAGTACAAGATCTAGCAGCGCAATTGGTTGATAGCCAAACGGGTGTGGCGGTGACCGACGAAGACGGCAGCACCATTGGACACCTAAGCCGACAGTCGGTAATCGATGTACTTGTCGGCAAGAATAACGACTCGTGAGCACCGCAGTCGCGATTCGAGGGTTTCGTGTCGGCCTACGGTACAGCCCTTGGCTCCTCACTTGGAGCGCAGCGTTAGCCCTTACCCTCGTTCTTTACCTGCTCAAGGATATCTGGCCAACCGCGTGGCAATATCCGCGCGAATGGTACATACCATTGCGTTTTTTAATCAGCGATTTCATGAAATGGTTGATCAACGACTTTGATCTGGGACTGTTCACGTTCAAGGAGTTCACCCGATCTATCGCCTGGCTCTTAAATTGGCCGTTAGCAACTGCGCAAGGATTTTTATCTTCCGGCTTTAAGCTCGTCTTTGGTGAACAGGCAACCGTCGAGATTCCGCGCTTGTCGTGGATAGCAGTTGTGGCGTTGGTAGCAATCCTTGGTCACTACGCAAAAAGTTGGGGACTGGCCCTATTGGTTGGTGCGTGTTTCTTGTACCTCGCGGTGTTCGGTCGGTGGGACAGTGCGATGGTTACCCTATCGTCCATAATCATCGTTGTACCAATCGGTGTGGCGCTCGGACTATTTGTCGGCATCATAAGCTTCCGAAGTCGCCGGGCCGCAGCCATTATCATGCCGATTCTCGATTTGATGCAGACAGTCCCGGTATTCGCCTATCTGGTGCCGGTCTTGTTCTTGTTCGGCTTCGGACCAGTGGCAGCGATGATCGCTACCATTATTTACGCCACGCCGCCCATGGCCCGCTGCACCGTGTTGTCTTTGGGACTGGTACCGGCCGAGCTGGTCGATTTCGGTCGCATGGCTGGTTGTACACGTAGACAGCTTTTGTGGCGAGTACAAATACCTTCGGCACGCCCAACGCTCATGGTCGGCGTCAATCAGGTGATCATGCTCTCCCTAAACATGGTCATCATTGCCTCCATGATAGGTGCGGGCGGTTTGGGTTTTGACGTCTTGTCATCGCTCAAGCGCCTGGACATCGGCGCTGGCGTTGAGGCCGGACTGGCGATTACCTTGCTGGCAATTGCACTCGATCGGCTGAGCCAGGCCTTTGTCAGCCGTCCGCCACCGAAACACCAAGAAGTACCACGCAACTTCGTGCGTCAACACCCACACCTCACGGTAGCGATGATCCTGATCGTGGGTACGACACTGCTTGGGCTTTTGGCGCAACCGCTCCAGGCCTACCCCGAAAGCCTGATGATCACAACCGGGCCATTTTGGACAGATCTTGTTTCCTGGATCAACATTAATTTCTTTGACCAACTCGACGCCGTCAAATCGTGGTTGCTTCTCAATCTCCTTATCCCGTTTAAGCGTTTTCTGTTGGCGCTCCCGTGGAGCGCAGTTGTAGGTCTGGTCGCGTTGGCCGGCTATCAACTTGGCGGGCTACGGCTGGCATGTATCGTCGGCAGCTTGGCACTGTTTATAGCGGTTACTGGAAACTGGGAGAAGTCTATGATCTCGGTTTACCTCTGTGGTATTTCAGTGGTCATCGCATCAGCGATCGGTTTGCCGATCGGCATTTGGGCGGCACGTCGAGAACGCGTGCATAAAATCGTGCAGGTTGTTATCGATACTTTGCAGACATTGCCTTCGTTTGTCTATTTGATACCCGTGGTTATGTTGTTTCGCGTCGGCGATTTCTCAGCCATGATCGCCATTGTCGCCTATGCCCTGGTGCCCACTATTCGCTATACGGACCATGGCATTCGCCAGGTACCGGCACCGCTTATCGAGGCCGCACAGGCATTTGGTTGTACCCGCAGACAAATTCTATGGCGGGTACAACTCCCTATTGCGCTACCCGAAATCATGCTCGGGATTAATCAAACGATAATGATGGCGCTGGCCATGCTGGTTATTACTGCGCTGGTGGGAACACGCGATCTCGGACAGGAGGTCTATATCGCGCTTACCAAGGCGGACACCGGCCGCGGTGTCGTCGCCGGCGTGTGCGTGGCGTTTATCGCTATCATTGCGGACCGCCTAATTAGTGCTTGGGCAAACCGCAAGAAAAAGGAATTGGGGCTGGCCACGTGACAGACGCGAGGGAGAGAGCCGCCAAACTTAGCTGTTGGAAGAATTCGGTGGACCCTCAGCCATTGACTGGCGGCATTACCAACGCCAATTTTATTGTCGATGATGCTGGCGAGCGATATTTCGTGCGCGTCGGCGATGATATCCCGCTACATGGGATTATGCGTTTCAACGAGCTGGCAGCCAGCCGCGCCGCCTATGAGGCCGGCATATCGCCTGAGGTTATTCACCACGAGTCCGGTGCAATCGTGATGCGATTTATCGAGGGCACCACACTGCAACCGGARGACATTCGCCAAGCAGCTAATCTTGATCGAATCGTGCCGCTTGTTAAACGKTGTCACCATGAAATTCCCAAACATTTCCGCGGSCCAGCGCTGGTTTTTTGGGTATTCCAAGTTCTGCGGGACTATGCCAATACACTACGCGACGCTTCCAGCCGCATGGTGTCGGAATTGCCACGTCTCATGAAGGTGGCCGAACAGCTGGAAGAAAGCGTCGGCCCGGTTAGGCTCACGTTCGGTCATAACGACTTGCTGGCCGCCAATTTCATCGACGACGGCAAGCGCTTGTGGCTAATCGACTGGGACTACGCTGGCTTTAACAGCCCGCTATTCGACCTAGGTGGTCTAGCATCAAACAATGAGTTTTCGTCGACGCAGGAGGAGTGGTTACTAGAAACCTATTTCGACGCCGCCATCGACGATGAGCTCAGGCGCCGCTACGCAGCTATGAAATGTGCCTCGCTGTTACGAGAAAGCATGTGGAGTATGGTTTCTGAAGTCTACTCAAACATCGACTTCGATTATGTCGGTTACACCACTGAAAATCTCGATCGCTTTGAGAAGGTGTGGACTGATTTTCAGACCAGCTAACCCCTATTTACGATGCCGACTTTTCCGAAACACGCTCGCGCTGTCATCATTGGCGGCGGCATTATGGGTTGTAGCACCGCCTACCACCTGGCAAAACTTGGCTGGAAGGATGTCGTACTGCTAGAGCGTAAGAAGCTTACGAGCGGAACGACTTTTCACGCTGCCGGCCTAGTCGGCCAACTACGCACCAATGCCAATGTAACCCAGCTGCTCAAGAACAGTGTCGAACTCTACGATCAACTAGAGGCCGAGACTGGTCAAGCCAGTGGCTGGAAAATGGTCGGCGGCCTACGCATTGCCTGTAACCAGGCACGCATGATCGAGATCAAGCGACAAGCCACCACTGCGCACAGCTTCGGACTTGAGATGCATCTTTTAGCACCGAAGGAGGCGCAGGAGCTGTGGCCACCCATGGACATTGCCGATGTGGTTGGCGCTGCCTACCTGCCTACCGACGGCCAAGCCAACCCCTCCGACATCACCCAGGCGCTAGCGTAGGGTGCGCGCCAACGTGATGTGCAGATCATCGAAGACTGTGCCGTTACCGGCGTGCACATAAAGGACGGACGAGTCCACGCCGTTAACACCGAGCAAGGCGACGTTCAATCTGACATCGTAGTCAATTGCGCCGGGCAATGGGCCAAGGCAGTCGGCCATTTGGCCGGTGTCACCGTGCCCATGCAGTCGATACAACATCAATATCTGATAACAGAACCTATCACTGGCGTGCCGCGCGACTTGCCAACGCTTAGGGACCCGGATCGACTGATTTATTTTAAGGAAGAAGTCGGCGGACTCGTAATGGGTGGCTATGAACCGAATCCTATSTCGTTCGCACTCGAAGACATGTCGAAAGATGCTTACTTTGAGCTGCTTGATTCCAATTGGGATCATTTCGAGCAGCTCATGGAGCAAGCGCTAGKACGCGTACCGGCGCTSGAAACGGCCGGCATCAARCAAATGATAAATGGTGCCGAGGCGTTTACACCCGACGGCAATTTTATTCTTGGAGAAGCCCCCGAGTTACGAGGTTTCTTTGTCGGTTGTGGATTCAATGCCTTTGGTATCGCAAGTGCCGGTGGTGCGGGTCGGGCGCTGGCTGAGTGGATGGTGGCGGGTGGGCCACCAGTCGATTTGTGGCCAGTAGACATTTGTCGTTTCGGACATCATCACGCCGACGATGACTGGGTGAAGACGCGTACACTAGAGCTCTACGGCAAACACTACACGGTTGCCTGGCCGCATGAAGAACATGACAGCGGCCGACCATTACACGTGTCGCCATTGTATCCAAGACTCAAGGAACAGGGTGCTTGTTTCGGTTCGAAGATGGGTTGGGAGCGGCCAAACTGGTTCGCCCCCGAAGGCACAAGGGCCGAAGACGTTTATAGCTTCGATAGACAGAACTGGTTTCAGGCGGTAGGCCAAGAACACCAAACCTGCCGCGAGCAAGTTGCATTATTCGATGCCAGCTCATTTGCAAAATTTATGGTCGCCGGTCCTGACGCCGAAGCGGCACTGTCATGGATATGCGCCAATGACGTATCCAGGCCACCTGGCAAGGTTGTCTATACACAAATGCTTAATACCGCTGGCGGCATAGAATGTGATCTCACGGTCACGCGCCTGGCGGCGGATTGCTATTACATAGTAACCGGGACCGGTTTCGTGACCCATGATTTCTCCTGGATAAGCCGCAACATCCCGGACGGAATGAATGTGCAAGTTTCGGACGTAACGGCTGATTACACGACGCTGTCGCTGATGGGGCCACATGCCCGTGAGGTACTTCAGCGTGTCACCCAGGCTGACGTTTCCAATGGTGCGTTCCCGTTTGGCGCCATGCAGGAGATTGACATTGGTGACACACCGGTGCGTGCTTTGCGCATCACCTATGTCGGCGAACTTGGTTGGGAGTTACACGTACCTGTTAAACATGCTGAACGTGTCTATGACCAGATTATGCGAACCGGCAAAGCATACGGTATTGCCAACGCTGGTTATCGGGCCATCGAGTCGTTACGCCTAGAGAAGGGTTATCGAGCGTGGGGCGCCGACATCAGTCCAGACTATACGCCCATCGAGGCAGGACTATCGTGGGCGGTCAAGCTGAGGAGCAATGTCCCTTTTCAAGGCCGCGAGGCGCTTATCACACAACGGTACCAAGGAGTCACGAAACGGCTGGCCTGTTTCACGATTGAGGATCGCGACGCCGTATTGCTTGGACGCGAAACCATCTATCGCGACGATGAGCGCGTTGGCTGGCTCACCAGCGCGGGTTGGGGTTACACCACGGGCAAGGACATCGGTTATGGGTATGTGCGCCAGGCTGATGGGGTTGATAACGAGTTTTTGCGATCGGGGCGTTATGAGCTCGAGATCGCCACCGAACGGGTGCCGGCCCAATTCCACCTCGATCCACTGTACGATCCAAAGATGCTACGCATCAAGTGTTGAGTCATGGCCCCACAAAGGAGCAATGATGGAATCAAATGTTGCTAAAGCACTTTCGCGGATACCGCTTTTCGATGGCATATCTCCCGAACACATCGCCCACGAACGACTCGGCGGTCTCACGAATCTGGTATTCAAGATCAGCTTGGAAGATAAGGCATACGTCTTACGTATTCCGGGCAAAGGCACAGAGGAATACATAGATCGCAAGGTCGAGGCGCATAACACGCGCGTTGCCGCCGAAGCAGGTGTGTCGGCTGAGGTACTCTTCTTTGACGAAAACGATGGGCTCATGCTGTGTAGTTATCTAGACGGGTGTGCCACCATGACCCCTGAAACCTTTCGCAGCGTCAAGGGCGCGCCGGCGCGCGCAGCCCTAGCGTTGAAACGAATGCACGAGTTCGACAAAGGATTCGAGTTTCGCTTCGAGCTATTCGGTATGATTGACGACTACCTTGGGACTTTATCCAAACTCGGCGCATCCCTACCGAATGGATACTACGATGTGGTGAAAGAGGCAGAAGCGGTGCGCAAAGTGCTTGACGACAATCCTATGGAACTAGCACCGTCTCATTGCGACCCATTGGCCGAAAATTTTCTTGATAACGGCGAACGTATGTGGATTGTCGATTGGGAATACTCAGGTATGAACGATCCCATCTGGGATCTCGGCGATGTCTCGGTGGAGGCCGGGTTCACCAGCGAGCACGACGACGAAATGATGCAGGCCTATTGCGGTGGTAAGGTAGATGATGCCTTGTTTGGCCGGATGGTGATCTATAAAGCGATGTGCGATCTACTATGGACGCTTTGGGGTCTTATCCAGCACGCGAATAAGAATCCGGTGGATGATTTCTGGGCTTATTCGATCAACCGCTTCGAGCGTTGTAAGGCTTTGATGGGCAGCGATGATTTTGGTCGTCATTTGGCAGCAGCGAATTCCGTAAGCAATATATGTTAGCAACATCAGACTTTCTTCTGGTCAACCTCTATATTGTCTCCACATACGAAGGGGTAGTACGTCTCTGCTTTCCACAGCAAGTTTTTTATTATCAGCCATCGATTTACTCCGTTGGTGCTAAAATTAAGGATTTCGCCCTATACGCATAATAGAAAGCTAGGTCGGTCGCACGCTGACGTTGCCGGTCCATTGCGGTTTGCTCATTTTCTCGCCAAACGAAGAAAACATCACATTGAAACTTATGCTAATCCGCTCTTGATCGCTCTTGTTGACATCAACCGAATGGGGCAGCCACGCCGGAAAGACAACGAGCATGCCTTCCTTCACGCTCATGATATTAGAGTCCGCATTCTCTAGGCTCCGCTCAGTCGGCGCCGGGGCGATTATATAAGTCTGTGGCCGCGGATCCTCGAAGGTAATCGTGTTAGCGCCTTTTGCCACCTGTACGTAGTAAACACCGCTAAGAAAGTTGTTGGGGTGTGTGTGCGTTTTGTGCCGCACGCCTTTGGCACTGATATTCGCCCAACAGCCGGTGATAAAAAAGGATTCGTAGGTAATTTTCAAGAAATCGAAAATCGCTTTAACCGAAGCGTTTATGTATGAGGTCAACGCGCTGAACTCTTCGAGTGTATGTAACTCTTGGCTCGTTTGCCATTTCTCACCAGGCGCTAGAGCAGGCAAGGACGCAGTCGCTTCGCAGAGCTTGGTCTTGATGGTCTTATTCATAGGTTCGTAGACCTCGGCCTTAAGCTCAGTTTTCCAAACGAATGTTGGAAACAAACGCACTACCTCTGTCTTTGCAACGGCGAGACCAGATTCATCGGCCATGTTATTAACCCTTTACCGGTGCCATCGGAAGTATGCACATACCTCTAGCCGAGGAGATGGTTGCAAGTATTACAGATCCAACCGGGCCACGCTATACAATCGCCACCTGGCAGGCTTGTTGTAAATCTGGCATTACCTTAAACTCCGGTGCTTGTTCTGTGGCGCTACCAGTTGGGTGCGAGGGTGTTCGGGCAATGCTTTCGGTTGCTACGCTAAGTTGGCGTAAGAAACCGAGATAATACCTAAGAAGAATACGTAGGGCTGAAACTCCATCTGCCACCATATTTAATCAACTAATCGGGTTCTGAAACTTACATGATCAAAGCGATTTCATTCGATCTATGGGACACCGTCATCCACGACGACTCCGACGAGCCCAAGCGCGCAGCGCAAGGACTGCGCTCCAAAAAGGACGAACGACGGTATCTAGTGTGGGATGCGCTCAATCGCGTCGAGCCGATTCCCTATGAAACCGTCGCCATAGCCTACGATGTGGCCGACGCTGCCTTTAATCACGCATGGCACAATCAGCATGTCACCTGGACCATCGGTGAGCGGCTTGAAGTCTTGCTAAACGGACTTGGCCGCAAGTTACCGGAATCCGAGCTGGCAGCAGTCGTGAAGGCACACGAAGAAATGGAGGTGACCATACCGCCTGATCCCGTCGACGGGGTGGCACACGCACTGGCCACACTATCCGCGGACTATAAGCTGTGTGTGGTGTCAGATGCGATCGTGTCGCCCGGACGTTGCTTGCGTCAGTGGCTGGAGATGAACGGGCTGAAGCGCTATTTTGGTGGATTTGCCTTTTCTGATGAAGTCGGTTACTCGAAACCGCATCGCGAGATGTTTGCATCTGCCGCAAGTCAACTAGGGGTAGACATCACAGACATGGTTCATGTTGGCGATCGCGATCACAACGATATCAAGGGTGCACAAGCGTTGGGGATGAAAGCCATTTTATTTACGGCAACCCGTGACCGCGATAAGCATATTACCTCGGCAGATGCCATCTGCGAACGTTACGCGGGCTTGCCCGCAATCGTGCAGCAACTAGCGACCAAGTAAACGAACATGGCGAATCACCCGCATTTCCTAGTGATCGATGGTTACGACCGCAGCGGCCGTGAGGGGCTAACCGCGGGTGGCGCCACGACCGCCGGCGAGCTTTATACCAGGATGCTCGAGAAATGCACGCCAGGCTGCGATGTCGATGTTATCTATCCCGCCGACTCGGATGTCTCGTTACCACGAGGCACTGCGCTAGCATCCTATGACGGCATCGCTTGGACTGGATCCAGTCTGACCATTTATGCGGATGACCCACGTGTCACTCCTCAAATCGAATTGGCGAAAGCGGCATTTGAAGCACATGTACCCAGCTTCGGTAGTTGCTGGGCGGCACAAATCGCGGTAGTTGCGGCCGGTGGTCGCTGTGCGGCTAATCCTCGGGGCCGCGAGATGGGTATAGCCCGCAAGATAGCGCTGACCCCCGAGGGCCGCGCTCACCCAATGTACGATGGCAAAGCGAACGTGTTCGACGCCTTCATTAGCCACGAAGACGAAATCACCCACCTGCCACCCGGTGCGGTGTTGCTGGCGTCTAATGCATTCAGTTACATGCAGGCGGTTGCGGTGACTCACAAAGGTGGCACATGCTGGGCGGTGCAATACCACCCCGAGTATGACTTACATGAGCTGGCACGACTCACCTTCTGCCGCATAGAGAAGCTCGTAAAGCTTGGCTTCTTCGCTGATGCAGATGCAGCGCTTGACTATGTCAATAAACTAGAAACGTTGCATGCGGATCCCAGTCGACAGGATCTTGCGTGGCAGCTGGGAGTAGACGCCGATGTGATGAACGAAGATGTGAGGCTGGTTGAGGTACGGAACTGGATAGATCGCTTAGTCCTACCCAACATGCGATCGTAAACAGCCCATCATAATTATTGCTGGCGCGCACAAATTCTATGCGATCGCACCTTGATACTAGCCATCGCGGCTATCGCTTCTCTCAACAGCGTAGATACTCGCGATTATCAAGAAACCATTCGTAGGTGGATCGAATACCGTCGGTTAGTGGAGTTTTCATTGTCCACCCCAGCCCATGAAGACAAGAGCTGTCGAGCAATTTCCGTGGCGTGCCGTCCGGTTTGCTGCGGTCCCACTCGACCTCGCCTTCATAGCCCACCACATCCCTTACCAATTGTACAAGTTCGCTAATAGTGAGATCTTCCCCGCAACCAATGTTTATGAGTGGCGGTGAGGAAGCATTAAGGAGTGAATCAAAACTCTCGTCGGGGAGACCCATCAGAAATACGCAGGCGTCGGCGACATCATCGACATGCAGGAATTCACGGCGCGGGGTGCCGCTTCCCCACACGATGACAGAGGACTTAGCATCGGTCTTTGCGGCGTGAAACTTACGGATGAGGGCGGGCAGGACGTGAGAGTTTTCGAGGTCAAAGTTGTCACCGGGTCCGTAGAGGTTGGTGGGCATGGCGGCCAGAAATCGTGTTTTATACTGGCGATTATAGGCCCAACACATCTCGACACCGGCGATCTTGGCGACCGCATAGGGTCGATTGGTTGCCTCCAGGGGTCCCGTTAGGAGGTATTCCTCCTTGATAGGCTGCCGGCAATCACGTGGATAAATGCACGATGATCCGAGGAAAAGCAGGCGTTTCACGTTGGCCTGCCAGGCTTCATGGATGACGTTGGCCTGGATGACCAGGTTTTGTTGGATAAACTCGCCCGGATAGCTGTCGTTGGCGTGGATACCGCCGACCTTGCCAGCTGCCAGGAGCACGTACTCCGGGCGCTTGGATTGAAAGAATTCTTCTACGGCTCGCGCCTTTGTGAGATCCAGTTCATCGTGGCGACGCACCAGGAGATGATCATAGCCTTCCCTATTTAATCGCCGCAAGATGGCCGATCCGACGAGGCCTGCGTGGCCGGCGACAAAGATTCGAGAGTGAGGTTCTAGCATGGGGCGATTGGCGACGACGTTGATTCAAGACCCCTGACATAGACATTATTTCGCTGTCGACCGAGGCACATCATTCGTGATGATCGGGTGTTTGGTAGCCGTAGTATCGTGTCAACGCATCTTTCTCCGCCGTCTTCAGGTCTGCTGCTACCATCTCCGTGACCAATTGATCAAACGAGACTCTGGGTGTCCATCCAAGCTTTTGTTTCGCTTTGGCCGGGTCACCGAGTAACGTATCGACCTCAGTGGGCCGAAAGTAGCGGGGATCGATGGAGACGATGACGTCTCCCTCATTAACGCTTGGGGATTCAGACTGGATAACCGCGGATTGGGTCTTGGCAACAGCGTGATCGATTGTCGTTACTATCCCCTTTTGATCGACCCCGGTCCCCTCCCAGCGCAAGCCCATACCAAGCTCCTTGGCGGCAGCATCGACAAACTCTCGTACCGAATGCTGGACGCCGGTGGCGATGACGTAGTCATCGGGCTCTGCCTGCTGCAACATCAGCCATTGCATCTCTACGTAATCGCGGGCGTGTCCCCAGTCACGCTTGGCACCGAGATTACCCAGATAGAGACGACTCTGCAGGCCGAGTTTGATGCGTGCCAAGGCCCGGGTTATCTTGCGACTGACGAATGTCTCTCCACGAACCGGCGATTCGTGATTAAAAAGAATGCCATTACAGGCGAACATACCGTAGGCCTCGCGATAGTTCACGGTGATCCAGTAGGCGTATAACTTTGCAACGCCGTAGGGCGAGCGTGGGTAAAAAGGCGTGGTCTCCGTTTGCGGAACTTGTTCTACCTTGCCATACAGTTCTGAGCTGGACGCCTGGTAGAAACGGGTCTTGTCTTCAAGCCCGAGGATTCGGATAGCCTCTAGAATTCGGAGCGTACCAAGCGCATCCGTGTTGGCGGTATATTCCGGTGTTTCAAAGGATACCGCCACATGGCTTTGTGCCGCCAGGTTATAGATCTCGTGGGGTTGCACCTCCTGGATCACCCGGATGAGGTTAGTAGCATCAGTGAGGTCGCCGTAGTGAAGCACAAACCTTTGATCTGGTTCATGCGGGTCTTGATAGAGGTGATCGATACGATCCGTGTTGAACGAGGACGCCCGTCGTTTGATGCCATGGACCTCGTATCTCTTTTCGAGCAGGAACTCGGCCAGATATGCTCCATCCTGGCCAGTGACCCCAGTAATCAACGCTCTTTTCATTTTCGATATCGCGAGTGAGCAGCTTGAAGTAGGAAGTTACACGAAGTAACCGGTAGCCAAACTTTAGCTAAGTGGAGCAGCCAACGATGATTCACTGAGCGATCATACCTCTTGGTACCTGCCTATTCCAACTTGAGCATGAACCTTAGTCTGTAACGGGGACGGGACGTAATCGCCCAACAACCTCATTGCCAGGCGCTGGGGCAGTTGGGACCTTGAGCGATAGCAGTAACGAAAATACGGCCATCACTGCACCTGATAGAAACACGGCCGCCGGCGAGACTAACCACAACAAACCAAAGGCAGCCGGTATCACCACGGCGGCAATATGATTAATCGTGAAGCCGACGCCTGCTGTCGCTGCGATGTCGGCGGGATCAGCAATCTTCTGAAAGTAGGTTTTGATGGCGATTGCAAGCGCGAAAAACAAATGATCAATGATATAGAGGCCAGCCGCGACAGTGGCACTTGTCACGAATGCGTAGGCTGTAAAAATACCGATTAGTCCGACGTATTCGAAGATCAACGCCCGTCGTTCACCCCAGTGCCCAATCAGTCTGCCGATCTTGGGTGCCAAAAATACGTTGGCAACTGCATTGACTAGAAACAACAAAGTGATCGCAGACACGCTGAAACCGAATTTCTCGACCATAAGGAAGCCTGCGAAAACGATAAATATCTGACGCCGCGCTCCGGACATGAAGGTGAGCGCGTAATAAAGCCAATAGCGCGCTCGCAACACCAAATGCTTGTGTTGTCGCACCTTTTCAGGGAAACGTGGGAATGCGAGCCAGGTGGCAATCGCGATACCAGTGGTTAGTCCACCCCCAAACAAATAGACCCAATGAAAATCAAGACCAAGGATGTCGAATGCCAACCAGATGAGGCCGTAGATCACGATCGACGTGAACGAGCCGACCGCGATTATTCTCCCTAACATCTCCGGCGCCCGCGCCTTATCGATCCATTGCAACAACAAGGATATTTGGATGGTCTCGTAATAGTGGTGACCGATCGACATCAACACAGTCGTGCAATAGAGACCGATTGCGGTTGGAAACCAGCCCGTGAGCGCAGTGCCAATGCCGAGTAGGGCCAAGGAGATGTAGGCAAATGTCTGTTCACGGAATATCAACAAGAAAAATATAACCGCAAAGGCGAGGAAGCCCGGGACCTCTCGTAGACTTTGCAAAATGCCGATCTCGGCGCCGGTAAAGGCAGCACGCTCGATCGCAAAGTTATTCAACAACGCCTGCCAGGTGGCGAAGCTAAGCGGTACCGCCGCCGCCATAAGCAACAATAGGATCTCGGGACGCCGCCAACCCATGGTGACCGGTACCCTCTCGGAAACGTCGTCTTTGGTGGTCATAGGTGTCTTTCTATCAAAGATATACTTGCCGGTCTTGCTATAATTTGCCAATGAATATCTCGAAAGAGACACACTCGCACATGCCTGATCCGGGAAATCTGCTCGATCCCAAGCGCCCCATCGTCACCCTCGCCCGCGACACCTCGGCACCGCATTACTTCCCGTTACACCAGCATGCACGCGCGCAACTGGTATACGCGTCGGCGGGGGTGCTTACCGTGGTGACCACCCAAGGCACCTGGGTGGTACCGCCCCAACAAGCTGTGTGGGTACCCGCAGGCATCAAGCACGAGGTACGATCTCCCGGCCCGGTGTCCATGCGCTCGCTTTACATCCACCCGGCGGTCACACAGGGTCTTCCCACCTACTGCTGTGTGGTCACAATAACGCCACTACTGCGCGAACTGATTTTGGAAGCAGTATCGCTACTCAACGACTACCGCCCCGACGGAGAAGAGAGTCGGTTGATGCATGTGATTTTGGATAAGCTGCAAGCGCTGGAGCCCACCCCACTACACCTGCCATTCCCGCAGGACCCCCGCGTTAAGACGGTGAGCGATGCGCTGGTCGCTAATCCGGCTGATGATCGCGACCTGGAAGTCTGGGCTGATTCAGCCGGCGCCAGCAGCCGTACATTGGCACGTTTGTTCGTCAAAGAAACGGGGCTAACCTTCGGTGCCTGGCGTCAACGCCTACGACTGCTGGCGGCAATTTCACGGCTGGGAGCGGGACAACCAGTGTCCACCGTCTCATATGAGACTGGCTATCATAGCCCAAGCGCCTTCATCGCCATGTTCAAGCGTACCTTGGGCATGCCGCCTGGACGATATTTTCGCAGCCCGCCAACACCACCTGCCGACGAGGGTTAGCTTGTCATCTAATGTATGCAAGCTAGAGCTCTGAYCARTGATCGATTAAGCTCKNWGKTTYTCTCNAAACGCCSATGGRKTAWATGAATGGYYGAYCTCARYSCTACGGAYTTCTATGACGTTCRATCTYTGCTKWCMGAYGAAGARCGCATGGTTGCGGAGACGGTCGCACGCTTTGTCGATGAGCAAGTACTGCCGATTATCCCGAAAGCGTTTGATGAACATCGATTYCCRMRAGAACTCGTGCCCGAGCTCGCATCSATGGGTCTCTTGGGTTGCACCATCCAAGGTTATGACTGCGCCGGCATAAACAACGTGTGCTACGGMCTGATTTGCCAAGAACTGGAACGCGGYGATAGYGGYCTRCGCAGTTTYGTRTCYGTSCARAGTAGTYTSGTGATGTGGGGRATMTAYACYTTCGGATCTGAAGAACAAAAGCAACGCTGGCTACCGGCGATGGCCAAAGGTGAGGYYAWTGRNNCKGCKWCSRNCYGA
>LKGT01011569.1_pt1 | contig 20849 bp, 24 predicted proteins | sample 503861 | NCBI WGS metagenome assembly LKGT01 (sample SAMN04113194, study PRJNA297058) | marine sediment metagenome | biome: marine benthic biome; feature: marine benthic feature; material: marine sediment; isolation source: sediment sample collected at the water-sediment interface from the South......
TACTGATTGTAATGCTCAACTGTTAAGAATAGAAAATCTAAGAATTCACGATATGAAAAGTCTTCTGGTAACAATTCAATTGCAAGTCTAGCATTTTTAAGATACAAGTTTGCTTTTTCCAGTGTTAATTCTAATCCTTTTTTCACGTCGTTTGCCAACAAAGAATAGTAAAGAGGCCAYGATGGAATTTTTAGATAACCATTTTTGATAGAATCTTCAATTTCATTTCCACAACCAACTCCTTCAGCAGCYCGTGCCATACCAAGATAGAAAATTTCSCCCAATGGATTTTTCCCAAGTGCCATGTTTCGTCCAGCTGTGCCCATAACTGATCGATATTTTTTGTAACACTGATTCATCTCCTCYTCAGTGATACTAGTCGGTTTTTGTTTTAGTTTCATGTCAATRTACTGRCCATCTTGGGCATCTTTGAATCCCTTCTCAAAGTTTTTGAGAACCTCCTCTCCACMTCTAGCAATCTTGTYTCGTGCTATTTTGAGGATGTATGGATTCATCAGCTTGTAATCATCCAAATATTCCAAATCCTCATCCTTATCCACAATTCTATCCATTGGCTCACTTAGATCAATGGCAATGATGTGGCCATCAACAACGTCCATTCTCATCTGCTCATCACGATTTCCATAGTAATCTGCTGCAGCATCATACAGTGCATTAAAGACGGGAAATGTCATTTTTACAAAATTAGAGTTTAAAATTCTCAAAACACGGTCTTGCAGAACATCAATATGCTCTAGTTTGGATTTGATTGGGTCTATTTCAGAAGCTTTTAGAATTATTTCAGTCGAGCCAACCTCTTCTGCAAATGCATTTTGTGTAGAATTTGGAGCAGAGTCGGCTTTAATTTCTTCAAGTAAATCCACTGTAAATCGTTTAGCAAAGTTTGGAAATTCAATTTCTGTTTCTTCTTTGTATTTTTTGAATAACTTGTAGCCTTTAGATTTGAATAATCCTTGTTTGATTATTTGTTTTCCTGGTTTTGTAGTCATCAATGCTTCTTTGCTTACAACTGACTGGTCTTTTCCACTCACATTGGCACAGTTTAATTCTCGTTATTTATGCTTTCAATTCTATTTCACTTAAATTACGACAAAATCGAATTCATCGTATGGAAGTAATCGAAGTGTTGAAAGAAGTTTCAAAGCAAGTATATGATAACGTAAAAAACTTGGCAGGAACTGAAGATGCTGCAGGCGATTTTGGAAGAGGAGCTGGTGGAGACATTTCAAGAAAGATCGATATTGTTGCAGAAAAAACTGTATTAGATTATCTAAAAAAAATTAATTTTGAATGTGTTGTTCTTGGTGAAGAATGTGGTAGAGTAGAATTATCAAACAATCCAAAAGGATTTCTAATAATGGACGCAATAGATGGTTCTGCAAACGCAGTTAGAGGCATTCCATTTTTTTGTTGTTCATTAGCCTTTGCAACCGAAGACAAACTTAGCTCAGTCACAGACGCTGTGGTAACCAATCTATCAAATGGAGATTTGTATTGGGCCACTAAAGGCAAAGGATCCTATCTGAATGAAACTAAAATTCATGTTCATGGTAAAAAACCAGTTTACAGAATTGTTGGAATAAACACTTCTGGTGCATCGGAAGAAGTAATGAAAAAACTTCAACCAGTTTTCGAACGACGTAATCATACCAGACATTTTGGAGCAAACGCACTTGAAATGGCATTTTTTGCACAAGGATTGATGGATGTTTTCATTGATTTCCGAGACAAAATTAGAATTATAGACATTGCCGCAGGATATTTTTTGATTAAAGAAGCTGGAGGATTAGTTTTAGATGCAAAACTAAATCCACTTGATTCTGATCTCAGTTATCAAACAAGATTATCGTTTATTGCAGCTACAAATCAAGAAATCTTAGATGACATCATGTCTCAAGTAAAATAATGGCGCCCACGGCGGGATTTGAACACGCGTCTCAGCCGTGACAGGGCCGAATTCTAGACCGGGCTATACTACATGGGCACAAGTCTTCAAAAAAAATTTTGCAAGTTTAAAGCTTTCTTGTAGATCAAAAACGTTGTAAAAGACTAAATTAAACACGTTTTGCAGTTTTTCTGAGGGTCTATGGCGCAGCCAGGTAGCGCACCGGCCTTTTAAGCCGGTTGTCGTGGGTCCGAATCCCACTAGACCCGTTAAATTTTTGTGACGAAAACTGTCTCTATCATTGTAATAATTAAGCCCGGTATTCTGTAGCTTTTCAGAACTTACATATGGATATTATTCTCTTAACCGGCTTTTGTTAGTATTATGGTAAAAATGCAACCTGTTAGTGTTAAAAAACAAACTATCTTTGCACTTATCCCCTCTGTCGATGTTTGGGCTTTTTATAGAATTAAAAAATTAAGAAAGTTTATTCTTATAGCCCTAGCTCTTGGATTTGGATTTTCTCCAATATCGTTGCTAGTCTCAGCTAGTATTGATATGAGTACTGTAACAAGTCCATTGGATCTTTATACAAATCCGATTTTCTTAGGGTATGTGATTGGATCTATTGCTAGTCTGCATGGTACATTGGTTTTTTTTATTAGAAGATGGTCAAAAGAATGGAATGAACAATTTGTTAAACCAACAAATTTGGAATAATAAGGACGTAAAGCATCCCTGTTATTATTGTAATAGACAGTAGGAAATTCTGTTAATAAAAATAAAAAAAGTACTGATACAGTCAAAATAGTATCATAAAGTCTAAAAAGGTAATTCAGTTGATTTGATGCATGAATCAGGATTTTCTTAAACTAAACAAGAATATCATTATTGGCGCAATAGTTGCTTGGATATTAGCAGCAGTTACCGCTTTTGTTTTATCAGATCAAGAGGACTACTTACTTACAACATATACTGTACTTGCAGAATATGTAGGATTTTTTGGAGTATTTTTTCTGTTGTTTTATTTAGACAATAAGAAAAACTACACGCTAGATTCTGGAAAAAAAGATAAGGTAGCAATAAGAACGGCATTTGTCAAGTTAGGCGCATCATGGGTAGTAAGCGAGATTATTTACTTGTCAATAAGATGGCTTTTAGGATATTATCTTTTGACTATTGGTTTTGAACCAAACATTGCAACAATTCTCTCACAAATAGTTGCATTTACTGTATTCATAATAGCAATGAACGTAGGAGCAAARTTTACRAAATTATACAAACATCAAAAATAGATGATTGAATAGGTTTACTAGGTCCCACCAGATCTGCTCTTATTTCATTAATTCTTTAACTTTTTTTGAAAGATTTCCAAAGGAGTGTGTTACTTCGTTACCCCTCGCAGTAGTTCCTGTTCGATAAGCATTGATTTTTTTAATCCTGTCTGAAATCATTCGTTTTTGTTCTCCAAATCCTGAAGAGCCCTCAGAACTCCTATCCTTTAGTGATGACGAAATTGAGGTGGATTGAACAATATTTGATACAAGTTTTGCGTCGACCTTTGTATCTTGAATTGATTTTTTAATTTCAGCAGTTGAAAGTTGTGAAAGAGGTTTTTTTGCTTGATGCGCTGTTTGTACAAGATGGCCTGTAACTTTGTGGCTAGTTCGGAATGGAATTCCCTTCTGAACTAGTTTTTCGGCAATATCTAAAGCAATTAGATAGCCTCCTTCTGCGGCTTTTTTCATTTGTTTTTCATTTACAGAAAGTGTAAGCAACATAGATTTTAGCACAAGTAGTGCAGAGATTGATATTTTAGATGTAGACCAAATTGCAGGTTTTATTTGCTGCAAGTCTCGTCCATATCCAGTTGCAAGTCCTTTTATGGTTGCTAAAATTCCCATCAGATTTCCAATTACTTGAGAAGTTTTTCCTCGTGTAAGCTCTAAAATATCTGGATTTTTCTTTTGAGGCATTACACTTGATGGAGATGTAAACTCATCAGCTAATTCAATAAACGAAAATTCAGATGTTGACCAAATCACAAAATCTTCAGCAATCTTACTGAGATTAGTCATAAGAATAGCTACTGCTGCCACATATTCTGCAACAAAGTCGCGAGTACTTGTTGCATCTATGGAATTTTCTACAATTCCCTTAAAGCCAAGCATCTTTGCAGTGCTATGCCTATCTATTGGAAGACTTGTACCACCAATTGGACCAGCTCCTAATGGACTTTGATTAACCCTGCCATAAATTACATAAAGCCTATCGACATCTCGGAAAAATGAATCGGTATAAGCTAAAAGATAATGAGAGAAAACTCCAGCTTGTGCTTGTTGCAAATGTGTGTAAAGTGGCATTATGGTTTTTTGATGTTGYTGTGCTAAAGATACTAACGCCTCTATAGTATCTAAAAGACAATTACACAAAATGTTAATGTCATCTCGAATTTTCATGCGTATATCAAGGGAGATTTGATCATTTCGAGAACGTGCAGTATGCATTTTTCCACCACTYGTAGARCCTGCTTTTTTGATAACAAGTGATTCAATTAACTCGTGAATGTCTTCTGCRYCAGATTTTTTATCAAACTTTTCTTTTTTCAGAGATTCTAATGCTTGAAGAATTTTTTTTACWTCAGMTTTTGAAATTATTTTTTTTTCATAAAGCATGATGACATGTGCTTGGCTGCCAAGTATGTCGTACAGTGCAATCTCTACATCATCTGAAATTGATGAGACATASTCTAGCGTAATTTYATTAAGATCATTTCCAAARCGAGACCGATACATCATCATAAGTTCTAGAATGGTTATATATAGCATAGAYGCTTTGGCGTTTATGTCCCAAGACGTAAAGCAACTGCGAGTCAAAATATTTGATGAGCTTTCAAAAATTGTAGACCCTGAAATCAATGTAACAATTACTGAACTAGAGTTAATTGACGAAGTTGATATTTCAGATGGAAATGTCAAAGTTGATTTACACTTAACCAGTCCATTCTGTCCTGCAGTTTTTGGTTTTAAAATYTGTCAAGACGTTCATGAYAATCTTCTAGGTGTAGATGGAATTRATGAYGTAAAGGTTAATGTCTCAAACCACTTTATGGCAGARCAGATTAACAATCAGGTAAACAATAGYCCAAACCCGAASAAACAGGTTAGYTAGCTTCTAAAACCTAGTAAATATCCTCTAAGAAGCTGAATTCCCATAGCAGGATCTACTCCTTTTGGACAAACTTGGCTACACGAGCCTGCAAAATGACATCTCCAGATTCCATGAGAATCATCAATGATTTTTAGTCTKTCATCTTTTCCTTTGTCTCTGTTATCTGCAATGTATCGATAAGCCTGTGCAAGTGCTTGTGGTCCAACAAATGAAGAATCTGTTGCCATGGTAGGACAAACTGAATTGCACAATCCACATTTGATGCAGTTTGCAAACTGAATGTATTTMTCTACTTCTTCKGGAGTTTGCAAAAGTKSTRTAGTTTTTYCAGTGATTTCAGAGTCTTCACTAATTACAAATGGTTTTATTGATTTGTGAGTTTTGAACATTCTATCAAAGCTRACTGCCAAGTCTCTAATGATTGGAAAGTTKTTCATTGGCTCTACTTTTACARTATCCGAGTCTAGCTCACTAATTTTTGTAAAACATGCCAGTTTTGGTCTYCCGTTAATTATCATTCCACATGATCCACAGGTTGCCTGTCTGCAAGAATRTCTCACAGCAATAGARTGATCAAGGTRTTTTTTTGCTTCTAAAATTACATCAAGAACTGTAGTCCATTTTTGATATGGAATTTGAAAATCYATCCATGTTTTTTYRCTATCTGTGGCAGGGTTGAATTTTGGAATACGAAGTGTAATTGTTTTTGCTGGTGAAGCCAAACTGTTTGTTTTTTCTTCTGCTAAAGTTGGAATTTGTGCCATTAKACCATCCCCATACTTGTCATGAATATAGTCCTTGAGCCRTATGCAATAACTGCAACCATAGCTGCCACACAACCATACGAAACCGCTTTTTCATACDTACGTCCTTGTTTTAGTTCAATCAAAATTGTTCKTAGTCCATTAAATCCATGTATTGCAAGTAAAATCAAAATGATTTCTAACATTCCTGCATACGGCAAGTACTGATAGTTTGCAATTACACTTTCATATTCTAATGACTCTGCAAAGTTTTGTGTCATTCTCATCAAAATGTGAATTGCAACAAATGCAATTGCAGCTAGTGCAGTTCCATAATGAATTTTCATAATATGGCTTTCTCTCATTTTACTCACCAAACATTACGGCCAAACCGTACATCATTGCGATTGCAGCAAGAACTATTGCAGAATAGATTGTAATTTTGTGTCKATAGTTTTGGGATTTTGRTATGTATGGATAGTCAGSTCTTCCTGGTTTTCCAACACCAACTCCTCCTTSWCCAAGCATTACTCKAATTCCGTTAACAGTGTGAAAAACACTCATTCCAATWACTAGTGCAAGAATTAYGTGTCCTTCWGTWGTTTGWGTYAWTWCTAAAAATTCATCCCATCCTACTTTTCCYTTGAGGATCATACTAGTTTCATAAATGTGAGCAACAAAGTAAGCAAGTAAACCKAGCCCAGATAATCTCATTAACCAATATGCAARTCTTTCAATCCCATACCTTGATGGGTTTGCCATTCCTYTGATTCCTTCTTTGTTTTCATCCACTGYTGACATCAGTACTTCCTCTCAACTGGTTTGTAATTAGTTATTGTTACTGGATGAGTTTTCATTATTGGCTCTTGTGAATCATAATATGCTAGTGTGTGGTGTAGAAATTTARCGTCATCTCTTTTTGGATAATCTGTTCTGGCATGAGCCCCTCGAGATTCTTTTCTATTAATTGCTCCAATCAACATAACCTCTGCTACTCTAAATATTGAATCAAGCTCCATAACATTTGAGAAATTTGTATTGAATTCCTTGGCTTGGTCATCAACGTGCTTCCAAGTTTGTTGCCTGAGATCTCGAAGTTTCTTTAATCCCTCTACAAGTCCTGCCTCATCTCTGTAAACATATGCATTTGAGTTCATCATGTCTGTTAGCTGTTGTYTTATTTCATATGGATTAGCACTTCCTTTTCCCCGGAAAATTCCATCATAGATTCTTTTTTCTTCATTTTCTACAAGAAATTCTGGAAACGGTTCTGATGTTGATTCTTTTTCTATGTAATCAACTGCAAGAGATCCAGTAATCTTTCCCCAAAGAATGCATTCGGATGTDGAGTTTGCTCCAAGTCTGTTTGAACCATGTGTACTGTTRCATGCAGCTTCACCAGCTGCCCAAACTCCGTGCAGTTCTGTTGCACCATCAATGTTGCAATGAATTCCACCCATCATATAATGACAAACAGGTCTTACATCCAAAAGTTCCTGAGAAGGATCAATTCCAGAAAACTTGATAGAAATTTCTCGGATTCCTCCTAGTTTTTCCTTTATCACCTCATCACCAATGTGCCTCAAATCSAGTTTCATGCAATCCACACCTGTTTCGTGCTTGTAACCACGTCCTKCATTCATYTCTGTAATCATGGCTCTTGAAACAATGTCTCTTGGTGCAAGCTCCWTTTGTTTTGCTGCATAATTTTTCATGAATCTCTCTCCTTTGTTGTTTAGAAGATAASCACCTTCVCCTCTGGCACCTTCTGTRATTAAAATTCCAGATGGCAATATRCCAGTTGGATGAAATTGTACRAATTCCATATCTTTTAATGCAATTCCAGCTCTGTATGCCATATCAAGACCATCWGGKGTTGATGAATGACCATAAGTTGAAAAACTGTACAACCTTCCTGCACCACCTGTTGCAATTATCAAAGCTTTAGCTTTGATTTGATAGAATGTTCCAGATGAAAGCTCAATTGCTGTTAGTCCACGGAATGTTTGTCCRTCATGAAGTATTGATGTTGCAAACCATTCGTTGAGAAATTCAATATTATCATACTTTTGGCAAGTATCATACAGTGTTTGCATTTCATAAAAACCAACCTTATCAGATGCATAAGTTGCTCTTGGAAAGCTGTATCCACCAAACCATCTTTGATCAATTTTTCCGGTTTCTCTTCTGGACCAAGGCATTCCCCATCTTTCCATTTGATAAATTTCTTTTGGCATTTCTTTGCAAAGTCTTTCAGCAACATCTTGATCAGCTAAAAAGTCACTTCCTTTTATCGTGTCATAGATGTGTGATTCGATTGTATCACCTTCATCTTCAAAAATTACAGCAGCAGTTCCACCTTCAGCAGAAACAGAATGTGAACGCATAACTTGAACTTTGGAAATTACTCCGATCTTTACTTTAGAATTTTTTTTTGAAGATTCTATAGCTGCTCGCAAGCCAGCCAAGCCCGATCCACAAATAACTAAATCAAATTCTATAGACTCGACCATTTCGCACTTTGTGCTCTGAAAATTGGTTAAATATGTATTGTAGAATGATCGGCGAATTTTTGATTAGAAGGGTTAATATATATCGCTAGCGATATCACTAGTGATGATATCACAATGGTTCCAAAGAGTTGGCAGTTCCATACCTAGAGGATTTTCAAGATACTACATTTTGGAGCTTTTGAAAAAGGACCCACATACAGGAAAAGAGATCATTGATCATGCAACAGAAGAGAGTGAAGGAAATTGGAAACCATCACCYGGTTTAATCTATCCTTTGCTTGGCAGATTATTGGATGAGGGATTGATTGAAGAAACCAAAGATGGCAAGTACCAAATTACAAAAAAAGGAARAWCTACTGCASAAGACGTTGAAAAAATCAATGACGTTGTAAAAAAACAGCTAGAGGTCTTGTTTAGATTGGGAAATGTTGGAAAGTTTGTTGCCATAGATATACTTGAAAAGGTTACAACYATGGGCTCTCTACTAAGTGCTAATGCCTCTMACATGACCAAAGAGGAAACTGAGAAGTATAGAAAATTCCTAAAATCWGAACTGCAAAAAACTGAAARTAATATTGCTAAGAAAAAAGGCAAAAAAATTAAAATAGATTAGAAATTCCTTATTAGAATTTTTTATCTTAAATTCTTAGATTGCTTCCTAAATGATTTACAATCAGAATCAGCCAAACGTAGAGGTTCAGGATACCACATTTTATCTAAAATTAGTTTTTTGATAATTCTAGTTCCAGTTTTAAGATTAATTTTATGACCTACACTCACATAGATTTTTTTATTATTATTTTTTATTTCAAATCCTAGAATTTTTCCATCAAACTCCACTGTAGAATCAGTTTTTACTTTTCCACACAGAATTTTTTTTGCTACACCAATCGTTGGTTTTTTGGTTTTTATTCCAATAAAACATGCTAATCCACATAATCTCGGATGTAATCTTCCATGACCATCAATTAAAAGAATATCAAAATTTATTTCAAGTTTGTTTAATGCCTCAAGAATTGGTTCTGATTCTCTTAACATGAACAAGCCTGGAATGTAAGGATGTGAAATCTTCTTTGAAATTCGTGCAGTTTCAATGATATTCATGGTGTTAAAATCAAGCACAATTGCCGAACAAAAAGCCCTTTTTTCAGTATAAGAAACATCAACTCCGCATACGGTTTTAATTTTTTTAGGGAAGCAATTTTTTGAAATTACCTTTTTTGATAATTCTTTCTGAAGTTTTATGGTCTGAKATTCTAATTTTGATGTCATTTTCYCTAATATGATATTCATTTAAAATSATAAATAATTCACTTKAAAAYGTCTTGTAATTGAAGAACCTAAAACAGATGTTAAAGGAAAAGAAACCTCTTGTAATTCCAGGAGTTTTYGATGCAATTGGCGCAAAAATAGCAGAAMAGGTTGGCTTTRATGCAATGTTTCARACAGGTTATGGAACATCTGCCACTTTATTTGGAATGCCTGATTATGGCTTTATTGGCTCAGCRGAAACYGTTGATAATGCAAAAAGAATTTGTCGTRCAGTCTCAGTTCCAGTAATTGTAGATGCAGATACTGGWTATGGAAATGCACTAAGTGTTTGGAAATTAGTTAAAGAGTTGGAAGCAGCTGGCGCATCTGGAATTTTTCTTGAAGACCAGCGTTGGCCAAAAAGATGTGGTCACATGCAAGGAAAAGAAGTTGTTTCTCAAGAAGAATATGCTGAAAAACTTGGAGCTGCACTTGATGCAAGAACTAGTAAAAACTTTATCATTGTTGCTMGAACAGATGCACGAGCAACAGAGGGTCTTGATAAAGCAATAGAGCGTGGGTTATACAATAAAAAAATAGGTGCTGATGCAATYTTTRTTGAAGCACCAAAATCRATAGCAGAAATGAAAAAAATTGGMAAAKCAATCAATGCRCCTCTTGTTGCAAACATGATTGARGGAGGTACAACYCCAATTAGTTCTGCTCAAAGCCTATACAAGATGGGATATAAGATAATTCTCTATCCACTTTCAGTACTATTTGCAAACACTTTTGCAACAATGAATATTCTAAAAGAGCTCAAAAAAACAGGCACTACTACCAAATTCAGGAACAAAGTAGTAAGTTTTGATCAGTTTAATGATCTAGTTGAACTCAAAAAGTTTCGTAAATTAGAGAAGAAATAYGGATTTTCAAAAAGRGRAWAAAACAAAAAAAGAAAAGCGAATTGATTATGAATTTCGCTTTACTTCAATGTCAATTGTTGAAACATTTCGTGTTTTGCCGTCCTGTGACTCGAGCGACTCAGAACCGATTTTGATGYTTCCTATAGTGTATCCAGCATTTTCAGTCTTGCGTGCGACGATTTGTGCTACATCTACTGCACGACCAATGCTCATACCTCTAGCTTTAATACTCACYGTAGGCADGTTTGCCAATTGAATTAGCGTTGATGTAACATACGCCATCAATGGTTTCTTACCGATGTARATTGTGTCTCTGCTTCCAGTAGTTTCTTTGGTCACAGAAGACTCTCTGCTTCCAGTAGTTTCTTTGGTCACAGAAGACTGTTCGTTTTCTGTCGACATAACCCATCAACAATTCGAGGATAATTTAAATCTAAGAATGACCATTTTAAAGATTAAAGAGGTTTTATGAAAAAATTACTTCTCTTTRGGCAAKAGATRGGGAATTTTTATGAGTGAATCTTTTGATGAAATCAACAAAGTTTTAGATTCTGGTTCAAAACAAGAAAAAATTAAGATCYTAGAATCATTAAATGATACAAGCGATCCCAAAATTATTWACAAAATAATTACATTGTTAGATGATCCTGAAATTGAGGTTAGAGGRGAGGTTTTTAGTGTATTAGTACTAAATGAAAATAATATTTCTGAATCTTTARTAAAAAATCTAAGTTCAGAAAGTAAAAACGTAAGAGGTTTTTCTGCACTTGTACTAGCAAACAGAAAAGATTCAGATGCAATACCATCAATCATCAATCTTACAAATGATTCTAGTTCAATGGTTAGATCTTGCGCGTTAGGAGCATTRGGTTATCTTAAAGCTGYTCAAGCAAGCAAAGTAATTCATAATTGTCTTTCAGATAGTAATTTRGAAGTKAAAAAAAGYGCTATCAAGGCRGTAATTGACATTGGCGACAAGATTCCACCAAAAGAGATTAACGAAATTTCAAAAGAAAAAGACGAAGAGTTAGAAAAGTTACTAGTGTTAGCAAAACAAAATTAAAGTGGACCGAGTGGGATTTGAACCCACGATCTCACCCATGCCAAGGGCGTATCCTACCAGTCTAGACGACCGGCCCAATTGATCATTTCAAAAATGTGATCGTTTAGATTTTTTTTAATTGSATATTATAGTTTAGCTACCAACTTCAATTTCATTCTACCAAGAATTAACAGAAGATATTTAACCATTAGASATATGATTAGACGAATGGTCGTAGATAACAAAGCGACAATTACTTTTATTGAATTACTYAARGAAGATCTTGCAATTTTTCGTATAGTTCCTGATGATGGTAAWGTTCCAGACTWTCGTGCAGGTCAATTTATCACAATTGGAATGCCAAATCCTRYAGAAGGTAACAAAATRGTTAGACGGGCATATTCAATTKCATCTCAYCCTGAGAACAAAAAGTWTWTCGAATTAGTGATTAGATGGGTTAGAAAGCCTTTACCAGGTCGCTTGACCACTCTGTTGTTTAATGCAAGAGAAGGAGATGAAGTTGGTTGGATAAAACCTTCAGGTATTGCACTTGACATTAATGAWAAAATGCCAGATGGTAGTAAAGATGAAAGAAGAATTGTWTGTATTGGTGGTGGAACRGGYMTTGCACCTTTTGYAAGTTTTGCTCAACATYTTCATGATGTTGGKGATAAAAGAGAAATTRTTGTACTTCATGGTGCAAGCTATGTCGATGAATTAAGTTACAAACAAMTTTTKACTGATTTAGAMRATGAAAGTCGTGATCRTGGTAAGGACRAATGGAATTTTACTTACCGAGCAWCAATCAGTAGGYCACAAGAATGGTTTAACCGYTCATGGGGTGGTCAGATAGGTCGTGTAGAGACTTTTCTTAGACCCAAAGATAAYGGAATGTCAGTGCTTGAAGAAYTAGTAGGWGAAAAARTCACCAAGGATAAYACRATRTTTTACGTATGTGGTTGGCAGGGAACAATTGATGGTACAATGGACTATTTGAAACCMAGAGGCTTTGTCACAATGAGTGRTAARCGTGARGAYGGAAGCTTCGAACTAAAGTACGAGTCATACGGTTAGTCAAATTANTTTTTTAGTCASGTMAAGTTTGGATAAAAAATATTAAAATTTACTTTATTGTTGCAGAAATAGTTGGAACCTCTTTGTTGATTARTTCTTCAACAGCAGGAATTTTTTTCTGGCTTGAATTAATAWATTCTTCATACARTTCATCAATTTGATCTCTGAACATTAGTTTAACTCCAGGAAGTGTAGACACTTCATTGGCAACTGCTCTAGGKARTGATACATCCAAAATCATTGTGCCTTTCTTTTTCTTTTSCATAAYTCGTTTAATTCTATCATAACTAATCAAGATGTAATCTGAAGTAGTYGCAACAATAATAATGTCATATTTGTCAAATCCTRATAAAACATCCTCAAACTTTATTGGAGTYCCACCWAAGATACTSCCAAAGCYAGTAGCTCTCTCAATYGTCATACTTGTAACATCATATRCAATGCCTTTATGTCCAAGAGCTCTTGCAACCATAGCGGCWATTTCACCAGTTCCAATTAGTAGAACTTTTTTCCCATCAATGCCTGTTTTGTCTTCAATAGTTTTCAGAGCAATGTCACCAAGAGAAGTTATTCCTTTACTAATTTCAGTTGATTCTCTAATTTTTRTTGCAGAKTTTATACAAATATCAAATAGATTGTTCAGAATATTACCAGATAGRTTAGCTTTTTTTGCATTGGCAATGGTTTCTTTTATTTCATCAAGTATTCCTTCTCGTCCTACAACTATTGAMTCTAAACCAGATGCAAGTCTTAACAAAYKAAGATAAACSTTATCAKCTTTATACACTTCAATAGTTTGATCAAAATGATCAAGTTCRTATTGATCTAATTCTGTAAGTGATGTCCAAGTTTTTTGGATCWSATTGATGGTAAGRCTTYKTCCTTCAACTCTTCTTGCGTCTGGGRTGTYTYCTTTATCTTKAGAAGTTACYAAAAAAATTTCAATTCTGAAAGGATTTTGAAGTATTACACATTCATCAACATCGGAAATTTTCTTAAAAGCTTCAGACGCAGCTAAGACATCTTTGAATGAAAAACTCGCTAATCTATGAAGTGGTAGATTTTTGAAAGTAACTCTTGCATTAATTATGTTAAAATTTTTTTCACTCATTTTCTCATCACCTATGTGTGTAGTTTGCTTCTTCCTCCTTTAGCAGTACGGAAAACATTCATACCAATATTATAATTTTCATAAAGATAATCAAGAGAACGTAATTCTTTTTCTGTCTGTTCAATTTGGATTGGGCCAGCATCAGGATTTTCTTTTAGACGTCGCAATTTTTCTTCTAACTCTTGTTTGTGTTCCTCTATACCTCGTTCATAACTTGTTAATCCGCCAAATTCTGGGCTAAGCATATGTTCTGGCACATATTTTGGAGTTTGATCAATTGGAATCTGCACTTTTCTTGAAATCTCTTCTTCATCATCTTTTGAGAGAATAGTTCGTAGTGAGGCTCGTTCTTTTTTATGTAAGAAAAATTCTGGTTCATCCATTTCTCGTCTAAATATTCGATTTTGTGTATATTTGTCAGTAAACGAATTGAGTGATGGTAATCTTCCTGGCACTAACGACGTTGAAACTTGTGTTGGTTCTTTTTTCTTTGGCGCGCTTGCTTTTGGTTCTTTTTCCGTTTGTTTTTCTAGTTTGGTTTCAGTCTTTGGTTTCGTTGGTTTACTTGTGGAACCTTTTGGTTTTCCTCTTTTTTTCTTTGGTTTTTTTGCAGAATCGCCAGACAATGTCCTTAAGTAAAATGAGTCAAATTTTAACTTTTGAACACAAATTACCTTGATCATAGTACAGTGGATTTTAGAAAACTAAATTTTTGCAGAAATATATTTAACCAAAAACAATGAAAAAATATCCTATATGGTCACAGATCTAAAAGGAACCATAACTTACACGGAATCACTTAAAGAAGATCTTCTCATCTTTCGAGTTGTTCCAAAGGATGGTGTTATGCCAGATTATGAGGCAGGTCAATTCCTTACCCTTGGTTTTCCAATACCAGAGGAAAATTATAAGCTTGTTCGCCGAGCATATTCAATTGCTTCACATCCTGAAAACAGAAAGTATTTTGAGTTTGTAGTAAGGTGGGTTCGACAGCCTTTACCTGGTCGTGTTACAACTGCGTTAATGTATGCAAGTGAAGGAGATGATATACTTTGGAGTACCCCAGTGGGAAATGCTTTAACAATTAATGATAAATTACCTGATGGAAGTAAAGATGAAAGAAGAATTGTATGTGTTAGTGGAGGTACAGGTATAGCACCGTTTATCAGTTTTGCTCTACACTTACGTGATATTGGAGACAAAAGAGAGATTGTTTGTCTTCATGGTTCAAGTTACATAGATGAGCTAAGCTACAAAAAACTACTAACTGATTTAGATACTGAAAGTATTGATCGAGGTAAAGACAAATGGAATTTTACTTACCGAGCATCAATTAGTCGTCCTAAAGAATGGATTAACAGATCTTGGTCAGGTCAAACAGGTCGAGTCGAGCAATTTCTAAAACCAGGAAAAGATGGATTATCCCCATTAGAAGAACTAGTAGGAGAAAAAATTACCAAGGATAATACAATGTTTTACATCTGCGGTTGGCAGGGTACAATTGATGGTACAATGGACTTTATGAAACCAAAAGGCTTTGTCACAATGCCCGATAGACGTGAGGACGGAAGCTTCGAAGTAAAGTTCGAGTCTTACGGATAATCATTTTCTTTTAAAGAAATAATATTGCGAAATTTCGATTTAGTACGGGGACGTAGGTTAGCTTGGTTTATACTGCCAGCCTCGGGCGCTGGAGAGCATGGGTTCAAGTCCCATCGCCCCCACTTTAATTTTAAAAAAATCAATCATTGAAATAGGACACTTAGTTAGGTAGCCCAATTGACAACATCAATTTATCTTGCACATCTCAATCCCCTAACAAATTCTCATGTAGAAATAATTAATGATCTAAAAAATCGATCAGACTTTGTCAAAGTAATGCCAGTTATTTTTCTAAAAAATGACAAGGAGCTAAACAGCCGTAGTTTTCCTTTTACCTTTGAAATTCGAAAAAAGATGATAGAATCAGTTTTTGGAGATTCTGTTTCTGTTTCAAGAAATTATGCTTTTCATGCCCCATTTTCTAGATATCTTCCACCAGTTCTTTCTCCACTATCATGGAAATTAAAAAGGCAGATTCTTGATGGGGTTGAAGAAGATTATTTTACCTACACTGGAGATAAAGCAGAAGGCTATATGCTCAAAATCTATCGCCTTAATCCAAAGATTGGAAAAAGAAAACAGGTTTCTGCAGCATCTGTAAAAAACAAGTTGTATGATATTGCATTAGGTAAGGAAGCAAAGTGGAAAGATGATGTGCCATCTCAAGTTGCAAAAATAATTGAAGAAAATTGGAATATAATTGAAAAATTTGCAAAGATAGAAGATTACACTAAGCGTGTTGCAGGCATGAAGTTTCCAAAAGATGGATACTGGTCAAAGTAACAATGCATTTTTAATCTTAAAGCTAACTAATTTGACAACAATGTCCTTAATCTACCGCAATTGTTTTTCATTTTACCATTAATGGCACAGAGATAATATGTCAAAATATTATTTGGCTTTTTCCTAATTTTTTATAAATAAAAAGTTCTGAAAGGGCTGGGTTAATGAGATAGGCATTGCGTCCCTTTCAGATCTGAATTCTAGTTAAGTAGTATTGTGCAATTTTGAACATATCAGTTAGTAAGTGTCATATTATTACAAACAAGAATACTAATGCTATTTCCCAAGCCTGTGAAAGTTGTGTATTTCATTCTGAACTGACAACTTGCTATATGATATTTTAAACAAATATGAATATGTCAAAGGAGATCATTCTTTGCTGGAATTGTAATAATCCTGTAAATCAATATTTTAGTGATTTATACAAAGGCCATAGAGGAAAATGTTCTAACTGTGACATTGATTTTCCTTTAGAATAATTTCTGGAAGCTAACACGAATCAAATACCTTATTGAACCGTTTTTCGATGGATGTTCAATATGTATTCCGTCCAAACTCATGAAGGGAGTAACGGTTTGGTGTCAGCTTCCATTTGTAATATACTCAAATTTGCTATTAAAGATACACGAATAGTTTGTGTGTAATTTTGAAAAAACTCATCCAACAGTAAAAAAAACCTAACATTGCTAGTCATAGATTCATCTATTGATTTGAGCACGAATCGAAATGCCATATGAAGAAGATAAAATTCAAGGCTTAGAAGAGGAAGAAGAGCCAAAAGAAAAAAAAGGAAAAAAAATAATCACTTCATAATTTTTCCCACTATTCCAAAAGCCTTAATTCTGAAAATGATGTAACTATATTATCGATAATATCGATTGGTGGGCGGCTTGTGAATGGTAAAGACCATTCACATCCTGAAACTCACAATTTTTCTGAGCAGATTTGGCTTGTAATATTCCATCTAGTAATGAAGGTTAAATATGATAATGCCATTATACTGTTGTTCGAGCAAGCAAGAACAATAGAGCTATAGTTCTTTAAGGGACCTGGCTTTTTTTCAGGTCCATTGTATTTTAATTAAAAAGTGGTAAGCAGGTTCACATAAAGCTGCGGGAGAAGCAACAATAGATCGTCCTGCTCACCGTAAATTGTAATTATGTCATGATCGCTAAAAAGGAACACGTAGTAATTCTACTATTCTAAGATACGATTTGTGTTCAATGAAAATGAGAGTGGTTTTTATTTTTGAAATTGCATTTTGTATCACGGAGGCTAACCCAAGTGCTCCAAATGGTAGGTTTCGTTGCTATTGAGGACCGTACGGCAGTTCTGTATCTCAAGACGGTCAACTCCTCTTGGTTAGCTTCCGTGAATTATTGAAACTAGTTTGAATCAATTAAAAAAGAATTTTTAATTATCTGGATATCCATCGGCGTCATCTACGCCATCAAAGTCCTCTGGATCATTTGGACACATATCGTATTCATCTATAACTCAGTCTTGATCAAGGTCATGAATTTCTCCTGGAATTTGATCTGGACATCCATCTTTGTCATCAAATTTGTTCCAGGTTTCAGGTTCTGTAGGACAAGCATCATCTTCATCAGGGATTCCATCCTCATCTGCATCAGGAAGTACATTTCCACTTGAATCTGGTGGAATGATATCAGGACATCCATCCCAGTCAAGATAATTGTTATAGTTTTCAGCTTGATCTAAACATTGGTCCCATCTGTCATCTATTCCATCACCATCTGCATCTGGGAATTGATAGCTTGAAGCTGCACTTGTTACAGTATCAGGACAACCATCATCGTCTTGATATTTGTTGTAAGTTTCAGGTTCGGCAGGACAAGCATCGATTTGATCAGGTAGACCATCTTGATCAGAATCTACGCTTGAAATGTAATCATCAGGACAACCATCTAAATCTAAAATTCCATTGTAAGTTTCTGGTTGGTTTGGACATGAGTCCAAGTTATCAGGTATACCATCTCCATCAGAGTCTGGTGTTCCACCTACACCACTCGCATAAGAGTCTGGACAGCCATCTTCGTCTTGGAAACCATTCCAAGTTTCTCTTGCATAAGGACAGACATCATAACGATCATCAATGCCATCTGAATCACTATCATGGGGAATTTGATGCTCAGAAGGACATCCATCGATTTCATCTAAATAATCTTCAGGTAGATGAGGGCAATGATCCTGATCATCTGGAATGCCATCATTRTCTAAATCAYTTTCCTCYGCATATRYWGCAAAAAGTGGTACGCTAGTRATTGTAAMAACTAAKAGTAGCCAAAAYTGTAGTGAAAACTTTCCCATCAATCTGAAWTTCGTGAGTTAAAAGGAGGTTATTAAGTTTCACTGCGATTTTTTRCTTTRRAATAAGAGATTTRATGTTTAAAAACAAAAAATTGATCGCGAAAATTGTTCTATTMTTGACTTTTWYCGTAACNCYTTTTYCYCAAAGTCYGTYCYTTTTCAACGCCTTTTTCAGYGATATTATTATCTCATGGNATAATCANWTCATAACGKTTGACTGAAAATTCACTATCAGACCCTGTTTCAAAATACATCTATCCAAAATTAACAACCATTTCAAGTGAGCTYACTATATCTGATGCTGCAAAAATTATGGCAGAGAAAATGGTTGAAAGCATAATTGTTTTTGAAGGRGAGTCYGTAGTWGGAWTCATYACAGATAGAGACATTCTAAGTGATGTTGTHGCAGCAGGTCTTGATCCATTAAAGATCAAAGTTTCWCAAATTATGAGAAAACCATTAATTACAATACCAAAAGATGCAACTGTTCGTGAAGCAATYAACATTATGGCAGAAAAAAATATTCGAAGACTAGTTGTAATGGATGGTTCYAGACCATTAGGAMTARTTAGAAGAAAACAACTTRGYGGAGTTTTGCAAKTKAGAGGAGTTATCTTGCCTGAATTAGAACATCCMTCTGTTTTTACCTGTCCATATTGCCRTGAAGAATTTGATTCASHAAATTCKATTTCAAAGCACMTSAATGAGAGTCATTTCWAATAATCAAATTTAGCKTAGGCGTGAAAGTATAGCTRRAGYTRCTAAAATACTAGGAAAATGTTAACCTTGTAAAGATAATTACTTTCAGAAATTAGGTGATGATCYCAAYATGACAAAACAATTTGARGATTCARCAGCAGGMAAGTCTGACATTAAAGAAATTGTTTCAAAYGAAGTCAGACCACTACTTGAAAAGTTAGAASARATTGTTGAWAGATTAGAAAAATAYCATAATCATGATGTAGARTTTCAAAGAARACTTTTGTTGTTATTGTCAAGAATGTTAGCAAAACAAGAAATTTCTATGGAAGCATTTGATCAGCTTGATTCTTTTCTACAAAAGGAATACTTTTGGGATAAAAATCAAAAATAAATTAGATTCCTAACTCTGCCCTTCCATTTTYTTGCATAWCTCAATTACATGTTCAAATGTAAAAACTGRAACAATTCTTRAAGCGTTGAATTTTGTTACACCCGTTTGAATCATTAAAGTTTCAATGGTTTGAGCATCTTTTGCATCAAGAACCCACAAGAAAGTATGTTCAAGTCCAGAGTGATATTGCGCTAAAACTTTAACACCTGCTGACTCTGCTGCTTGTTTGAATADTGGCCCACTTTCAATTACTGCCATTCTATTTTCTTTATGGTTTAATGGACATGCTTCGGTTGTATGACTTCCATAAACTCCATACGTTGCCATCTATTTTTTYACCTYCAKACCTACTGAATTTGAAAATGGATTCTCATACATAAATCAGATCAAAAANTGAATGATGKGGAACCATTTATGTTACCCYGTTCAGAAAATTGAAACATGTCAGAAAATGAATCTTCAAATGAATGGCAAAAGTTATGGGATGAATATTCYAAATCACTTGAAAATTGGARACAACTTTTYGAWTCAGTTCAAAAAGCAAGTRCAGACATGCAACAAAGATTCAATGATGTWATRRAAAAGGCAKSMAAWGAATCATCAKCTGATACAATGAAACARTTTGGTGAAAACTGGCAAAAKGCMATGAATCAAGCAGGAATSGATKCATWCAAAACATTTGGTGAKAGTTGGCAAAAGGCCATRAATGAGGCTAGTTTTGAAGCATACAARCAATTTRCAGAAAACTGGCAAAARACACTAAATGAATCTGGAATGGARCAGMTGAAAGYATATGGCGAACTAATGAAAAAGTTTGCTGAAACTTGGAACAMTATGTGGCCACAAAAAYAARATTAGAACAAACTAATCTCAAAATTTTATTTTAAATMATCTTTTAWTGAAATMTTRTCAKATTTTGGAATCTTTGCRAKYTYAAAGCYTTCTRKRTTYTTAGATAGTGRTTTTGTAGCATCAATTCCCATTTTTGCTGTTCTTAGTYTYTTTTGRTCRCTTGATGGATCCAARCTTGAACCTCTYACATTTTYAAKWATRACCAARTCYTYGTYMGCTTGAAATCTTGTWGCMAYWGCATAYTCYACTKCAWCAGSATTATTTGGRTCWATATCWTCATCMACWACWGTAACMTGTTTTARRGAACGATGWATYGARAATRCTTTTTTAATAATTTTTTTTGGWTCTGMTTGRRTTTTTTTCTTTATTTGAAYWACWGCRTGYAACCARTTGCATCCACCATTTGTYATTGAAACWTTTYTTGTTTGAGRAAATKNCNTTTTTWAWKYTC
>LKGT01004365.1_pt1 | contig 20703 bp, 22 predicted proteins | sample 503861 | NCBI WGS metagenome assembly LKGT01 (sample SAMN04113194, study PRJNA297058) | marine sediment metagenome | biome: marine benthic biome; feature: marine benthic feature; material: marine sediment; isolation source: sediment sample collected at the water-sediment interface from the South......
TATGGTTTCACAAAAAGAATTAAACCGAATCAACGACGTGTTGGGTCCAAGTCATTATGACAAGACAACTATGCTTTTCAAACTAGTACCACAAGGAGAACTTCAAAAAAAATCCATCGAGATTAAATTTGATTCAGGCGCAACTGTAAAAATTGCATGGGATAGCAGTTTAGGTGCAGGAGATGAAATTCCATTCGAATTCACATTCTTTAATGAAAATGGGAATCTATTGAAAGATATCCGTTATGGATACAGCATCATTGACGAGAATGACATTGAATTCATTACAAACGTGGGAAATGATCCTATCAACCCCGGTATAATGGCGATGGAGGGAATCAACACTCAGAAAATAACTCTACCCTCCAAGGATCTTTATAGAATGAAAGTATTGATTCTTGGACAAGGCATCAGTAATGTTATGACCTATGCAGGAATTGGTTCAGGAATTATTGAAGTAGGACCTAGTGCTCCATCATCTCCACCATCAACTCTAAAACCTGAAACACCAACGCAACCTAGTGTTGAAGTACCAAGTTGGATTCAAACTACTGCAGGATTTTGGGTAGATGGATTTTCATCTGATGATGAATTTGTTAACGCAATAGAATTTCTAATTAAAGAAGGAGTAATTGTAATTCCTCCTACTGCATCTGGTGGTGAAACAGCTGCTGAAATTCCTTCATGGATTAAAACTACTACAGGATATTGGGTAGATGGATTTACTTCTGATAAGGAATTTGTATCTGCAATTCAGTGGTTGATCGAAAATGATATTATGAGGATTACCTAGGAGTTTGTAAAATGAAAGACATTAACAGTATCATGCCAAAAATTCCAGACATGAAGTGGGGTGCTTTGATGAACAAATCTCCAACTGACGAAAAGATAGATCACATGAATAAAATTTTTCCTCCAAATGGAAAATGGCATACAGTATTTGAAGAAAAAGACCAAGTACACATTGATGGAAAAAGAATCTGGAAAAAAGATCCAATGTCTTGGACATAAACCAATTTTGGTAAAAATGTTATTATACAAATCTACAGCAAGCTTTTCAATTCATGTTTCCTTTACGAGATGAAAACCCACATCCTCCAGGCTATAAACCAAAACTAACAATTCTTCTAATCATAATCAATGTAGCAGTATTTTTCTATGAAGTAGCATTTACCGGACAATTTTGGGAATTTAGCAATGTAAGAGCAGCAGAGTTATTTTTTGAATGGGGAGCTGTCCCAACTTGCATAACTGGCTCTTCATCATTCATCTCGTTAGGTGGAGGACAACAGATACCATGTCCTGACATGCCATATGTTTCTCTAGTCAGTTCAATGTTTCTTCATGGTGGATTGATGCATCTTGGTGGCAACATGTTATTTTTGTGGATATTTGGTGATAACATTGAACTAAAGTTTGGACGAATAAAGTTTCTTGGCATTTACTTGCTTTGGGGAATAGTTGCTGGACTTGCACATGTACTAATTGATCCTACTAGCTCAATTCCTGCAGTTGGTGCATCTGGCGCAATTTCAGGAGTTTTAGGTGCTTATCTCGCTCTATTTCCAAAAGTACGAATCATGACATTCYTGATGTTAGGATTCTTTTGGAGAATGATGCACATTCAAGCAAGATGGTTCTTRCCWTTTTGGTTRGTGTTTCAAAACATTCTTCCWTTCTTAATTGGCGGTTTTGGTATTGCMGGTGGWGGAGTTGCATACATGGCACACATTGGAGGATTTGTAATYGGTTTTGCRTTTGGYTACATGTACAAAAAAACTCATAGCTCAGATTTTACTTATGGAACAAGATATGGGTATAGAGRAAACTAGTTCGCAGCTGGAGCTTCCRCGCCMATACTAGCTAATGATTTGTCAATCTCATTAATYGCTAGTTTGTCTCTGCCAATCAGATTAAACTTTTGTAGAATGGTTTCAAATTTTGTTTCTTCATGGACTTGTTCTTTTACAAACCATTGAAGAAAATCAAATGAGCTGTGATCTTTTTCTTTTTGTGCAATTTCAACCATTTTATGAATTGATTTTGTAACAGCTTGTTCATTTTTTAGAGCAATTTTAAAGAGAGATTCAAAAGATTGGAAAGATTTTGGTGGTTGTTTAATTGCTGGAATTATAGCTTCAACACCTAGTCCGTTTAAGAAATGAACAATTTTCAACATGTGTTGTCTTTCTTCATCTGCTTGTAAAGAGAAGAAATTTGTAGCTCCCTCATATCCAGTAATTTCGGCCCACGATGCCATAGACAAATAGTAATTTGATGCAAAACCTTCCAAAGTAATTTGATCATTCAATAATTTTTTCATTCGTTGGGAGATTTTCATCTTGAAACCATTGTTTATTACTTAATTAAATATGCTTCTCAATTTACATGTGGGAGCTTTTCTAACTCCTTCTCAAAACTATCTCTAAAACAATCCAAATGAGTTTGCTCGTCTGTATCATAATTACATTTATTGCAACTATATTGAATTGGTTTATCACAAAATGAACAAGACTTTGTTATCTCTAGATCATTACCACATTTTCTACATGATTCGTTTCTCATGAAAAATAATCGTGAAAATTATTCTTTTAAACCCTATGAAAATTAGACTAGTCTAATTAGTTTGCACTAATTTTTGCAGCGTAACATTCTATCTTTAAAGAATAAATCATGCAATAGCTTGTAACAATTCATGCCATTAGTTACAGTCTCAATGTATCCAGGACGGACACAAGAACAAAAAAATGAGTTTGCAAAAGCAATCACAAAGTCAGCTGTTGAAATTCTAAAGACAAAAGAACAACACGTTATAGTTGTTTTCGAGGATAATCCCAAAGAAAACTGGTTCGTAGCGGGAAATCAACTATAAACCATCTTTTTATTTTGTATCAAAAAGAATAATCTAACAGAACTTTTTGACATTATATTGCTAGTTAGTTTTTGTTTAATTTTTTGGTTATTATATTATCAGTATTCTGTTAACAVTTCATATCAAATGTTAATTAGAAAAAAAGGAATGTTTTTGTGGTATCTAAATTACGCTACATTCACTGCCAAAYTCGTCYTCAGCTARYGCACCRATRCCATAKKYACATGCGATRGMRSTYTGGTCTATGCTTGTNTYRKGKAAGNTCAGATASWGGWGGTATTGCGTTAGCTGGATTYTGTTTTGCWGGTCCYGATGTGAYAAGRCARAATACYAASTCAAASCCATCCARTSCATCRCARCTKGTYACSTCAGGRTCRTGWACCACAATTATTGWGGCTTGTCCTTTGAACAGTCCYGAATAATCATGGTTTACAGCAGCATATATCCCTGGTTGCTCGAACACDACATCTATRGTTGCATCAGCATATGGGGCAATGTCCCATGTCTGTATMGGATGATAGGTCATTGTGTTCYTTCCTACTGAYACCCTATCTAGCTGCTCACCTACWATGTGCCAGGCAACGTGTCGATTACCTGCATTCTGTATGAAGAATCTHACATACTCRCCTTTTTCAACATCAAGATGAGTCACTGCWGCTCCTGGGGTGGTCAAGTCYTCYAACACTTCYGATACYAATCCVGTYGATTCTCCTGWWTTGCCATCWCCATCACCRTCWAGSARTGCWAYCAAAGGTGGGTYTGGATTACCAGGTARAATYGGTAAYACGTCAGATAGAACYTTWGAACTRAMTGAGGTWCCCAATAYAGGATTGAGCTCACCWGTCCAGGGTGGCAYTGCAAGAAGCGGWCCWASATAACCAAARGGWATACCATTMACGTGAGTRTARGAYGGRTCATKACTGAACATCTTGTTTTTGTCATACAAACGTTCGTTGTGATTTCCTCCACCGTGAGAACCTGGTGGAGTATTTAYGATTGCGTCRGTSAGGTACCAYTCAGAATAAACCAAGGCAAATTCTCTTGCTGGTCCTCTAAACAAATCAACTTTTGAGTCCACATTCTCGTCAACAACTCCTTGTATGTTTTCAATTACATCTGTCGAAAATCGCTTGTATCCATTCTTCGGATCAATTATCAGCATTCCTTCCATTCCYRTRAGRGCRTGYWTATCTARTCCAAAYACRTTKTCTSCTTCACARTGRTAAACAAAYACTCCTGVGTTTGCYGCAAYRAATGTGAAAGTTYTGCTAGMATYWGGTRCTACATCACCAAAGTTTGGTACTGCAGATATTTGTGMMCCATGATGRTCRATACTATGRATCTCRTCTCCTTCATTGATTATTGTTATYTCTACAATATCTCCCTCAGTGACTCTCAGAGTGGGTGAAGGATACGTCCCATTAAATGACATAAAGTGTATTGGRTCTCCAGTTGGTAACACAGTTTGTCCTTCATCTTCATCCGCTATGAGAGTGAAAGTCTTGTCTGGTGTTATGTGCATTGCTTCTGCTTCAGGAATCAACCTAAGAGCATCAGGTGTAATGAATTGTAGATGTACCGGATCATGCTCAGCTGATAAGACTAGTGGACCAGGATCCGTGATGTTAGAATCGGTCTTTTCTTTTTGTATTTCAAAGTTGGATATGGCATTCATAATTAACGGTATTGGTGTAAACACAGAAGTGATTAGAATGGTTGCAATTACCGAAATAGTCACTGCTATTACCAATGTTTTCTTCATCAAAGTAACTACGTTACAATCCGAAATAAGTGATCATTAACAGTTTGTATCAAATGTAACTGTAATCCATCAAAGGAGTTGTAAAATTATGGGTTTTAAACCAAATATTCCACGCTACGTATCTTTTTATTTTATTCATTTTATCGAAGTTTATGYCAAAAGTTGCAATARTACAATTCAAAGCRTCAACAAACAAGGAACAAAATCTAAAAAAAATTCTAGCATACATTGAAAAAGCATCAAAAAAGGGAGCAAAACTATGTGCATTCCCAGAATTCATGATGTTTTATACATCATCYTCTCAATCTCCAAGCAAATTAGCCAGTYTRGCTGAGACAATTAATGGAAATTTTGTCAAAACAATAGCAAAAACCGCAAAGAAAAMTTCTATTCAAGTGGTAGGTACATTTTATGAAAAAAGCAAGAAAAAAAATCGTGTTTATGATWCAGCATTTCTAATTAAYAAATCAGGCAARGTTGTTTCAACATACAGAAAAATTCATCTCTATRACGCATTAGGATTTAGCGAATCAAAAAAGATGGTAGCTGGTTCTAAAATTGCAAAGCCACAAAGAACTAGTATTGGAAAAATTGGAATGTTACTCTGTTATGATTTRAGATTTCCAGAGATGTCTAGAACGCTTGCATCTTCTGGTTCTGAAATTTTAGTTGYACCTTCTGCATGGGTTAAAGGAGAAATGAAAGAAGAACATTGGATAACAATTAACAARACACGTGCAATTGAAAATGGATGTTATGTAGTTGCACCCGATCAAGTTGGAAATATYTACTGTGGTAGAAGCATTGTAGTAGATCCYTWYGGAAAAATTTTACTTGATATGAAAAAGCGYCAAGGAATKGGTTTTGTAAATATTTCATTAGATACGGTGAAGAAAATACGAAGATCTTTGCCTTTACTAAAAAACAGAAGAACAGATATCTATTCARGCTTTAAGATTTAGGCTTTCTAGTTTCACAGTTAATGTTTGCGCACTGCCTARTCCATTTYTGTTTTCGTGAATATCTAAACAKAATGATTGGCCAGGCACAACTAGKACACTTTTGCTTTGTTGCGCGTAGTCGAGCCTTTTGAAGTAGGGGTGATGACGCTCTACAACCATTATAATAATTTGAGCAACCTATGAAACGCTTTCCTGTTCTATTGGATCTTATTACCATTAACTGACCTAAATTACACTTTGGACATTGCACTAATCCATTTTTTGGAGWGTTTGTTCCCAGAATTATRTACTTTTTTTTCTTTGCAGACCATGAGAGATATCCGTTTGCATCAAAGTATTGATTGATTTCATTTTTGAGCAAGTCTGAAATTCTTTTTGTTGRCTTGACYACAYTTCTTGTTTYAACAATCTTTCTWGTTTGAACAATYTGAATTGATCTTTGAGAAATTTTCTTCAATTTTTTTCRACCACTCAAATTACCTGTTTAATTTTTATATGGAATCCGGTCAGCAACTTTTGTGGAAAAGGTTTGTGTTCTTGGTGCTGGAAGTACTAAATATGGAAGATTAGATGACAGTATTTCTGATATTACTATTCAAGCTTCAGTTGACGCAATAGAAAGTGCAGGAATAGAACCAAAAGAGATCAAAGCAGGTTACATTTCAAACGTGTTTGGTGTTGCAGACAAACAGGTACACCTGGGACCTGTCGTTATGAGTAATTTAGGAATTTCAGAAAGACCATCGTTATCAATYGAATCAGCTTGTGGAAGTGGCTCTGTTTCATTTAGAGAAGCATTTGCAAATGTDTATGCVGGATTTTACGATGYAGTATTAGTTACTGGAGTTGAAAAAGTAACTCAYACAGGAACTGATTGGACTACAACTTACTTTTCTTATTGTTCAGATTTCTTTTATGAAGGTGGAGCAGGAGCTTCGTTTCCTGGATTATTTGCCTCTATGGCACGAGCATATCTTACTGAATTCAAAGCAACTGAAGAAGATTTTGCTCAAGTTGCAGTAAAGAATCACGAAAATGGTTTACTTAATCCTAAAGCCCATCTAMGAAARAARATYACAGTTGATGATGTWATGAARTCWGMTGTTGTTGCAAGTCCRCTAAARCTYTATGATTGYTGTCCATTCTCAGATGGTGCWAGCTCYGTTATWWTATGTARTGAAARWTTTGCAAAAGAACAYWMYAAAGAYTACATCCAMGTRATTGGATCAGGWAGGGGTGGATCMCCTGCAGCWCTKCAAGGTCGTGARCACWTGACWACWATWCCMAGYACAAAGATTGCAKCRGAAGCTGCWTACAAGATGGCMGGWATYACTCCWAAAGAYATTGAYTTTGCAGAAGTTCATGATTGYTTYACWATTGCTGAAATAMTWGAYACTGAAGATCTTGGKTTYTTTGAAAAAGGACAAGGTGTTCAAGCHGTTCGTGADGGACARACVAAGCGTAACGGHCAAATTCCAATYAATCCWTCAGGHGGACTRAAATCAAAAGGACATCCAATWGGAGCTACHGGAGTTGGWCAARTDGTTGAAGTCTWTGANCAACTTACTGGAAAGGCTGGTGAAAGAACWRTWAARGRYGCHARRATTGGTTTAACMCAWAACTTTGGYGCAACTGGKGCAAGTTGYGCTGTTCAYATTTTYCAAAGTGTRTAAMATGTCTKYAAAACAAGARTTYRTWGATAAYGCWAARKYWGGYAAAGTYCTWGCTARAAARTGYACWAARTGYGGWGARMTTSATTTAGCRACMRTTTAYTTTTGCAAMAARTGYGGYAACAARGGATTTGARAATGCYGTWYTWGAKGGYRWWGGWACARTYGYYACYTWYACCATAATCRCMGTTCCMCCAKCWGGCTTTGAAAAATAYAYYCCATATGCYTGGGTARTCCTYAAWCTAGAKGAATCWGACTTGARKRTYTCAGGATTTATGGCWGGARTWAARAMCMCWKCYGAWCTYCCWATTGGMACWARGGYMAAAATCACTGGTTTTGATGATCGTGGAATCCTYATCGAAAAGCAGTAAAWTAATTTAGTGCRATYATWNAAAAAAATCAAAWTAGWTTTTTAATTAATTWRAWAAAARWRWTMYYTTMNATGTCAGTTRRARWAACTTGCGGTAAGTGTGGCGAAAAGATCTCTAGCATGAAAATGTTGAAGTCAGTAAAAGATATAATGAATCCTTACAATGGAAAGTGTCCTTCATGTGGACAAGCACTATCCACATCTGAGTTTGCATTAGATGTAAATGAGAACTGATCTATAATCTGATCAACAACTTGTTACAAACCCTTATTTAGCTATATTTTTTTAGACATGCATATGGAACTGAGCGAGGAAGTAGAGCCACCTCAACGGGAAAGTCTACTTCATTCTACGTCAAAGCGCGTAAGAATGATCTTTTCTGTGATGGCTAGTCCAAACAGGATCGATATTTTGAGAATTTTGAACTCCAAAGGACCACTAACCTATTCAGAATTAAAGTCCCTTGCTGGATTCAAATCAAAAAAAGAAAGTGGAAAATTTGCCTACCACCTCAGAAAACTACTAAGGCAATCCCTTGTTGCCCTCAACAAATCTGAAAGACGATACACAATCACAAATCTTGGAAAACTGGTCCTTAGCTTAGCACGACAAATTGAAGAAAGATCAATTATTGAAAGTGGAAAAATGTATGTCCGAACTTCACATGAATCAATTGAAGAATTTAATTCACATAAAATAATTCAATCACTCGTACGTGAAGGAAGTCTTCCATTAGAGCTTGCACAAAAAATAACYGAAGAAGTAGAAAATAGAATTTACAAATATCAAACAACTTATCTTACTGGTGCACTCATCCGCGAAATGGTAAACKCTGTTCTTTTAGAACATGGTCATGAAGAATATCGAAACAAATTGGCAAGACTTGGTCTGCCTGTTTATGATGTTCAAGAAATGCTAACAAATGTAAATAATATCGATAATGGGGCTGAAGGATTRCTGTTTAAAACAGGCCAAAAGGTCTTCGCTGAGCACCTACTCACGAAYACCCTGCCTAAGGATGTGGCCGATTCACACCTATCAGGCGACCTYCATATCACAAACCCAGGAATCTGGTCTTTGGTGCCTGACACCATTTTTGTTAATGTTAAAGAATTAGTTGAAGATGGAATTGATCTTGGCGGCAAATATCTTGAAGTATCTAGGATTCCATCAATAAAAGATCTTGATGATCTTACTTCTTCACTTTCAATAATTATATCGTTGCTTTCAAAAGAAGCTTCACAAGAAGTTGTAATAGATGGACTAGCACAACTGTTATCAAAATACACAAAGARTGTTTCAGAATTAGAACACAAACTTACAGACACATTTGCAAATATATCTATAGCWTCAAAATATGATAAAACAWCAACACAAGTTTCATTTAGACTTCAACTAGGTTCTGACACAAAAATAGTTRACACAATTCTTTCAGCTTACAAAAATTATGYAACAATTACACCTRTTCCAAAGATTGGYTTAATCATTGATCATGAAAAAGGTAAACTAACTGATGTCTCAAAAACTCTTGCAGAAATTATCATCCTTGGCGGAAAAGTAATCTTCTCAAAAGGATCTRTATCAAGTATAGGTATTTCTAATCAAACTACAAAGGCCTCTGGCTCRCTHGGAATAAAATTACAGTCTATCTCAATTAACTTACCACGTCTTGCATTTGAATCAAATAAAGATGAAACTTACTTTAGAGCACGATTAGCTCTATTAATGAAACCAGCACTTGCTTCAATGGCATTAAGAAAGAAAGACATTTCTGATCTAACTAGACGTGGTCTTAATCCAGTTCTTGCAAAAAATACTCAATACATGCAACGCAATTCAATTTCACTCGTTCTAAATCTAATYGGTCTACGTGAAGCTATCTTTAACATTCTTGGTTATGAAGATAACAAAAAAGGACGTGAMATCTTACACAAAGTTATTGAAACAGCTGTTGATRTTGCAACAAAGAAAGGAAAAGAACTTGGCGAAGATGTCAAAATATGTATGACAGAAAGTGAAGGTTCCTCAAGATTTGCATYATCAGATGGTGAAAAATATGGCAAAAACTCACTCTTAAACGCCATAGAGGGMGATTCCTATTCTGAGGGAGTTRACCTAAAAGACTCTGAAATTGGTGGTTTTACAGCCAAAAGTGAGAAAATCTCTGAATGCAACAAGATAGCCAAGATACTAAATGGAGGCCTACTGGTACGTCTACAGATAGATGATGAATCCAAGGTTGATGACATCAAGGYAGCAATTGAAAAGACTGCCCAACTTAYCCCCTCATTCAAGCCTGTGAAGGAGRTAACAATCTGTGGTGARTGTTGCTACAAAGGTGAAAAACTTACAGACAAGTGTCCCAAGTGCAAGTCAYCTTACATCATACGAAATTCGTAACAARCACTCYGRTTTYGATCAAATCATGATCAACGTTTTGATCTTTTTCAGATCTTAATTCAAAATTTMYMAANGTCCACCAGTATGAAGTTCATAGTARYGGTGTTAATATTATTGAACCAAAGTTTGATCTAAGAGAAAAAAATTTTGCCACATAAGTTATATTCATTTGATTCTTACCCTTTRCGGGGAGTTATAAGATTGGATAATTCACAAATWGAAAATTCTATYGGTCAGATCCGTAAGAGAAAYGGATCAGTTGATCCTTTTTATAAGGAAAAAATTTCAAGCGCCATCTTCAAGGCATTAGCAGCCACATCTGAACCAGATCGTRACTTAGCAGATGATCTAGCTGAAGGAGTTGTAACAAGATTAGTTGAGCATGGATTTTCAGCATCAAGACCTCCAAGCGTTGAGGAYATTCAAGATTTAGTAGAGTCCACTTTGATCGAAAAAGGCCATAGTGAGATTGCAAAGTCCTACATTTTGTAYAGACATGAACGCAGAAAACTAAGAGACGAGAAAAWGAGAGTTCTAAATCTGCAAACTTTAGATCCTGTTGCCAAAAAATTTGATCTTAACTGTCTAAGAGTACTTGCATCAAGATATCTCWTTCGTAACAAYAAAAACGAAATCATGGAAAGYCCAAGTCAAATGTTTGAACGAGTAGCAGTTCTTGTAGCACTARGTGATCTGTTGYATGACAATCAAATCTTTTCAAAAGAAGRCAATCAAACACAAAACATTGAAGAAGCAAAATCTTATCTTGAAAAACTTGACAACTTTAATTACAAATTCAAAATTGGTGAATATTATCTAAACAAATGGCACTTTAGARCTTTAATCAATGAATACATTATACTTGCAGAACACGGACAAATGAAAGTTGGTTTCAAAGAACTTTTGACAHTGATTGCTGCCAAAAAGTTTGACAGHTATGCAGAAAAAATTTCAGAGTACAATAATCTAATGATGTCACARGACTTTCTACCAAACTCACCAACGATGATGAATGCTGGYGGTCGTCTTGGTCAACTCTCTGCATGTTTTGTTTTAGACATGCCAGATGATATGGGAAAAATAATGAAATCAACMTCAGAYGCTGCACTAATTTTCAAATCTGGTGGTGGCGTTGGAATCAATTATTCTGATCTTCGTCAAGAAGGYGAYATTGTAGCATCAACCTCAGGTGTAGCTTCAGGCCCTGTTTCCTTCATGAATATCATCAATACAGTGACTGAAGTWGTAAAACAGGGAGGAAAACGAAGAGGTGCAAACATGGGTATTATTGAGGCATGGCACCCAGATGTTGAAAAATTCATCACAAMCAAAACTGAACCAGGTATTTTAGAAAACTTCAATGTHAGTGTAGGAATTTGGGAAGATTTCTGGAATGCACTAGTTAACACAGAAGACGGAAAATACATGCTTCGAAGTCCAAGAGACAAAGCTCCAATTCGTGAAATTARCGCTCATCAATTAATTGATTTGATTGCACTTTCTGCATGGAAAAGTGCAGAACCAGGATTGATCTTCTTTGATCAAATTAACAAATACAATGTTTTTGCAAAAGCAAGAGGTGGACCAATACGAGCTACGAATCCATGTGGTGAACAAAGTCTTTATCCATACGAATCATGCAACCTCGGTTCAATTAATCTGGCAAATCTTGTAAAAAGAAAAGCAGATGGAGAATACGAATTTGATTGGCAAAGATATGAAGAAATAATCAGAAAGACAACTAAATTCTTAGACAACGTTATTGACGTCAATCTTTATCCTGTCAAAGAGATTGATATTGCTTCAAAAGACTCTAGAAGAATTGGTCTAGGTGTAATGGGAGTAGCTGATCTTYTATACAAACTTAGAATTCCATACAACTCTAAAGAAGGCTATGATCTTCAATCTAAACTAGCTGAAGCCTTGACATATTACTCCATGGAAGAAAGTGTCGCGCTTGCTAAATCTAGAGGAAAGTTTCCGCTTTGCTCTAAAACGGAATTCCCAGAAGGAAAGATTCCTGTTGCTGGATATTATGAAAAATCAAAAGATCAACATTCCTATGATTGGGATGCATTAATTGAAAAAATCAAAAAATATGGAATAAGAAATGTTCTGACAACCACAGTTGCACCAACTGGTACACTATCTATGATTGCWGATTGCTCTAACGGAATGGARCCAACATTTGCTTTAGTGTTTGAGAAAAGAGTTACAGTTGGAAGATTCTTCTACACAAACAAAATCTTTGAACAAGTTCTAAAAGAAAATGGATTGYACAGTGATGAACTATTATCAAAAATTGCAGACAATTACGGTTCTGTTAAAGGAATTCCAGAAATTCCAGAATGGATGCAAAAAATCTTTGTCACTGCRATGGATATTCATTGGGCAGACCACCTAATGGCGCAAGCAGTTTGGCAAGAATGGATWGGAAATGCAATTGCAAAGACAATCAACATGCCTTATGATGTTACTGCAGATGATGTCAAAGCATCTTACTTGCTAGCACATGAAATGGGTCTAAAAGGAATTACAGTTTATCGTGATGGTTCAAGAAAAACCCAAGTCTTGCACATGACAAGTGAAAATGCAGAAAAAAMATTTGAGGTAAYACCAAGTACCTTCATTACHRATTTTGTCACTAAAGAAATTTCAAACTCTTATGTTAGAACTCAGGTTGATAATGCACTAAAATTCAAAGCACCTGAAGAAGCTAYAGTCGRAAGTACTGCAACTGARVAAGTAAAAGAAGAAACTCTATGTCCTACRTGYAARAATAAYCTWGTTTTTGTTGAAGGATGTAGTMTCTGYATYGRATGTGGRTACAGTGGATGCAYSTCAGGATAGAAATYACATCATAACTTTTTTACTTGGATTACTAACTGCCAACATTATTGAATAGTAAAACTATTRCAGGCATTGGTGCTGGAATTGCAGCAGTAATYATTACTGTATCAMTTTTTGCTATTTCHTCTACVGAACAAAATGGAATAGAACCTAYKATAACAAAAAATGAAAACNTTGGTCTTGTAATTAATACACCAACAADTGCARTAACTATTCAASMATTAGAYGAAATCTATGAAGAAGCAGCCTCAACTGGAATTGGTAGAAGTAATGTATACCTATTTTGGAATATGGTAGAACCTCAAAAAGGAAAATATAATTTTCAAGAAACCGAYRTTTTCATGAGTCTAAATAAAAAAAATAATCTWAAAGTGACACTATATTTCTCAATYATTAATGGAAAAACACTAGGTCCTTTTCCTGATTGGATGGGAAAACCACAGCTACGCGGAATTTCTAACGATAACATTGTAARTRTTTTGRATGCRCTTTTGTCTCGTTATGACATTATAGATACTGTAATTATCGCTGGAGAAACAGATACATATTTTCGTAATCAAGAAGATTTGATTCCAATCTACAAAGATYTATTCAATAATGTTTACGACAAAATAAAAGAAAAACATCCTGATGTAAAAATTGGAAACTCTTTTTCACTAAATGGTGTGATTAACAAAGATCTTRATCAYATTGTTTCTGACTTAARCVAAGGAGATTTTGTTGCTTTCACATACTTTCCAACAGAYTCRCTTAATGAAATAGTAAAAAACCCNNTTSATGAKRCAAGAGCTGAYCTAGADAAAGCACTTGAGCTDGTGCCTGACAAAAAAATAWYATTCTTTGAAATYAGTTGGAGTACHTCTGABTTTGTTGGAGGAAMTATAGAGGATCAATTAGATTTYGTGTTGACATHHTTTGATTTTTACAGWGATAATGARGAAAAAATAGAATCTTTTACTTGGTATAGACAGTACGAYAAACCTGAHGGAACRTGCATTGTAGATTTATCAAAAGTTGAAGGAACAGTTRGCATTGGTACAAGTGAATTTGTTGCAGAACGATTAAGTCATTATATTTGTAATGCAGGTTTACTTGATGTAGATGGAAAACCAAAACCTGCATGGGATGAATTTAAAAAACACATTAGTCAATTGCAATAATCATAATCATGTTATCATTAGTAATAATAGAATCTGCACTTGAATTAGTTCCTAAAACAATTCAAAATCATTCTTCTATAATTTCTCACGCAAAAAAATTAGAAAAAAATCCATCAGATATTTTGCTAGATAATTCGTGGCATTTTGCAGCTATGAAAGGAATTGAAAATGAATTCAAACGAGGAAGACCAGACATTGTACATCTTTGCTTGCTTGAAGCATGTACYATACCACTTTATCTTGAGAACAAAATCAAAGTTTTTCTTCATACACTAGATGACAAAGTAATTTTCATTGGAGAYAAAGTTAGAATTCCAAAATCATATCATAGGTTTGCTGGATTGATTGAAAAGCTATTCAAGGAAAAAATARTAGAAAGTAATGGAGAAAAATTACTTGAATTAAAGGAAATGAATTTTTCTGAATTGTTAGATCAYATTAAACCAAAAAAAGTAATTGGTTTTTCTRTTGAAGGCAAACTTGAATCTTATCAAAGCACTGCATCAAAACTTGATGATGATTCCTGTATTGTAATWGGAGGATTTCAAAAGGGTCATTTTTCAGAATTTGTTAGAAAAAAAATCGATAAGCTGTTCAGTGTTGATAAAAAATCATTAGAAGCACATGTAGTTGTAGGACGAATTCTTTACGAATATGAAAAAACAATTTTTAAGTAGGCTACAAAGTTTGCTCTCTTAGGCGGTCATAGTATAGCCTGGTAGTACGCTGGCCTTCCAAGCCCGTTACCCGGGTTCAAATCCCGGTGACCGCATCTTATTCGTTAACGAACCAAATTTKTAGGGCCAAAGTTATGTTCATGTATGAAACCTGTTGTAAAACAAATAGCACTAGAACGAATGCAGATTCTAATTGATAATGCGATATCTAATGCAAAAACAAATCCAAAATTAGCACAACGACAGGCTTTACTTGCAAGAAAAATTAGCATGCGACTCAAAGTGAAAATGCCATACGCTCTCAGAATGGTTTTTTGCAAGAAATGTAAAAGTTTCATTGCACCTGGAATAAATTCAAAGATCAGAGTTGGAAGAACTYCAATCAAATCTATACGAATAACTTGCAACTTTTGTGGTCATACATATCGCAAAATAATAGCTCCATGATTTATAAGRCGATTCRCRAGTTTTTCAGTTCATGGYAAAGGTRWATGATGTACCYGCTGATRWATTGATTAGTAAGCTWACTGATATTCTAAAAAAAGAGGATATTCCTCCTCCAAGYTGGRTTTCTTTTGTTAAAACTGGTGCRCACGCTGACAAACCTCCTCAAGATARAGGATGGTGGCATACAAGATGTGCATCAWTATTAAGAAAAATCTAYSTTCATGGTCCAATAGGTGTTAATGAATTAAGAAAAGAGTATGGTGGAKCAARACCYGTTGGTTAYGGTGCATCTAATCACAAAGATGCAGGTGGTGCAATAATTAGAAACGCAATACAAGGATTAGAAAAACTYGGATACATAGAAAAAGTAGAGAAAAAAGGACGAGTTGTTTCAAGACAAGGAATGCAAAAACTTGATAGACTTGCAACTGAAATTTTAAAAGAACTAACTASTGAAAATCCMCACTTGAAAGTATATTCATAGTGATTAAATGAGCTATCCAAACCCGGATGAACAYGAGCATSATGACCATGATCATMATGAYCATCCACACAATGATTCTGAAATATCAGCTCAAAAAGAACAAATTCTAAAACAAATTCTTGCTGCAGATGCAAGACTGCGATTAAACAATGTAAAAATGGTAAAACCTGATTTGGCAAATCTTGTAGAAAATTATCTAATTGGHATGGCTTCACAAGGAAAATTRGGTTCTCAAATTTCAGATGASCAGCTAAAACAAATCCTGTTGTCTATGCARCAACCAAAACGAGATTTCAAGTTTACACGACGCTGAGCTCTGAGAAAATATAATTAGGGGAAAAAGRTCGAAACTATTCATGAAAGGGCTTGTTTWTGAGGAATATGCTCCTGATGACGATTWTAAAAAAATTCTCAAAATAAAAGAYGTTGATGATCCAAAGCCAAAATCTGATGAAGTAGTTTTCAAAGNTAAANGCTACATCTCTTAATTTTAATGATATTTGGGGAATGAGAGGAAACCCAGTTCCAGTTCCACTTCCACACATTTCTGGTTCTGATGCAGCAGGAGATGTTATAGCAGTTGGCGAAGATGTACAAAACATCAAAGTTGGTGACAAAGTTGTTTCCCATTCAAACATGTCCTGCAGAGTTTGTAARGCTTGTACTGATGGAAGAGAATTTGATTGTGTTAACAGAACTATCTGGGGATTTCAAACAGGTCCTAATTGGGGAGCCTTCTGCGAAATAACCCATCTTCCAGAAGTAAATATAGCAAAAATACCTGATGGTGTRAGTTATGATGAAGCAGCAGCAGCTTCAATGACTCTTTTAACATCATGGCATATGCTAGTTGGAAGAGCAAAGATYCAYCCAGGACAAACTGTTCTTATCATGGGRGGAGGTTCTGGTGTTGGCAGCTTTGGAATTCAAATYGCAAAATTATACAATTGTGATGTTATAGCAACTGCAAGTCCTGAYAAGTTRGACAAGTGCAAAGAACTAGGTGCAGATTATGCAGTTGATCATAGAAAAGAGGATTGGCATAAAGAAGTAAGRGCAATWACAAAAGAGMTTGCAAAGAAAAAAGGCGAAGTACCAGGAATTGATGTTTCATTTGATCACATTGGTCAAACACATTGGAACAAACAACTCACACTTCTMAAATATGGYGCAACATTAGTTTCATGTGGTGCDACAACAGGTTATGATGCWAAAACTGACTTGCGTCATGTATTCTTTAAAGGAACAAACATTCTTGGTTCCACTCAAGGAACAAAAGCTGAATTAGAACAAGGATTGTATTGGTTGGGTCAAGGAAAGATCAAGGCAACAATTGATTCAACCTTTTCATTTGAACAAGCAGCAGAAGCTCACACTAAGATGCTTACTGGTAAAGGACTCTTYGGCAAAATCTTAATGAAGCCAGAAGGGGCCTAGTCATTTAATGACAAAGCTTTATCGTAGTCTAATTTTTGTCCCAGGAAATAATCCTCGCTTTTTAGAAAAAGCAAAATCCTTACCTGCAGATATTGTTTGTTTTGATTTAGAAGATTCTGTTCCAGATAAAGAAAAGAAAAAGGCCAGAAATCTGATAAAAAAAGCCCTAAAAGAACGAAAAAAATACTCWCCATCAGTATACGCTCGAACAAAYTCTCCTATTTCAGGCAAGATTMCAGCAGACCTTCAAGAAATAGTTCAGAATGGAATAGATGGAATAGTTATTCCRAAAGTTAACAATGCAAARGAGYTGAAAAAAATTGAAAAGRCTATTTCTAGCCTTGAAAAAAAGAGAAAATTAAARCCAATTGAACTAATGCCATCMATAGAATCTKCAGAAGGAGTCGTCAAYGCATATGATATTGCTTCTAGCTCAAAACGTGTATCTGCTTTAGTTTTTGGTGTATTTGATTTACTTAACGATATGGGAATTGAATATACAAAACAACCAGAAGGTGCAAAATACGCTAGAGCAAAAATTCCAGTTGATGCAAGAGCAGCMGGTGTTTTAGCACTCGATGCAATTTGGCAGGACATCAAAGATGAAAAAGGACTGAAAAATGATTGTGAGATTGGAAAAGAGCTAGGATATTCAGGAAAAACAATTATTCATCCTGATCAAATTTCAGTAACTCATAAGAGTTTTCATCCAAACAAAACYGAAATTGAATGGGCAAAAAAAGTTTGTAAAGTTTATCTAAAATCCTCAAAAAAAGGAAAAGGTGCTACTGTTGTTGAAGGAAAAATGATTGACGAAGTRCATTACAAAAGAGCMAAAGCMCTTTTAGAKATTGCTAAAAAATAAAAAAATTATTGTGAMTTTRCAGATTTATTAATTGAATATAGTATATCATCACCYTCTGGTAATGGATTTGCACAATTACCACAYYTTGGAAAAACWATTTCTGCRTCWYGYTCAACCATTCCAATTACTTTACCACATTGTTTACATTTGATTTGTACTGCATCATAACTGTCCATTCAAATCACCATTCTAATTTTGTCCTTCTATTCCCATTAGAGTTAATGTTGATCTCACATTGTTGATTTTTCTTATTTGCCAAGTAATTGATTCTCTAAGAGTTTCTGATTTATCTGATGTCACTTTGGCTACAATATCATATGCGCCAAAAGTTCCATGAACCTCTTTTACAGTATCTACATGTTTTAGCTCTTCAATGACAGATTCCTCAGAACCCAAATCACAATTGATCAAAACATACGCCTCTGGCATTAAATCCCCTCCATTATCTAGTGGATATATGCATCATATATGAAGAGAATTATGAATAATCTTAAAATTTATTCATTTTTACTATATTAAGTCAAACAACTGATCAGTTTTTTTTAAATTAGCTTAAATATTATTTTGCCTTATATAGATCGACGAGGAAAAACGATAGGAAACTATCGTAGTTCGATCCAAGGTAAAAAATCTGGGAGAGCCCAGAAAAAATCGTACAAACACTCTATCCGTAGAATCCTCCACGAATAGAGTACAATTCCTCGTCTCCTATCTCGATTAATTTTTTTATCTTATTATGAGTATACCATATCATAGTATCAACAAGTGTCTATCAAGCAATTCATGAAGCAAAATTAGAAAAAAAACTAGAACATTTACTATTGAAACTACTTGAACACAATGCTTCCCCAAATGTTCAAGAACCAATTAGACAATTTCTTATAAATTATCAGTTAATGTCAGATAGTTTTTGGGAGAGATACGAGCGTTCTAATACTTTTGAAGAGGTTTTAGAATGTTATTATCAATTCTCAAAAAATCAATGCACAATAGTTGAAACATTATTAGAAAATCTCAAGTTTACCTTGGATAAAGATAACACACGAAGTGAGCTTGCAATGATGCTGAAAGACGCTTTTACCTTCTAATTCTATCACAAATTGGATGATTAATGCAATTATTTAGATTTGTTTTCCATGTTCCTGCCCCATCTAGGTTTGCATTTTTTAGATCAGTACTAGCCAAAACTGCATTTGTTAAGGTAGCATACTGAAAGTTTGCATTTGTAAAGTTCGAGGATGTCATATCAGTGCGCATAAAATAAGCACCACTAAGGTTTACATTTGAAAGATCAGAATTTCTCATCCATCCTCTAAGAAAATTTACTTCAGAAAGGTTAGCATTTGTCAAATTAGCATTATCAATTTCTGCATATTTAAGAAATGCCCCTTTTAGATTAACATTTGAAAGATCTTTTCCAGACAAAATAGCTCCTGCCAAGTTTGCATAACTAAGATTTGCATTTGTATAATCAATATCGGGCAAAACTTTTCCATACAAATGACACCCAGACCAATTTATTGGATAAGTAGTATCATAACATCTTTCTGGATTCTGAACGTTGGTACTTCTATCATATCCATAAGCGGTATTTATGACCAAAATTGAGGCTAAAAATACCAAAATGATCACATACATGAATTCCCTACATTTACACAACATTTGAATTTTAGGTATAGAGATTAAATGTATAAAATAAGATATTTTGATAGGACAAACACTGAAACAACAGAAAAAATTGTCTTAAAAGATTGAATTGAATGATTTTTGCGAATAAACAAAGAACAACTCATAGGAAAATAATAAAAACACGCAAAATTACCCTCAAGTCTTTTGACTAATTGCAAAACAAATTGTACTTGCAGTAYTTTTATGAAATAAAAAATTYGCTGCATTAATGGCAAAACGTAGACGTGCTAAAAGACGTTCAGGCGGTTCTAGACGAAAAAGTTCTAGACGAAGAGGCGGTAAGAAACGCCGAAAGTCTGGCGGTGCTAAAGCAATTGCGCAAAGATCTGCTAACAAAAGAAAAACCGAACTCAAAAGAGCAAACACTAAAGTAAAAAGTGCCAGAAGAGTACTTAGAATTGCTTTGCGTTCAGCAGGTAAACGAAAGGCTGCCTACAGAAAAGCTGCTTCTAGAGCAAGAAGAGTATAGGTAGACCCTTTTTCCTTTTTTTCAAATTATGACAGGAATTACTGTGATCTAGGATCCAAGTTTAAGTAAGTCACAAATCAAAAACGGCATAACAATGGCAAAAATTGTTCTAATCGTGGGTTCTATAAGACGAGATAGAAATGGAATCAAAGTTGCAAGATGGATGGAAAAAAAACTAAAGGACAGAGGACATGACGTGACCTTTGTTGATCCAATGGAGCTAAATCTGCCTCTATTAGATAGGATGTATAAAGAAATGGAAAATCCCCCACAGAATCTCAAAGACCTTCAATCGGCAATAAAAAATGCAGATGGATATCTACCTGTAACCCCAGAGTATAACCATAGTCCATCTCCTGTAATGGTAAACACTTTAGATTATTTTCTTGAAGAATACTTTTTCAAACCATCTGCAATAGTTTCATATTCTGTTGGAGGATTTGGAGGAAGCCTTGCTGGAAATCATCTAAGACAGATTTTTGCAGAACTTGGTGCACCAGCAATCTCTTCATTACTTTCAATCTCAAAAGTAACAAACGTCTTTGATGATGATGGAAAGTTAGTAGATGAAAGTTACGATAAAAGAGCCA
>LKGT01008346.1_pt1 | contig 20614 bp, 21 predicted proteins | sample 503861 | NCBI WGS metagenome assembly LKGT01 (sample SAMN04113194, study PRJNA297058) | marine sediment metagenome | biome: marine benthic biome; feature: marine benthic feature; material: marine sediment; isolation source: sediment sample collected at the water-sediment interface from the South......
CACGCTCGCCGTCCCTAAGGCGACATCTTCGGCCGCAGATCCCTTAGGCTCCTTCCCCTTGTCCACCTCCTCCTGGCTCGACTCCTGACCCCCCCCTTGGGAGTCGCCTTGCGAGGAGACGAGAGGAGGCACGGCCGCGACGCACGAGGCAACCACCAGTAAAATCACGATGTGCCTTCGCAGGGAGGTCACCCCCAACCCAGCTCCGCCAACCGCTCCTCTCCGATGCCAAAGTGGTGAGCGATCTCGTGGAGGACGGTCAGGCGAACTTCCTCTCGAATCTCCCGATCGCTTGTGCAGTAGTGCTCAATCGGCCCCTGAAAGATCACGATCTGATTAGGCATCAGAGGTGTCTCGATCCCTCGCTCGGTGAGCGGGACACCCCGGTAGAGGCCGAAGAGCGTCTCCCCCGGCTCATGGCTCATCCCCTCCAGATCCTCTGCCTGGGGGCAGGCCTCAATGACCACCTCCACATTGCTCAACTTGGCCTGAAACTGGGGCGGGAGACTGGCCAGGGCCTCGGATACCAGCCGCGCGAACCGTTTCCGCTCCACGAAAGCTTCTCCTGACGGTGGCTCCGGACATCTTTCCCAGAATTATTTCACCTTGTCAACGCCCTTCTTCGATTCAGGGGCGGCGCCCGATCGCCAACGCATCCCCCACGGCGCCTCGGCCTTGCAGAACAAGGTCGGATATGCTATCTATGCAACGGTCTTCAAGCGAGTCGAGATGGACCCCATCGTCTAGCCTGGCCTAGGACACCGCCCTTTCAAGGCGGCAACGCGGGTTCGAATCCCGCTGGGGTCACCACTGATTCCAGGGATTTATCTCAGCTAACTTCACACCGAAAAATGGGCCCAGGGCCTTGAAATCCCCGACACCGTATGGTAGCCTTGGGCCTCTTCACCACTCACGGCCAAGATTTGACCCTACCGTCTGCCATTTATGTCCGATCACGAGGAGTCATCCACCTTCGATGAGGAGATCCGGCCATGGCTGAAAAAGAGTTATATGAGATTGGCGAAATCCCCCCTCTGGGATATGTGCCTCCCAAAATGTACGCTTACGTGATCCGCCCCGAGCATCACGGCCCCCCGTTACAATCCATGAAGCCCGAAGTCGTCGACGTCCCTGAAATCGGTCCCGACGAAGTGTTGGTTCAGGTGATGACGGCGGGGGTCAACTTTAACGGCGTCTGGGCGTCACTGGGACAACCGGCTTCACCGATGCGGTTTCACAAACATCCATTCCATATTGCAGGGAGCGATGCCGCCGGGGTGATCTGGAAGCTGGGGAGCGCTGTAAAGAGTGCCACGTACCCCTGGAAAGTCGGGGATGAGGTCCTCGTCCACTGCGGGATGACCTGTGGCCAATGTCCCTACTGTAACGGCGGTGACCCTATGTTCTGCCGCGAACAAAAGATCTGGGGGTATGAATCGCCGTACGGCAGCTTTGCCCAATTTACCAAGGTCCAGGTGCAACAGTTACTGCCCAAACCGGCTAACCTCACATGGGAGGAGTCCGGCTGCTACATGCTGGTCCATGCCACGGCTTGGCGGATGTTGTACGGTCATCCCCCTCACACGCTTCAGCCTGACATGAATGTGCTCATTTGGGGAGGATCCGGTGGACTGGGGTCCATGGCCATCCAAATCGTTCGGGCGGCAGGAGCCAACGCCATCGCGGTCGTCTCCAGCGACGAGCGCGGGAAGTGGTGCCTCGAACTGGGCGCCAAAGCCTACATCAATCGAAAAAACTTTAATTGTTGGGGGCAATTGCCTCCGGTATCCGATGCGGCGGCGTACGGCGCCTACCTGAAGGAGGTGCGCAAATTCGGGGCGGCAATCTGGGAGATCACGGGCAAAGGCGTCGATCCTGACATCGTCTTTGAACACCCTGGCGCACAGACGTTTCCCGTGAGCTGCTTAGTGGCGAACCGCGGCGGCATGGTGGTCTTTTGCGCAGGGACGACTGGGTTTAATCTCACGTTCGACGCCTCCTACGTCTGGATGCGGCAGAAGCGAATCCAGGGCTCGCACTTTGCCACCTTGTATCAAGCTGACGCTGCCAACAAGGCCATCATGGATGGTCGCGTCAAGCCAGCCATGTCCGAAGTGTTCGAATGGGAGCGTATTCCCGAAGCTCACGATCGCATGATGAACAATGTGCACCCGTCGGGGAATATGGCGTTGATGGTTCAGGCGCCGAGGAGGGGCTTGAAGAGTTTGGCGGAAATGACCTAGTCCCAGAAGCAGCCTGCAGTCCGCGGTCAGCGGTCAGCAAATACTCAGCTGCCAGCCGCCAGCTATCAGCTATGAGGGGAAAACGGCTAGAAACCTGGAACGCTGGGAGGGTCGGAGGATTAGAGGTTTTCCGCCTTCTAGCCTGCTAGCCTTCCAGCATTCCAGCGGCTGACAGCTGTTCTATCCGGCCATTTGGGCGACCGCCGCGATGACGGTCCGGGCGACCTGGGCCATAAAGGAATAATCGAGCGTCTCCGGGGTATCGGACGGCTGGTGATAGTGAGGATTGCGAAGAAAGGCGGTATCGGTCAGCATCACTGCGGGGTAGCCTCGGTCCCAAAAAGGGGCATGATCGCTCCAGCGAGTTATCGGAATCAGGAGTCCCCTGAGGTACACCCAATAGGTGACCACCTTGAGCTCCGGCACATATCGAAGGGCCGCATTCTCAAGGCAAGCCAGCATACGGCGGGACCGGCGATTTCCAATCACGCCGAGGAAATCGCCGACCCTTGGTATGGATTTCAATATCCCCCCGGGCACCGTCTGGCTGCCGGGTCGGCGATCCGTGTAGCCGACCATCTCCAGGATGAACACACCCTCATACTTCCGGCGTTGTGACCGCGCTCGCCTCGCAAAATGGCGACTGCCGTGGCGATAGTAATCGAGCCCCGTTTGGGGCTCCTCCAGGCTAAAGCCCACAAACTGTAAGGTGGCAGCTGGTTTGATCTGGCTCAAGGCCTTCGCCGCGGCCAGGAGCGCGACGACCCCGCTTGCATTGTCATCGGCCCCCGGCGACCCGTCGATGGCGTCGTAGTGTGCCCCCAGAAGGAGCCAGGGCCTGTCCCGCGAGGAGCCGGGAAGGGTGGCAACCACATTGAAGTATGGACGACCCGTAAAGTGAAACTCCTCGCGGGTCACCCCGAGTCCAAGGGCGGCAAACTCGTCCGCGAGGCGTTCACCCTTTCGGACTAACTGGTCCGGGTTTGCCTGCCCATGACGGGGGCCGACGAAGAGCTCCACCCACCGGTGGAGGTCATCCTCGCGCACAGTCCGAAGCAGCTCGGCAGTTACGGAACCGCCCATGATGCGAGACCGTACAGGAGAGAAAAACAAAAGTCCAGGGAGAAGACAGGGGGGGCGATTCGCCCGGCTGCCAACTGGACCCCGCCAGCTCTCTCCTGCACCCCCCGGGACCCCCCCTATGTTCCTGCTTGCCTTGGAAATGGGGTATGCCATAGAATATGGCCTTGTTTCCGGGTCGGTTGCCCCCGGGAGGGGCGTATTGTCAACCGGGAGGGACTCTGGGCAGCGTGAAGGCCTTGGTCACGGGCGCGACCGGCTTCATCGGAAGCCACTTGGTCGAGTATCTCTTACACCGGGGAGATGAAGTCACCTGTCTAGCCCGGAGCCGAAGCCGGCTCCGCTGGTTGGAAGGGTTACAGGTCAGGGTCATTGAAGGGGATTGCACAGATCCTAAGCTGAGTGAATGCGTCGATGAGGACTTTGACTGGGTCTTCCACCTGGCCGGGCTCACCAAGACCCTGGATTGCGATGAGTATTACAGGGTCAACGGCAAGGGTACAGCCAATTTGGTGGCGACCTTGGCTCAGAGGCGCCGACCACCCCGACTGGTGTATCTGAGTAGCCTGGCGGCAGCCGGTCCCAGCACGGACGGACATCCGTTGCGGGAATCTGACTCCCCCCAGCCCGTAAGCCACTACGGACGGAGCAAGCTGGAAGGGGAGAAAGCCCTGGCGGAACTCGGCGGAGCGATTCCCTGGGTCATTGTGCGGGCCCCGGTGATCTATGGTCCTCGGGACCGGGACCTTTTATTCTTCTTTCAGCTAGCCAAGCGGCGTGTGGCCTTTCGCCTGGGGGGGAGACGCGCTTTTAGCCTCTGTCACGTGGAGGACTTGGTACGATGCCTGCATTTGTTGGCCGACCGGGGGGGGACTGGGGAGACTTATTATGTTGCAGAGGCATCTCCTCGGTCCTGGGAGGAGATATCGGAGGCGATCGCGGCGGCCTTGGGGGTACGCCCGATGATCGTCCCCGTTCCTTCCATCCTCCTCACCGCCGCCGCCTGGGCCTGGGAGGGGACCGCCCGCTTGACGGGAATTCAACCCCTCCTCAACCGAGACAAGGCCTGCGAGATACGGCAGCGGTACTGGATCTGCAACCCGGGAAAGGTCGCGCAGGAGTTTGGTTTCGCCACGTCCATTTCCTTACGCACGGGAACGCAACGCGTGGCAGAATGGTATGAGAGTCACGGCTGGTTGTAAAGGAGGAGGCCATGGACATCTTCGATAAATGTCACAACTACACTGACGCTAAGAAGATAATGGCAGCCGGGTTGTATTCGTACTTCCGGGAGATCCGATCGGCCCAAGACCCGGAAGTCGTCGTCGATGGGCGACGGATGATCATGGTAGGATCCAACAACTACCTGGGACTCACTTCTCACCCGCGAATTAAGGAGGCGGCAATCCGCGCGGTGGAAAAATACGGCACCGGATGTGCCGGGTCGCGGTTCCTGAACGGAACCTTGGATCTTCACCACGACGTAGAAAGCCGACTGGCCAAGTTCAAGAAGAAAGAGGCAGCCCTCCTCTTTGCCGCCGGATATCAGACGAACCTCGGGGTCATTTCTGCCCTCGTCGGCAAGGATGATGTGGCCATCATCGACCGGTGGAACCACGCGAGCATCATCGACGGTTGTCGCCTCGCCTTCGGCCAGACGCTGAAGTACCGGCATAACGATATGGAAGACCTCGAGCGAATCCTGGTCTCTCAATCGGGTAAAGGGAAGCTGATTGTGGTGGACGGGGTCTTCAGCATGGAAGGGGATATCGTCAAGCTCCCGGAGATCGTCCGACTCGCCCGGAAGTATGGCGCCCGAGTCATGGTCGATGATGCCCACGCCACCGGCGTGCTCGGCAAGGATGGGAGGGGAACCGCAGACCACTTTGGACTCGAGGAGGAAGTGGACATCGTCATGGGGACATGCAGCAAGACACTGGCCGCGGTCGGGGGTTTTATCGCATCGAACCATGAGGTGATCCACTATGTTAAACATAATGCCCGATCCATGATGTTCAGTGCCTCCCTCCCTCCAGCCTGCGTGGCGACCATCGGGGCTGCCCTGGAAGTTATCGAGGAAGAGCCGGAGCGGCGGTCGCAACTGTGGAAGAATGCCCAACGCATGCGGGAAGGCCTCCAAGAGATGGGATTCGACACCGGACTGAGCGAAACGCCCATTATCCCCGTGGTGTTTGGCGAGGACCGGCAGGCCTTCCGGATGGGGCGCGGACTCTATGAACAGGCGATCTTTGCCAATGTGAGCGTGAGCCCCGCCGTCCCCGAGGGACGGGCCCTCATCCGCACGAGCTATATGGCCACCCATACGAACGCCCACATCGAGCGTGTCTTGGAGGCGTTTCGGATTGTCGGGAGGGACCTCGGGGTGATTTGACTGTGGAGGTCTTCCCTGTCACCACCGATCGAGATCTCCATGCCTTTCTTCACCTGCCGTGGCGCATCTACCAGGACGATCCCCACTGGGTTCCGCCCCTCCTCTTCGAACAGCGCCAACTCCTTACCGGCCAACATCCCTTCTTTGAAAAAGCCGAGATCCAGCTGTTCCTAGCCAGGCAAGGCGACGAGGTCATCGGCCGGATCGCTGCGATCCTGGACCACCACTTCCTTGAATTCCATCAGGAGCCGGTCGGCTTCTTCGGGTTCTTCGAATGCCTCAACGACGGGACAATCGCAGAGGGGCTTTTGGGGGCGACCCAGGAATTCCTGAGGGGGAAAGGTATGCGGGCAATCCGCGGGCCGGTCAATCCCTCCATGCACAACCCTTGCGGCCTTCTGATCGACGGCTTCGAGTCCCCCCCCGTCTTCCTGATGCCCTATAACCCCTCCACGTACCAGGATCTTCTAGAGAGGGCCGGATGTCGAAAGGCAAAGGACCTCTTGGCCTACACCCTCCGGATCTGGCCCGAACCGCCCCCCAAGGTCCTCCGGTCCGCTGAGGAGGCCCGGCGAAGGGGTATCCGGGTCCGCCCACTCGTGCTGAAACGCCTAGGGGAGGAGATCCACATCATCCGTGAACTCTACAATGCCGCCTGGCACAGAAACTGGGGCTTCACACCGATGACACAGGCAGAAGCCCAGTGGATGGCAAAGAATCTAAAACCCCTGATACTGCCCTCACTCACCTTGATCGCCGAGTCCGAGGGAAATCCCGTTGGCTTTGTGATGCTCTTGCCCGATTACAATCAGGCCCTGCGACACCTCAACGGTCGCCTGGGACCTCTCGGCCTTCTCAAGTTCATCTGGTACCGACGTCAGATCCGGGATGTCCGCCTCCTCCTCTTGGGGATTAAGCCGGAGTATCGAGGCAAAGGGGTCGATTCGCTCCTGAACCTCACCGCTTTTCACGCCCTCAAGAAAGAAGGCTTCATCCACGCGGAGATGTCTTGGATGCTGGAGGATAATTGGATAGTCCTTCGGATCGCGGAACGTTTCGGGGGAACCTTGTACAAACGGTACCGGATATACGAACTGCCCCTCTAAGTTCCGATGACCGGTGACCGATGACCGACGTCCGCAAGAACTTGACGACCGATGTTCGATGACGACGACCGTAAGAGATCAAGGGACTTGTCGCTGTTCTTCGGTAGTCGGCCGTCGGTCATCCGTCCTCAGTTTGCGGTCGTCGGTCATCGGTAGTCGTCCACTAGAGTTGCTTCCAGCGCGCCGTCGTCATCCGCTCCAAGACCAGACAGAGGACAGCCAGCAAGATCCCCGCCAAGACATCAATTACATAATGAAAACGGAGGTAGACCGTGGACAAGATCAGGCCAACTACCAGCGGGAGAAATACCCAAAAGAGGCCGCGGACAAACTGCCAGGCGTAAACGAGGACCACGAGGACGACGGCAGTGTGACCGCTCGGAAAGGCATCATGTTTAAATCGCTCAAGAGCATTCAAAGTTTCTCGGATCGTATCCGCCACGAAGACCCCGTGAAGGTCCACCGTTTGGAGATGCGCTAATGTAAAACGGGGCCCGACGGCAGGAACCAAAAAATAGCCCACATACGAGAAGTAAAAACAGAGGACCATGCCGAAGACCGCCCGGTCAAAGTCCCATTCCTTTCCCCGCCAATAGAGGGCTACGGCCAAAATGACGGGAAGAAAATAATACGATGCGTAGGCCCAGGTGAGGAGCTCCGTAAGCACGGGGTGGATAAATCGCTCGAGCCAGACGGTCGGGTGGAAGCCCAGGAGGGCGCGATCCAGTTGGATCAGAAGCGCATCCCGCTCGATCGGGCTCGCCCACGGGAGGAGATCGGCGAAGCTATCAAAGAGGATCAGAACAAAGATGACAGGGTAGAACGCGCGCAGCGGTCGCGCAATACGGACCTGCCCCCGATCAAGCCACCAGAGTAAAGTGAGGACGACGGCCAGGCCACCGTACTTCAGCAGGAGGCCCAGCCCGTGCGGGTTGGCAGGCCGCGTAGCCAGCGTAGTGACAATCAGGGTGAGGAGCGCAAGGTAGGTAACGAGATCAACCGGCTTGAGTCCCAGATGCCCTTTCATCTGCACTCCTCTTTTAGATACTAAATCGCTATCTTAATTAGTTTCGTCGTTTTTTCAAGGACGAAGCACCTGGATCGCCAGTGCCCTCCTTTGTGAAATAAGGGGCCCACCCTTCGGCGACCAACGGTCCGAAGGCACCAATCCCGATTGCACCGCGAGCCCCGACCTCCACCACCGGAGCCCGACACGGGAGGACAGAAACGGGATCCCGGACTCACGATCCAGGACCTCAAACGAACAAGTTGTGGTCGAGGGGCAAACGTGCTATCTCACAGGGTAGAGGAGTCACGGGACGTAACGCGCGCTTTGCGAGCAAACGCTAAAGGGAATCGACCAAGAAGGGCCATTAATTTCATAGTGGTTCCTCAAGCGAGACCAAAGGGAGGGTACGATGGCAGACCCACAGGAAATAGAAGAGGACTATGGGGACGAGTATCTGACCGTCAGTGAAGAAAGGGCGCAGCCCCGGATTACCATTGATGAAGGGATCTTCAACCGTCCCCTCCGAGACCTGCATTACCACCCACCCCTGTGTATCCAGCGCACGAAGATGCTGAGCGAGGCGGTCAAGTTCATGCAGGACCACAGTGTGGGGGCGGTGATGGTCCAGGATGGGGAAAGCCTGGTCGGGATCCTCTCGGAGCGGGACATCCTGCGGAAGGTTCTCGGAAGTGAAGTAGACCTGAACCGGGCGACGGTAGAGCAGTATATGACCCCTGACCCGGAGGTAAGCACCCCGGATGACACCATCGGCCGTGCCATTTTTCTGATGCACGGGGGGGGCTTCCGGCATATCCCCCTTGTTGACGAGCAGCACCGGCCGGTAGGTATCGTCTCAGTCAAGGATGTCCTGGAGTACATCTATGGCTTTTTCGCCCACGCCCTGTTGACCCGGCCTCCCAAACCCCGCCGACAGTACACCCCTCGAGTCGAGGGGGGCTAACCTCGACGACCGCCGCCCAAGAGCTCGGAGGGACCTTCCTCAGCGGCGCCATTATTCTCCGAGGACTTGATACGCAGAGGCAACGTTACGCATGCTGAGGCGTTGTAATTCGCCAGTGCGGGCCACCCCCACCTGCGCTGCGCTCCGGCGGCGGGACCCCGGCCAGTCCGAAGGACTCCGGACTCCTTCGGAGACGCAAGCCAGATGTCGCCCGCCTCGGAAGGGACCCCCTCCTCGCTCTTCGTAACTTCGGTCGTCGGTCACCGGTCGTCGGTCATCTCTTCCGTAACAGGACATGCCAAAAGGCGTGGAGCCCCTGGCGCTCCTCCTCGATCTTCAGGATTTCGAACGTCTTCCCGAAGATCCGGGCGAAATCGCCCTTTCGAAAGAAATGGTCGTAGTGGTTCCGGTGGACGACCCAATTGCGCCTGCGGCGCTCACCCGGGTAGTGCTTGAAGCGGGTGCTGAAGGCGGTCAGGTGGAGGTAGCCGCCGGGCTTGAGGAGCGCCCCGAGGCCGCTCAGGTACCTGGACCAGTCGGCCTTTTTCACATGATGGAAGCACCCACAGTCCAGCAGGGCATCGAAGCTCCCCTCCCGAAAGGGGAGGCGAAAGGCATCCGCGAGCACAAAGGTCAAGCGCGAGCGGACCGGGCGAGCCTCTCGACGCGTGCTGGCCTTCCGTAAGGCGAGGGCCTCGTAATCGACCCCCACCGCCCGGTGTCCCTCCTTCGCGAGGTAGATCATGTGTCGTCCCTCGCCGCAGCCGACGTCAAGGACCTGTGCCCGCCCCCGTTCACGCCTGAGGCGCCTCGCGAGGCGAACCACTGCGGGCGTAGGCTTCAAGCGCGGCCAGGGGGTCTCTCCCGCCTCGTAAGCCCGGCGAAAGAAGATCTTCTGCTGTTCGTAGATCGGTGTCGCCATCTCAGAAAGGCAGGCCCCTCGACGGGGAAAGGCCGAAGTGCTCCTTGGGCCGGTTGAAATACCCGATGTCCACCTGTGGAACCTCGCTCCGGATCGTCCGCAAGAGCTCCCGCATCCCAATCGCCTCGCCCCGCGGGAGGGGCAGACTCTCGAGATACCGGCGCGGATCGATGTTGAGGTTCTTCATTTGGATGAGATCAAACCCCGTCTCGGCGACGAGGTGAAACAGCCCCTTCACCTCTTCTTCTCGGTCCGAGACCCCCGGAAACACAAGCAGGTTAATGGCAGTGTAGCAGCCGTGGGCCTTGGCCGTCCTGATCGACTCAACCACATCGGTAAGGCTGTATTGCCTGGGTCGGTAGTACGCCTCATAGGCATCGGGCTGGGTCGCATTGATGCTAATCCGAATGCTGTCTAGGCCTGCCCGACACAGGCGCTCCACGACCCGGGGCAGAGAGCCGTTCGTATTCAGATGAATCGTTCCCCGGTCGGTCTGGGCCCTCACGCGCCGAATAGTTGCCTCGATCAGGTCTCCCTGCAGGAGGGGTTCTCCGTCGCAGCCCTGGCCGAAGCTGACAATTGCTTCCTCCGCCTCCGTGAGGTGCGGCAGCGCCACCGCGCACATTTCCTCGAGCGTCGGCGACACCGTCACCCGTTCGTGGGAAGCTGGGACGAGCCCTTCGGTCTGAAGCGAGATGCAACCAACGCAGTCCGCATTACAGGCAAAGGCAATGGCGAGCGGGGCCTCCCACCGCCGGTAGAACCCGTTCTTGGCACAGAGACAGTGATACTCGGTTGCGCAGCGCTTCATCTGATGGAGAAGGCGGTTGTCCGGCTGCTCGGCCAGACGCGTCCTGATGAGCGGGAGGAGCGTCCGATCGTCGTACTGCCAGGGTTCCTGGTGATCCATCACATCGACCCGCACCCCCGCAGCGACGAACTGTCCGTCCCGCCACCCCACGGCAGTGTAAGCCCACAGGGGGAGGTAGGGCACCACCGAAGGGTCGGGATAGAACGCGGCCGGCAGGTGGGTCCGCATGTACCCAGGGGGCAAAAAGGCCGCCACAGCCGCCGCCCGGCGCCGGCCGACCACATGGACCGCCTCAAAGGCGTCAGAGCGTTCGTTCCAGCAAACCGGGTGGGCCCCGGGCATCGTGAAGAGCCGGGCCCCCTCGGGCAAGGGAATCAGCTCTTCGTCAGGTACCCGGACCCAGGTGTCCCCCGACGCCCCACCCATCTCGAGGGTCGGGTGGTCATAGATCCGCTCCTTCTGATCGGCAAACACCAGAAAAGCCACTACCGATTACCTCAGCTCGCTGACCAAAACGATCCGCGGGCCCCTATTCCACCAGGATGAACAGGGGCAGGCAGCGGCCAGCGCCTATATTAGTGCGCTCTCGAGGACGATTCCCCGATCTAGCGCCCGCACCCCCGCCCGCAGATCCTCCCTGATCGCCGGCGGCAGCTCGGCCCACTCGAGAAGCTGCCGCGAAAGATCGATGAGGCGCCGAAAGGCGCGGATCAGATCCCCTTCGTGACCCCCGTACTGGCCCTCGACCAAGTGTATCCAGTCCTCTTCCCCCGCCGCCCATTCATAAACCGCCGGCAGGTAGGTGGTGTGCATGGACACCGGGAGGAAGACCCGATGGCCCTGCTGAACGCCCATCACCTCCCGCGCCAACGTCTCTATCTGCTGTACCCGCTCTCGAAGATGCCGCTCACGCTTGAGAAGCTGTCGGGCAAAGGAGGCCTCGGTCTCACGGGGCTCCTCCACCAAACATGAGAGGATGGCCACCATCTCGTGGGCCTTTAGCCCACCGAGGACCCCCGAAAAGACTACCCGAGCAACCAAGAGTTCGTTATCGTGGCGAAGGGAGGCCACCAGCATTCCCTCTTCGGTGAGGGTCCCGTTCCGCAGATAACCGAAGTGCTTGAGCACCTCCACGACCCGTAGAAACTGCTCCCAGTATGTATTTTTGAGATGATCCAGGGTCCGGACCTGACTACGAATGGTCTCCCTCAACCGTCGCTCCCGCTTGAGGGCCTTTTCCAGCCGCCGTCGCTCCGGGCAGCGGTGACAGGAAAACCCGGCTAGGGCGAGGGCCTTCTCCTCGATCGTTCTCTTCGTTGCCAGGTACTCATGGACCGACGCGGTCTTTCCCTCGTCCTCCCCTCTGAAGAAATGCCGCCGTCGCCTCCGCCCCTGCTGGGCCATCTGGCGCTCTGCCGTCCGAAGCCGATCGAGCTCTCGTCTTAGCATCTCGAGCTCCTGCCGCCTTTCCTGATAGGCGAGCAACTCCTCCACCGTACAACAGGGAATGTCCACCTGGCGAGTCCGCTCAAGCCTGCCCTTGAAGTCATTCAGCTCTTGCTCGATCGCCCCGACTCGCTTCCGATTCTGAAACTGCCCAAAGCTGGATTCGATATTCCGCCGGATATCTTCGGGATGCCGGTGCGTGAGCACCAGCAGCGCCGCAGAGCTATACCCGATGCGGAACTGACTCTCGACGGGTTCCGATTTCTTCCGGATGAGATGGAGTGCCTCTTCGATGCTCTCTGGGCCATCGAGCGCGATGATGCTCTTGCCTTCGGTGTCGATTCCTCGGCGGCCGGCGCGGCCGGCCATCTGTGTCAGCTCATTGTGGCTCAAGGTCCGGAAGCCGAAATCGCTCCGCTTGGTCAAGGCCTGGATGACGACACTCCTCGCCGGCATGTGGATCCCGAGGCTCATCGTCTCGGTGGCAAAGACCACCTGAACCAGCCCGCGCGCGAACAAGGTCTCGGTCAAACGCTTCAGGGCAGGAAGGATCCCGGCATGATGCACCCCTGCTCCCCGACGGAGACCGTCGAAGATCAGCTGGTTGAGTTCCGACTTGCTCACCAGGGTTGGATTCTCGCTCAGGAAGGTCTCAATCGCCTCACTAACCTCCTGTTCCTTTTGGGGTCCCAAAAGGGAGCCCTCCTTCTCCAGAAACCGTCGGAGGGCCTCCTCACACCCCACTCGGCTGAAAATGAAGTAGATGGCCGGAAGCCACTGCCTGGCCTGCAGGTTCGGGAGAAGGACCGATGGGCTCACCCGGCGCCGGACCAGCCTCCGTCGCTGATCCCGATGCTCACGGCCTCGCATGCGAATCCTGGGGATCCCCTGCCAGGACTTGATCGCCTGATGCATCTGAGCCTGGGAGCGTCCATCGACCTCGACCATCTCTGCCCGGGGACCACAGAGGTGGTAGTGAAGCGGGACGGGCCGCCACCGATGCACGACGGTCCGGATGGGGCGGTGGACCTCGCTGATCCATTCCGCGATCTCGTCGACGTTGCCCACCGTGGCCGAAAGGGCGATGAGCGTGATCTCTCGGGGGCAATTAATGATGATCTCTTCCCAGACCGTCCCCCTTCCCACATCTCCCATGTAGTGACACTCGTCCAACACCACGTAGGCGATCTCCTCTAGGGAGCGAGTGTAGAGCTTGTTGCGGAGGATCTCGGTGGTCATGACCACCAGGGGGGCGCGGGGGTTGACCTTGACATCTCCCGTGAGGATCCCCACGAATTCTTCGCCGTACTGCTTACAAAAATCGGCAAATTTCTGATTGCTCAGGGCCTTGAGAGGGGTGGTGTAGGCAAGGCGCCGCCCCATGGCCAGCGCTTGGAAGATAGCAAACTCGGCGATGAGGGTCTTCCCGGCCCCCGTGGGGGCCGAGACGATCACCGAGTCCCCCTCCAGGATGCAGCGGATCGCCTCCTCCTGAAAGGGATCCAGGGGAAAGGGATAGCGGAGACGAAAGGATTCTAGAAGATCTGTGTCCATAGGGGACAGTTTACCACACATGCTGCGAGCTGGGAATTGGCACAGGCCTCGGTTAATGGCAAAATGGGGAGTCAATCACGGCGAAATCCCTTGGCTTCTTCTCAGGAATTTGTTATGGATTGGGGGCTATGGATTACCAAAACCTGGCAGAAAAGAGCCTGAGGGGCGAAGTGCTAAATCGGGAGGAGATGCGGAACGTCCTCGGGACGCCTGCCGGAGAAACCCAACCCCTCCTCCAAGCAGCCTTTCGCATCCGGGAACACTTCTGGGGGCGGAAGGTACACCTGCATATGCTGACAAACGCGCGAAGCGGCCTCTGCCCGGAGGACTGCCACTACTGCTCCCAATCGGCGGTCTCGAAGGCCTCAATCGCCAAGTACCCCCTTCTCCCCCGAGAGCGCCTTCTGGAGGGTGCTCATCGGGCGAAGGCGGCCCGGGCCGTCCGCTACTGCATCGTGACCAGCGGTCGCGGCCCGACCGACCAGGACATCGACGCGCTCGCTTCTATTGTCCGGGAGATCCGGGAACGAGTGGAGATCAATATCTGCTGCTCTCTCGGACTCATGACGGAGGAACAGGCAACGCGCCTCAAGGCCGCGGGAGTGGAGCGAGTGAATCACAACCTGAACACCAGTCGGCGCTTCCACCCCGCCATCTGCACCACCCATACTTACGATGACCGAGTCCGAACGGTCGAGAATGTCCGACGGGCCGGTCTGAGCACCTGCTGCGGCGGCATTGTCGGGATGGGGGAGACGGACGAGGACCTCATGGACCTGGCCCTGAGCCTCCGGGAGCTGGATGTGGCCTCGATCCCGGTCAACTTTCTCCATCCCATCCCGGGGACCCCACTTGAGGGGTCCCGACAGCTCACCCCCGAGCACTGCCTCAAGGCCCTTTGTCTCTTCCGCTTTCTGAACCCTGCCAAAGAGATCCGGGTCGCGGGGGGTCGCGAACTCAACCTCCGTTCGCAGCAACCCCTCGCCCTCTACCCTGCTAACTCACTCTTCGTGGACGGCTACCTGACCACGCCCGGCCAGGCCGCCGCCGACACCCACCGGATGATCGAGGCCCACGGCTTCGAGGTGGATGACACCGTCCCTCCCCTCGCCTAGCCCCATTTTTCTCTTGCCGAAATTCTCATCCTGCAGTAAAGTATAAACGAGTTATACAGTCTAAGGAGATCGGATCATGGGTCGAACATCAAGGCTGCTTGCAGTCTCGCTCCCACCGGACTTGGCTGAGGAGTATGAGGCACTTGCGAAGGAGCTCGGCAAAAATAAGAGCGAGCTCTTCCGCGAGATGTTTGTGGTCTACCAATCAGTCCGGGAAGAGCAGGAACTATACCGCCTGCAACGACGCATGACTCGTCAGGCAGGAAGGCGTTTCACTGAGAAGGAGATCGAGAAGATTGTCTTTGAGGACCGCTAGTGCCGCACCAACTCTTTCTCACTAGGACACTCCACTCTGGTGCGGCACTTCCGCTAGGGGGGCAGGCCCCCCTTCGGCGCTCGGCGTTGGCCTCGCTGAGCACCCCCCAGACATAGGGGAGCCTCTCCCCTATAACCCCTCAGTGCCCCTCGCGGAAGCTTGGTGTCCTGAGTGGGAGGGAGTAGGAGGGGCACTAGTGAAGGCGGTCTTCGACACGAATATCTTCATCTCCGCGTTTCTCGTCCCCGGAGGTGATGGTGAAAAGGCTTTCGCCTTGGCCCAGCGGAAGAAGGTCGCCCTTTTCACCTCAATACCGATTCTGACGGAGCTTACCCGCAAGCTGAGAGACAAGTTCGGTGTAAGCGAGAAAGAAGCCATCGCTGCCCTGAGATTGATCAGCCGTGCTGGAACCGTCGTGAAACCCCGCCAGACGGTTCGGCTCCTTCATGACGACCCTGATAACCGGGTGCTTGAGTGTGCCCTTGAAGCTCGAGCTGACGTAATTGTGACGGGTGACAGACATTTGCTTGGGCTCCGAGATTTTGAAGGAACTGCAATTATTCGATTGAAGGATTTCTTGCGGTCCTTCCCTGCTGAGAACACAGACGTCTAGGTTATGTTGGTCAAAAAGACATCCAAAAATCGGATCACGCTTCCGAAGGCGATCGTCAAACACCTCCCTGACGTCGAGTTCTTCGAGGTCACCCTACGGGAGGGCGAGGTGATCTTAAAGCCGGCGGTGGTCACCGCTACGGGCGAGCGCCTGAGGGCCGTCCGGTCTAAAATCAAAGCCCTGGGACTAACCGAGAAGGACGTTGGGGATGCGATTAGTTGGGCCCGATGCCGTCGCGATTGACCTCGTCGAGCTCGGTTCTTTTACCGTGGCATCATGATCCTACCCGTCGGAGAGTTCTTGGACCAGATCAAACGTTAACACCCAGAGCTGCGCCGACACCCACCGCATGATCGAGGCCCACGGCTTCGAGGTGGATGACACCGTCCCTCCCCTCGCCTAGGAAATTCCTGCCTCTGTTCCCCACTCTACTTCAGCGTTACTTGCGAAGCCACTCAAGTGCGGCTTCTCTGTCTCGATAATCAAAGTGCCTGACTTCGGCGCTAACGAAATGGTCAACTACGCGTGGCATAATGGAGAGCAATGTGCTGTCTGTCACCGCAGCCACCTTCTTGATTTGCTTATGATGATCCTTGACAAACTTCAGATGGGAAATCAGCGCCCCCAAATGATCCCATCCTGGAAACGCTTCCGCGTAAATCATCAGGCCAGCCAGTTTTCCCTTTTCCTGAATATAGGGATCAACTTCTTGCGCAAGCCTCTTGAAGTCAGCGGATTCGAGGCGACCCACGGGCGAGACGATGAGAATACCCTCATCACGCAGTAGTTCATGTGAAATCATAACTCTCCCCTTCTTACCGAGCGACCTACCGCATCCTCATTTGCGGCGGACCAGGGAGGTAAGTGTGAGGCGGAGGCGCATGAGCGAGAAGAGGAAGCGGCCGAAGATGCTCGCGGGGTCGGGGAATACCCCAAGCTGGGTCAAGAGCGAGAGACTGTCCAAGTAGATTCGCTCCCCCAACGCCTTCCCATCCATCATCGGGAACACGATGACCCCTTTGATCTCGCCGGTCCTCCCCGTCGGGGGGATGCCCCTAAAAGTCCCCGTGTGGGTCCCCCGAAAGGTCATCTCGTAGATGACGCACGCTTCATCAGCCACCCGGTTGGTGACGACATAGGTGAAGTCGGGGAATCCCCTCCAAAGCGCCTGGTAGTATTCGGCGATTTCCGCCTTGCCCTGGACCGGCTTCTCCAGGAGGCTCTCTTCATAGACGGAGTCCTCTACTAAGGTCTCGAGGAGTCGGTCCAGCTCCCTCTTGGCCTCTGCCTCTAGATGCTCCTCTGCCGTCTTGATGTTCTCTTCGACCGACATCTCTACCTCCCTTGCGTCTTCGAGAGGCTATGACGCGCTTCTCGCCTTCGGTAAAATCACTTACGGAAACTTTTGGGGGGCGGGGCCGAGCCGTCTCAGTGCTCGCTGGGCAGCGCGGGCCTTCTTGGGTAGTCGGCGCGGGTTCCCTTTCTTTGGAGCAGGACCTGGATCGTCATCCTCGTCCTTGTCGGGGATGGGGGGCGCAAGGACGCGAGCAAGAAACTCATCGGTGGTCACGGCGATAGCCCCTGCACGATCGGCCGCCCGACGCACATCGCGGTCATTAGAGACGACAGCGACGCCCGCACTGGCCAGTCGCGCGAGTACATGATCGGCCCTTTCCGGGGCGTGGGAAAAGAGCACGCGGACCCCCCCACCGCCGGACGCCGTACCACCCCCTCGAGTCCCGTCAAACACCACGGTGAACTGATCACCTGAGACGCGGGCGGCTGCTGCCAGCATGCGGCAGAGTGCGTAGCGTCCCGCCTGCAGGCTCACCTGCTCGCGCGCCGACAATCCAGGTTCCCGGCGGATCACGTTGTAGCCGTCCACAAGCCACCGCATAACACCACCATTCTACACCCCAGGAGCAATTCGGGCCAATCACCTGCCAGGGTTGGCCGAGGTGCTATTCCACAGCCGCCTGGAGAAGATGCTTGGGGACCAGAAGCTTTTCCAGTCCCTCGAAGGCCCATTCGGTCACGATCGCCAGCAGGGCTGCCGGGATCGCACCTTCTAAGATCAGCGACGTATCGTTCAGGGCCAGCCCGGTGACGATCGGCTCGCCCAGCCCCCCGGCCCCGATAAAGGCGGCCAGTGTCGCTGTGCCGATGTTGATCACGGCTGCGGTCCTGATACCGGCGAGAATGGTCGGTGCAGCCAGCGGTAGCTCGACGTATCGCAGGCGCTGCTGTGCGGTGAGCCCCATCCCGACCGAGACTTTTTTCAACACGGGATCGATTGAAAAGAGCGCCGTAGCGGTGTTCCTCAGGATAGGGAGCAGGGAATAGAGAAAGAGCGCCATGATGGCCGGTTTCGCGCCGATGCCGAAGAGGGGGATCATGAAGGCGAGCAAGGCGATGGAGGGAATTGTTTGTAGCAATCCGGCGGTGTACATCACCGGTCGGGAGATCGCGCGAACCCTGTATACCCAAATGCCCATGGGAATGGCAACGACCATGCCTGCGAGGAGCGCGATGAACGTGAGCTTCAGATGCGTGGCCGTCCGAAAGAGCAAGGTGACCCATTTGCTCTCCTCGACCAGTTGCCGTTCGGCCTTGAGCAGCCGCGCCTCTCTTAGAAATCGGTGAGCGACGTCTGCAAAGCTCTTCCCCTCCAGGATAACCATCGCGTTTAGCGCTTGCATCTTCTCATCGGCAATTGTGCCGGCCAGTTCGCCAAGAATTCGTTTGATCCTCCCATCCAGTTCGCCCCGGACCAGTGGTGCTGCCAGATACTGAGAAAAGTATTCCCGGTCATCCTCTAAGAGGAAGAGATCGAATTTCTTGATGTCTCCATCCGTAGAGTAGACATCCGTGACGTCCAGCTCCTTCTCGCGAATCGCTTGATAGGCAAGCCCGTGTTCAATCCCCACAGGGCGTACCGAAAGCCCATAGGTTCGCGCGAGACCGGGCCAACCATCGTGCCGGTTCAGAAACTCATAGCTAAAGCCAAAACGCAGATCCGGGAATCTGGCCAGATCGCTGATCGTTTTTAACCCGCGTTGCCTGGCGAGGTTTCTACGGAGGGCGATTGCATAGGTATTGTCGAACCCGAAGGAGTCGAGCAGATCAATGCCAAACCGGCGCTTCACGGTTCCTCGCAGTTCGGCATAGGAGACCCGACCAGGCAACTTGAGAATCGCCTGCGCCAGGGTCCCCGAATACTCTGGATAGATGTCGATCTCTCCATTCTTGAGCGCCCCAAAACAAATCAGCGTCCCCCCGAGCCCAAACTTCCTCTCGACCGGGAAGCCTCGGTCCTCGAGCAGCCGCGCGATGATCTCCGCCAGGATATATCCCTCATTGAAATGCTTGGAACCAACCACGACGGTCTGGCCCCCTGCGGGATCGGCCGCCCCAACGACCAGGATGAATGTCATCAACACTATGATCAGGGCACGCATCTCCCCACCAGGTGTCACGTCCCGAGTTGCGACTGAAAAAAGATGCGGATAAATTCGTTGACCGGATTTTCCAATATCTCTCCACCCGTCCCGTGCTGCACGACTCTTCCCCGGTCCAGAACCACGAGGCGCTGGGCGAGCTTCAGTGCCTCCCGAAGATCGTGGGTAACGAGGACAATGGTTCTTGCCTCGGACCGCTGCAGATGCAGAAACTCCCGGTGGATTTCGTTGCGAGTGATCGGATCGAGTGCTCCGAAAGGTTCATCGAGAAGAAAGATCTGAGGATTCAATATCATGGCGCGACAGAGGCCTACCCGCTGCTGCTCTCCCCCACTCAGCTCATGGGGGTACCGTTGGGCATAGGAAAGCGGCAGGTTCACCAGCGTCATGAGTTGCTCGGTCCGCGCCTTGATTCGCTCCGAATCCCATTTGGCGAGTCGCGCGAGGAGGGTGATGTTTGCCTCAACCGTCAAATGCGGAAAGAGGCCAGTCCCTTGGACCGCATACCCGATTCGCAATCGGAGTTCGGGGAGGTGTTGATAGTCGATGGGCTTTCCGAAGACGGATACGTGTCCCTGGCTCGGCCGTACCAGCCCGTTGATCAGTTGTAGCAGCGTCGATTTCCCGCTCCCGCTCGGGCCGACGACCGCTGTGGTCACGAGCTCTGTGAAGGTAAGATCGATGTCCTGAACGGCTTTTGCGTCGCCGTAGAACTTGCTGATTTTGTCGAGTGCAATCTCTGCCATTCAATGACCGCAAGGCGAACGCTTACATGCGTGCGCGCAGCACGCCCCTCACCTCAGACAGGTGCGAAAGCCCGCCATCACATCACGCCGGTCGGGGGTATAGTAGTTCCGCCAGGTATTCCGGATCATGCGGGAGCGCGTCACCCAACATCCGCCACGCAGGACCTTGTGGGTTCCAAACCACGGCTGCGAATACTCCTTGTAGGGGTCGGCGACGAATCCGGGATAGGGCCCGAACTCAGTACTCGTCCATTCCCACACGTTGCCGATCATTTGCCGACAACCGAACGGGCTGTCGCCGTCGGGCAGCGCGCCGACGTCAATGCACCCCCCCGCGTGCCCGTCGAGGTTGGCCCGACTGGGGGATAGAGGTTCATCCCCCCACGGAAAGCTTCGCTTGTGCCCGGACAGTCCCCAGCCGTCGGGCGTAGGCTCGGCGCTAGCCGCCGCTTCCCATTCAGCCTCGGTCGGCAAACGCCGGCCTGCCCATCGGCAGTAGGCCTCGGCTTCGTACCAGTTCACGTGGATGATGGGGTGGTGCTCCTCTAGTGGCACGATTTCGTCATACCGTCTCCGGCTCCAGCGACCGCCGGCGTCGCGATGCCAATAGACCGGGTGTTCGGCCCTGGCATTCTGGCGCCAACGCCATCCCTCCTCACTCCAAAACTCCTGCCGGAGATACCCCTTGTCATCCACAAACGCCACAAACTCGCCGTTGGTCACCGCCGCGTGCGCAATACGAAAGGGCTGGAGCGTGACGGGATGGGCCCACTTTTCGTTGTCGAACACGAAAAGGAGATCCGGCGTCGCGCCGAGGAGGAATATCCCTCCGGGAATCTAGG
>LKGT01000594.1_pt6 | contig 20459 bp, 20 predicted proteins | sample 503861 | NCBI WGS metagenome assembly LKGT01 (sample SAMN04113194, study PRJNA297058) | marine sediment metagenome | biome: marine benthic biome; feature: marine benthic feature; material: marine sediment; isolation source: sediment sample collected at the water-sediment interface from the South......
TNACNASTRNCGMTRYMSAWRTRNCMGRNGSCCGAGCCCGTATTCCAGATTTACGGTTCCCGGCGAAGTTTTTGCGGACAGGTGGTCACACTGCGGGTCTTCGAGGACAACCCGCTGGTCAGATCGGCGCTGGAGGAGGCAGGTAATGGGCAGGTGCTGGTCGTTGACGGCGGTGCATCGCGACGCTGCGCGCTTCTGGGAGGAGACATTGCCCGACTTGCATCCGAGAACGGCTGGTCCGGCGTGATCATAAACGGCTGCATTCGGGATCGCCTCGAGATCGATGCCATGGACATCGGTGTGCGGGCGCTTGACACCTGCCCGCGCAAGAGCCGCAAGCAGGGCCTTGGAGAAAGAGATGTCGCTCTTTGTTTTGCCGGGATCGATGTCACGCCCGGTGATTACATTTTTTCGGATGAAGATGGCGTCGTAGTGTCCGCGCGTGACCTGTCGCAATCCGTAAACGAGGCTAGTGGTCCAGCAAAATGAGCGTTCAAAACGTATTCAGCGGTGCATTCGTCGACCGTTGGGGTCACCGGCGCGAAGATTCCGAGTGGCTCAGCGAAGCCATTAACAGCGATAACAGTTGTTTCATTGCTGTCTGGGGCGACAAGTGCCTGGCGTCGGGAGAACCCTTTCGTGCGATTCTTCTCGATCGGCATGCTGTCGGTAGCCACTTACTGGAGCAGGAGGTCATTTTCCTCGGCAAGTTCCGTGACAGGCCGGCCTTCGCGTTCGCCATAGACGGTGCGACCGAGGCACCGTTCCAGGATGTCGGCGAATTTCATGACTTGCGTTACCTGGGTAATGTGTTGCCGGCCGACGAGGCGAATCTGGTCGCACACGCGCGTGCGCTGGTTCTCTGGCACCGCATGCAGAAATATTGCGGTCATTGCGGCTCGCCGTCGAGAGCCGAATCGGGGGGCAATTCGCGATCCTGTGTCGACCCTGAGTGCCGCGCCGTGCTTTTTCCGCGGGTTGACCCGGCGATTATTGTGCTCGTCAGCAGAGGCGATCGATGCCTCCTCGGACGTCAGCCGAGCTGGCCCGAAGGCCGATATTCCACGATCGCGGGTTTCGTAGAGCCCGGCGAGAGCCTCGAAGATGCGATCCGGCGTGAGGTAGCAGAGGAAGCCAACATCCTCGTCGAGAATGTTCAGTATCACAGCTCACAGCCCTGGCCGTTTCCCTCGTCGTTGATGTTGGGCTTTACCGCCACAGCGTTGTCGGAAGACATTCTGTTGAATGATGGAGAACTCGAAGATGCTCAGTGGTTTTCGCGAAAGCAATTGCGCTCGGGCTTTCCGAAGTTGCCCTACCGCCTGTCTATCGCGCGCCGGCTCGTTGACGACTGGCTGTTGTCTGATGTCGATGAGATCAGTCGGGCAGGATAACGATGTGCCTCGTCGTATTCGCCTGGCAGGCGCACCCGCAGTATCGCCTGATCCTCGCAGGCAACCGGGATGAATCTCACCAGCGACCGACCCAGGATGCGCACTGGTGGCCGGACAATGAATCGATTCTCGCAGGCCGCGACCTGCAGGCGGGTGGCACCTGGCTGGCAATGAGCAAATCGGGTCGCTTCGCGACCGTGACCAATTTTCGCGAACGCGAGGGCCGCAAGGCCATGGTCGAGTCCCGCGGCACACTCGTCACCGACTTCGTTGGCGGATCTCAATCGTTTAGAGAATTCGAATCCTCAATTTCAATGAGGGATTACGCCGGATTCAGTTTGCTGGTGTCTGACGGCGAGTCCATGTCTTACCTGTCCAATCGCGATGAGCTGAAAGCAAACGTTGCTCCCGGCATTTACGGTTTGAGCAACGCTTCGCTCGATACACCCTGGTCGAAAGTGGTTCGGGCCAAGGCCTGTCTTGAATCGCTGATCGAAGATGACGCTGTAAACGAAACCGAACTGTTGCGACTGCTTGCCGACCGGACGCCGGCGGCGGTAGACGACGTCGCCGCGGACGATCTCCCGTTCGAAATCGCCAGAGCGCTGACTGCCCCTTTCATAATGGCGCCCGATTATGGCACGCGTTCGTCGACGACCGTGCTGTGGGGCAATGATAATGTCGTTGAATTCAGCGAGCGCCGCTTCGATCCTGCCGGGCGCACCACGGGCGATTCCCGTTTCAGGTTCGTCCTTGAGTGAATTGTTTCGCCCGCGTAGGACGCGATCCCCTGATGATTAATAATCGCCCGTCAGGACGGGCTCCTACGCGGGCGCAATCAGGGATTTGCAAAGATACTCAGCAGCCACCTGCGAATCTCAGCGATTTCCTCTGCACAAACGGCATGCGCCATCGGGTATTCATGCCATTGCACATGGAAACCTGCCTTCTGCATGATGTCCCGGGCGTGCTGACCGGCGGCGATCGGCAGCATCGGATCGAATGAGCCGTGCACCATCAAGATCAGGAGATCGCGGGGCTGAGACTCCGGACTCTGCATGACTTCCCCGTCAATTGTCGCTTCGAGAGGCATCCAGGTCGATAAAGCCATCAGACCGGCCAATTTCTCCGGGAACCTCATTGCCGTATGCATCGCGATGGCGCCGCCCTGTGAAAAGCCTGCCACTACGATGCGGTCGTAATCGACTCCCCGATCGTGCTCGCGCTCGATCAGTCGCCTTAAGGTCTCAGCACTGTCACGAATACCGGCCTCATCCTGCGGCCCGGACCGATCGAGGCTCATGACGTCATACCAGGCCCGCATCGGAATGCCACCATTGATCGTGACCGGACGGACAGGCGCATGGGGAAAGATGAAGCGGATATCAGCAAATTCATCCAGCTGAAGCTCGGGCACGAGCGGCTCGAAGTCATGGCCATCGGCACCCAGGCCGTGAAGCCAGATAACAGTGCCGTCCGGTTTTTCTCTGCCCCCGACTTCAACGGTGTCCGGTGTATCCACAGCCGCTTCCCCTGATAGTGTGAAGCAGCGCATATTAACAGCCGCAAGTGCTTGACTGAGTATGCGCATTCTGGTATTTATATGTGCATATTTATGCGAATCAGACCATGCCGAACTCCCCGGAAATTCAGTCAGACCGACGGCAAGCCATCCGGCAGATCCTGGAACTGGGTCCCGCCGGGACTCAGCAGTCGCTCGTGGATGCCCTGACCTCACAGGGTTTTGTCGCCACGCAATCGAGCGTCAGCCGTGACCTGAAGGAACTGGGTGCGCTCAAGACAACTCAGGGCTATGAACTGCCGGGCCCGGGTAAGGGCGACGAGGTGGCCGAGGTGTCCGGGCTTCTCAGGGAGATAGATACCGCCGGGCCCAATCTCGTGGTCATAAAGACGGCCATTGGTGCGGCACAGCGGGTCGCGCTGGCACTGGACCAGAGTGGCTGGCCGGAAATGGTCGGCAACGTCGGTGGCGATGACACGGTGTTAGTCGCGACCAAAAATGCCGCAGCTCAAAGAAATCTTCTTACGAAAATCGACCGCGCATCCGCCCGCGGTTGATTTTAGATCCTCCCTTTGAAGGACCATCCCTGTGACCGACGATAATTCTCCAATCATTCTTGCCTTTTCAGGTGGTCTGGATACGTCATTTTGTGTCCCGTGGCTGAAAGAGAATTACGGACGCGACGTTATTACGGCCACGGTCGATACCGGCGGTATTGACGACGCGGCTGCAGCGGCCCTCGAGGATCGCGCATTCAGGCTCGGTGCGATCGAACATGTGCTGCTCGATTGCAAAAAAGACTTTTTCGACTCGGTATTACGGTATCTCATTGCCGGCAACGTGCGTCGGGGTCAGTTTTATCCCTTATGTGTTGGCGCAGAGCGCGGTCTTCAGGCTGCGCGCCTGGCCGGGCTGGCCAGCGCAAGGGGGGCTGCAACCGTCGCACATGGCTGCACGGCGGCCGGCAACGATCAGGTGCGCTTCGAGGTCACGCTGCGGACACTGAACCCGGGCCTGGAGATTCTTGCGCCGGTAAGGGACAACAGCTGGGTCCGCGAGGAGCAGCTCAAATACCTCGAAGATCATGACCTGCCGCTGCCCGCCCAGGGATCCGCGTACTCGGTCAACCGCGGATTGTGGGGCATAACGATTGGCGGTCAGGAAACGCTGACTTCCGAGAGGTCTTTGCCTGAGCAAGCCTGGGTGTTATCGGCCGGCGCGTTCGACAGACCCAAGCCTGAATCGCGTCACACGCTCGACTTCGACGCCGGCATCCCGGTGGCGCTGGACGGTGAGAAACTCGATCCGGTTTCTCTGATCGAGAAACTCGAGATACTGGGGGGTTCCTATGCCGTGGGCAGAGGCATTCATCTCGGCGATACGGTTCTCGGCACCAAGGGCCGTGTCGCGTTTGAGGCGCCGGCAGCGCTTACGTTGATCACGGCGCATCGTGAACTTGAGAAACTCGTCTTGAGTGCACAGCAATCCCGTGTCAAAGACACCGTCGCGGCCGTCTACGGCGATCTCATTCACGAAGGTAAGCAGCTGGATGCCGCGTGCCGGGACATCGAGGCATTACTCTCCTCATCGCAGCGGCGCGTCACGGGCCAGGTTAGTTTCACGTTGCGGCCGGGCAGTCTCTTTATCGATGGCGTCGCCTCGCCATACTCTCTGCTTGCCGCTACGAAAGGCGTGTACGGGGAAGCCGCCGGCGAGTGGACCGCCGGGGACGCACTCGGATACGCACGCATTTTGTCTTTGTCAGGGTCGCTGCAGACCCGAGCCGGCGCGTCAGCCGGAAAGGGCTGAACTATGCGTAGCGTCTTCGTCGATAAAGTCGCCTCCGTTGCCCAGCACAGCAATCTGAGCCACGAGCTCAGGGTATCCGCCGACATTCCCTGTGAGGAAGGCGTGCTCATTGCCGTGCGCGTCCTCAATAACAAGACCCGTTACAACCAGCTTGAGTTGACGAGCGGCAGAATGGCCACCGTCAACCAGGGCGATATCGTCGTCGGCGCACTCGGACATCGAAAAGCGCTACTCGGTTACTCGGGTCATTTGCCGGAAGCACTCGAAGTTGGGTCCACGATTCAGATTCTGAATATCGGTGGCGTTCTTGGCATGTGCGATTCAGCTAATCCCGATGTTGGTGCGCCTTTCGACTGCGAAGTGCTTGGCACTGTGCTGCACTTCCCCTACCTCGGCGAACGCATCGGCGTGCCAGCGCGAGTCGGCGCTAAAGAACTCGATAAGAACGCTCAATTAGACACAAAGGGTATACCGGTCATAGCGCTTGCCGGTACCTGCATGGATTCCGGCAAGACGGTGGCCGCCTGCGCAATCGTCAGCCGCCTGCGTCACCGTGGCCTGAAGGTCGCGGCCTGCAAAGCGACCGGCGTTTCCTTACGCCGGGACATTCTTGCGATGGAGGACGCCGGTGCTGCTCACTCGATGATCTTCTCCGATCTCGGCGTCGTGACGACGACACCAGAAAACGGACCGGCTCTCACACGCACATTGCTTAGCAGCCTGGCCGGGTTTCAACCCGATGTCATCGTGATCGAGCTTGGCGACGGTCTGCTCGGGGCTTACGGCGTTGAAGCRATACTYGCAGAYGARGACATACGCGRCGCTTTTACYGCCGTYATTCTCTGYGCAAACGATCCGGTTGCTGCCTGGGGCGGCGYAMGAATTCTCAGGGAGCAATKCGACATCGMGCCGGYCSTCRTYACCGGCCCGGCGACCGACAACGCRGTCGGGATCGATCAGATCARAGAGCGATTGTCTTTGCCCGCGATCAAYGCGCTCAGCRACGGCGTCRCGCTTGGCGATTCGATCRCCGAKCTCCTGAYCGATACGGRGCGCTTGAAATYATGACCATCCCCGCRGTCGTTCTCGGCGCAASCGGATATGTCGGCGGCGAAWTCYTRCGYCTGCTTGGARCACACCCGSACTTCCGRCTGGCCGCSGCRGTGTCCGMTAGCCGTSGCGGYGASGCSATCGCGGACGTTTTTCCRAATCTGGCCSGCACATACYCCGGCGTATCGTTCGMCSGTCCGGAYRCCTGGCTCGAGMAAGTGGACAAAGGCGGCRAYCTTGCCCTGTTCTCCGCTGCGCCGCACGGCGCTTCAGCGCCTGTYATTGCGGCGGCACTCGAGGGMGCCGCTGMTCGCGGTCTTRMTGTTCATGTSGTCGACTCATCSGCAGACTTTCGCTACRCCAGYGCGGARCAATACGAGGCGGTATATGGAATACCACATCCGGCGCCGGCCCTGATACCGGAGTTTTTCTGTGCCGTACCGGAACAYGCCCCRGTCCCGGATGCGCCRCATGCGGCGCATCCGGGMTGTTTCGCSACAGCCGTGCTKCTCGCAGCYGTGCCCTTRCTGAAATCAGGCRTCGTCAMCGAAGAACTTTTTGTCAGCGGCATWACCGGCAGCACCGGTTCCGGGCGGAGTCCGCAGGCCGGCACGCATCATCCCGAACGGCACAGCAAYCTGTATGCRTACAAACCGCTKSTGCACCGTCACGTGCCCGAAATCGAAGCGTTGMTYGAARCAAGCTGTCAGACRARAGCAKCSGTRCATTTCGTGCCGCATTCGGGTCCTTTCGCACGCGGCATTTACGTGACCATGCAGGCCAGGATGAAAGTCCCGGTATCGTCGGACGAGSTTCRAAACGCCTTTCGTTCATTTTATGMAGACAGYSAGTTCGTCAACRTYGTCGASGGAATTCCGCGTCTGAAAGACGTCATTGCGTGTAACGAYGCCAGGRTYGGCGTCASCTGCGAAGGCGATACTGTTGTTGTCATGAGCGCRATCGAYAACCTCGTTAAAGGWGCYGCCGGCGGTGCCWTGCAATGGATGAACCGGCTTTGGTCATTGYCTGAATCMAGCGGCCTSACTGCAGCATCACCCGCATGGACCTGAACAGATGARTRCWGCCRAYRRCRCATYRSAGGATCCRCGCACRCGGGAAGCTGCCGTTATGCTKCAGGTWTAYGRSCAGCTGCCATTYRTGCCGRCGCAAGCCRCYGGCTGCGATCTKGTCACGACSAGTGGTCAGCGTATTCTGGAYTTCTGGGGCGGACATGCCGTTGCWGCGCTCGGACAYGGTCATCCRCGCCTSGTRCAGGCCATCTGYGAACAGGCCAGGCAGCTGATATTTCARAGCAAYGCCGTTGCGCTGGACGTGCGGGCAGCTGCAGCGGARCAGCTKSTCGGGATTGCGCCRAAAAACCTSTCAAGGGTYTTCTTCGTCAACAGCGGYGCTGAAGCGAWCGAGAATGCCCTGCGCATGGCCTGCCTGGCGACGGGCCGRCAAAAAATCCTYGCGYTGACRCACGGTTTCCACGGCCGCACGGCGGCAGCCGGGGCGGTGACGTGGAACTCSGYYGACAGCTGGTACGGWTTTCCAAACACGCCTTTCGCGGTTGATTTCATCCCRCGGAAYGATGTTGCCGCCGCAGAATCAATGATCGATGAGAGCGTTGCRGCYGTGATTTTTGAACCSGTGCAGGGTGTCGCCGGCGCCTTCGATCTGTCASCCGATTTTGTGGCGGCGTTRCGCGAGSGCACTTCAAGGRCCGGTGCGCTGTTRATTTCCGACGAAGTGCAATGCGGCATGGGCCGTWCCGGTCATTATTTCGCGATTGAAGCYTRTCGTGCAGAACCGGACCTGCTCACRACAGCCAAAGGGCTCGGCGGTGGAATCCCCTGYGGCGCACTGCTTTGCAGCGAGMGCRTRTCGAARACTGTCGGYCWGGGMAGCCTCGGMYCGACATTCGGTGGCGGTCCGGTYGCAGCSGCSGCYATCATCGCCGTCATTGAAACCATCAAGGCTGAAGRSCTGCTCGCGAACGTYCGACRACGGGAAGCYGARATCCGYGAGCATTGCGTCACMGGGCCGRTTCRATCRGTCCAGGGCATGGGYCTTTTRCTTGGYCTCGTCTGTGACAGGCCGGCWGGCGAGRTTCGTGATGCACTGCTGCAGCRTGACATACTGACCGGCACCAGCGCCGACCCCRGYGTGCTGAGGTTACTGCCGCCCCTGGTGCTGCARSCGGAGCATGTCARGCGCCTGGCGAARGCACTCGGCGCCATAGCGCCCAAAACATRAATGGAATKRYTARAGGAAYAATRATGAARGCATTTAACGAYCTKGCCGACTYTTCAACAGARGAGATTWYTGCGCTGCTTGAATTGTCRAACCGGCTCGACGARAAGCCGGAGCCWGMGRCRCTCARSGGCAAAGTGCTGTCGTTGCTYTTCCTGAGCCCKTCCYTGAGAACGCTGGCATCYTTTCAGGCCGCCATGACCAGGCTMGGCGGCGGCTCATTCGTGATTTCKCCRGAGATGTCGATTCACGGACTCGAAACGCGGCCRGGYATCGTCATGGACGGCGCCGCGGCCGAACATATTCGTGAAGCCGTGCCTGTGATCGCKTCCTACGGAGACGCGATCGGCATTCGYGCMTTYGCSGAGCGCAGRAACCTGGARCACGAYCTKGCGGACACCGAATTCTCCTCSTTGATCGCAYTGATCGACACGCCGTACATCAATATGGARTCAGCAASCAATCACCCCTGCCARAGCCTGGCCGACTGGAAGACGCTCGATGACCTGGGCATCCCCACGAAWAGCGGGAAATTCGTGCTGAGCTGGGCMTATCACCCGATGTCACTGCCGCTCGCCGTGCCGGCGGCSTCCATACACATGGCGGCRATGCGCGGCATGGACGTGACCGTGCTGCGACCCGACGGCTTTGAGCTRCCCGAASCAATAATGGACAAGGCCAGGAAGGCGGCCGAGGCCTCGGGTGGTTCGCTGYGCGAGACCRRTGACCGGGWRCAGGCRATGGAAGGCGCCCACATCATTTACGCAAAATCCTGGTCCTCGACGARACACTATGGTGACAAGGCGGCGGACGRGGARCTGCGCCGCGAACTGGTCSACTGGTGCRTCGAYGARCCATGGTTYGAMAATGCAARAAGCGACTGCAGGTTCATGCATTGCCTGCCCGTRCGGCGCGGCGTCGTGGTCAGCGAACGCGTACTCGACGGMCTGAGAAGCGTCGTSATCCAYGAGGCCCGCAATCGCATGCTGGCGCAGATGGCAGTSCTGCACCAGATGCTCGGRWARAATTMATGACTGCAGGCAAAGACAGGGCRATCGTGGTTKCGGCGCTGAAACATGCGGCACCMTACATCCGYWTGTTCAAAGGCAAGRTATTTGTCCTCAAAGTCGGTGGCGAGGTATTCGCAGATRCCGCCRACACGCGCGCRCTGATGGAACAGGTAGGCATTCTTTACCAGGTCGGCATCAGGATTGTCCTGGTACATGGYGGCGGTCARCAGTCGACYGAACTCGCCASGCAACTGGGCCTCGACACSAAATTTGTTGAYGGCCGCAGARTTACGGACGGTCCGTCGCTCGACGTCGCGACAATGGTCYTGAACGGGCAGATCAACACGCGTGTTCTCGCGGCCTGTCGCGATCTGGAAATYCCSGCTGTCGGCATCAGCGGCATCGATGCCGGCCTGATACGCGCTCACCGGCGCCCGCCGGTCGAGAGAGACGGCGACAGTCCGGTCGATTACGGGTATGTCGGAGAYATTGACTCGGTCGATGCCGATGTCCTGCAGAAACAACTYGATAACGGGCTGATGCCGGTGGTCAGTCCTTTGTCCTGCGACTCGTCCGGCACCATACTGAACATCAATGCCGACACGGTTGCGGCCGCGATCGCCGCSGAGCTCGRTGCAGAGAAACTGATACTGGCGACSRGCGCCCCGGGCATTCTCGAYGACGCCGACGAYCCGCAYTCACTCATATCCTATGTCGACCGTGCCGCTTTGGATCAACTCCGAAAAGACGGSAAGCTSGCCGATGGCATGCTGCCGAAAGCTGCCGCCATCGATGCTGCGCTGGCTAATGGTGTCAATCGGGTRCACGTCATTTCGTAYAAAGTGGCAGATAGCCTCTTGCTGGAGRTATTCACCAATGAAGGCACGGGSACTCTGGTTGTCAAYGAYATTGCTGCSYTGACGYYGGCTGAGRCWGCATCGAGCRGTGCAGACTGATGACKCGCCTCTGGGAAAAGGGRCTGCCRCTCGATCAGCGAGTYCTCGCGTTTACGGCCGGCGAGGATCACCKGCTTGACGCGCGCCTCGTTCCYTACGACGTCCTGGGCTGTGTTGCCCAYGCCGAGATGCTTGCYGCGCAGGAYCTGATTACYGACCAGGACTGTAAAGCGATYTGCGACGGCCTCAGRAAGCTCGAACAGGGTTTCGCCGMTGGTGAGTGGGAGATTCGCCTYGAGGACGAGGATGTMCATACGGCCCTSGAGTCCCGYCTGACAGAACTCATCGGMCCYGCSGGCGGCAGGCTGCATCTCGGSCGYTCGAGGAACGACCAGGTGCTTACGGCACTSCGYCTCTACTCGCTCGATGCGATAGATGYGGTCTCARAGAGCATTGGCGGCCTGTGTCAGTCATTGTCCRGRCTCGCGGCACGTGAAGGCGACAYAGYGCTGCCRGGCTTYACGCATATGCARCACGCCATGCCATCMTCCGTGGSTCTYTGGAGYGASGGCTWTRTTGAGGCCTTTGARGACGACGCCGCCGGCCTSCAGGCATCGCGGCGKCGCCTTGGCAAGAATCCRCTCGGCAGCGCRGCCGGSTACGGCACACCCGGRCTCGCCATTGACCGTGAACTGACSACGGCMAAGCTCGGCTTCGATGAAACGCAGCTTCCCGTGACTGCCGTCCAACTGTCCCGCGGCAAGGCCGAAAGCGGCCTCTTGTTCGAGCTGACGCTGCTGGTGCAGGACCTCGGCCGCCTCGCCAGCGACCTTCTGTTGTTCTATACCCGGGAGTTCGCCTATGTGGAGCTGGCACCCGAGGTGACGACAGGTTCWTCCATCATGCCGCAGAAACGAAATCCCGACGTRCTCGAACTGATACGCGCATCTTCGGCYACGTCGCAGGCATGCCTKGAGGAAWGCCTGATGATCACSGCAAAACTGCCATCCGGATATCAGCGCGATTTGCAGCGGCTCAAATCACCGTTATTTCGCTCGATCGATCTGGCGATCGAGTGTGTCGACATCATGTCGCATGTCCTCAAAGGCTTGAAGTTCAGGCCCGAGAACATACGGCTTGACGAGAGCATCAATGCCGCCCGGGAAGCAAACGAACTCGCAAGCAGGGAAAACATACCATTTCGCGAAGCCTATCGACGGGTCGCGGAACGTTACAATAAATGACACGGTACGTTATATTGCTGCGTGGATAGTCAACCGCTCAAGGCAACCCGACGGTACAGATTATGAACAGCTATTATCGCTTGGCTTTGGTTCTTGGACTTTTGTTCACAGCAGGATGCGGCCAGAAAGGGCCCTTGTATTTGCCAGGTGATCCGAGCCTGATGAAGACGGATGTGCCGGCTCAGGACCAAAGCCAGACCGAAGAAGACGACGAAGATAAAGAAGAAGAAGAGTCACAAGACGAGAACTAGGTCAATTTCATGAGTGATGACACGCTCGTCCTTATCGACGGGTCGTCCTATCTTTACCGGGCATTTCATGCCCTGCCCAAGCTGAGCAACTCCCGAGGTGATCCCACGGGCGCCGTTCACGGCGTACTGAACATGATCAACAAGCTGGTCAGGGAGCAGTCATCCGAGCATATCGCCGTTGTATTCGACGCGCCGGGCAAGACATTTCGTGACGAGATATTCGCAGAGTACAAAGCGAACCGTCCGCCGATGCCCGATGAACTTCGTTTACAGATCGAGCCGTTGTTGGAAGCGGTTACGGCGATGGGCCTGCCGCTGTTACGCATCGAAGGTGTTGAAGCCGACGATGTCATCGGGACTCTGTGCCGTCAAGCTGTCAAGAGCGGCCAGGACGTGCTGGTATCGACCGGCGACAAGGACATGGCCCAGCTCGTCGACGACAAGGTCACACTTATTAATACGATGAGCGGTACGGTCCTCGACAGGGACGGTGTAAAAAAGAAATTCGACGTCTATCCGGAACAGATTATCGACTATCTCGCATTGGTCGGCGACAGCGCCGATAACATCCCGGGTGTACCGCGTGTCGGCGCCAAGACTGCGGCCAAATGGCTGAACCAGTACGGCAGCGTTGCGGAGATTGTCAAGAACGCGAGTGAAATCACCGGCAAAGTCGGTGCAAGCCTGCGAGAAAACCTGGACCAGCTGGCGCTGTCGCAGAAGCTCGCGACGATTGAACAAGGCGTCAAACTCGAGAAAAAACCCAAAGACCTCAAACGGGGCAAGCCCGACCTGAAATCGTTGCGGGCGCTTTACGGCCGGCTCGAACTTCGGACGCTGCTGCGACAACTGGACGAGCAGACTGGCGGCGATACGACTGAGCAAGAACTCTCAGAGACCCGGAAAGGTGACTATCAGACAGTCCTAAAGCAATCTGAATTCAAGACCTGGCTCAAAAACATTGACAGAGCAGCGCTGGTCGCCGTAGATACCGAGACGACCAGCCTGAATTACATGCAGGCGGAGATCGTCGGCATCTCGCTCGCCGTCAAAAAGGGCGAGGCTGCCTATATTCCCCTCGCCCACGACTATCCGGGCGCCCCGGACCAGTTACCAAGAGATGATGTGCTGGCGGCCCTCAAAGACTTCCTTGAAGACCCGGAAAAGAAAAAAGTAGGCCACCACCTGAAATACGACGCACACATATTCGCGCGCTACGGCATTGAACTCCGTGGCATGCAGTTTGATTCGATGCTCGAGTCCTATGTGTTGAATAGCGTCGCCACGCGACACGACATGGATTCCGTCGCCAGAAAATACCTCAATATCAGCACGATTCACTACGAGGACGTCGCGGGCAAGGGCGCGAAGCAACTCACTTTTAATCAAATCGATTTGGAACAGGCATCACCCTACGCGGCCGAGGACGCCGACATCACGCTACAGCTGCACGAATATTTGTGGGGAGAACTCAGGAAAACCAAATCACTTGAAAGGCTGTATGAGGAAATCGAACAACCGCTGGTGCCCGTTCTTCTCGATATGGAAGAGACCGGTGTGCTGATCGAACCGAAGATGCTGAAAATTCAGAGCGGCGAGCTGGCGAAGAAGATGGCCAGGCTGGAACAGGCGGCGCACGAACTCGCGGGCGGGCCGTTCAACCTTGGCTCGCCCAAGCAGCTGCAACAGATCCTTTTCGAACACCTTGGCCTGCCGGTGGTCCGGAAAACGCCCAAGGGCCAGCCCTCAACGGCCGAGGATGTATTACAGGAACTGGCTGACGAGTACGAGCTGCCGCAAGTGATCCTCGAATACCGATCGGTCAGCAAGCTGAAAAGTACCTACACAGACAAGCTCCCGGAGCAAATTTCTCCGCATACCGGCCGCGTTCATACGTCCTATCACCAGGCCGTCACCGCCACCGGCCGGCTCTCATCCACCGATCCGAATCTTCAGAATATCCCGATTCGTACACCGGAGGGCCGGCGTATTCGACAGGCGTTCATTGCACCGACCGGTTTTGTTTTGCTTGCCGCGGACTATTCCCAGATCGAGCTACGGATCATGGCGCACCTCTCCGGCGACAAGGGGCTGTTGAACGCCTTCGCGGCTGAACTCGATATACACAAGGCAACTGCAGCCGAGGTCTTCGAGCTCGACCCGGACGAGGTGACCGCCGACCATCGTCGTTCTGCAAAAGCGATCAACTTCGGGCTCATGTATGGCATGTCGGCGTTCGGACTTGCGAAGCAGCTCGGGATAACAAGAGGCGAAGCGCAGGAGTACGTGGACCTATATTTCGAACGTTATCCAGGTGTGAAGGCCTACATGGACGGAATACGCGCACAGGCGCATGACTTGGGCTACGTGGAAACGGTTTTCGGCCGCCGTCTTTATCTTCCCGAGATAAACGACCGCAATGCACCAAGACGACAATACGCCGAGCGCAGTGCAATCAATGCACCGATGCAGGGAACCGCTGCAGACATCATCAAGATAGCGATGCTTGCCGTGCACAAATGGATAAAGGACAGCAGTGCGAATACGCGCATGATCATGCAGGTACACGACGAACTCGTATTCGAGGTTTCGAAGGACAGTGCTGAACCTGTACGCGATAAAATCGTAACGCTGATGAGTAGCGCGGCAGACCTTGCGGTGCCACTCAAGGTCGATACGGGCATCGGTACAAACTGGGATGAAGCGCACTAATGGCCCAAACTAGTCTTTAAATAACAATGACTTATATAACGATGGAACTCTTGCCGGGTATTTGGTTCGAAGTGTTTGAGTGCTTATGTCACTCGCCTGCCTACCTCCCTAGGCGGGCGTGCAACACGGCCACCCCAAGCCGGTTGCGTAACTCGACCCCGGCTGTTTACGGTAAGTGACACGCCGGGGTTTTTTTATTGCAGCTTCATACGCTCGTAACTGTGGCGCGTGTCCGGTATGTCCCACGGGTGAGTTTAAGATCCGACGGGGGGGGAATATCGGGCATGCGCCACTATGCGATATCTAGGAGTCTGACAGGAACTGTTCCAGCACTTTTCTAGCGTCCTCGACACCTTGACGTTTCGACGCCGAAAAAAGCTGGACGCTGGCCTGGCCGTTGAGTTCCTTCTGTACCTGCAAGAGTGCGGCAGATGCCTGGCCACGTTTCAGTTTGTCGGCTTTTGTTAACAGTACATGCACGGGCAGATCGACCGAGTCCGCAAAGCTCAGCATTTTTCTGTCAAAGTCAGTCAGCTTACGCCTTGCGTCCACAACGAGCAGCAGGCCACAAAGACTTTTCCGTGCCTCGAAATATGTCTCCAAAAGCTCTCGCCAGTGTTGCTGTACCGAATCTGACACTCGCGCATACCCATATCCGGGCAGGTCAACCAGGCGCTCATCTTCTCTGAGAGAAAAGAAGTTCACGAGTCGTGTCCGGCCAGGCGTTTTGCTGGTCCGCGCGAACTGCCGCCGGTTCACTATGACATTGATGGCACTCGATTTTCCGGCGTTCGAGCGCCCGGCGACAGCAACCTCCCGGCCGGTATCCGGCAGGAATTGCCCCGGTGCATTGGCGCTCAGAACGAATTTGGCATCTGGGTATTGCGACATGGGATATGGCCCCGACTGATTGTGTATAATCCGGGGCCTGCTGAGTTAAGTACACCGACAGGCATAGTTTGACCGGTTCAGGGTGATGCAGCAAGACCGCTATCGGCCCCTGCAGCATGACTGAGGTCAGGCGCGTATCGTACGGCGTTTGCCTGTCACATATTCCTGACGCAAAGTCTCAGCTATGGAATTGTGGCAGCCTTGCAGACTGCCCTGATGCGATGGTTACAAAATATGAATAACAGGTATTCCGTATTCGGTGCCGCAGTCTTGCTGCTGCTCGTCTGCTCACAGGCCTCCGCTGACGGGCTTGTTGATGGATCATACGAAGCGGGAAAAACCAAAGCGATCAGGTGTGGCGCCTGCCATGGTCCCGACGGCAACAGCGTCAATCCGCAATGGCCCAGCATCGCCGGTCAGCATGCGCCGTACATCGTACGGCAGCTCGAGGCATTCCAGAATGGCGAACGTACCAATATTCTGATGTCGAGCCAGGCCATGACGCTGACGGAACAGGATATAAGAGACGTGGCCGTTTATTTCGCCGCACAGCCAGCCGCGGCCAAATCGGTTGCGGACCCCGCGCTCGTTGCAAGGGGTCAGGCACTTTATCGTGGCGGCATCAAAGAAAGCGGGGCTGCAGCCTGTCTGACATGTCATGGCCCGACGGGACGAGGCAATCCAGCTGCAGCCTATCCCTTGTTGCGTGGCCAGCACGCAACATACATTGCAGCGACACTTCGCGCTTATGCGACGGATGCGCGCAAATCGGACGGAGCGACCAAGATGATGCGCGACATCGCGAAACGCCTAACCGAAGACGACATCCTGGCTGTAGCCGCTTACGTGCAGGGACTTCGCTGATTCTGGCAGGTGCTCGTGACGTGGACTCCTTCCATCGTGGCCCGAATGTTTCATCTTTGCCGCGTAAGATCTGCCAGGAGCGATTCCAGGTAAACCATTTTGAACTCTGTTAGTCAGACACGCAGTTCATCACAGGAAATTCGCATGAATAAAATCGTTTTATTGGGGTTTGTTTTAAGCTTTGCCCTGGCTGCATGCAGCAGGGAGGAACCGTCAAGCGAAGCTCCGGAGCCGGAGGCCGTCACAGAGGACGTTGCTCCTGAGGCGCCCGCTGAAGCAGCTGCCGGGGACGCTGACGAAGGGGCACAACCGGAGCTCGTTGAGGAGTCAGCCGCTGAACCCGACGACGCGCAGGCCGAGAAGCAGCCTATTCTTCTGGCGCGTGAGACAGCACCGGCGACTGTGACTGCGCCGCTGAGAGAGTGGCGTTATTCAGAGGGGCAACACTACCATCGTCTCGTGCCGACACAACCCACGGTGGGTGGCGCCAACAAAATCGAAATCGCCGAAATATTCTGGTACGGCTGCTCGCACTGCGATGACTTCGACCCACAAATTAACGCCTGGGCGGAAAACATACCTCCCAATGCCCGCTTCGTTCGAATTCCAGCCGTCTGGAATCCGCTGGCAAGATTGCACGGACGTCTCTACTACACTGAGGAGGTGCTCGCGAAGAACGAAAAGCTGACAGATGTCGAGGAGTTTCATGCCGCGGTGTTTACCGAGTTTCACCGCAAGAGCAACCGCCTCACGTCGGAAGGTGCAATTCAGAAGTTGTTTGAGCGCTTCGGCGTCAGCGAGGAAGACTTTCTCAGCACCTGGAACTCATTCGAGGTCAATCAGAAAATTCGCGTTGCCAATGACCTGGTCAAACGATACAACGTCACCGGCGTACCGGCCGTGGTCGTGAACGGAAAGTATCGCACCGGTGCCGCTGAAGCGGGCAGCTACCCAAATCTGCTCAGCGTAGTTGACGAACTGATTGAGCGGGAAACGATTCGTTAAGCGGGGACAGACCCGGGTGTCTCCGATTAACCCGAATCCTCCGCAACGATTTTCCAGAAACTGTCTTCCCGCCGTTGCCAGTAAAGGCGTTTCATAATCGTTACGGTACCGCTGCCTGTAACGAACTCCTGAGTGAACCGGCTCAGGTACAGCCCGGGTTCTTCCGGGTCTGCGATCAGCAATACGTCTTCAAGATCGACCGACTCAAGGTCCCTGGCATCGAATACAGCTAATCGATACGAAGCCCATGCCTCTTTGTCCATTCCGCGATGCCGGAATTTATCCGAATACAGAGACAAATAAGTCAGGAGATCACCGTCTTCCAGGCTTTGTCTCCACATTTCCAGCGCTATGCGGAATTCAATGCGAATGTTTTCGAGCTCGTCCGGCGTTGCCCAGACCAGTTCGCGGGCCACGATGACCGGTGTAACCAGCGGTTTGAGTGTGTCGGCGAGCGACAGGAGTTCATCGTTCGGCAGCGCCAGGCAACCATCGGTGTCTCGCGGCGGGCGCTTCGATCCGTTTTGGTCCACACCATGCAACCAGATGCCGTTTCCGCTCCGTTGATTATAGCGGTCCCATGCGTTTGGATAATCCAGCGTATATGCTGCAACGCCGTACTTGTCGTCGAGATTGCTCGTGTCAAGCTGTTCGGTGATGAAGTAAACGCCTAATGGCGTCTTTCGGTCCCAGGCTCTTTTTTTTCCGACACCATTCTCACCGATCGACATGTAGCGCTGGTCAATCTTCGTAATGCCGGATGCCGTGCGGCCGAAGCGGTGAAGTGTTCCTGTTTTGGTATCGGCAATCAGCACATCGGATACAGACTCAGGCACCTCCAGCACGTAGGCGGGGACCGCATCCCCATTTGCAGCAGGAACAGCCAGGGCCAAAGTCGCTTCTTCCTGCGCCGCACACAAGTCAGGCGTAACAAAAAAGATAATGCTCGCTGCGATGCCGATTCTGTTCATTGGCGGGAATATAACAGCTGCCGCGATCACATCACCATGATAAAGTTTGCAAAAGTCGTAAAATTCGGGAGTTAAAAGAGCGTGGCAGCTTTGACAGACGGCATGCGTCTGAGGATCGCGGCAGGTACTGCGTTTTTCGTTTTGCTTGGCTGTGTGCCGGTCGCTCATGCTCAATCGGATGCAGATTCGGCGTTCGAGAGCGTTGCCGCCGCATTCGTCAATGATCTTCCGGCACTCTCTCCCGTCAATGCCACACTGAGCGGCGACCATCGTCAGGACGGTACTCTCGATCAGGTTGACGGCGAAGGCCGTGCCGCCACCGTAAGGCTCTATGAGAAGCACCTGGCGGCTCTGCAACGCATCGAGTGGCAGGCCTTGTCCCGCGCCAATCAGGTGGACGCCGAACTGCTCCTCAACGAAGTAGCGTCTCGCCTGTGGCAGCTTGAGTCACTGCAGGAATGGGCGTGGAACCCCCTCATTTACGTTGACCTGTCCGGCAGCGCGATTTACGGACTCATGGCCCGGGACTTCGCGCCTTTGCCTGAACGCCTTGTAAACGCCGCATCACGGCTCGAACAGATGCCTCGTTTTCTTGCCCAGGCCCGCGCTGCTCTGCAACCGCAGCGCGTGCCCAAGATTCATGCAGAGACAGCCGTGCAACAGAACCCCGGCCTCGACTCGATTATCGAGACAATGATTGTGCCGCATATGGGCACGGAGACGGGCGAGTTCAAGTTCCGGTTGCAGGCGGCAATAGCCACAGCCAGGAACGCGGTGGCTGAGCATCAGACCTGGCTCGAGGAAGAATTGCTGCCGAAGGCTGCGGGGAATTTTCGCATCGGGGCGGCACTATTCGATACCAAACTCGGCTTTACGCTGAACTCACCGCTGAGTCGGAGGGATCTCAGGACACGCGCTGAAAATGAATATGTTGCCGTCCGCGATCAGATGTACCAGATAGCAAAAGAGTTATACGCAGAACAATATCCTTTTACGAGTTTCCCCGATGATCCCGATGAAGCTTACAAGCAGGTAATCATTCGTACGGCTCTTGAAAAAGCGTATCAGCAGCTGCCTGAGCCCGACGGTATCGTCACGGTCGCGAGAGAGTACTTGCAGCAGGCAACCGACTTCGTGCAGGAGAGAAACCTCGTCACCGTGCCGGACGACCCGATCGAAATTATTATTATGCCGGAGTTCCAACGCGGCGTTACCGTCGCTTATCTGAACCCGCCGGGGCCTCTGGATGAAGGGCAGAAATCCTTTTACGCGGTTGCTCCTCTGCCGTCGGACTGGACCGACGAGCAGATCAACTCATTTCTTCGCGAGTACAACCTGCTGTCGATCCAGGACCTCACGATTCATGAGGCAATGCCTGGCCATCACTTACAGTTAGCCCTGAGCAATCGCTACCCGTCAGTCCTGCGATCGGTATTGTGGTCCGGACCGTTCGTCGAGGGCTGGGCCGTCTACGCCGAGCGGCTCATGATCGACGAGGGCTACCTGGACAACGATCCACTGATGCGTCTTATCAATCTCAAGTGGTATCTGAGGGCCGTTACCAACGCCATCATCGATCAGGCAATTCACGTGGACGGCRTGTCCCGCGATGCGGCAATGAAGCTGATGATCGAGGGCGGGTTTCAGGAAGAGCGTGARGCRGCCGGCAAGTGGGTACGTGCCCAGCTCACAGCCACGCAGTTATCMACCTATTTTGTCGGCTACCAGGAACATATCGATATGAGAGCTGCCGTCGAGCATGCGTGGGCAGATGAGTTCACGCTGCGGCGCTATCATGATCAGGCGCTGTCTTACGGTTCACCATCCGTGAAGTATGTTCGCGCCCTCATGATGAACAAGCCGATCCCGCATACGGGAAAATAGATTAGTTGTTCTGCCTGGTCGCGGATCTGGATCTGTCGCTCGAGAAAAAGCGCACGACGCCATAAATGCTGATCAACAGCCAGAATGCTTCGATAATGAAGGCAGGTAGATTAAAATCGTACATTAGTGATACAAGAATCAGCAAAGCACCCACGCCGTTAGTCGCCGAATATGAAAAGCTCGTTGCAGGTAGTTTTTCCAGCTGCAGCAGCATATAGCTTATAAGAATCAAAACGACTCCGATCATGCCGAACAAGTCATGCCAACCATATGTCATTGTTATTAATGTCCTTTTCTAGCTAATTGTATGCCGGATCGGCGCTGTAACCGCGACCAGAATACCCAACCGGGGAGTATTGTGCACATTTCGAAGTCAAGAACGGCACTCATTGAACTTTGTTGCTGTCGGTTGCGGACCTTGTCGCGGCAGAGGCGCCCTTTTTCTATCGTTTTGAATGGCCGCTTCTGGCCGTCTTGCGTCGTTCACCGCGACGATGTTTTAGCTGACTTAACGACCGGTTTTAGTGCGGATTCAACTGGTCGACGCGATCTTATCTGACACTGTCTGTCAGATGAAATACCGACTATCACAACTAGGGCTTGATGCCAAGCTCCGAATAGATATCACCAAATCGAATGATTTTATCGGCCAGATTAAAGAAACCACGATAATGAACATCATCAGGTGTTACATCACCGT
>LKGT01004369.1_pt1 | contig 20451 bp, 18 predicted proteins | sample 503861 | NCBI WGS metagenome assembly LKGT01 (sample SAMN04113194, study PRJNA297058) | marine sediment metagenome | biome: marine benthic biome; feature: marine benthic feature; material: marine sediment; isolation source: sediment sample collected at the water-sediment interface from the South......
ATGAACTCGCGGTTTTCCTTGGTCATCTTCTTCCGGTCGCGGGCGATCTCCTGATAGGACCGGCTCAGCCGCAACCGGGGCACGCCGGTATCGTTGAGGAACACATGGTACGCGCCGTCCACCTTCTCCACTATCAGATCGGGCGTGATGTAGCCCTCATTGCCGGCCGAGTACTTGAGGCCCGGCTTGGGATCGAGCCGCTGGAGCTTGTCGGCGGCCCCCTGGACATCAACCGGCTCGACCCCGAATCGCTTGGCCAGGTCGTTCCACCGATGGGCCTTGAGATCATCGAACACCTCGCTCACCAGGCGGTACTGCAGCGTGTCGACCTCTTTCAGGTCGGTCAGTTGCAGCAGCAGGCACTCGCGCACATCTCGCGAGGCCACGCCCGGCGGATCTAGCCGCTGGATGATGGCCAGCATCTCGTCCATGTTGGCCTCGGTGAACAACTCCACCCCGGGAGGCGCCACCAGGGGCGCCGGAGTCGGCGGTTCCGCTGCCTCCGTTACCACGGTGTTCTCGACCAACTCGGCCGGCTGCAAGGCGCCTTGCGCCACGGTTTCGGTGATGGGTTCGATGGTCGAACGCGGCCAGGCGCGGGATTCCCGCGAAGCCCGCCAGCGTGAAGCCGACTTCAACAAGCGCAAAAACGAACAGCAGGGCCTGCTGAACCGGGCAAAGGCCGAGCGCGCGAGGCAGGAACGCAACAGCGAGCGTCTGGAGAAGTTGTTCGAAGACAACCAGACCAAGATCGTTGCAGCACGTACGGCACTCGATGAACGCCTTGGTGCCCTCAAAGAGTTGTTTGGTGTTCTGCAGACGGTAGCGGGCGACACCCAGGCACGATTCAAAGAATCCCTGACGGACATCCAGTTCCCCGATCGCGTGGACTTTCTCGTTGAACTCGGCAGCAAAATGGCAGGCGCGAGTGAGCTTGCCTCAATCGAAGACATCGAGAAACTCTGGTACGAGCTGCAGCGTGAAGTAACCGAGTCCGGCAGGATCGTCAGATTCAATCACGAGGTTACGACGGCCGCCGGCGAGATCATCGACGCCGAAGTCGTTCGCGTTGGTGTGTTCAACATCGTTTTCGAAGATGGTTTTCTGAAATACGACTCGACCACCGGCAACGTCAGTGAATTGCAGCGGCAGCCGGAGCAGTCCCGCTACACCGGTTCCACGGAGGACATGCTCGATGCGACGTCTGGAACCGTGACTTTCGGGCTTGACGTGACCCGGGGCGGCATTCTCGCCCTGCTGGTCGAATCGCCAACTATCGGCGAACGGGTCAATCAGGGCGGTATCGTCGGTTACTGCATCATCGCGCTGGGGATTATCGGCCTTTTGATCGCGATATGGCGCTGGATCGCCCTGTCGAGCGACGGCCGCAAAGTGACAGCCCAGCTCAAACGCGGCACAGCCAGTACCGATAATCCGCTTGGCCGCGTTCTGGCAGCCTACGAGTCGAATCGCAACGCCGATACGGAAACCGTCGAACTCAAGTTGAGTGAGGCGGCGTTGAAGGAAATGCCGGCGCTGACAAAGGGATTGTTGTTCATCAAGGTGATTTCCGTTGTGGCGCCCCTGATGGGCCTCCTGGGCACCGTTACGGGCATGATCAAGACCTTCCAGGTGATCACCTTGTACGGTGCGGGCGATCCGAAGATGATGGCCGGCGGTATTTCACAGGCGTTGATGACGACGGTGCTGGGACTTGTCGTGGCGATTCCGATGGTGCTGATCCACACACTGGTCAGTGGCCAAAGCCGCAAGATCGTCAATATCATCCACTCACAAAGTGCCGGCATCATTGCCCAGCATTCTGAGAAGCACGGCTAGCGGGCTGACGAGGAGACGCAATGATTTGGCTGACTGACGCCTTTGAGGCCATCCGGAGCTTTATAGAACTGGGTGGCCCCATCTTGCGGGTGATCRCRGTCACGATTTTCGCGATGTGGGTTCTGATTRTCGAGCGYCTGGTGTATTTCCGCTCGKCGATGMGGRCCATGTCCGTCGAGATTCASGATGYCTGGGAGGCGCGCGGCGAGCGCAGGTCCTGGAAYGCRCATCAGATCCGTGAGCKCATGATCTCGCRRTTTTCYATGGCGACAAATRSYGGCATTCCRATGATCCAGACACTSGTGGCCTTGTGYCCRCTGTTGGGYCTGATGGGCACRGTGACCGGCATGATCAAGGTGTTCGAGGTKATGGCGGYATCYGGCTCCGGAAAYGTMCGGGCGATGGCYGCSGGTGTYTCGCAGGCYACSGTGCCGACRATGGCKGGCATGGTTGGKGCDCTSTCSGGAGTTCTTCTWGTCACWYTGCTTACCCGCCGTGCGGCGCGTGAGGTNGAGTTCCTCGAGGAYTCGCTCACGATGGACCACTANAAAGGWWAWACHAATGCGTAGATCAMATGCAGGAATGGGCGKTGAMGAGGAGGAAAATGAAATCAACYTMACHCCRATGTTGGATGTTGTTTTCATHATGCTTATTTTCTTCATCGTAACSGCTTCGTTTATCAAGGAAGCVGGBATCGACGTYAAYMGRCCCGATGCGCCGACAKCASWGARAGTYGAAGACGCCAATATCCTGATCGCSATCAGTGCCAATGATGAGATCTGGATCGACCGSCGACTSATCGAYCCRMGRGCYGTCCGYGCCAATATCGAAMGRCTRCACGCSGAGAACCCGAAGGGCTCGGTCGTCATCCAGGCGGACAAGAAATCGACCAATGAAATGCTGGTCATAGTGATGGATGCATCGCGCCAGGCAGGGGTGTATAACGTATCCATCGCTGCCAWTAGAGATTAGGAACCGACSGCCGWATCCGGTGTCAGAYGKWTWAGCAGCTGCGGATGCKCRGCAKYGGTTTTTATTCGCCTTTTTTGWGGCAAYCATACAGGAGAGCTAATCCATGMTAGGCAGATACGTATTCGCCGTCGTTGCCGGAASCCTGGTCACYCTGAGCCTGTTRTTCATMATGCATTTGCTGATCGARTTCGGCGAGASCGCKCTCASCTCGCCCCGTGACCGGCACACGCTCGAGTTCGTGCGCATCAAGCGGAATGAAAACCTCAATACCGAAGACCTAACGCCCGAGAAGCCGCCGAAGCCGCCCAAGGTGCCGCCTGAGATTCCGCCGCAGGACATGGACAATATTGATCCGAATGCGCCGACGATAAACATTGCGCCGCCGACCGTTGCTTCAAACGTAGACATTGGTGGCCCCGGTGTAATGAACATCGCCGAAGGCGATTACCTGCCGATCGTTCGCGTCGCGCCGATCTATCCCGCTCGGGCGCTGTCCCGCGGCGTCGAAGGTTATGTCGATATGTCGTTCACGGTCACGGCAACGGGTACCGTGAAGGATCCAATCGTCATGTTCTCTACCAGCAGTCTTTTTGACCGCGCTGCAACGAGAGCTGTGCTGAAGTTCAAGTACAAGCCACGCGTCGTGGATGGCCAGCCGGTCGAGGTCGTCGGCGTCAAGACCCGAATCACCTTCAAGATCGAGGAGTAGCCGAGGCACAGCCTGACAGATCGGAAGTGCGGAACTCAACAGAGAATATTTCGAGATGAAAAGCAGATTTGGTATTTCAGTGAAACTATGTCTCGTCTTGCTTGCGGGAATTCTTGCAGCGGGCGGCGCGTATGCTCAACAGACTGAACGGGAAAAGCGAGACCAGCAGAAAACCAAGCAGGCGCAGGCAGTCAGCAAGGAAGTGTATGACAAGATCCTGCAGGCGCAGGATAAGGTCGATGAGGAAGACTACAAAGGCGCACTGCGCGTTCTGCAAAACCTGAATCGAAGCGACAAGCTGACCGAGTATGAGAGGTCAAACGTTCTCAATTACATTGGTTTTGTCCATTACAACGTGGGCGACACCACTGCCGCGATCGCGACTTATGAGGAAATGCTTCGAATCCCGAGCCTGGAAGAACAGATCAGGAAGCAAACAGTTTATACACTTGCGCAGCTCAACACGATGGAGGAGCGATATAACGAGGCGATTCGACTCATCGAGCAGTGGTTCGTGCTGGAGCTGAATCCCGCGCCGGACCCGTATATCCTGTACGCCCAGAATCTGTACCAGGTTAACCGCTACCGGGACATGATCAAGCCGATCGAAACGGCGATGGAAATCGCGAGAAAACGCGACAAGCCGGTCAAGGAAGACTGGTACGTTCTTTTGAATTTCGCGTATTTTCAGCAGGAGGACTATCGCAAAGTACGTGACATCCAGAAAATCATGCTGGTCAATTGGCCGAAGAAACGATATTGGTTTTCGCTCGCCGGAGCTTATACGGAGCTGGGCGAGGAAAACAACCTGTTCGCGTCCTACGACGCCGCGCTCACCCAGAAAATGCTGGAAAGAGAATCCGAGCTCGTGACGATGGCGCAGCTCTATATGCAGCACGAGGTTCCTTACAAAGCAGCGACATTGCTCGACTACGAAATGGAAAATGGCAGAGTCTTGCGAAATGCCAAGAATTACCGGTTGCTGTCGCAGGCCTGGTCTCTTGCACAGGAAGACGAGAAGTCCATTCCTGCACTCAAGGAAGCCGCCAGGCTGAGTAATGAAGGCGAGTTGGACCTGAGGCTCGGCAATGCGTATTTGAACCTCGGCCGTTACGCGGAGTGCGTATCCTCGGTCCAGGCCGGTCTGAGAAAGGGCGGCATCAAGAGCCCCGACAATGCCCAGATTTCTTTGGGCATGTGCCTCTATAACCAGCAGAAATACAGCGCGGCGATCCGTGCGTTTCGTGAGGCGCGGAAGACGCGACGTTCGGCCAGAATCTCTAATCAGTGGATCAATGTGATTAACAGCGACATCAAGCGGAACGAGCAAATCGCACTCGCCGAAGCGGCCGCGCGAAAACAGCTTCGAGAGCTGGCGAAGCGTCGCGAAGCCAGCGGCAGGTTCTGATCCGGGGACATCGCGGACCGAATACGCTTACGCGTCAAGCGGGGCGGGAATCACGCACCTGATCAACCGGACGGGACGTTGACCGGACTCGGTCAACCTCCCTACAATGGCGCCCCTTTAATCCGGAACAAGTAATGCCGAAGGTCACGTACATCATGCCAACCGGCGAACGTATCGAAGTCGAAGTTGAAAACGGCTATTCGGTTATGGAAGGGGCGATCAACAACAACGTCGAAGGTATCGTTGCCGAATGTGGTGGCGCGTGTGCGTGTGCCACCTGTCATAGCTACATCGATGAAAGCTGGCTCGATCGGCTGCCCGAAATGGATGACATGGAAGACAGCATGCTCGACGCCGCCTATGAGAGAAAGGACAATAGCCGCCTGACATGCCAGATTGAAATGAATGATGATCTGGATGGCCTGATTGTCCATGTCGCAGACAACGAAGCATAAGTAGAGAAAACCTTACGAAACAATAAAATACGAGTAATCACGGGAACAGCGGCGGTACTCCGCCGTATCAGGAGGAGTCTCATGTCAATACAAGCAGGAGAAAAAATGCCGTCCGGTCTATTCGGAGTGATGACCGATGCAGGACCCGGAGCGGTTTCGACGGAGGATTTGTTTGGCGGCAAGAAAGTGGTTCTTTTTTCGGTGCCGGGTGCGTTTACGCCGACCTGTTCCATGAATCATGTGCCGGGGTTTGTCGATCACGCCGACGAAATTCTTGCCAAAGGCGTTGACACGATCGCCTGCATGGCCGTTAACGATATCTTTGTGATGGATGCCTGGGGTAAAGACAGGAGCGTTGGCGATAAGATATCGATGCTCGCCGACGGCAATGGCGAATACGCAAGGGCACTCGGTCTCGAGATGGACGCCACTGGTTTCGGCATGGGCATGCGTGGCCAGCGATTTGCGATTATCGTCGACGACGGTGTTGCAACTCACGTAGCTGTAGAGGAGCCGGGCAAGTTCGAAGTGAGTTCCGCCGAATCTGTTCTGGCGAATCTCTGAATACATGAACTACCGAAGGTAGGTGAACACGGAGCCGTCCAGGCTCCTCGGTCGCGCATCGTGCACCGCCGCGATCAGGAGCCGATGGCTTCCTCGAACTCCGGAACGATCTGAAAAAGATCGCCGACGATGCCGAGGTCGGCTACCTCAAATATCGGTGCATCCTCGTCTTTGTTAATCGCAACGATCGTGCCTGCATCCTTAATGCCGGTGAGATGCTGAATTGCACCCGAAATTCCAATGGCGATGTAGAGCTCCGGCGCAATAATCTTGCCTGTCTGGCCAACCTGCATTTCGTTGGCGACATAGCCGGCATCGACTGCCGCGCGCGATGCGCCGACACCCGCACCGAGCGCATCGGCCAGCTTGAATATGAGGTCGAAATTCTCGCTGCTGCCGAGGGCGCGACCGCCCGAGACGACTTTTGTCGCCGTCTGTAGATCCGGCCGATCGGATTGTCCCGCCTGCAACTCGACGAACCGCGTGTGATCGGGAATATCGGCATCCAGAGATACCTGTTCAACGCTTGCGGAATTGCCGGAGCCGACGCTCCTGAACGAAGCCGTCCTGACGGTTGCGACCACCGGTCTGTCATCGGGTGCCTCGACCGTGAGTATTGCGTTGCCCGCGTAAATTGGGCGCTTGAACTTGTGAGTGCCCAATACCGTCATCACGTCGCTGATCTGATTCACGCCAAGCAAAGCTGCCACCCTGGGCATCAGGTCTTTACCGAAAGTCGTTGAGGGGCCCAGCAGATGCGAATAGCCGTCCGCCATCGCGACAAGCTGCGGAGCTATGACCGCTGCCAGTGGATACTGGTTCGCCGGACAATCGACAAGCAGGACCTTGCTTACCGAATCCAGTTGAGCTGCTTCATTGGCGATATCAGTGCCGCCATCGGCGAATATGGCCACATCGATTTCGGCATCGGCCAGCTTGCTGGCACATGCCATGCACTTCGCGGTGCTGAGGTTAAGGGATGATCCGTCGTGTTCCGCAATTACGAGTATTTTCGACATTACACCAGGCCTTTATCTTTTAGTGCGGCGACAAGTTCTGCGACGTCTTTTACGATGACGCCTTTCTGACGTTGTTCGGGTGGTTCGAAGGCGGCCGCCGTTATTGATGCTGCCGATTCGACGCCAAGATCGGCGACGGGTATCTGATCCAGGGTTTTTTTCTTCGCTTTCATGATGTCTGGAAGCTTCACGTAACGCGGCTCATTCAGACGAAGGTCAGTCGTGATAACCGCGGGCAAGTCAACGTCAATCACCTCGAGGCCGACATCCACTTCACGCGTAACCCTGGCAGTCGATCCATTCAGTTCAATCTTCGATGCAAAGGTCGCCTGCGGCCGTCCCCAGAGCGCGGCAAGCATCTGACCGGTTTGGTTATTGTCGTCGTCAATCGCCTGCTTACCGAGAAGCACCAGCTCCGCCGTCTCTCTCTTGATCAGTGCCTGGAATATTCTTGCACCGGTCAGAGGATTCACGGGCTCCGCAGTCTCGACGAGAATGGCTCTGTCAGCACCCATTGCCAACCCTGTACGCAGCTGTTGTTGAYACTCACTKCCRCCRATCGAGACGACSACGACCTCGTTGGYTTCGCCACGYTCCTTCATGCGCAATGCTTCTTCGAGCGCGATTTCGTCGAAWGGRTTGATRCTCATYTTGACGCCGTCTGTTTCGACGCCGGAACCGTCCGATCGGAYCCGGACCCGCACGTTGTAATCAACCACGCGTTTCAGACCCACAAGTAYTCTTTCCACGAAMCGTTCTCCTGGTTTCGAATAGAATTGMAATTATSGCCRACAGCCGCAGGACTGCGCRTSGCATATTGTCTCCGAGGACAAACCGCTGTACAAGGCRGATATRACATTTCGCCACGGTTCGGCTCTTTTTGWCAGGACATCCRCCGGAAATGACCAGTTACAATTATTTGATCAGSGTYGACGAGCTRAGACRACAAYKGARYGAGCCGCACTGGCGGGTRRTGGATTGCCGTTTTGACCTGATGCAGCCGGCRAAAGGAYGYGAAGAATATSGGCAGGRCCACRTTCCGGGCGCTCAAYATGCCAATCTCGAYCAGGACCTCGCCGGGCCAGTCACTGCTKCGACGGGTCGGCATCCTTTGCCTGCGGCCGACGCATTTGCGCTGACATTGWSTGCMTGGGGCATYGGCRASGAYTCACAGGTCATTGTTTACGATCACKCGAGCGGCGCGATAGCGGCCCGRCTGTGGTGGATGCTGAGATGGCTTGGCCACGAGCACGTTGCCGTGTTGGATGGCGGCTATGGCGCCTGGCAGAAAGCGGGATATCCCGTGTCTCACAGAGACGAAACCTTTGTCCGGGCGCAATTTCGGCCGCTGCCCGACGCAGGCCTTATCATTTCGACTGACGAGCTCCTGGCGTCGCTGGAATCCGGCGGGGGGCCACCGATCGTCGATGCCCGTGCGAGGTTGCGGTACGCGGGTGGCAGCGAACCGATTGATCCGGTGGCAGGTCATATTCCGGGCGCAGTGAATCACCCATTCTCGGAAAGCGTTGCCGCCGATGGCACCTGGAAAAGCCGGGACGAGCTGCAAGCAGGCTGGGCTGGAGTTTTCGGAGACGCCAGGGGTGGGGCCTGGGTCAGCATGTGCGGCTCAGGGGTAAGCGCTTGTCACCTGGCCTTGTCGGCACGGCTCGCCAGCTATCCGGAGCCACGCCTGTATGTCGGCTCCTGGAGCGAATGGATACTGGATCCTGAYCGTCCGRTTGCCACCGATGCGKCCTGAGSCGGCCGGCGAYGCAASAKCGGSCAGCCYRTCGGYTCGAYYGGCTGCGGATTTGCGATGAACTTAATGCCAAATCCGGCAGTCCAAACAATGAAARTCRCTGATCTGNATKGGGCAYCATRKGGYRCATCKCYGGSTARCAGCATGAGYRAWAAAATTATTTTAAAACAGTTAATTATYRTACTTTTCTTARGTRTTTTCTCACCATTGATGCTGGCCCAGGCCGATGATTTKGACCCCRCAGTCGASCTSGATTATCGAGGATCGGATTGCATCTCGATCCGGACTATCCGAGACTATACGGYCCTGGATGACAGGAACCTGCTGATATGGGCTTCACCGAAGCGGCCMTATTTTGTCAGGCTATCCAGTCCRGCCTGGGGGCTCAGGGGCTCGTTYCAGATAGGAACSMTSTCCAGAGACGACCGGCTTTGTCCATACGGYGGTGACGCGCTTGTTTTTGACTCMGCMGGTCGGGACACAGCAAGAATTGCTTCRATTCGACGTATTAATGAGGATGAGGCAGATTGGTTACTCGTGCGGTTCGGCAAGAAAGAGCCGGCCGGCGACCAGGCCCCGGCGCCTAATCCTGTAGAAGGTGCCGAGGTCGAAGAGCTAGATTGAGTCGATTCGACATCTGATCGGTCGATTCAGTCGCGCAATCCGCAATCTCCGTGCGGACCCGGCCCGGCCAACCCTGTGGGGTTGGCCGGGTTTTTTGTGGTTTATTCAGACGGAAAACAATGCTTACATAGCGCTGGTGTTCGACGACAAATCCTCGTAATCGCTGTAATTACCCACAAACTCAAGAAATCGCTTGCGGTCTTCTCTTACCGCCTCGACAATCCCGTGCTCTGGAAACTCATGAGCAATCGCAGGAGCCCGTCCTTACGGGCGCTTTGTCCATGCCCGGACCATTAAATAGCTTGAAAGTTATCGATATGAGCCGAGTGCTTGCCGGTCCATGGGCGGGCCAGCTGCTTGCGGACTACGGCGCCGAAGTCATCAAGATCGAGCGTCCCGGTGTTGGTGACGACACCAGGAGCTGGGGGCCGCCGTGGCTGCGCGATTCGGCTGGAAACGACACGAAAGAAGCAGGTTACTTCCAGTCGACCAATCGCAACAAGCGTTCAGTAACAGTCAACCTGGCGCACCCTCTGGGGCAGGAGCTGATCCGAAAGCTTGTCGCCAGGAGCGATATTTTGCTGGAGAATTACAAAGTCGGATCATTGCAGCGGTACGGGCTGGATGCGACCACTCTTTGCGAGCTCAATCCGGCACTGATTTACTGTTCGATCTCGGCGTACGGGCAGTCGGGTTCGAAATCTGCTGAGCCGGGCTATGACGCGATGATCCAGGCTGCCGGCGGGCTGATGAGCATTACCGGCGAGAGCGATGCTGACGGCGGACGCCCGACCAAGGTTGGCGTTGCCATTGCCGACATCATGGCGGGGATGTATGCCGCGACCGCGGTTCTTGCGGCCCTGGTCGCCCGGGAGCAAAGCGGTCGTGGCCAGCACATAGACGTTCCCCTGTTTGACAGCCAGGTCGCCTGGCTGGCAAATCAGAACATGAACTACCTGCTGACCGGAACGCCGCCCGACCGACGCGGCACAGCCCATCCGAACATCGTCCCGTACCAGGCATTTCAGACTGCCGACGGATACCTGATGCTGGCCGTTGGCAATGACAGCCAGTTTGCGAATTGCTGCGCGTCACTCGGTTGTCCGGAAGTCGCAGAGGATCCGAGGTACTCGGCAAACTCGGCACGAATCGAGAATCGGGATGAGCTGATTCAGATCATCGCGGGACGGCTCACGGGTGAGACAACGGCATACTGGCTGGATCGATTTGCCTCCCTGCATATTCCTGCTGGCCCAATCAATGATCTTGCCCAGGTATTTTCGGACCCGGTGGTGGCGGAGCGGCGGATCGTAAGAAGCTTGAACCATTCACTGGCCGGCGAAGTGCCGACTGTCGCGAATCCTGTTCGATTTTCGGACACGCCGGTCGAATACAAGCTGGCACCGCCGGTCCTGGGGCAGCACACAGCCGAGGTACTCAAAGATGATCTCGGCTATTCCGACAAAGAAATCGCGAGGCTGTATGATTCCGGTGCCATATGATTGTCGGGCTCACTGTTCATGAGGTGTTCTCAAGAATCGACTCATCGCTCAGTCAGTACTTTAGAAGCGCAGAATTGAAATAAAAGCCGCAGCAGGAAAGCGAGTCGAAGATTCGATGTATCAGTGGTTATCTGAGGCGGTCGAAAACAACAGCATTGTCATTACTGCAAGCCGCCGGCTCGCGCGCGTTCTGAATTCGGAATACGGCAAAGAACAACTGGCGCTTGGCAATAAAGCCTGGCTATCGCCCAATATCAGATTCCTGGATGACTGGCTTACATCGACCGTTAATGCCGCAGCCGATTCGTTACCGATCGTCCTCGCCAGCCACGCGAGCGGGATTATCTGGGAGCGATGTCTGAAAGAACAGGCAGGCGCCGCACTTCTCAATATCGGCGGGCTCGTTCGACAAGCCAGACAATCCTGGCAACGCCTCCACGACTGGCGAGTGCCACTCAGCGAAGTCTCGACCGAGGCCAGGAGTCAGGACGAGCAACTCTTCGCTGCAGCCGCGCGAAAGTACCAGGCGATTCTTGCCGATAACAACTGGATCGACGACGCACAGGTCGCAGGCATAGTAGCGGGCCTTATCGAAAGCCGGGCAGTCCCCGCGCCCGAACGTGTGGTCTATGCAGGTTTCGACCGCCTGGTGCCGGCGGTTGAACATTTGTTTGCGATCATGGCAGATATCGGCTGTGTCGTGAGTGTGGCACAAGTCGATGCAGCTGCAGCGGATGTTCTGGTTGCCGCATTCGCCAATGCGGACGCAGAGCTGCGCGCGGCAGGCGCCTGGGCACGGCGGCAGTTAACGGAGAATCCCTCCGCGACTGTTGGCATCGTTTCCTCTTCGCTGGACAGAAACGCCTTAACAACCGAAAGACTGATAAGAGAAGGCCTTGCGCCCGGCTGGCAATACGGCGGCGCGGATCTGCGGACAGCCGTAAACACGTCCTATGGCCGGCGCCTCTCGGACTACCCGGTAATAAGCATTGCATTGCTCTTGTTGCAATGGGTACATCGAGGTCTGTCCTTTAGCGAGATCAGCCTGTTACTGCGCACACAATTCATGTCCGCGCAGGAAACATCGGGTCGATGCAAACTCGAGATGTATCTGCGTCGACTTCCGGACCAGCCCTGGACGCCGTCAGCCCTGCATCGTTTGTTCAAACGACGGGCCGTCGATGCAGACGCTGCGGCATGGCTTGAGGGCGTGGAACGCCTTAGGTCATTCCAGGCTGGCGCTGACGACAAAGCCAACCCGGCTGCGTGGGCGGACAAGATTGACAAGCTGTTGAATGACCTCGGGTGGCCGGGCTCGAGAACGCTGGCTAGCGATGAATTTCAGTTGCTGAATCGCTGGCGGGAATTGCTCAATGACCTGGCCAGACTGGAGATCGTCTGTCCAAAGGTGACTTTTGCCGAGGCGAGCAGCCGCCTTGCCGCGCTAGCCAGCGACACGATTTATCAGCCGCAGACACAGCCCGGCGTCATCCGGCTGCTCGGGCCGCTTGAAGCCGCCGGCATGAGTTTCGATAGTTTGTGGGTGTCTGGTCTCGACGCGGACAACTGGCCGCCGGCGACGCAGCCACTGATGCTCGTATCCAGGCAACTGCAGCGACAGTACTCGATGCCTGACTCGACGCCAGACGACACCCTGGAGTATTCACAAAGAGTCCTGGACCGTTTGGTAAAAAGCGCCGACCGCGTGAGCTTGAGCTGGCCACAATCAAGCGAGGAATTCGAAAATTCGGCCAGCCCGCTGATCGCCCGATACCAGGCCGTGATTGAGGATTGGGTTGAGGATCCCGGTTGGCATGCAGTCGAACTCGTCGGCAGTCATGACACGGAAATACCTGCAGATGACCCGGTTCCCGCCGTACAGCAGGACGAGTTCGTTGCAGGGGGCGCATATACCGTGCAACGCCAGGTAACAGAGCCATTTTCGGCGTTTGCACACGGACGCTTGCGCGTATCCGAACTCAACACGGTGGCTACCGGGTTGTCGCCGCAACAACGAGGCAATCTGATTCATAAAGTACTGCACGTGCTGTTTGCTGAAAGACCATCGCAGGATGCGATCCGGCAGTGGACCGGGTCGGATATCCAGGAGCGCATCGTGAAGGCGGTTGATGCATCGCTCAAAGAATACTTGTGGCATGCGGACCCGGTTCTTCGAAGGATCCTGGCACTCGAGCGCGATCGGCTTCTTACGCTTGTCAAGACGTTCGTCGATGAAGAACTGACACGGTCGACGTTTACCATCGATAACGTCGAACAGGAAATCGAATTTGAACAATTTGGCGTTCGGCTCACACTGCGAGTCGATCGGATCGATCGTCTGTCCGATGAGTCGCTAATTGTCGCCGACTACAAGACCGGCCAGCCCAAGAATTTCCTGAATCGCAGCGGCGACCCGCTTGACCTTCAGCTCGTTGTCTATGCATGTGCCCTCGAGGAGAATATCGGCGGCCTCGTACTAATCAATATCGACAGTCGATCAATCAAGTACAGCGGTGCGGCTGCCAGCGGTGAGTGGGATGCGAAACGTGCCGATCAGTGGGCAATGCGGCTGACCGCCTGGCAAGAACGTGTTGCGACTGCGATGCAGCAGATTGCGAAAGGTGATGTCCGCATCAACTTGAATCTGCCGAGCGACAAGACCAGGCCGCTAAACATCCTGAGCCGTTTCGAGGAGCGACTACGTGCTGAGCGATAGTCAACTGATAGCATTGGATCGGACTGCACGTCTGAGTGCGCTGGACGTGACGCACTCATATATCGTTCAGGCGCCGGCGGGTTCCGGAAAGACGGAGCTCCTCATTCAGCGCTATCTGAAGCTGCTGGCCATCGTCAATAATCCGGAAGAAGTCATTGCTATTACTTTTACGCGAAAAGCGGCGGCAGAAATGCGGCTACGTGTACTCGAGGCCATGACGATCGGGAAAAGCGGCGCGCAGCCGGCCAAAGCGCATGAGCGCCTCACTTTTGATGCAGCGAAGGCAGTGCTCGAACGCGACGCGGAGCTTGAATGGAAACTAAACGAGTTTCCAAGGCGTATGCGCATCCTGACTCTCGATGCGTTCAGCGCGGGAATAGCGAGGTCGCTGCCCCTAAGCTCCACACTGGGAGGCGCGCCGATAACACTCGCGGATTCCGAGATGCAGGCGATTTACCGAACTGCAGCAGCAGCAACATTCGACTGGCTGGCGACCTCCGACCGCATGAGGGATGCCGTTGAACGAACGCTCGTACATCTCGACAATAACACCGGTGTCTATATCGAATACGTCGCACGCATGCTGGAAACGCGGGATCAGTGGTTAGGCTTCGTCGGAGCCGGCACCTCGGGGGGCGAGTGTATCGAAGCCATCCGAGGCAAGCTCGAGATTCGTATTAGCGAAGTCGTCATGGAGCGACTTGAGCTCGTCAGGGGCCTGATGCCCGCCGGACTGACAGGGGCATTGTTGCGCCTGGCAGACTACGCGGCGGAGAACTTGCGCCAAATCAATCCGGATCATCCGTTGGCCTTGCTAACCGGCCTGGCGGACTTACCGGGAACGGATTCGGATGCAAAGCCGGGCTGGTGCAGTATCGCCGAACTCTTGCTGACGAAGTCGGGAACCTGGCGGAAGATCGTCACCAAAAAGGATGGTTTCCCGGCTCAGGACAACGGGGAGAAAAAGGAGATTCTCGCGCTACTCGAAGATCTCCGCGACCAGCACGAGTTGCGGAAGAGCTTGCACAGAGTTCGTGAACTGCCGCCGCATCGCTACAGCGATGAGCAATGGGATGTCTTGCTTGCCTTGTTGAACCTGTTGCCGCTCGCGGTGACCGAGCTTCGCCGAATCTTCGGCGAACGCGGCGTCGTCGATCACACCGAGGTTGCGCTGGCCGCGAACATGGCGCTCGGCAGTACTGACGACCCGGGAGATATGGCGCTCCTGCTCGACTATCAGATCAGTCATCTGTTGATAGACGAAATGCAGGACACTTCCATATCCCAGTATAATTTTCTCGAGAAACTCGTCGCCGGCTGGATAGATGGCGATGGTCGAACACTCTTTTGCGTCGGTGATCCAATGCAGTCGATTTATCGGTTTCGCAACGCGGAAGTCGGTCAGTTTCTTATTGCAAGAGACCAGGGCATTGCCGATCTCTCGCTGGCACCGCTAGTGCTGAGACGGAACTTTCGCTCAGGCGAGAATCTGGTGCGCTGGTTCAACAACACGTTTAAAGAAACGCTGCCTGCCCACGACGACGTTTCCGCTGGCGCGATTGCTTACACTGAGGCCGTGTCGGTTGAGGAACATGCCGGAAAAGGCGATTGCAGAATTCATCCATTGTTCGGCAGCAGTTCGGCAGTCGAAGCGGAGGAGGGCGTCGATGTCCTGAGAGCCTGTTTGGACTTGGATGGGGACGACACGATCGCCGTACTCGTCCGCAGTCGGACGGTCTTGCCGCCTTTACTCGCCGCGCTGCGCAACGCGGACATCCCCTATCAAGCTGTAGAGATCGACAGGTTGACCGATTTGCCCGAAATCATCGATATCCTGGCCCTGACTCGGGCAATGTGTCACCTGGGCGATCGAATCGCGTGGCTGGCATTGCTGCGTGGTCCCTGGGTTGGATTGACCTGGGACGACTTGCACCGGATTTTGAAAAACGATTCGCAAAGCATTGTCTGGGATCTTTTACGAAGCGAGGATTTGAGCTCCCGGCTCAGTACGGAGTCGACGCAGCGAGTGCAGGCATTCGTTCAAACGATGCAGCGACAGCTGGATAGAAATGCTGGCGAATCTCTAAGAGAACGGCTTGAGGTGGCCTGGTTCTCACTCGGCGGTCCGGCATTCCTGAACGGCGAAGAGGAACTGGAAAACATATATCGGTTCCTGTCTGTCGTCGATAAATTCGAGACGGCAGGGACGCTCGCAGACGTTGCCAATCTGGAGAGCTTGCTCGATGATGAGCGCGTGTCGAGTACCGCGAGCATTGACTGCCGGCTACAGGTAATGACCATGCACAGGGCCAAAGGCCTGCAATTCGATCATGTATTGCTGTACGGACTCGGCCGGGCGGCCGGAAAAAGCGAGAAATCAGTACTGAGTTGGCTGAATTTTCCAGGCCAGCACGGTAGCATCGACATGATCATCAGTCCGGTCGGTTCCCGATCGGAGCTCGAGCACGATCCGCTGCATCGCTTTATCGAAATCTCCGAACGCGACAAAGACGAACTTGAGCAGGACAGGCTGCTTTACGTCGCATGCACAAGGGCTAGAAAATCCTTGCACATTCTGGGCCATGTACCGCTTGCGAGCGATGGCCAGAGTTTTCGTCCGCCACATGCTGGAAGTTTGTTGCACCGGATATGGCCATCACTGGAGTCGGCATTCGAAAATGCGTTCAACCCTGACAACTTGCCCGGCGAATCCGATGAGGACAGCAAACTTGTCGAACCCTTGCTGCGACGGTTTGCAAGTCAGTGGAAATTGCCGCATGCACCGGCCTTGCCAACACCGGACACGACAGCGATAAATAAGGAAATGTCTGCGGAGACCGTGGTTGAATATTACTGGGTCGGCAGTAGCGCTCGACATGCGGGAACAATCGTTCATCGATGGCTGCAAAAGGCCGCTGACGGCACCGTGCAACTGGAGGCAGACTCGCTAGCGGAATGGCGTTCGGTCAATGAGCGATGGTCGGAGAGACTCGGTGTGCCTGCAAAAGAGATCACGGAGATCTGCGATCGTGTCGATTTGGCCCTTCGTGGCATCCTCAGCGACCCGCAAGGCCGGTGGACCCTTTATGGTGAGGGGCACGCCGAACTTGCCGTGACGGGCCTTTGGAATGGCAAAGTCGAGTCCGTCATTATAGACAGGGTACGCATCGATGAAGACGGCGTGCACTGGATCATCGATTACAAAACCAGCTCGCACGAAGGAGGCGACGTCGAAGGATTTCTTGATCAGGAGTCGGAGCGATACCGGGCACAGCTGGAAAAATACGCGCGGCTCTACCGGAGCCTGACCGACGCGCCGGTCCGTGTGGCACTGTATTTCCCCTTACTGCAGAAATTCCGCGAGGTCTCGCTTGGATAAAATCGCCCGTCAGGACGGGCTCCTACGACGCGCTATAATCGCCCTTCCAGCCGAAATTCGCGCTGGCCACGCGAATTCGGCGTGCCGAGATACTGTAGCTGCTGCGTGATATTGAGCGGTGCATTTGGCTTGGCCGCAACCTGGCCGATAAATTCGTAATTCCGGTCTGGTGTCAGCCTGATCGTCCCGGCAAGTTCGAGCACGCCGCTGATGGCTTCAACAGAGGCCAGAATGCCATCGTCCGCTGTCTGAAACTCGGCCCGGTAATCACCGAGCGGTGTTGGAGAAAGATATCGCGAGACGAGATTCGCAATGTTGATCGTGCCGGTGGCTTCGACCGGCACGCCACCTTTGATCACGAGTTCTTCGAATTGCAGGCTGACGTCGCCCTCAATGCCACTCAATGGGAATGCATCTGCCAGTGCGGCGAGTGACACCGCAGCCGTGACATCCGACATCGTCACGCTGCCGCCTGCGCCAATAGCGATATCCGCATCAARAAACCCCGAYGCCGGRTTGCTGCTGGTCGCGAATYGRAGCTKYCCTGTCAACAGGCCKAGCGGCCGGAAMCKCCACYTGAYRTTSGTCAGATAGACACCGCCGGCAGAGCCCTGTGCTGCRGCGCCGCGCCAGAYGGATCCACTGATGYCGCCTAGCTTYARTTCMYCCGGTGCGAACCACTGATAGGCWACCCTGGCTGGAAAYGTGMTGATGAGTCCGATRAYGAGYGTTGCGATWCCGGCGAGAATCAGGCGTTKSGGACTTGCCATTTTCAGCTTCTTTCCARTRTCAACGTGGAGTTGAYSCGYCCCTCAMTATCCCCSGGATTGGAGAAGCTCCCTGACTSCAGCTGCAGGTCGTATCTCGTAYTCAGRTCGCCGAGCCAGAGYACYAGGTCGTCGAACGCGACGTTTTYGAATTCAACACGGATKCCGTTRCTGGTCGTTGGCTGRCTGCGTTGCAASGAGTTGTAYAAGCCRCGCTCCCTGAGYGWGTTRTCGATGATCACRACRAGCGATTGGTTGCGRYCCGYCWGCTGYATTYGYCCCGATCCCGAATTTTGCAACTGASCTTKCAGCGGKCGAAGTTCGGTCARAGCAATTTTCCAGTTRTCGACRCTGAGCGAGAGGCTCTTYTGCCCGCGATCCAGCGGCATCCAGATACCGAGATACAAAACAGCAAACACAAGAACCACTGTGGCCGCCAGTACGAATACCCGTTCGCGGGCTTCCAGAGATTCAAACCACTCTCTCATAGGCCGCTTGCCTTTATCTGAATYCGGCTGCTGACGCYGTCGCCRTCCTGRTCGGTYGATTTRATGGCAGCCTCGAACTGTCCGTTTTCGCTGATACCACGCTGAATTCTATCCAGCGTCGACACATTTGGTGCGCTCAACCGGATGTCGACGACKCCAGCCCGAWARCTTATCGCTKCGATACGCGCTTCTYKGTTCTGTTGCAAGGCGCGGCTGAGTTGCTCGAGTGACTGAAGGAACAGGGSKGGTGTWYCAGATGTRCCGAGCCTTGCTCTTAGTGAGGCGACGAGKCGGRTAGGGTCTTCSACCGMAGRYGCRCCSGGGGCAATCTGCCGGTACTCRGYYTCAAACTGCTGCTTCAATTCMGCTTCCTGCCGCTTCAGYAYATAYAAGTCAGTCGCCTTCGCWGCRRTKCCGACGASWCCCARKGCGAGCAACAGGATGGCCGCATAGCGCCATGGCCTGAGTAATCCCGMGTACTCTGTTYTTGCTCCAAAATCGCCCTGCAGCAGGTTGAYGCCGGCGCCRCTYGCGACGGTAACGGCCAASCGGGGCATCACGCCGTCCGACAGCAGGTTGACRTCGACACTCTCCATTTCGTTGCGGATTGCCAGCCAGTCGTGCTGRTATTTYTCCTCGTCTTSCGSTTCACAATAAACSAGTACATGYCTGGRCATYGCGGGCGACGCRGCTTGATTCGACTCGCGGTCRTCRCCRTCCGCAKTGYCATCGAGMGCGCCGATGGCCRCGAGGGCGTCASTCGGGCTGACGCCCTGCATGACGAGTTCAACATCTGCACCGTCATTGATCATCACCTGACCTTCRGCRACSAGCAKGCTGATCGTTCCCGGTATTCGCGCKAGYCCRTAGTTATCGGAAATCATGGCAGAAGGYTKAATGCCGSAMTCGGTCAGCCATYCAATCCATTCGGCAAGYCGYWYTCGRCTGACGATAGCCACYGGAATYCTGCCGCTGCTTCTKCGCGTGCCGGSCGCAAAATGCAGCTGGTCRACATCTTCGGCAAGCTGGTCTTCGAGCGCGTAGGGCAGGGCCGCGTGGAGCCGCGATCCGCCTTTCACCGGTAAGTCGACACTGGTCGTGAGAACCTCCGTGCTGGGCACCAGGACAATGATCTGACGATTACCGATATCGGTGCCGGCCTCGCTCAGGGGGCCTGTCAACGGCGGACTCCGGCGCGCACCGGTGCTGTCAACCGCGATCCATTGAGCCAGTTGGTCAGCCCCCTCACCAATTCGTATTACCAGGAATTCCGCCATACTCAGGTCGTTCCGAGGCTTCGCAGGATCGGGGCAACACCGCCCTGAGGTCCGCGCTGAAGCATGCTGTACAAGGTGACCCGAACCGTGTCAATCCGTACCACCACCTTCAATTGAAAATAGTTCGTCGATTCGTCAAGCGTATTTAACACATCCGGGGTGACAAGAGATGAGAAGGTGCTCTGAATATCGGCAAAACCGGCACTTTCGCGTTCCGCAAGAAGCCTTTCGACATCCGCCACAGATAAGTTTTCGTCGAGTGATTGCAACACTGGCCCGGTTGCCGTATTGACATTGATGTTCGTTCGTCCGGGCAGGGCCGTAATGTGCGGGCGAAGGATGTTGAAGCTCTGTCTGTCCATTCCGTCCAAAGCTGCGAACTCGCTGGCGCTTGTGAGGCTTTGATTGGCGCTTCGATACGGCGGAATGATCCCCGTATATATCGGATCTTCCGCGCCGTCCGGAAACGCCGCCTCGATGTTGCTGTCGATCCAGTCGGCGGCAATGCCGGCAAAGCGCGGATCAAGTTCGAGCGCAATCAGGAGCCGTCGAAAGCGCTCCAGGGATTGCGGTACGACCTCGCCATTTTCATCTATCAGGTTATTGACGTTGAAACGTCCCTGCAGGTCCTCGATGGTTCCGGTTAACTCTCCGCCGTCAATCGGCAGTCCAGGTAATTCGATTGCCCAGATTTCGCCGAGATGATCGGTCTCACTATCCTCCAGGTCCTGGTGCAGGATGCCGATCACCCAGCTCTCGGCGCCAAGTGCGACCTGCACGGCTTGTTCGTGGTTCAGGAGAACCATCGTGCGCCTCACGTCCAGTGCGTTGTCCCAGGCGAGGTTTGCAGCAACCATGCTGGCAAGCGCCGTGATGAGCATTGCCGTTATCAGCGCGACGCCGCGGTTTGCGGTGCGTCTTTTCATGGCGCGATCTCGATGATCCGCCGGATCTCGCCTTCATCCTGAAGCGT
>LKGT01011076.1_pt1 | contig 20450 bp, 22 predicted proteins | sample 503861 | NCBI WGS metagenome assembly LKGT01 (sample SAMN04113194, study PRJNA297058) | marine sediment metagenome | biome: marine benthic biome; feature: marine benthic feature; material: marine sediment; isolation source: sediment sample collected at the water-sediment interface from the South......
GCGAAACTTTCAGCCGGCGCCAACCGTTGATCCGGGAACACCGGAGGAGAGAAGCATGACATCCGTGGACGAGCAGGAAACCCAGAGCCAATTGGCGTCCGCCGCTTCGTCTGAGGTCATCATCGAGCTCAACAAGGTCAATAAATGGTACGGCGATTTCCACGTGCTCAAGGACATCGATCTGGTGGTCCACACGGGCGAGCGAATCGTCGTCTGCGGCCCTTCGGGATCGGGGAAATCGACCCTCATCCGCTGCATCAACCGGCTCGAGGAACATCAGCAGGGCACCATCGTCGTCGACAACATGACGCTGGATAAGAATCTCAAGAACATCGACCATATTCGCAGCGAAGTCGGCATGGTGTTCCAGAGCTTCAACCTGTTTCCCCATCTCACCATTATCGAGAATCTCACGCTGGGGCCGATCTGGGTTCGCAAGATTCCCAAGGTCGAAGCCCAGGAAGCGGCCATGAAGTATCTCGCGCGGGTCAAGATCCCCGAGCAGGCCAACAAGTATCCGGGCCAGCTCTCGGGCGGTCAGCAGCAGCGCGTGGCGATCGCCCGGTCGCTGTGCATGAACCCGAAGATCATGTTGTTCGACGAGCCGACCTCGGCGCTCGACCCGGAGATGATCAAGGAGGAGCTCGACGTCATGGTCGAACTCGCCGACACCGGCATGACCATGATCGTGGTGAGCCACGAGATGGGCTTCGCCAAGACCGTCGCCGACCGGGTGATGTTCATGGACGAAGGCGAGATCGTCGAGCAGAACGAACCCCACGAATTCTTCAACAACCCGCAGCACGACCGAACCAAGCTGTTCCTCAGCCAGATCCTGCATCAATAGGCGCCCGGGCGAACGGGGTGCCCGGGCAGGCGCCGCCGCGCTGGGCGTCGCCCATTTGATTTTCTCAGAGACTGAGTTGACCCAAGCCAGTCAGCCGCGTGCGGGCAGCGAGCAGCGCAGGCCTTTTACGTCTTGGCGATCGTGATCTTCGCACCCCGGGCGTGTCGGGCGCTTTCGCGCTTCAGGGGCTTGGCCACCGGACAGACTTCGGAGATGAAGCCGTTGATCGTGTTCACAAGGTTGTCTTCAATCAAGCTGTAATGAACGAACTGACCCTTTTTTTCGCCGGCAATCAGGCCGGCATTTTCCAGAATCCGCAGATGCTTCGACAGAGACGGCTTGGTGATATCGAACCGGCTGGCGATCTCGCCTGCGGTCATGCTGGAATGGGACAGATAGGCCAAGATCTTTCGGCGCTTCCCCGACGCCAGGGCCTGAAAAACCGCTTCCATCGAATTTAATCTCCCATTTAGCTAATTAGCCTATTGCCTAATTAGCTAAATCCTGGTATTTTCCTATTTAGCTACAGGGCTAAACATAATGCAACGGGGAGTCGCCAGCAAGATGGGCGCACAAGATATGTCTCGCCGCGGGGTAGTGGCCGATAGCTGCGGCCCGAATTCACAAGCGGTGCTGCTCTATGATGGGCTGTGCCCTCTGTGCGCGGTCTATTGCCAGGCGCTTCAAGCCGGTGACGGCGRCGCGCGCCTGGTTTTGACGGATGGGCGGAGCCCTTCGAAAATGCGCGCMGATGTGGAGGCCGCGGGYCTCRATCTGGATGAGGGATTCGTCCTRATATGGGGTARGCGCTACTACCACGGCGCCGAGGCCCTCCATGCKCTGACACGGYTGAGCGAAGGCGGGGAYCYTTTCRGCCGCCTAAACCGCTTCCTCTTCCGGAATCCGCGCRTCTGCCGCGCCGTCTATCCCGCCTTCGAAGCCTATCGTGCTGTGATCCTGTGGATACTCGGCRTTCCATCGATCGGAAACMYGCGGGMGMGGCGCTAARTCCATGGAGCCAAGATGGAAAGGGATCGCCTACCGGGTGTYTCTCGTCCTTTTGGCGGGGGCYGTGGTCGGTAAGTTCGTTTTCGTCTTGAAGGATACCGGACAATTCCAYACCGCSGCCCTTTACGTCGGCGTGCCGACCCTCTTGGCGKTGCTCCTGGGATACGGYRCGCGAGGCACCACGGGSATCACGAAAAGRGGYTTGAAGTGGACTGCCATCGCCCTGTTGCTGTCGATGCCCGCTTATGGTGCTGGGGCGGTCTGTGTCGTGATGGCATCGCCGATTTTTTTCAGCATTGTTGCAATAGTCTGCGCATCCTTTGAGGGCGCAGGGAAAAAAGAGAACAAGGTTCATGTTCCGTTTGTGATTGTCATCTTGGTGTTATTATCGTTCGAGGGGACCACCGAATTCACGACCGTTGACCGTTTTGAGGTCGTGCGCGTGGAGAAAATCGTTGCCTCGGTGGACAGGATAGCGGCTGCTTACAATTCGGGCACATGACCCCATGATGAGGCCATGCTATGCACTAAAGAGAGGGTGGCCCCCCGGCTGCGGGCGAGCCTTTTGAAAAGTAACATCTTGAAATTAAAGGCTAATCAAGCACAGGCCGGATCCAGTATCTTTTTGGTACGATTTCTGCTTCACTCGGTGTGGGCCGCTAAGCGGCCTCTTTGCGAAGGGAGAACGGAAGTGGAAGGAGATGAGGGTGTCCGAGCATCGTAAGGACCTGCAGATCGAGAAGTCGCCGCGCTTTCGCATCTCCGGGATTACGGAGGGCATTACAACTCTCCAGGCCGCGGAGGTGCTCGATCTAACGCTGACCACAGCGCTCGTGAAGCACCAGGGTATGTTTCAGCCACAGAGCCCTTGCCTTCTCCAACTCGGGATGAATGGGGAGCTGTCAACCATCCGGTGTCGAGTCGTGAACAATCGGGTAATCCATAGCCAACGAGATGGGGGCCTGTACTGTCAGACCATGGTGGAATTCCTCGACCTCAACTCCGCAGCCGAGCAAGCCCTCAAGACCCTCATCCAATCTTTGGGTACAAACGGGTCCTGGAACGGTGGCGGCCCGTGAGGGCCGCGTACTTCCCACGTGTTCCCCTACGGCCCCTACTCCTTTCCTTCTAGGTAAAACACCGCGAGGCTATACCTTATCGCTCTTAACGGTTCGGCTTCTGACGGTCTGTTGATGGGGGGGGGTCCCGGACGAAAGAGGTGATGCGTGGGATGGGTCAAGATCGGGCCTCGGGTTTCGTATCTGGCTGTTGCCCTTTCAGGAACTCGATGTATTCATCGATGAGCCGCAGGGACTCCTCCGACGGGCCAAGAAACTGTAGCCCCGTCCGATAGATCAGCCGCCGTTCTCCACCACCCTCGACGTCAGGTCGGTGGACCAGCGATCGCATCACCCGGCAATTCAGGGTAATCTCCCGCCCGAGGACCAAGAGGGTCAGGAGCGAGGTGCCTCCGGGGCGGATGATATCCGCGTGTTCGATCAGTATCCCCCCCAGGCTGATATCGATGAAGGAAACGTTGTGGGCGGCGTCAATCCGACCCGCGAGCCGCCCCCCAATCGGCCACCGAGGGTAGCCCCGCTTCTCTCCCTTTGCCTGCTGCACTGGCCGTCTCCTAATCCTCGCAACCTTTGAGTCACTCGCTTCGAGGAAGCGAAACGCCCCTGCGCCTTATCGCCCAAGGGAACGTGTCCGGCTTTCCAATGCTAGTGCCCCCCCAACCACTGAGCGATGACCGTTGACCGACGAAGCGGTTCACGGTTCAGGGTTCATGGTTCACGGTTCAGAAGTAAGGAGAAATCCGCAATTCGAAATTCCAAATTCTACATACCCAGGGTTCATCGGTCGTCGGTCCACCGAATACCGGGGGGCCTGCCCCCCTAGCGGAAGTGCCGCACCAGAGGGGAATGTTGGCAAGAAATAGTTGGTGCGGCACTAGTGCCCCTTCAACTTGCTCCGCGTAAGGACCCAAAGCTTCCGCGAGGGGCACTGAGGGGTTGTAGGGGAGAGCCTCCCCTGCGCCTGGGGGGTGCTCAGCGAGGCCACAGCCGAGCGCCGAAGGGGGGCCTGCCCCCCTAGCGGAAGTGCCGCACCAGAGGGGAATGTTAGCGAGAAATAGTTGGTGCGGCCCTAGCCACAGGACGCCACGGAGTGGGATCGGAGGGCTTTCCACAGTTCGTGGGTGACGTCGTAGACCAACCCTATCCGGGGTTGTCACAAGGGCGAATTTTCGGTACGATGAAGCCCGGGATTCCAGTCTGGAGGCAATGGTGGTGAAGAGGCGTGTGCACCTCAGCTTTCCCGGAAAGCTCAAGGACGAGCCGCTCTTGTGGTATGCGTGTGAGCGCTTTAACCTCGTCTTCAACATCCGCCAGGCGGATTACACGGAAGGACTCGGGTGGCTCATGGCCGAGTTGGAGGGGGATGGGGAAGAGCTAGAGACCGGCATACGATGGCTGGAAGAGCAAGGGGTCCACGTGGCCCCTATCGAACAGGATGTCGTCCAGTAACGTTTTTACTTGACAGATCACGAGACATTTGGTCCCATGAGGAGACAATTGAATAAGGTTTCACTTCTCATCAAGAGCGGCTGAGGGACTGGCCCGACGAAGCCGCGGCAACGGTCCCGTCAACGAAGTCGGCGGGGAAAAGTGCCAACTCCTGCATCCCGATATTGCGCGGCGGGGTGAGAGATGAGAGGGTGGATGCGCAGCGGTCATGCAAACCCCTTCTCATAAGGAGAAGGGGTTTTTTTTGGAGTGGTGAACGATTGTGGCGACGCGACGATTATCTCTGACGTACCCGCCCCACCTGATCAAGGAGCCGGTGATTTACCGGGTGGCGAAGGAGTGCAACCTGGTTCCCAACATCCGAAAGGCCCGGGTCACCGACACGACCGGCGAGGTTATTTTGGACTTTCAGGGGGAGGAGGCGGACCTGGAGAGAGGCATAACCTACCTCACGCGCCACGGGATTACGGTCGAGGAGGTTCGGGAGAAATCGTGATGGGTGCCGAGCTGTTCGCAGGGGACAGGTTGAGGAGGATCCGATGGCGAAAGTCAAAGGGCTAAAGTGCCGAGAGTGTGGCCGGCCCTATCCGGCTGAGCCACTCCATGTCTGTGAGTTCTGCTTTGGGCCACTCGAAGTCGACTACGATTACTCCAGGATGCAGAAGGTGGTCAATCGAAAGCGGATCGAGGCGGGCCCCTACAGCCTTTGGAGGTATCGCGACTTGCTCCCTATCGAGGAGGAGAATCCCATTGGAAGCCACTGCGGCATGACCCCCCTGCTCCACGCGAGGAACCTCGCCGAGGCCTTACGGGTCAAGGAGGTTTACATCAAAAACGACGCGGTCTGCCACCCGTCCCTTTCATTCAAGGACCGAGTTGTGGCGGTCGCGGTGACTAAGGCGATGGAATTTGGTTTCTCGGTGGTCGCCTGTGCCTCTACGGGGAACCTGGCCAACTCGGTCGCTGCCCATGCGGCGGAAGCGGGTCTGAAGAGTTTTATCTTTATCCCGGCCGATCTCGAGCAGGGAAAAATCGTTGGGACCCTGATCTATGACCCGGTTCTGGTATCGGTCGATGGAAACTACGATGAGGTCAACCGCCTGTGCAGCGAGGTGGCTGACAAGTACGGCTGGGCCTTTGTCAACATCAACATCCGGCCTTATTACGCGGAGGGATCGAAGACCTTCGGGTACGAGATTGTCGAGCAGCTGGGCTGGCGCACGCCTCGACACATCGTCGTCCCCGCGGCCGGTGGGTCTCTTGTCACGAAGATTTGGAAGGGACTGAAGGAGTTCTACCAATTGGGGTTGATCCCGGACTGTAACACGCGGATGCATGTCGCGCAAGCAGCGGGGTGCAGTCCGATTGTGACGGCCATTCGCAACGGGAGTGACACCATCCGACCCGTACGCCCTGACACGATTTGCAAATCTCTCGCCATCGGCAACCCCGCCGACGGCTACTACGCCTTCAAGGCTGTCGGGGAGAGTAAAGGGTATGCTGCAGACGCCAACGATGAAGAGATCATTGCCGGGATGAGCCTCCTCGCCGTGACCGAAGGCATCTTCACAGAGACCGCAGGCGGGGTCACGGTGGCAGTCGCCAAGCGCCTTATTGAAGAAGGGATCATTCCCCGTGATGAGAGCGTCGTGCTGTCCATCACCGGAAACGGGCTCAAAACTCAGGAAGTGGTGTTCAACGCCCTGAAGCCAGCCGTTCCCATCAAGCCGACGTTAAAATCGTTTGACCAGGCGATTGCGGAGCGGCCGAATCTCGCGCCGGAGGTCGTTTCCAAAGCGTCAACCACACATCGAGGATAATTATCTTGTGGAGGGAACCATGAGCGTCCTCGTCCGCATTCCCACTCCCCTCCGGAGCCTGACTCAGGGACAGGCCGAAGTCCAGGGAGAAGGGGACTCAGTCCAGGAACTCATTGAAAACCTCGAAGGAAGATACAAGGGGCTCAAAGAACGACTCTGCGAAGGGCAGGACATCCGCCGCTTCATTAATATCTACGTGAACGACGAGGATATTCGTTTTCTCCAGGGACCTGCGACCCCCCTAAAGGCGGGAGACCAGGTCTCTATCGTCCCTGCCATTGCCGGAGGACGGTAATCCAGTTTCTTCCCCGCAGGAAAAATCCCTTGCCACGTTCACTCCTTTCGGAGACGTCTCCTGATCGAGGTGGGGGCACCGATCCGGGTCCTGGCGTAGTATTCACTGGCTGACGTGACGGAAACATTGGCGGATCTGGTCTTCCGCGGTATCATGAACCACCGGGGAGTCAATAAGAGGAAGGTTGGGGAGCGGTCCGTTCATGGAGTGAGGAGGCCCATGATGGATGACATTATCCTGGGGAGCGCCGTGAGGACTCCCATCGGCAGCTTTGAGGGCGTCCTCGCCTCCCTTCCCGCCCCACGTCTGGGGAGTCTGGTCATCGCGGAAGCGATTCGTCGGGCCGGGATCGGACCGGGCCAGGTGGATGAGGTCTACATGGGGAATGTGGTCAGCGCCGGCATGGGATACGCCCCAGCTCGGCAGGCGGCCATCTTCGCTGGCCTCCCCAACTCCGTGGGGGCCACCACCATCAACAAGGTCTGTGGATCGAGCATGAAGGCGGTCATCTTGGCGGCGCAAGCTATCCGAACGGGGGATGCACAGGTCATCGTAGCCGGGGGAATGGAGAGCATGAGTCAGACCCCCTATCTTCTCGATAAGGCCCGCACCGGATACCGGATGGGACATGGCCAGGTTATCGACAGCATGATCCGGGATGGGCTCTGGGAGGTCTTCAACGACTGCCACGTGGGGGTCTGTTGCGAGATCTTTGCCGACCGGTATCAGATTTCCCGGGAGGAGCAGGACCGGTACGCCATCCAGAGCTACACCCGGGCCCTCGACGCTCAGCGGGAAGGACGGTTCAAGGCCGAGCTGATCTCGGTCCAGGTTCAGGGTCACAGGGGGGAGACGCTACTGGTGGAGGAAGATGAGGAGCCGGGCCGGGTTCAGTTCGACAAGATCCCCCTGCTCGCGCCTGCCTTTAAGGAAGGGGGAACCATCACGGTGGCCAACGCTTCCTCTGTGAACGATGGTGCCGCGGCGGTAACGGTCCTATCGGGGACGCGGGCCGCTGAACTGGGGATCAAGCCTTTGGCCCGGATCGTAGGCTATGCCCAGGCGGCCCTGGCCCCAGAATCGTTTACCATTGCCCCGGCCGAGGCCATCAAAAATGTTCTGAAGAAGACGGGCCTCACGCTGGAGGATATTGACCTCTTCGAGATCAATGAGGCCTATGCGGTGGTATCCTTGACAAACATGCAGATCCTGGGCCTGACCGAGGATCGCGTGAACCTAAACGGAGGTGCGGTGGCATTGGGTCATCCCCTCGGGGCCACCGGCGCTCGGATCCTGACCACCCTCCTCTACCTCATGGAGGAGCGGGAGGCTCGGCGTGGGCTTTGTGCCCTCTGCTTAGGAGGGGGCGAGGCCATTGCCCTCATCGTTGAAAAGGGTTAACGGTCGGCAAAAGATCGCAGCCTCATGACCGACTGCTGAAGGGTGACAGCGGGGAAGGGAATGGATTTCGGGCTTACCCAACAACAACAGTTGTTCCAAGAAATGGTCCGGGAATTTGCCGAAAAGGAGGTAGCGCCGCGGGCCGCCGAGGTGGATGAGGAGGCCTGTTTCCCAGCCGAGACGGTCCGGATGATGGGGAAGCTTGGACTCATGGGGGTGACCATCCCGGAAGCGTATGGTGGAGCGGGGGCGGATACAATCTGTTACGCCATCGCCGTCGAGGAAATTAGTCGCGCCTGCGCCTCCACAGGGGTCATTATGTCGATCAATAACTCCCTGGTCTGCGACTCCATTCATACGTTCGGAGCCGAGGAGCAAAAACGACGTCTCCTAATCCCTTTAGCCCGGGGAGAGAAGCTGGGGTGCTACTGCTTGAGTGAGCCCGATGCCGGCTCCGATGCGGCCAATTTGCAATTGACCGCGAGGGCAGAGGGCAATCACTTTCTCTTGAACGGGGTCAAGAATTTCATTACGAACGGCCAAGAGGCGAATATTGCCATCGTGTTTGCTACGGTAGACCGCCAGCTCAAGCACAAAGGGATCTCCGCTTTTCTCGTCGAGAAGGGGACGCCGGGATTTGGTGTCCTGAAGGTGGAGAAAAAGCTGGGGATCCGGGGGACTAGCTGTTGCCAACTTCTCTTCGAAAATTGTCGGGTACCCCGGGAAAACCTCCTGGGAGGAATCGGTGAGGGGTTCAATATAGCCATGGCCTCCCTGGACGGTGGCCGAATCGGGATCGCCGCTCAGGCGGTTGGGATCGCCCGAGCCGCCTATGAAGCTGCCCTGGGCTATGCCAAGGGCCGGGTCCAGTTCGGGCAGCCCATCGCCTCCTTCCAGGCCATTCAGTTTATGCTGGCGGATATGGCGACCACAATTGATGCTGCCCGTCTCCTGGCTTACCGGGCCGCAATCCTCAGAGACCAGGGGATCCAATACGGCCTGGAGGCCTCCATGGCCAAGCTTTACGCCTCCGAGGTCGCCATGTGTGTAACCACTAAAGCGATCCAGATCTACGGGGGATACGGGTATATCACCGATTATCCGGTCCAGCGCTACTTTCGAGACGCCAAGGTCACCGAGATTTACGAAGGAACTTCAGAAATTCAACGACTTGTCATTGCAGGACATCTCGTTGGATAGCTTCCCCCGATCTAGACACTCCTAGGGGAAAACAATGCGCATCGTCGTGTGTCTGAAGCAGATCATCGATCCGGAACTCCCCGCCAGCCAGTTCCGAATTGATGCGGAGTCAAAGCGACAGCAGCCGAATGGCCATCCCCTTGTCGTCAGCCCCTACGATGAGAATGCGCTTGAGCTTGCGCTGAAGCTCAAGGAACAAACCGGCGGCCATGTGGCAGTGCTGAGCGTTGGACAATCCTCTGCAGTCAGCGCGCTCCGGAAGGGGCTCGCCATGGGTGCAGACGAGGCTGCCTTGATCAGTGACCCTGCCCTTGAAGGATCTGATGCCTTCGGCATTGCCACCGCATTGGCCCAAGGCATTCAGAAACTGGGCCATGCGGACCTCGTCCTCTGCGGCTGCGAGTCTGGGGACTGGGCCGACAGGACTGTTGGCCCCATCGTGGCCGAAACGCTGAAAATCCCCTGTGTAACCTTTGTCGCCCGCGTGGAAAGGCAGGATCGTGGAGTACGGGTTCAGCGCGTGGTAGAGGAGGGCTACGAGGTCTGGGAGGTCACGCCACCCGTGCTGCTGACCATCCTCAGTGACGAGACCAATATCCCCAGGTATCCGAAGGTCAAGGACATTATGGCTGCCTCCCGCAGACCCATTCCCCCGTGGTCGGTCTCCGATCTTGGTCTTGATGCGTCAAGCGTGGGGAAGGCGGTTAAGCGGATTGAAATCCAAGAGCTCACGGTCCCGACCCGAGAATCCCGTTGTGAGCTCTTGGAGGGGGATGCACAGGAGCAGGTCGCGACCCTGATCACGAGACTCCGAGAGCGGAAGGTGATTTGAGCCATGGCCGGTATCGTTGTGCTTTCCAAGGTCGAGAATGGCGTCCCATCCCGCTCTACCCTCGAACTGCTAGGTGGGGCCCAAAGACTCGCGGCGGGACTTCAAGCGCCTGTGGGGGCCGCCCTCCTGGGCCAAGGGGATGCCACTTCCCTGTACGGGTATGGGGTAGAAATCGTCTTTCGCGTGGATCATCCCTTACTGAAAGAGTACCAAGCTGACTTGCATTTGATCGCCCTGGAACGAATTGCCCGGGCGGCTGAGCCGCAGGTTTTCTTAATGCCGGGAGACTCATTGGGTCGGGACCTAGCCGCTCGGCTTGCCTTCCGCCTGAAGGCAGGAGTTGTCACAGAGGTGATCGACATGGACGTGGAGGCCTCAGGAAAAATTCCGCGCTTTACCCGCCAGGCTTACGGGGGCAAGGCGAGTGCCGTCATGGTTCCGAAGGCCTTTCCGGTGGTGGTGACCTTGAAACCCCGGACCTTTGATCCAGCTGCACCGGCGGGGGATAAGCAGGGAAGGGAGGTTTCGGTGGAGGCTCCCCTTGATCCCGAACAAGCTCGAACCCGTCTGGTGGAGCGGGTCCTGGAGGAGACCACGGGCGTGAAACTGGAGGATGCCCGGGTGGTGGTCTCTGGCGGGCGCGGCCTTGGGGGCCCCGAGGGATTCGACCCCCTTGTGGAGTTGGCGCGCATTCTCAAAGGAGCAGTGGGCGCGTCTCGCGCTGCCACCGATGCCGGATGGGTTCCCTCCTCCATGCAGGTGGGGCAGACCGGAAAGACGGTCAGCCCGGACCTTTACGTTGCGGTTGGGATTTCCGGGGCCACGCAGCACGTGGCCGGGATCACGGGCGCAAAGACCATCGTCGCCATCAATACCGATCCGGAGTCCTCCATCTTCAAGGCAGCACATCTAGGAATCGTGGGTGATTACAAAGCTATCCTGCCCCCCTTGATTGCCCGGTGCCGGGAGTTGATGGGGGGATAAGGGATGAATCCGTTGCCGTCGCGGGAGATCTACTGGAACATTCCGAATCACCTCCTCCTCTATGTCCTGTTCCTGCCCTTCCTCGCCATCTTTCTTTACGGCTGCTATCGACGCTGGGGCGCCCTCCTCCTCGGCAAGAGAGGAGTGCAATTGGGTCCGCTAAGGGCGCGCCTGACGGCCCTGACGAATCAGGCGTTCTTACAGCGGCGGATCGTCCAGGAGAGATATTCGGGTCTCATGCACCTCACGCTCTCCTGGGGGTTTCTTGTTCTCTTCATCGCGACCACTCTCGTCGCATTTCAAGATTACTTTGGTCTCCCGGTTCTCCAGGGCCCCTTCTACCTCTACTTTATGTCGCTCACGGTGGACTTGTTCGGCGTGGCAGCGGTCCTCGGGACACTGATGGCTGTGGCTCGACGGTTCTTTCGGCCCCCAGCTCGTCTTGTGGAGCCGCGAAGTTTTGACGGTTTTGGATGGCTCCTCCTCCTGTTTTTGGCTGTCCTGGTGACTGGATTCCTCGTGGAGGGACTCCGGATATCGGCCACTGCTGACCCGTGGGGATCCTGGTCCCCCGGAGGATGGTTTACGGCGCCCCTCTTCCACGGAATAGGGGTGGAGTATACCCGGGCCTTTCACCAGGTCCTTTGGTGGCTACACGCTGCACTCTCCTTTGGCTTTATTGCCGCCATTCCGTATACGAGCGTGCTTCATCTGCTGGCTGCACCCGCTAATATCTTCCTTCAAAATCCGCAGCCCTCAGGCATTGTGAGTCCCCTGGCGGTTGAGGAGGAAAGGCTGGGGGCCTCCACGGTCAGGGATTTTTCCTGGAAGGCACTTCTCGACCTGTACGCCTGCACCGAGTGCGGACGTTGTCAGGACGTCTGTCCCGCCTGGACCACGGGGAAATCTCTTACCCCCAAGGGGCTCATCCTCGAACTGCGGGACCATCTGACCAGGGTACACCGAGGGGAAGAGAAGCGGCGGATGGTCGGGGAGGTGATCACCGAGGATGTCCTCTGGGCCTGCACGACGTGCGGGGCCTGCCATGAGGCCTGCCCGGTGTCTATCGAACCCATTCCCAAGATCCTGGACATGCGGCGCTACCTGGTGATGGAAGAGGCGACCTTTCCGGAGCAAATGCAGGAGACACTCAAGAACCTGGAGACCCGTGGGCATCCGTATAAAGGGGTGAGCGCGGGACGGACCGACTGGGCCAAGGGACTCCGGATCGCCGAAGCGGCAAAGCTGAAAGAGGTAGACCTCCTCTACTGGGTCGGCTGTGCGGGGACCTTTGATGAACGAGGACAGCAAGTGACTCGGGCGATGGCACACGTGCTGGAAGCAGCAGAAGTGGAGTTCGCGATCCTGGGCAATGAAGAGCGCTGTACGGGCGATCCGGCTCGGCGAATCGGTAATGAATATCTTTTTCAACTCCTCGCCCAGGAGAATGTTGCAACCCTGAACCGGTATCGGGTGAAAAAAATCCTCACCAGCTGTCCCCATTGCTTCAACACGCTGAAGCACGAGTATCGCCAGTTCGGTGGAGAATTCGAGGTCGTCCATCACAGCCAATTCATCGCTGGACTCCTGCATGAAGGACGCATAGCCCTCCGGAAGCGATACAGCGGGACGGTGAGCTTTCATGATCCCTGCTATTTGGGGCGGCACAACGGCATTTACGATGATCCCCGATCGGTGATTAATCACTTCCCGGGTCTCCAGCAGGTGGAGATGCCCAGGTGCCGCGAAAAAGGATTCTGCTGTGGTGCCGGCGGCGGCCTGATGTGGGTCGAGGAGCGAATTGGTAAACGGATGAACCTCGAGCGAACGGACGAGTTCTTACGGACCGGAGCGGCGGTCGTGGCCACGGCCTGCCCCTTCTGCTTGACGATGCTGACCGATGGGATCACTGTGCGCGGCAAGAGCCATGCGGTGAAGGCCTTGGATCTAGCCGAGCTGGTAGTCCGTGCCCTCTAGTAGTTCGAGGACCGGAGGTCCTGCATGCGGGTTGTGTCCCTATTACCTAGTGCAACAGAGATAGTATATCTGCTGGGACTCGGGGAGCAGCTTACCGGGGTGAGCCATGAGTGTGACTACCCCCCGGCCGCCCTCGGGAAGCGAAAGATCATTAAATCTGCGATCGCGAGTTCCGAGCTGACTAGCCAGGAGATCGATTGGCATGTCAGCGCTTTGCTTGAACGGGGTGAAGGGATCTACCAGATTGATCTTGAGGCCCTGAAGTCGGCCGATCCCGATCTGATCCTGACCCAGAAACTTTGCGATGTGTGTGCTGCCCCCTACCAGACGGTTCTCGAGGCAGTGACAAAGCTCCCACGAAAACCGGAGGTCCTTTCCCTGGACCCGGAGCGCCTCGGGGATGTGCTGAAGGATATCGGTCGGGTCGGGGAGGCCACGGGACGCCTCAAGGAGGCAGAGGAAGCTGCCACATCACTCAAGGAAAGGATTGAGGCCGTCGCGGTGCGGGCGGCGAAGGCCACGACTCGCCCCCAGGTTGTGTGCCTGGAGTGGATGGATCCCATTATGGCTTCGGGCCATTGGCTCCCGGAGATGGTAGACCTGGCTGGGGGGAGAGAGTCCTTGGGAAAAGTGGCGGCTCTCTCCCGACGGGTCGAATGGGAGCAGGTGCTGTCCGCTGCCCCCGAGATTCTGATCCTCACGCCCTGTGGCTTCACTGTAGACCGAGTTCTCGAGGAGATGCACATTCTCACCAGACGCCCAGGATGGGATGGCCTCCCGGCAGTTCGGCGGGGGAGGGTCTTTGCCGTGAACGGTCATGCCTATTTCGCTCGGCCTGGACCTCGTCTCGTGGATGGACTGGAGATTTTGGCCCACCTGCTTCATCCGGAACTTTTCCCGGGCCCGATTCCAGAAGACGCTGTACGAATCGTTCACCGATGACCCTCCCGCGTAGTTAAGGGGCTATCCAATTGTTTGTCGGGTGGAAGGGAACCCCCAAGATGCCCTTTGATGAAAATGAAGAAAAGCGGATCGAAAGGGCGGAAGAGACCTGGGAGGAGCAGACACTCCGTCCCGCGCTAGAGAAATTGCCCGAGAGGACACGGGAGTTCAACACGGTCTCCTGGCATCCGATTCGAAGGCTCTACACCCCTCGGGATCTCTCCGACTTCGAATATACGCGGGAGCTTGGGTTCCCGGGCCTATATCCCTTTACGCGGGGAGTCTATCCAACCATGTACCGAGGAAAAATCTGGACCATGCGCATGTTCGCCGGCCATGGGACCCCCGAGGAGACGAATCAACGGTTCAGGTATCTCTTAGAGCAGGGACAGACGGGTCTGTCGGTCGCCTTTGATCTCCCGACGCTCATGGGATACGATTCCGACCATCCAATGTCGCGCGGTGAGGTAGGAAAGTGCGGGGTGGCCATTGACTCTCTGGCAGATATGGAAATCCTTTTCGACCGGATCCCCCTCGGAGATGTTACCACCTCGATGACCATTAACTCTCCTGCGGCGGTTCTGTGGGCAATGTATCTCGTGGTCTGCGAGAAACAAGGGGTGCCTTATGACCGCATCGGCGGGACAATCCAGAACGATATCCTTAAGGAATTCATCGCGCAGAAGGAGTACATTTTCCCTCTCGACCCTTCCATGCGGCTCGTCGTGGACACTCTCCTCTTCGGGGCTCGGTACCTCCCCCGGTGGAATCCGGTCAGCATCAGCGGATATCATATCCGGGAGGCAGGTTCGACGGCGATCCAGGAGCTGGCCTTTACCTTGGCCGACGGGATGGCGTATGTCGAGGCAACCATGAAGGCCGGGCTCGCCGTGGATTCCTTTGCGCCACGCCTCTCCTTCTTCTTTAACGTCCACAACGATTTCTTTGAGGAGATCGCCAAGTTTCGCGCCGCCAGGCGCCTTTGGGCGAGACTGATGCGCGAGCGGTACGGCGCCAGCGATCCCCGGTCCTGGCTGCTGCGGACGCATGCGCAAACCGCGGGATGTGCCCTGACCGCCCAACAACCTTATAATAATGTCGTTCGGGTAGCCATTCAGGCCCTGGCGGCGGTTCTGGGCGGAGCCCAGTCGGTCCACACCAACGCGCTCGATGAAACGCTGGCGCTTCCGAGCGAAGCGGCAGCCACGATCGCTCTGCGGACTCAACAAATCATCGCCCACGAGACGGGGATAACCCACACCATCGACCCCGCGGGGGGCTCCTATTTTGTCGAGACCCTGACAAATGAGATAGAGGAGGCGGCCTGGACCTATCTCCAAAAGATCGATGATCTGGGGGGTATGGTTCAAGCGGTTGAGAAGAGTTTTCCACAACAGGAGATTGCCGACGCCTCCTATCGGTACCAGCAGGCGGTCGAGACAGGGGAAAAGGTGGTGGTCGGGGTGAACCGGTTCGTCGCCGAGACCGAGGAGCCGATCTCCCTACTCCAGATCGACCCGGACAAGGCTGCTCAGCGACAAATGGAAAAGTTTCAAAAACTTAAAAAACGTCGGGACCACGACCGGGTCGAGCAAACTCTGGATGCGCTCCGAAAGGCGGCCCAGGGGAAGGACCCGTGGGACCGAGACCTCCTGATGCCGAAGATATTGGATGCGGTCCGAGCCTACGCGACCCTCGGCGAGATCATGGGGGTCTTCCGGGAGGCGTGGGGGGAGTACATCGAGCCGGCTATCATCTGATTGCCGCTTGACGACCTAGAAGAAATGCGGTTTAAGATAAGAAGATGCCTGTGTTTGAAAGGCAATGACCCTCAGCCCACGGTCGGAGCGGGGAGGGCAAGGATAAAGGATATATTATGAGGAAGGCGCATGGAGTTCGGTTTGACCTTTGGGTGGAGGGTCGGTTGGAGCCGCAATTGGTCCTCTTCGCAAAGGAGGAGCCGCCTTCGGAACAGGAGATCGTTGCCTGTGTCAGAGACAGGGCCAAGGCGGCACAGGGCGGGCTTTTCGGCAGCGAGTCAGAAGACCCCGAGGTACAGGTAGAGTATCGGCCCGGCGTGGCCAACGATCAGGAACTTTGGGGCCGCGATCCAGGCTTTGGCGCGCTCTGTCAAGAAGTAGAGTACGCGGCGAGTGACGAGCGAGAGGAAGGAGAGTACGTACCGGGTGACGAAGATGATCAGTGAAGAACGCAAAGTGCGAATCTTGGTTGCCAAGCCGGGGCTGGACGGTCATGACCGTGGGGCCAAGGTAATTGCCCGGGCCTTCCGGGATGCGGGGTTCGAAGTGATCTATACCGGGCTTCGGCAGACGCCGGAGATGATCGTGGGTGCCGCAATTCAAGAGGATGTGGATGCCATCGGCCTCTCATGCCTCTCGGGGGCCCACATGTACCTGTTCCCCCGCATCGTGGAGCTGCTCCGGGAGCGTGGCGCGGATGACGTGCTGGTCTTCGGGGGTGGAACGATTCCTGACGAGGACATTCCCAAATTACGGGAGGCAGGGATCGCTGAAATCTTTACCCCGGGAACCAGGACATCCGTTGCTATCGATTTCGTTCGAAACCGTGTGAGGCGGGACCAAACGAAATGACGGGTGACTCTCTTGTGCCCCTGTGATCGTGAAGGACCGGTCCTTCTTTGCGTCGAGATCTCTTGCCTCGTCTCACAAGGGTGCGGCCGTACAATCTCGTGCTCACCGGTTCAAAACGCCCTCCTGTTTGCTATCTCCTGAGATAACTTTCTAGAAAGGTAGCAGGTACGATGGACGAACCTTCGAGCAGCAACATCTAATGTAATACATTAAGGAACGTTTATTATTTTGCTGCCCCTATTATACACAGGTGATTGAGAAAATACCGCTGTCAATCAGAAGCAGGAATACGGGGCTCAGTGGGGTGTCAAGGACCTCAAATCTTGAGCAGGGTACACCGGCTGTCAGCTATGGCCCATCTTTTCCCAAGAGATTCAGGCCAAGAACAGCTATCACGGGAATTTCTCCTCGACACGGTTTCTGCCCTGTGCTAATTGTTTTTCATAATTTCAACCCTCGGTTCATTGCCTGCCGTCCTCGGCAATGGAACCCGAGAGGGGGATGATGCGTGGAGATCACGGAGAGGGTACGAGCCGGTGATGTTCGGGCGATGGCCCGTCTGATGTCTCTCATCGAGAATAATTCTCCCGAGGCCACCTCTGCCCTCAAGGGACTCTATCCCTTTACCGGACAGGCCTTCATCGTAGGGATTACGGGGCCGCCGGGGTGTGGCAAGAGCACCCTGACCGATCAACTCACCCAGGAATTTCGGCGCGAGGGAAGGACGGTGGGGATCATCGCCGTGGATCCCACTAGCCCCTTCACCGGGGGGGCTATCTTGGCCGATCGCATCCGGATGCAACAGCACAGTCTTGATGCAGGAGTCTTCATCAGGAGCATGGCCACGCGGGGACACCTCGGGGGTCTTGCCAAAGCCACCAACGATATAGTAAACGTGCTGGATGCAGCGGGGAAAGAGGTCATTTTAATTGAGACGGTAGGGGTAGGACAGGATGAAGTGGAGGTGGTCAAGACGGCACAGACCTCCATTGTGGTGAGTGTCCCTGGTCTCGGGGATGATATTCAGGCCATCAAGGCCGGGATCTTGGAGATTGCGGATATCTTTGTGGTCAATAAAGCAGACCGCGAAGGCGCGGACAAGACCGCGACAGAGCTCCAGGTCATGATGACGCTCGGTCCGGGGCGCACGGACTGGAGTCCCCCCATTGTGAAGACGGTGGCCACCCAGGGGAAGGGAATCGCCGAACTAGCCAAGGGAATCCTCGCGCACCAGGCACATCTGGACCGAGCCGGCTTTCGGGAGAAGCGACAGCGGGAGCGGAGTCGTGCTCTCTTCCTCGAACTCCTCCAGGAGCAGGCGACCCGACGGCTGCTGGAGGGGGCGATGGCCAACGGAACCCTCGAACAGACCATCGAACGGATTGCCCACCGAGAGGTAGACCCGTATTCGGCGGTGGAAGAGCTTCTCGAGAAGGCGGGTCTTTGAGTCGTGCCCACGGCGCGGCGTGTTCCCCAGCCCACTCCCCTCAATTTTGCATCTGCCAAGACATGTCGAGACCATAACGAATCTCCTGTTGTCAGCGGAAAGGTGCACCGATGAAAGTCCTGGCCTCAGGGGCGAGCTCCTACCACTGGATTCATCCTGACGACTTTCGGGAGTGGGTGCGAATCCATAAGAGTCGGGAACCGGAGGAGAAGCTGATGACGGAGCAGGAGGCTGTTTCCCGCTTTGTCGCAGACGGGGACTATATCGCCTACGATTTTTCTTCCCTGACCCGGGGTCCCCAAGCGCTTGTTCGGGAGATCATCCGACAGCAGAAAAGAAACCTCTGGATCTGTGCCGAGTTTACTCTGCACGATTCTACGCTGTTGGTCGGGGCCCGGTGTGCCGACCGGATCGATGTAGGGTTTCTGGGATACGGCAATTACATCGGACGGGCCGTGGTGGAAGGGCAAGTGCAGGTCTTTGAATGGACCAATGGGGCCTTGGCCTTTCGCATGCTCGCGGGGGCCAGAGGCATCCCTTTCATTCCGATACGAACTCTTTTGGGAACGGATACGTTCCTCCAATCGGGGGCGAAGGTGGTCGAAGATCCCTTCACCGGGGATCCCCTCTGTCTGGTCCCGGCGCTCAACCCGGATGTTTTCCTCGTCCATGTCCACCAGGCGGACGTTTACGGCAATGCCCGCATCTTCGGGACCAACCTCTTTGCCTTGGAGGCGGCCATGGCATCCAGAAAGGTCATTGTCTCCACCGAGGAAATTGTTGACCCGTTAGCGTTCCGGCAGGAACCGGCAAAGACGACGATTCCGCACTTCCTGGTGAGCGCCGTAGTCCATCTCCCCTTTGGGGCGTACCCAGGTGGGGTCCCCGGCAGGTATGAACTGGACCTCGCGCATATCCAGCAGTTGAACGCGATCGAGACCGAGGAGCAGGTGCAAGGGTATCTCGAGGCCTTCGTGTACACGGTGAGGGACCACGCCGAGCTTCTGGAACAGAAGGTGGGGTGGCGACGGCTGGCGGACATGATGCGACGGGGGTCCATCAGAGAGGGATATCAGTAACAAACAAAAGCGGTCGAGGATCGATAGTCGAAACTCGATTCCCGCGAAGGCCCTACCACACAACGGATGCCCCAAAAATCGGGGTGGGGACCGGACGTGAGAATAACCCTTCATGGGTAACATGGACAGCGATTCGGGATTCACCGAAACAGAATTCATGATCTGCCTCGCTGCCCGCGTGCTCGAAGATCGAAAGTCGGTGTTCGTCGGCTGGGGCATTCCCCAGGTGGTGGCCCTCCTGGCGGAACGGCTCTATACCCCGAATCTAGTTCAGGTCTTCGAGTTTGGCGCGATAGGTCCCCAGTCTCAGACCCCCTTTGTCCAAGGCACAATGGGGGGGCCTTCCAACGTGTACCGATCTCTGCAGTGGACCACCATGAACTGGGCCTTTTCCTATGCCGCTACCGGATACCTGGACTATGGGATGATCGGTGCCCTCCAGGTGGATCCATACGGGAATGTGAATTCGACCCTCCTGGGAGGGACCTACGATCGGCCTCGGCGACGGTTTGCTGGGAGCGGAGGGGGGAATGAAGTCGCTTCCCTCTGCTGGAAGACGATCGTCGTTTTAAAGCACGAACCGCGCCGCTTCGTTGAGCGGCTCGATTTTATGACCTCCCCGGGCTACCTAACAGGTCTGGGGGCCCGCGAAACGGCCGGTCTGCCCCGAGGAACAGGACCCTACCGGGTCGTGACGTCACAAGCCCTCTTCGGCTTTGAGGAGGAGACGAAACGAATGCTCCTGCTCGGCGTGTTGCAGGGACTGTCGGCGGATCGGGTAATCCATGAGATGGGTTTTGAGCCACGCATAGCAGAGAAGGTGGAAGTCCTCGAGCCACCGACGCGGGAAGAACTTGCAATCCTTCGGGGAGAGATCGACCCGGCTCGCATAATCATCGGACGACCCGCCGGGTAAGCGATGGGGCATGTCTACTAAGGTGAAAGGTGAGATGGCACTGTATCCCCGTTCTGAAGGGCAAGAATTCCCCGGAGACCACGGCCGGCTGCACGAGCGGCTGGCGAGAGGGCTTCTGTTGGCCGACGGGGCGATCGGGACGATGCTTCATGCCAAAGGGCTCCAGGCCGGTGAGCCGCCGGAGCTTTGGAACGTGACTCGACCAAGGGTGGTCCAGGGGGTCCACAAGGCTTATCTGGCTGTCGGGTGCGACCTCGTCGAGACCAACACCTTTGGGGCCAACCATCTTCGGCTCAAAGAGAGCCGTCTCGCTGAGCAGACCGCCGCAATCAACTTGAGAGCTGTCCAGCTTGCCCGGAAGGTCTGCACCGCCGGGCATCTTGTCGCCGGCGCTGTGGGCCCCACAGGTCGTTTTTCTAAGGGGAAGGGTACCGCTTCGGTGACCGAAATTGTATCCGCATTTAAAGAACAGGTTTCGCATCTGATTCAGGGCGGGGTTGACCTGATCCTGGTCGAGACCATGACGCATCTCGCCGAGGCGCGAATGGCTCTTCAAGCAACC